>Ga0247692_1000085_pt1 | contig 19499 bp, 14 predicted proteins | sample CNK33_metaG_FD_183041 | JGI IMG/M metagenome (GOLD analysis project Ga0247692, IMG submission 183041) | Soil microbial communities from Purdue University Martell Research Forest, Indiana, United States - CNK33 | ecosystem: Environmental > Terrestrial > Soil > Temperate forest > Bulk soil...
CTGCACATACGGATTCACGCCGACCATGTTGAGGCCGTTGTTCAGCACGCCGAGCAGCAGCGCGCCGATCAACGTGCCGATAATCGAGCCGCGTCCGCCCGATATCGATGTGCCGCCCATCACCACGGCTGCAATCGCATCGAGTTCGAAGCCGACGCCCGCGTTCGGCTGGCCGCTCATCAATCGCGACGTAAGCACGATGGCCGCAAACGACGACGTCAGGCCAGCCAGCGTGTAGACGATCAGCTTGACGCGCGCGACGCGCACGCCGGACAGGCGCGTCGCCTGTTCGTTGCCGCCTATCGCGTACACATAGCGGCCAAACGGCATGCGTTCGAGCAACAGCCATGCAATCGCGTAGATCACGAGCATGATCAACACGGGCGCCTGGATGCCGAGCAGCTTGCCGCTGCCGAAGAAGCTGACCCAGTCCGGCAGGCCGTCGATCGGATAACCGCTCGTATAGATCAACGCGAGGCCGCGTGCGATACCCATCGTCGCCAGCGTGACGATGATGGGCGGCATGCCTGCGAACGCGACGAAAAAGCCGTTCGCAAAGCCGAAGCCAAGTCCCACCGCAATGCCGATCGCGATCGCCGCGACGCCGTTCAGGCCCGCCACCATCAGACCCGCCGCGAGCGTGCCCGATAGCGCCATCACCGAACCGACGGACAGATCGATGCCGCCCGTCAGGATCACGGCAGTCATGCCGACGGCGATGATCGCGTTGATCGACACCTGGCGCAGCACGTTCTCGAGATTCGCCGCGGACAAAAAACTGTCGCTGGCGAACACCATCACGATGCACACAACAAGCAAACCAATGAACGGATAGAACAAGGTCGAGCGTTTGATGCTCGCCCAGTTCAGGCGAAACGGCGCGCCCGGCGTATCGGATGCGACCGTCGATGTCTTGGGAGAAGTGTTAGGCGTGTTCATGCTGTGTTGCTCCACGAGTTGCAGCCGATGCACCAGCCGTTGCATAAGTCATCACGGCATTCGATTCGATCTGGTCGCCTTCGAGAATCGCTTCGATGCGTCCTTGCCGGAACACGGCGACGCGATCGCACATGCCGACGATCTCCGGCAGCTCCGATGAAATCATGATGATCGAGTAGCCGCGCGCCGTGAGTTCGCGCATCAGAAGATAGATCTCCGCTTTCGCGCCGACGTCGATGCCGCGCGTCGGCTCGTCGAAAATGAGGATGTTCGTGTGGTGATTCAGCCAGCGCGCGATCACCACTTTCTGCTGATTGCCGCCCGACAGCGTCGCGACTTCGGTGTGCATCGTCGGCGCCTTCACGCCGACGCGCTTCATGATGTCGGCGGTTGCCTTCGCTTCGCTGCGGTGATCGATGAAGAAGCGGCCGGTGCGGTACTTACCGAGGTTATTGATCGAGATGTTCTGCTTGATCGAGAACGATGTGATCAGCCCTTCCGTCTTGCGGCTTTCCGGCAGAATCCCGATGCCGGACTTCAGCGCGTCGGCGGGATCAGACAGGTTCGCCGCCGCGCCGTTGATGCGAATGTCCTTCACATGCGCAGCATCCGCGCCGATCACGGCGAGCGCCGTCTCCGTGCGGCCCGAGCCGACCAGTCCTGCGAAGCCGAGAATCTCGCCTTCGCGCAATGTGAAGCGATTGATCGGTCCATCCTTGTGCAACTGCAATGCGTTCACTTCGAGCACGGCCTTTGCGTCGGCGGGCAATGCGGGCTTCGGCGGAAAGCTGTTTTCGATCTTGCGCCCGACCATCATCTCGACGAGCCGGCTCACATCCGTCTTCGCCACGTCCGTCATGCCGACGTACTGGCCGTCGCGCAACACGGTAATGCGGTCGCACACTTCGAAAATCTCTTCGAGGTGATGCGAGATGAAAATCATCGCGACACCTTGCTGCTTCAGATCGCGCATGATCGTGAACAGATGCTCGGCTTCGGCGGGTGTGAGCGTGGCCGTCGGTTCGTCGAGAATCAGGATGCGCGCATTCAGCGACAACGCCTTGCCGATTTCGACGAACTGCTGCTGCGCAACCGACAGTTCGCGGATCGGCACGGACAGATCGATTGCGACGCCGAGCCGCTCGAAAATCTCCGCCGCCGCGCGCCGCATCTTTGTTCGATCGAGTATGCCGAGCCGGTTGCGCAACTCGCGGCCGAGGAACATGTTCTCGACGGCATTCAGATACGGAATCAGGCTGAACTCCTGAAACACAATACCGACGCCCGCTGCAACGGCATCGTGATAGTTCGTGAAGTGCCGTTCCTGTCCGTCGATCACGATCGTGCCGTCGTCGGGCCGATAGATGCCGCTCAGAATTTTCATCAGCGTCGACTTGCCCGCGCCGTTCTCGCCGAGCAACGCGTGAATCTCGCCGCGCGCAATGTCCAGGTGTATGCCTTGGAGCGCCTTCACACCTGGAAAGCTCTTCGTGATGTTGTCGAGTTTGAGGATCGTGTCCATCGCGTTTCCTTTGCGTTTCAAGGCGTGACGCAAGGCTTCGCTGCGTCACGCCATGCACGACACATCGCTTACCAGCTGAAACCCTTCGCGTTGTCCTTGTCGACGAGCTTCACGTCCACGGGAATCGTCTTCGGCACATTGGCGCCCCACTTCTTCGCGAGCGCCACGCCGATCGCGAGGCGAATCTGGTCACGCGGAAATTGCGCGGACGTTTCGATGAACTTCGAGTTCGGCTTCTGGAGCGCGGTGATCGCTTCCGGCGCGCCGTCGACACTCGTCAGCTTGATGTCCTTGCCCGACGATTCGATCGCGGACAACGCGCCCATCGATCCGCCATCGTTCACGCTGAAGATGCCCTTCAGGTTCGGATGCGCCTGGATCATGTTCTCGGTGACGGACAGCGCCGTCGCGCGTTCCTGCTTGCCGTTCTGCGTATCGACGATCTTCACGTTCGGAAACTTCGCGAGCGCCGCCTTACAGCCGCGCACGCGTTCGAGAATCGGCACGACGGGAATGCCGTCGAGAATCGCCACTTCGCCGCTGCCGCCAATGGCTTTCGCGAGGTACTCGCACGACATCTGGCCAGCATCGAAATTCTTCGAGCCGACGAACGAATCGACAGGACCGTTCGCGTTCGCATCCACGGCAACGACCACGGCGCCCGCCTTCTTCGCCGACGCCACCGCCGACTGAATGCCCGTCGAATCGGTCGGGTTCACGAGCAGGATGTCGATCTTCTTTTGCAGCATGTCTTCGACGTCGCTTACCTGCTTGCTCACGTCGTGGTGCGCATCGGTGACGACGACCGTCGCGCCGATCGATGCGGCAGCATCGTTCAACGCCTTTTGCATCGTCACGAAGTACGGGTTGTTCAGTTCCTGAAACGTCATGCCGATCTTCAGCGGCGCGGCTTCGGCGGCGGGCGCAATGAGGGGTGCGCCGAGCATCACGGCGGCAAAAGTGAGCGTGGCGTGCAGGCGCAACGTGCGCGACTGAAGCGAAGTGTTGTGCGTCATGGCTTGTCTCCGTTTTTGAGGATGAGTGCGTCCCTCACGCGGTTTCAGCGCGTGATTCGACGATGCAGCGGTGAGCTACAGAAACGCTAGAGAAAGTGCCCTAGGTCGTCGCGAGCGGCGAGCCGTGAGGCGGATACGCCGCGGGCGCGGCGCGCGGCTGGCCGTGCGTATGACTGGGCGTCTGCGCGGCCGGCACGATCGAAGGCGCGTTGGCGATGCCCTTGCCGAGCGCCGCCGCCGCTTCCGACGCGACGCGGCTCGCGTCGTTCAGTTGCTGGAAGCGGCGGAACTTTGACGGAGGGATGCCTTTCGCGGTGAGAAACTGCCGGTTGAAGTTCGACAGATTATTGAAGCCGACCTTGTAGCAGATGTCGGTGACGCTCAACTCGTCGTCCATCAGCAACTGGCACGCGAGATTGATGCGCATGCGGTTCACGTACTGCACGAACGGCAGGCCCGTGTGACGGCGGAAGTAGCGCGAGAACGCGCTCACGCTCTGGCCCGCGAGTTGCGCGAGATCCGATTCGCGCAACTCCGACGCGAGGTTCTTGCCAATATATGACAGCACGTGATTGATGCGCGTCGACGCGTAGCTGGTCGGATCGATCTGATACGCGGGACTCGCGAGCAGTTCGCGATCGCTTGCGTTCAGCAGGATTTCCATCATCGACAGGAACAGCACGATGCGGCGCAGGCCGCGCGCGTCGAGCAGTTCCATGAAGAGCGGCTGGATCAGTGCGCTGGTCTGCGGGCCGAACGATACGCCGCGCCGCGAATCCGCGAGCAGTGCTTCGAGCGTGCGCCACTCGGGAAAGCTCTCCGTACAGTGCGCGACGAAGTCCTGGCCGAACTGCACGACCAGGTTGCGCTGCGCGATCGTCACGCCTTCGGGCACTTCGCTGACCCAGTTGTGCGGCAGGTTCGGGCCCATCAGCACGAGATTGCCTGGCGAGAAGCCGCCGATGTAATCGCCGACGAACATCTTGCCCGTCGTCGCGACGATCAGATGGATTTCGAATTCAGGGTGGAAGTGCCAGCGTACCGTGCGGTAAGGAAAGCCGTGATACCACGCTTTGAACGACTCATCGCGGCGCACGCTGACCAGTTCGAGATCGGGTTGCACGTCAGTCTCCTGTGGGCGCGGTTCAGACGGAGGGCCGCGCATATTGCGCGCATTCCGCGCGACGAACATGCAGATCCGCATGTCGATGCGCGTGCAACCAGGTAACCGTCGTGACGATGCGCTTCATCTGTCTCCCTCCTGTTTCTTCATCAGCAGCGCGAACTGAAGGCTCGCGGCATGAACATGCTTTGTTGCTCTTGTCGTGTGTACCGAAAGTTAGACCCATGGCGCAACGGCGGCCACTAGAAATGAGACCGCCGACCGATACTTTTTTGCATTCGGGTTAGTCCTGGCCTCTGCGCTGTCAAATTTGATGCAATGCAACAGCCACGCGAATGCTTGCGCGACAGCATTCCGCGCATGTCGCGTGTACTGGAGAAGCCCGTCCCACCGCGCTGCGCCACGAAAAGCCGTGTGCTGCGCCTTGACTTTCAATCGGCCGAATACGATCATTAGTTCAAATGCAGAGCAAATGCTCTCATATTCCTCCGACATCGGCTCACAACGCCGGGACACCTTCTAGACTTATCCCAAGGAACGCACGCGAAAGACCGTGCGCATTTAGGAGACACATATGAACAGCGGCCAAAGCAGCGGCGCAAGCAAGCAGGTCATCCTGCATATCGGCGCGGGCTCGTTCCATCGCGCGCATCAGGCCTGGTATCTGCACCGGCTCAATGAAGCGCGCAAGCCCGGCGATCCGCATTGGTCGCTCAGCGTCGGCAACATCCGCAGCGACATGAACGCCGTCGCCGAAGCGCTCGCCGCGCAGAATGGCGTCTACACGCTCGAAACCGTCACGCCGCAAGGCAAGCGCGCATACGAGACGATCCGCTCGATCGAACGTGTGGTGCCGTGGTCGGAGAATCTCGATGCGCTGGTCGAAGCGGGCGCCGATCCCGAATGCAAGATCATCGCGTTCACTGTGACGGAAGGCGGCTATTACCTCGACGAACACGACAAGCTCGATACGGCCAACCCCGACCTCGCCGCCGACCTGAACGGAGCGCGCACCACCATCTACGGCGCGCTCGCGGCGATTCTCGAAGCGCGCATGCAGCGCAACGCGGGCGCCGTCACGCTGCAGACCTGCGACAACCTGCGCAGCAACGGAGACCGCTTCCGCGCGGGCATGACGCAGTTCCTGGAGCGGCGCGGCGCGAGCGAATTGCGCAAGTGGTTCGATGCGAACACTGCGTGCCCAAATTCGATGGTCGATCGCATCACGCCGCGTCCCACACCCGACGTGCGCGAGCGCGTAAAGGCGGCCACGGGCTTCGACGACGCTTGCCCCGTGATGGGCGAATCGTTCATCCAGTGGGTGATCGAGGATCACTTCATCGCTGGACGGCCGGCGTGGGAGCAGGTCGGCGCCGAGTTGGTCGCATCGGTACTACCGTACGAAGAAGCGAAGATCCGCATTCTCAACGCGACGCATAGCTGTATCGCTTGGGCAGGTACGCTCGTCGGCCTTTCGTATATCCACGAAGGCACGCTCGACGCCGAGATTCGCCAGTTCGCGCACGACTACGTGACGCAAGACGTAATTCCATGCCTCACGCCGAGTCCGCTCGATCTCGCGAAGTATCGCGACGTCGTGCTCGAACGCTTCGGCAATCCTTATATCCAGGACACGAATCAGCGAGTCGCCGCCGATGGCTTCTCGAAGATTCCCGGCTTCATTGCGCCGACGCTGTCAGAGTGCTTCGAACGCAAGGCCGAGCCGAACGCAACGGCGATGCTGCCCGCGCTGTTCTTCCGCTTTCTCGACAGGTGGCAGCAAGGCAAGTTGCCGTACACGTATCAGGATGGCGTGATGGACGAAGGCGTCGCGCGCGGCTTCTTCAGCGCGGCCAATCCCGTGCAGGCGTTCTGCGCGGACAAGCTGCTGTGGGGCAGCATGGCAGGCACGGCTTCGCTCGAGAAGGTGGTGCGTTCGGCCGTCGGTCGCGTCGATGCGTGGCTCGCAAAACGCAACGGCTAAGCGCATTCATACCGGCTCGTTCTGCATATGACTTCCCGGCCGCGCATGGCGACGAACCACGCGCGGCCGATCCCATTGAGCGCCGTATCCGATGGATGCGATACATGCAATGCGTCAGGTCTTTTGCGCATGGCATCGCACGCGGCATGCGGCTAAAGTAGCGCATCTCCTACCGACGAAGGTTTCGCGCCCATGTATCTCGGCATCGACCTCGGCACGTCCGAAGTAAAAGTTCTGCTGCTCGCGTCCGACGGACGCGTGGTCGGCACGGCAGGTTCTCCGTTCACCGTTTCGCGTCCGCATCAGCGCTGGTCGGAGCAGAACCCGTCCGACTGGTGGCAAGGCACACGTGCCGCGCTCTTCGCGCTACGCGACCGCTACCCGGAGCAGTTCGCGCAGATTCGCGGCATCGGGCTGTCGGGACAGATGCACGGTGCCGTGCTGCTCGACAGCGAAGACCGAGTGCTGCGCCCCGCCATCCTCTGGAACGACATGCGTGCCGTCGAGGAATGCGAAGAGTTGCTCAGGCGCGCGCCGGATCTGCATCGGATCGCCGGCAATCTGGCGATGCCCGGCTTCACCGCGCCGAAGCTGCTGTGGGTTGCGCGTCACGAGCCGGATATCTTCCGTCAGACGGCCTGCGTGCTGCTGCCGAAAGATTATTTGCGCCTGCAACTGACGGGCGACAAGGTCTCCGATCCGTCCGACGCCGCCGGCACGCTCTGGCTCGACGTCGCGCAGCGCGACTGGTCCGATACGCTGCTCGCCGCTTGCGATCTGAACCGCTCGCACATGCCGCGCCTCGCTGAAGGCAGCGCGCCGTCCGGCATGCTGCGGCCCGAACTCGCGCGCGAGCTGGGCTTGCGCGAACCCGTCGTGGTCGCGGCGGGCGGCGGCGACAACGCGACGAGCGCAATCGGCATCGGCGCGACGCAACCGGGCGACGGCTTCGTGTCGCTCGGCACGTCCGGCGTGTTGTGCGTGATCGGCAACAGCTTCCGCCCGAACCCCGAATCGGCTGTGCATGCGTTCTGTCATGCGATCCCCGACCGCTGGCATCAGATGAGCGTGGTGCTGTCGGCGGCGAGTTGCCTGCGCTGGGTCTGCAAGCTCACCTCCACCGACGAGCCGACGCTGCTCGCCGAAGTCGAAAAGCTGCCCGACGACGCGCTCGCAACCGCGCCATTGTTCCTGCCGTATCTGTCGGGCGAACGCACGCCGCACAACGATCCATATTCGCAAGGCGTGTTCTTCGGCATGACGCACGCGACCGACCGCGCGTTGCTCGGCTACTCCGTGCTCGAAGGCGTGACGCTTGCGCTGACGGACGGCCTGGACGCGCTGCGCGCGGCGGGCACCGAGGTGAACGCGCTGTCGCTGCTGGGCGGCGGCGCGCGCAGCAACTACTGGGCGCAACTGCTCGCCGATTCGCTGAACACCACCACGCGCAAGCACGGCGGCGGCGAAACGGGCGCGGCGCTCGGTGCGGCGCGTCTGGGCTGGCTCGCGGCGGGCGGCGATCCGGCGAAGGTGCTGACCAAGCCGCCCGTCGAAATCGAATTCACGCCGAACGCGCGGCGACATGCGATGCTGCGCGAGCGGCTCGCGAGTTATCGCGCGCTGTACCGGCATGTGAAGCCGATGTTTGCGCCAGCGCCCGAAGCAGACGCGGCGTGAGCGCGTGAACCACCCGTGAAGACAGCGATGAATGTCCACGGCAGGCAGCGCACCAGATCGCCTGACACAGGCTTCCTGGTGACATATCGACGTTGTGCGCATTAGAGACATTAAGACCGACAACATCGTGCCCAAGTCCACTGAAAAGCTCGATCTGGCGACGCGCGCCGCCTGGCTCTACTACGTCGCCGGCAATACGCAAAACGAGATCGCGGAAAAACTGCAGGTGTCGCGGCCCGTCGCGCAACGGCTCGTCGCGTTCGCCGTCGAGAAGAACCTGATTCGCGTGCGCGTCGATCATCGGCTGGCGGATTGCCTGTCGCTCGCCGATCAGCTGTCGAAGCGCTATGGCCTGTCGATGTGCGAAGTCGTCCCCGTCGACAACGACAAGCCCGAGGAGATCGACCGCAAGCTCGCCGTCGCGGGCGCGCAGGTGATGGAACGCTATCTCGGCGAAGAAAAGCCGATGGTCGTTGCCGTGAGCAGCGGCCGTACGCTGAAGGCCGTCGTCGATCAGGTCGGGCAACTGGAGCGGCCGCAGCACCGGCTGGTGTCGATGGTCGGCGCGATCGCGCAGGACGGCTCGTCGAACCGCTACGATGTCGCGCTGCACATCTCGGAGAAGACGGGCGGCAAGCACTTCCTGCTGCCCGCGCCGTTGATCGCGGACAGCGAAGCGGAGCGCGCACAGTGGTGCAATCACCGTCTGTACCGGATCGTCGAATCGCTGTCGGGCGACGCGGATGTCGCGTTCGTCGGGATCGGCAATATCGGGCTGCGTTGCCCGCTGCATGAAGACGGCTTCATCACGTCGGATGAAGTGGAAGAACTGGTGTCGCTGGGCGCGGTGGCGGAACTGCTCGGACTGCCGATCGATGCGAACGGCGCGCGCGTCGAATCGCCGACGGGGCGCCGCGTGACGAGCTTGCGGCTCGATTCGCCGCCTAAGCGGCCCGTGATCGGCTTCGCGGGCGGCGAACGCAAGCGCAATGCGGTGATTGCCGCGTTGAAGGGCGGCTGGCTGTCGGGGCTCGTGACCGACGAGTTGTGCGCGCGCGCCGCGCTGAATCACGGCGCTGGTTAGTCCGCGCCTTCGCGCGGCTCGCTTTTGCTCGAACGCTTCGAGCGCGCTGCGCAGCGCTTCGACGACGGGCGACCAGTCGCCTAACACCTGTTGCCGGAACAGCCGCGCGGTTGGATACCACAGGTTCGTCTCGCCCGACATCATCCAGCGCCAGTCGGCCTGCTTCGGCAGCATCACCCATACCGGCTTGCCCAGCGCGCCCGCCAGATGCGCGACGGACGTATCGACGGTGATCACGAGATCGAGTGACTGGATCACGGCTGCCGTCGTGTAAAAGCTGTCGAGCAACTGGCCAAGCGCGCAGATCGGCCAGCGATGCGCAACGCCATCGAGTTGCGTCTCTGGCGCGCCCTTCTGCAACGCGAACCATGCCAGGCCGCCGACCGACGCAAGCGGTTCCAGTGCCGCGAGTTGTGCCGAACGGTAGACATCGAGGTAATGACCCGGATTGCCCGCCCACACCAGGCCGATTTTCTTGCGCGACCCTGCGGCCTGTTCGAGCCGCGCGCGCCATGCGGCAACCTGCGTGTCATCCACGGACAGATACGGCACCGCGTTCGGAATCGCGTCGTCGTGTAGCCACGCGGGCACGCTCATCATCGGGCAGTAGTAGTCGTAACCGGCGCCTTTGGGCAACGCCGTCAACACGTCGTTCACGCCGCGCACGCGGGCAAAGAGCGGCGCCAGTTCCTCGCTGGTCCACACGTCGACGGTTGCGCCCATGTCGTGCAGCACGCTCGCGTAGCGAATGAACTGCAACTGATCGCCTGCACCCTGTTCACGCGTCAGCAGCAAGCGCTTGCCTTCGATCGGCCCGCCCCGCCATTCGGGCATCTCGCACTTTGGGTAATCGCGCAATCCGCTCGGCGTCGTCTTGCGATACTCGTAATACTCCCAGCCCTTGCGAAAATTTCCGCGCCGCAACTCCGACATGCCGAGCAGCTTGTATGCGTTCGAAAGATCCGGCGTGAGTTCGATTGCGCGTCGTAAGTGATGATCCGCTTCGTCGTAACGCGACATGCACGTCAGCGTGAACGCGACGTTGTTGTGCAGCGTCGGCGAATCGGGCAAGGCTTTCAGCGCGCGCTGGTATCTGACGAGCGCATCCTCGAACTTCAACTGGCCATCCGTTGCAAACGCGATCCCGAAGAGCGCGTGCACGTTCTCCGGTTCCTTTTGCAACGCGCGTTCGAAACAATCCGCGGCTTCCGCATGGCGGCGCACGGCGTTCAGCGTCAAGCCGCGACCCAGCAGCACGCGCAGATCGTCGGGCGCGTAACGTGCGGCGTATTCATAGGCAGCCACGGCATCATGTAGACGGGAAAGGACTTCGAGCATGTCCGCGCTGCCGAGCGCCGCTTCGAACAAGTCGTGGTCGAGAGCAAGCGCGCGCTGGAAGTGGTTCAGCGCTTCTTCGGGTCTGGACAAACGCCGCAGCGCCTTGCCCAGGTTGCAGTGCGCGAGCGCATCCTGCGGCGCGCATTCGACTGCTCTTCGAAAGAAATCGGCCGCGCCTTCGTTGTCGCCGCGCGAAAGCGCCGCGATTCCGCGATCGTTCAGACAGTCTGCATCGTCAGGCCGCAGCGCGAGCGATGTGTCGAAACATTCGATTGCGCGCTCGACATCCGTGCGCTGCAAGTACAGCACGCCAAGCATGTAGAACGTGTTCGCATCGCGGGGCTGTGCGTCGAGGATCGCGCGATACGCCTGTTCGGCGCGATCGAGCTGGCCGGCGCTATGCAGCGCGAGCGCGTGGTCGACAGCCGGTGTCGAGGCGGTTTCTTGAGGTGTGAGAGCGGAAGCGTTGTGCATGGCGTCTTGAGTCGGCCGCACACGCATGGTCGCGCGATCTCAGGAGCAATCGCGCGGATGACGTGTTCGGGGCAATGGACGGAGAACCGACAGAACCCACCGGAAGAACCGCTCAGATGCGCGCTGTCAGACGATGCACAATTTTGATATGAGATAGGTGGCAGATAAATCGGAAAAGTCCGAGTCTGCAAATAGGAAAGGCGCCGTTGCAAAGCATGCAACGGCGCCCTCTTTGCGTGCCTAATCAGGCCGCGAGTACTTCGACGATCTTGCGATGGAACGCCTGCCCATCACTGTCGAACAGATGACAATGATCGGGCGTCGCGCCGACCCGGATCGTCCCACCCTTCTCATGCCGCTCGAGCGGCGGAATGCGCGCGATCAGGCCATCCGGCGCAACGCTGCTTTCGGCGTACAGATACGCTGCGTCGCCGAGCGATTCGATCGCCATGACGCTGGCCGACACGCCATTGTCGGGCAGGTCGAGATGCAGATGCTCGGGGCGAATGCCGACCGTCACCTTGTCGCCCTCTTTCGCGCGGCCCGGCTCGACCAGCACGAGCTGCGTCTCACCCGTTTCGTACTTGACGAGCACACCGCTCGCCGACACCGACTGCACGACGCCTTCGAGGAAGTTCATCTTCGGCGAGCCGATAAAGCCCGCGACGAAGCGGTTCGCCGGCGCGTGATACAGCATGTTCGGGCTGCCGACCTGCTCCAGATTCCCCGCCGACAACACGACGATCTTGTCCGCGAGCGTCATCGCTTCGACCTGATCGTGCGTCACGTAGATCATCGTCGTCTTCAGCTCGTCATGCAGGCGCGCGAATTCGAGGCGCATCTTCACGCGCAGCGCGGCGTCGAGGTTCGACAGCGGTTCGTCGAACAGGAACACCTTCGGCTTGCGCGTGATCGCGCGGCCGATCGCCACGCGCTGACGCTGGCCGCCCGACAGCTGCTTCGGCTTGCGTTCGAGCAAATGGTCGATGTGCAGGATCTTCGCGGCGTTGCGCACGGCGGCGTCGATCTCGGGCTTCTTCGTGCCCGCGAGCTTCAGGCCGAATGCCATGTTGTCGTACAGCGTCATATGCGGATATAGCGCGTACGACTGGAACACCATCGCGATGCCGCGTTTGGCGGGCGGCACGTCGTTCATGCGTGTACCGTCGATATTCAGGTCGCCGCCCGAGATGTCTTCGAGGCCGGCAATCATCCGCATCAGCGTGGACTTGCCGCAGCCGCTTGGGCCGACGAACACGACGAACTCGCCGTCCTGGATGTCGAGGTTGATGTTGCGCATCACCTCGTTGTCGTCGTAAGCCTTTCTGATGTTGCGCAGAGTTACGCTTGCCATGATGTGTCTCCGAAATTCACTGCTGCTTTCAATCGTCTTGTCCCGAAACCCGCCTGCTTTCTCACGCGACGGTCACGCGCTGCAGCCATCGCGCGAACAGTTCCGGCAATTGCGTCATGTCGTCGAATACGTGTTGCGCGCCCACGCGGCGCAGCGCGCCGACCTGATCCTCGCTCGCGTGGCCGCCTCCGATGAATCCATACACCGTCATACCCGCCGCCGTCGCAGCCGTCACGCCCGCCACGCTGTCCTCGATCACCAGGCACGCTTCCGGGTTCACGCCCAGCCCGCGCGAGGCGGCAAGATAGACGTCGGGCGCCGGCTTCGGATGTTCGACGGAATCCGCGCAGAAAAGCCGGTCGCCGAAATACTTCACGAGGCCCGTGCGCGCCAGCGCCGCTTCGACATACGCGCGAAAGCTGTTGCTCGCACAGGCCTTCGTCAACGGAATGCTCGCGAGCGCGGCCTCGATGCCGCCGACCATCGGCGCCTTGACGGCCGCCCGTTCGACTGCGCTGCGAATCGCTTCGACGTCGACTTCGGCGAGCGTCCTGCCGAGCGCCGATGCCGTGCCTGCGAGCACGCGTTCCGTGCGCAGGCCGAGCAACGGCATCACGACGGGCGCGACATCCGTGCCGGGCCAGCGCGCTTCCAGCTCCTCGACGAGCACCGCGGCAGCGACGGCTTCGCTGTCGATCAGCACGCCGTCGCAATCGCAGATGAGCGCAAGCTTCGCCTCTGTTCTGATCTCCGTCACTTGACCGCCCCGAAGGTAAGGCCACGCACCAGCTGTTTCTGCGAAACCCAGCCGACGATCAGAATCGGCGCGACGGCCAGCAGCGACGCCGCCGACAGCTTCGCCCAGAACAGCCCTTCAGGACTCGAATACGACGCGATGAACACGGTCAGCGGCGCGGCGTTCGAACTGGACAGGTTGATGCTCCAGAACGCCTCGTTCCACGACAGGATCACGAGCAGCAGCGCCGTCGACGCAAGCCCCGGCAGCGACATCGGCATCAGCAGATAGACGATCTCCTGCCACGTCGCCGCGCCGTCGATGCGCCCTGCTTCGAGAATGTCGCGCGGAATTTCCGCGAAGTACGTGAACGACATCCACACCGCGATGGGCAGATTGATCAGCGTGTAGACGATCACGAGGCCGCTCACGGTGTCGAGCAAGCCGCTGTTCTTCCACAGCAGATAGATCGGCACCAGCACGCCTACGGACGGCATCATCTTCGTCGACAGCATCCACAGCAGCACTTTCTGTGTGCGGCGCGTCGGGAAGAACGCCATCGCGTATGCACACGGCACGGCCAGAATCAGGCACAGCAGCGTGACGCCAACCGAGATCAGGATCGAGTTCCACGCGAAGCCGAAGTAATTGCTGCGTGCGAAGACCTCGTGGAAACTTTCGAGCGTCGGCACGAAGAACAGCGACGACGCGTAAGCCTGCTGCTCCGTCTTGAATGCCGTGATCGTCATCCAGAAGATCGGGAAGAACAGCAGCAGCGCAATCAGCCACGCAAGGATGCCCGGAATGCTGCGCCGGACGATGGCCAACGGCGAGTTCGTTTTCGAAAGATTCGTCGTAACAGGTGTAGCGGCGACCTGGCTCATTTTTCGTACTCCCCTTTCAGGTTCTTCGCGAGCATGCGCACGAGGAAGAACGACACGATATTCGCGAGCACCACAGCGAGAATCCCGCCTGCGGACGCGAGGCCAACGTCGAACTGTTGCAGGCCGAGCGCGTAGATCAGGTACGACAGGTTGGTCGTCGCGTTGCCCGGACCGCCGCCCGTCGTCGTGTAGATTTCAGCGAAGATCGACAGCAGGAAAATGGTTTCCATCATCACCACGACCGCGATCGCGCGTTTCAGGTGCGGCAGCGTGATGAAGAAGAACATCGCGAACGGACCGGCGCCGTCGATCTTCGCCGCTTCCTTCTGCTCCTGGTCGAGCGACTGGATCGCCGTGAACAGAATGAGGAACGCGAACGGCAACCACTGCCACGCGACGATGATGATCACGGCGATCAGTGGATAGTCGGCGAACCAGTCGATCGGTGTCATACCAAGCGCACGCATGCCTTGCGCGATCAATCCGTACACCGGGTGCAGGATCATGTTCTTCCAGATCAGCGCGGAGACGGTCGGCATCACGAAGAACGGCGCGATGGCGAGCAGCCGCGCGACGCCCTGCCCGTAGAACTTGCGGTCGAACAGCACCGAGAGCAGCACGCCGCCGACCACCGTGATCACCAGCACCGAGATGATCAGCTGCATCGTGTGCAGGATCGACGGGCCGAAGGACGGATCACTGGCAAGAAACTTGTAGTTTTCGATACCCGCGAATCCCTTTACGTCCGGGTTCAGCAGGTTGTAGCGCGAGAACGAAAACCAGATCGTCATCGCTAGCGGTATCGCCATCCATAAGACGAGGACGCCTACGGACGGCATGGCTAGCCAGCGCGCGTGCGCGGCCTTGCGCTCTTCGCGCTCGTGTTCGGTTTGGGGATGGGCATGCATGAGGGGTAGACGCAAGTGTTGACGCATGATGGACCACCTCTTCGGTAGTGCGCGGTCCGCGGGGCGTGCGGCACGCTGTGCTGCCAGGGTCCGGCTGACGTTGCGCTGTCAGCCGGCGCTTTCCATCTGATCCGGCTTACTGACATAGAGGCTGCGATTCAGCTCCTGGACACGCCGTCCGCGTGGGGATCCAGCAGACGGCGTGCCATTAGGCCTGACGCTTATTTCTGGTAGCCGGCCTGCTTGACGGCGCGATCCGCCGTCGCGTTGCCGGCTGCCAGCGCCTGATCGACCGTCATCTGGCCTGCCACCGCGCCCGAAACGCTCTGACCGACCACCGTGCCGAACGACTGGAACTCGGGGATGCCAACGAACTGCACGCCCGTGTACGGCACCGGCTTCAACGTCGGATGATCCGGATCGGCGGTTTCGATCGCCTTCAGCACGAAGTCGCTGAACGGCGCGGCCTGCTTGTACTCGGGGCGCGCGTAGGTCGACTGACGCGTGCCGGGCGGCACCGAGGCCCAGCCTTCATCCTTCGCGGCGAGCTCGATGTACTGCTTCGACGTCGCCCACGTGATGAACTTCTTCGCCGCGTCCGTCTGCTTCGACGACTTCGGAATCGCGAGCGCCCACGCCCACAGCCAGTGCGAACCCTTCGGCGTGACGGCCGTCGGCGCGGCTGCAAAGCCGACCTTGTCGGCGATCTGCGATTGCTGCTTGTTGTAGAGCATGCCGGCGGCAACCGTCGCGTCGATCCAGATCCCGCATTTGCCCGACGACATCAGCGTGAGGTTTTCGTTGAAGCCGTTCGAGCTGGCTCCCGGCGGGCCATACTTCTTCAGCAGATCGACGTAGAACGAGATCGCCTTCTTCCATTCGGGCGTCGTCAGCTGCGCGTTCCACTTCTCGTCGAACCAGCGGCCGCCGAACGTGTTCACGACGGTCGTCGCGTAGGCCATGTTCTCGCCCCAGCCCGCCTTGCCGCGCAGACAGATGCCATAGACGCCGTTGGCCTTGTCCGTCAGCTTTTCGGCGAACTGGGCGATCTGGTCGTAGGTCGGCTGATCGGGCATCTTCAGGCCCTTCGCCGCGAACAGATCCTTGCGGTAATACGTCATCGAGCTTTCGACGTAGAACGGCAGCGCATACAGCGAGCCGTTGTATGACAGACCGTCGCGCGCCGTTTTCACGACGTCGTTCAGGTCGTAATCAGCGGGCAGGCCGGTAAGCGGCGTGAGCCAGCCGCGTTTGCCCCATTGCGGCGTTTCATAGGCGCCGATCGTCATCACGTCGAACTGGCCGCTGCCCGTCGTGATGTCCGTGGTCGCGCGTTGACGTAGCACGTTTTCTTCGAGAATCACCCAGTTGAGCTTGATGTCGGGATTCGCTTTCTCGAATGCCGGCGACAGCTTCTTCAACTCGATCATGTCCGGGTTGTTCAACGTGGCGATCGTGACGGTCGCCGCGTTCGCGCTGAATGCGGCGCACGCGAGTGCCGCTGCGCCGAATACGTTGAGCGCGGGTTTGCAGGTGGGCTTCATCGTTTGTCTCCTTTATTCGTACTTGCGTTTTGGTACTTGATCGGTACGTGAGCGGCGCTTGCGTTTGTGTGGCGCCGCAGTGCGGATGCCGGTGAATGAATGACGGTCAGCTCATCCAGTTGCCGCCGTCGACGTTCAGGGTTTGCGCGGTGATGTAATCCGCATCCGAAGACGCGAGGAACAGCGCCGCCCCTGTCAGATCCGCGGGCAGCCCCATCCTGCCCAGCGGCACCGCTTCACCGACGAGACGCTTCTTCTCGCCCAGCGGCCGGTTCTCGTAACGCGCGAAAAGCGCATCGACCTGCTCCCACATCGGCGTATCGACGACGCCCGGTGCGATGCCGTTCACGTTGATCTTGTGCGGCGCGAGCGCCAGCGCGGCCGACTGCGTGTAGCTCAGCACGGCTGCCTTGGTCGCGCAGTAGTGCGACACGAGCGCCTCGCCGCGGCGGCCCGCCTGCGACGACATGTTGATGATCTTGCCGCCGTGGCCCTGATCGACCATGCGCTGTGCGACGGACTGCATCAGAAAGAACATGCCCTTCACGTTGACGGCGAAGAGCTTGTCGAAGATGTCCCAGGATTCGTCGAGGATCGGGCGCATGTCGAACAGCGCCGCGTTGTTGAAGAGAATGTCGATCTGGCCGAAGCGCTGAACCGTCTGCTCGACAATGCGCGCGATGTCCTCGCGCTTCGTGACGTCCGCGCTGAGCGTCAGCACCCGGTCGCCGTCCGTTTCACGCAGTGCGTGCGCGAATTCGTTGGCCGGCTTCACGTCCACCAGCACGCAGCGGGCGCCCTCGTCGAGATACCGACGCGCCACCGCTTCGCCGATACCGCTCGCGGCGCCCGTGAGAATCGCCACTTTGCCTTGCAGTCGGGCTGTCACAACCTGTCTCCGGTTCGTTTGATTCTTCGATTCAACCTGAGCTAACGCTCGGCAATCGAGCAATTGCTCTCGTTGTGATCGAATGATCGGATACGTGTCCGGTCATGTCAAGGCGCGCCGCGCAATTTCGATGGTGCAGCGCGGCAGCACCGGGATGCGTCCCTACGGCTGTTCCTTCCTAAGAATCGGCGATGACATTGCAACGGGCAATGACATTTTTTCGAGATACGTTATATCATTGCGCCTTCGTTCAATCTGACGCTGTCCGGAGTTCGCGCCATGGCCCGCTCATCCGATGCTCGTGTTCATCCTGTCGCTGATCCTGGACAGCAAGCTGCACGGCTCACGCACAAGCTCGCGCGCGCCGATGCGCTCGCCGCCGAGCGCGGTCTCGCACTGACGACGCTGCGTCGCCAGGTCTACGCGCTTATTGCGCAGAGCGAGCGTCCCATCGGCGCGTACGACCTGCTGGCCGCACTGGAACCGCAGCGCGGCCGCGTGCCGCCCACTACCGTCTATCGCGCGCTCGATTTCCTCGTCGAGCATGGCTTCGTGCATCGGATCGAATCGAAGAATGCGTTTTTCGCGTGCTGCCAGATGGGCGAGCCGCATCAGAGCCAGTTCCTGATGTGCGATGCATGCGGCGAAACGGTGGAGATTCCTGGCGACGGGCTGGCCGCGCAGTTGTCGGGCAGCGCGCCCGCGCATGGATTCGAAGTGCATCACCAGGTCGTCGAGCTGAGCGGGCTGTGCGCCGCCTGCAAGCACGGCCACCCCTGACCCAAACAAACCGTTCCATTCAACCCAGACGCCTCTCAGGCAACAGGTCATCCCGATGAAGAAGAACAATTCGATGTGGAAGTTTTTGATGCGCGCCGTCGCTTCGACGGTTTTCGTCTTTGCATTCGGCCAGGCCGCGCACGCGCAGGACGCGAAGATTCCCGTGGTCGCCGCGGAGAATTTCTACGGCGATGTCGTTCAGCAACTGGGCGGCGACCGCGTCGACGTGACGAGCATTCTCAGCAATCCGGACCAGGACCCGCATCTCTTCGAAGCCAGCCCGAAGACGGCGCGCGCATTGCAGCACGCGAGCCTTGTCGTCTACAACGGCGCCGACTACGATCCGTGGATGACGAAGCTGCTGAACGTATCGAAGAACGACAAGCGCAAGACGATCGTCGCGGCAGAACTCATCGGCAAGAAAAGCGGCGACAATCCGCATCTGTGGTACGACCCGTCGACGATGCCCGCTGTCGCACGCGCGGTGAGCGCGGCGCTCGCGTCGGCTGATCCGGCGCACAAGGCGGCGTATGATGCGAACCTCGCGAAGTTTCTCGACTCGCTCAAGCCGATCGCCGACAAGGTCGCGGCGCTGCGCAGCCAGTATGCGCACGTGAGCGTGACGGCGACAGAGCCGGTGTTCGGCTACATGTCGGATGCGATCGGCCTGGACATGCGCAACCAGCGCTTCCAGCTGGCCGCGATGAACGACACGGAAGCGAGCGCGTCGGATATCGCCGCGTTCGAGCGCGATCTTCGCGAGCGTCGCGTGCGCGCGCTGATCTATAACAGCCAGGCAACCGAGGCGCTGACCAAACGCATGCTGAAACTCGCGCAGCAATCGCATGTGCCGACGGTGAGCGTGACGGAGACGCAACCGGCCGGCAAGAACTACCAGCAATGGATGCTGGCGCAACTCGATGCGCTCGGCAACGCGCTCGCCGCCGGCAGCGCGAACAAGGGAACGACTCAATGAACATGTCGTCGGGCAACGCGCCCGTGCTCGAACTGGATCGCGTGACGCTCGAACTCGGCGACCGGACGATCCTGCGCGACACCAGCTTCACGATCCGCCAGGGCGAATTCATCGGCGTGCTCGGGCCGAACGGCGCGGGCAAGACGACGCTGATGCGCTCGGTGCTCGGCCTCGTCCCGGCGGCGAGCGGCACCGTGCGCGTGCTCGGCGAGCCCGTCGTGCGTGGCAATCCGTCGATCGGCTATATGCCGCAGACGCGCAGCGCGCTCGC
>Ga0247692_1000086_pt1 | contig 19469 bp, 18 predicted proteins | sample CNK33_metaG_FD_183041 | JGI IMG/M metagenome (GOLD analysis project Ga0247692, IMG submission 183041) | Soil microbial communities from Purdue University Martell Research Forest, Indiana, United States - CNK33 | ecosystem: Environmental > Terrestrial > Soil > Temperate forest > Bulk soil...
CGAACGATGGAGGTCCTTCGCGATCTCGGGCAGGACGTGGAGCAGGAGGCTTACCTGCACGCGACCAGCGACGATCTGATGGGCGGAACGGTCTTCTGTGAAAGTCTGACCGGCGAGGAGATCGGCAGGGCGCCGAGCTGGGGCTTGCATCCCACGTCGCGAGGAGAGCGCCGATTGGCGAGCCCCACGAAAATGAACGACCTGCCGCAGACCTTTATGGAACCGCTGCTGTTCAAGACGGCTTGCTCGCGCGGCACCGAGGCGCGCATGAGCACCGAATACCTGAGCCACACGCAGACGGATGACGGTGTGATCACGGTTTGCCGCGACCGGTTGAGCGGAGAGGAGTTTACGGTCAAGTCGAAGTATCTGATCGGCGCGGACGGCGGGAACTCCGGGGTGGCGAAGAATGCGGGGCTGCCTTTCGAAGGGAAGATGGGCATCCGCGGCTCGATGAACATCTGGTTCCGCGCCGACCTTTCCGAGTTCGTCGCGCATCGCCCCGCGGTGCTGTACCCGATCATGCAGCCTGGCGCGGAAGTCGGCGGCATCGGCATGGGCCTGATCCGCATGGTGCGGCCGTGGAATGAATGGCTGATCGTCTGGGGCTACGACATCAACGAGCCCGCGCCGGTCATCGACGAGGCCAAGGCCACCGAAATCGCACGCCAGCTCGTCGGCAAGCCCGATCTCGAGATCAAGTTGCTGGGGGCGAACACGTGGACCGTCAACAACATGTACGCCACGCGCATGCAGGACGGACGCGTGTTTTGCATGGGCGACGCCACGCATCGGCACCCGCCGTCAGGCGGTCTGGGCTCCAATACGTCGATTCAGGACGCGTTCAATCTCGCGTGGAAGCTCGCGGCGGTAATCAAGGGGAAGGCGGGCGAAGCGCTACTCGATAGCTACACGCTGGAGCGCGCTCCGGTCGCGAAACAGGTCGTCACGCGCGCCAACCAGTCGATTGCCGAATTCGCGCCGCTCTATCAGGCGCTGGGAATTGCGGAAACGACGGACGCCGCGGTCATGCAGGCCAACATGCACGCTCGCAGCCAGTCGACCGCGGCAGCGGAAAAGCAGCGAGACGAGATTCGCGACGCGTTGGTGTTCAAGAAGTATGAACTGGACGCCCATGGGGTCGAGATGAACCAGCGCTACCACTCGAGCGCAATCGTGACGGACGGGCAGGAACAGCCGGCTTTCGAGCGCGACGCCGAGCTGTATTACCAGGCGACGACGTGGCCTGGTGCTCGTCTGCCCCACGCGTGGGTGTTCGACAAGCGAGGACGGCAGCACTCGACGCTGGATCTCGCCGGGCATGGACGCTTCACGGTTTTCACGGGACTCGGAGGCGAGGCGTGGGTCGAAGGCGCCCGGCACGTCGGCGAGGAATTAGGCGTCGACATCGATGTGCGTGTCATCGGCCCGCGCCAGGCGTATGCGGACCATGCCGGCGAGTGGGGGCGGGTGAAGGAAATCAGCGACACCGGATGTCTGCTGATTCGCCCTGACCATCATGTCGCCTGGCGAAGCTTCAAAGAGGTGGCTGATCCGGTTGCCGAACTTCGCCGTGTCATGAAGAGCGTGCTTGCAAAATAATCGTAGTCGGTCGCGTCTCGCCCCCCCCAGCCGCTCAGGAAGCGGTACGGGGCAAGACGCCAGTTCTGCTATCGATTGGTACTTCAGATCGCCCGGGGGCGAGATCATTTGATACGTCATGCACACTGATATAGCGTTCAATTACGCCAGTCATCAAGCCGGGAATATTGCGTGATCTTATGCTATGTGCACGAGGAAACTTCGCGTGTCTAGCAACAGGACCTCGACATGATGCAACATACATTTACTGCCGAAATTTCCGGCCAGACGAACCGGCCGGTGGAACCGAAGCGCGCCGAGCGGCGTCGGGCACAGGAAACCCGTTCGGCAATACTCGACGCCGCGTTGGCGGAGTTCGCGTCCAGACATTTCGACGCGGCAAGCATTCGCAGCATTGCAGATCGGATTGGATTGCAGCATCCACTCATCACCTACCATTTCCGAACCAAGGAGATTCTTTGGCGGGCGGTTGCCGAACACGTATTCGAGCGTATCCGCCGGGAGCGCGATGCCAATCTGCCTGGTCCGGATTTGGGCAGCGCGGTCGAACGGGTGAAACTGGCTTATCGGGCGCTATTTCGCTTTACCGTGGAGTACCCCGAGTTTCATCGCTTCATGCTTCAGGAGGCCCTGGGGTGCAGTCCGAGATTGCAATGGACCGCGGATACGCTGCTCAAGCCGCTGATCGATTGGCTCCTCCCGCAGATTCGCGCCGCTCAGGATGAGCAGAAACTGCCGAGGGTCGAGCCGACCATTTTCCACTATATGCTGATCAGTCTGACGTCGACACTCTCGGGTTTTGGTCCTGAAATTTCGGCGACCGGCAATCTTTCTCCGTTGGATCCGGCGGTGGTCGACGCTTGCTGGAAGACTGTCGAGCAGCTTGTTTTTTGAATGGAAAAGGTGCCGGCAACGAGGGTTGCCGGTGTTGTCATACCGCGCGGATTCACGGCTTTGGTGAACTTCCTTCGAATGCACGCTGCAGCAATGCGCGAATCTCGATGCGCTCCAGCGGTCGCGGATTCCAATACGCGTTGCTGCACGCGAAGTCAGCCGCCTGGTCCAGTTGGTCTTCGCGCATGCCGACATCTTTCAACGCGATGGGCGCGCCGTTGGCACGCGCAAGTTCGAACAGACCTTGGGCGGCGCTCTCGTGTCCCACTGCTTTCGCAATGCGTTTCATCGCGTCGGGTGCGGCCTCCGTGTTGTAGGCCAGTGCATGTGGCAACACGATGGTGTGAGTCGGGGCGTGGGGCAGGTTGAAGCTGCCGCCAAGTGTATGGCACAGCTTGTGATGCAGCGCCATGCCTACACTTCCGAGCACGGCTCCGCACAGCCAGGATCCATACAGTGCATCGGCGCGTGCGGCGCCGTCGCCCGGGTTCGCAACGATGCAAGGCAAGCTGCGGGCGAGCGCCGCGATGCCCTCTTCGGCCATCAGGCTGGTAAGCGGGTTCGCGTCGCGTGAATACAGACCTTCTGCCGCGTGCGCGATCGCGTTGATGCCGCTCGTCACCGACATGCCGACCGGCAATGTCAGCGTGAGGTCCGGATCGTAGATCACCGTTTTGGGGAGGACACGAATATCGGTTCCCGTTTTCTTCAGGCCAGCATCGGTCAGCCCGTAGATCGGTGTCATCTCGCTGCCGGCGTAAGTGGTGGGAATCGCGAGGACGGGCAGGCTCGACTCGAGTGCTATCGCCTTGGCGAGACCGATCGCCGACCCGCCACCGACGGCGATGACGCAGTCGGCACCGAGCGAGACGGCGACCGTTCGTGCTTCGACCGCCAGTTCGAGCGGTACGTGCATGGCGGCGCGATCGAAGAGGCCCACTGAGCGGCTTTCCAACTGCTCGGAAAACGATGCGCCGAGCGCATGTTGCTCCGGACTGCAGAGCACCAGTGCGCGCTGGGCGCCAAGCGCCAGCAATTCGCGTTCAAGATGAACGCGTGATCCATTGCCGAATACGACGCGGGTGGCGCGACCGTTGTAGACAAACTCTGATGTGGGCACGGTGAACCTCGAAGACGAAAGACGCGCTTGACGGGCCCGCCTGGAGGCTCGCCGTCAAGGTCGGGTGCTCAGGGATGGGGCGACATGCCGCGCAGTCGATCACACAGCATGGCCGGCTGGATTGAGAACGAAGTCGTAGTCGAGCGTGTGAAACGGCGTATCCATTCGCGTACCATCGGGTGCGACACCGGGCGGGTGCTCGACCCAGTCGGCCACGAGGCTCGAACGCACGCCGAACACGGCGTCCGAGTCGAGGTACTTGTCACCGTTCCGGAAAACATGCGTGATCAACGGTTCGTACCCTGCCGCGTTGATCCAGAAATGCAGGTGTGCCGGGCGCCAGGGGTGTCGTCCGAGCGCCTCGAGCATGTGGCCAACCGGACCGTCGTGCGGGATCGGATAAGCCTCTGCGAGGATCGAGCGAAAATGAAAGCGTCCGTCGGCAAGCGTGTGCAAGCGGCCCCGGCCCCGATGCTCGACATCGCCTTGATGCTGGGCGGCGTATTGCACGTCGTAGTTGCCGTCCTCGTCCGATTGCCAGACTTCGAGCGCCGCACCGGACACCGGCTCGCCGTGAAGACCGCGGACCCGGCCCGTGACGAAGCACGGCAGGCCTGAGGCGCCGTTGGAGATGTCATCACCGTTCTGGTATTCGGGCGCCCCTTCGACGAAGAAAGGCCCCAGCACCGTGGCCTCCGTGCATTCGGAGGGCTTGCGGTTGTTCTGCGTGGTCGTCAGCATCGACAGGCCGAGCGTATCCGACAGGAGGATGAACTCCTGGCGCTTGTCGTCGGTGATATGGCCGACGTCGGTCAGGAAGTTGATGGCGTAGAGCCACTCGCTCTCTGTCAGCTTGACCTCTCTTGCGAAAGAGTGCAAATGCTGGACCAAGCTCGTCATGACCGTGCGCAGCCTGTCATTGCCGCAGTCCGACATCGCTGCGATAACTGCCTGTGTGATGGTGTCTTCGTTGATGTTGCGCATCGCCTGTCTCCGCATCTGTGCTGACTGATCTCACTCCCGAGGAGCGGCCATGTCGGCACTCTAGCGAGGTTCAGGAAGAAAAAATATGCGCTATAGTGAAAACAATTTTCCTTTGAGCGGAAAAATCATCCGATGGATCGCTACACGCAGATGGAGTTCTTTGCGCTGACAGCAGAACTCGGCAGCCTGTCCAAAGCCGCGGAACGGCTCGGCATTTCGAATGCAGCGGCGAGTCGGATGTTGAGCGCGCTCGAGGATCGTTTGGGGACACGTCTGGTCGAGCGTACGACTCGCCGGCTGTGGCTGACGGATGCGGGCCGTGAGTATCGGCAGCGTTGTGCTTCGATTCTCGCGGACATCGCCGAAGCGGATACGGCTGTCAGTGACATGGCATGGCGACCGCGGGGAGTGCTGCGTGTAACGAGTTCCGTGTCTTTCGCGGTCTTGCATATCGCGCCATGGCTTCCGGAATTCAGACAACGCTATCCAGAGCTATCCGTCCATATCACGGCGGCGAACCGGTATCCGAATTTCATCGAGGCGGGAATCGATTGTGCGATTCGCACGCGCGAACATGAGGGAGATTCTGGCATTACCGTCCGGCGGCTAGCGCACACTCGCCGTGTGCTGGCCGCGTCACCGGCGTATCTGGCAAAACATGGCATGCCGGAAAAGCCTGAAGATATTGCCCGTCAGAACGTGCTCGTTTATAGCTACGCGACGAACCCCTATCTGTTGCAATTCAAACGAGGCAGGGAGCGGCGCAACATTCCGATCAATGCGGTGCTGGAGTCCAATGAAGGACAGGTTATCTGCGCCGCGGCCCGCGCAGGACTGGGGATCGTAGTTCAGCCGCTGTACATCGTGCACGACGATATCGTCGCCGGTCGGCTGGTGCCGTTGCTGGGCGACTGGGAGCTTCCGCCGCTGACGATCAACCTCGCGTACCAGAGCCGACAGAACCAGCCCGCGAAGATTCGGGTTTTTGCCGATGCGTTGACCGAGCATGTCAGGACGCTCGACCTCGAGAATCGCTGGAACGCGATGCCTAAAATTGCCGTTGCTGCACGGATCGCGCCGAAAACCCGGGTTTCCGATTCCCGGTAGCGCGGCACCGACGGAGCGCCGCGCAAGGCTCGCCTGAGCCGAGGGCTGAAGCCCTATCGCTCGCGACAGGGAGCGCTCGCACCAAGCCGGGCGAAGTTGAACTGTGCCTGATCGCTTCGATCGATTCTTCCACTTACTGGAAGTCAATTTTCCAACACACGCATTTTTCTTCGCCGAAGATCGGCTTATGCTTTTTTTAAACTTGGCGATCGGAAAATATAATCAGGCGACTACTTCATTTTGAATCCACTTCGTGAGACGAAGCGATGATCAGACACATAGTGATGTGGCGTGTTGCGGGCCGGACTGCGAGCGAACGCCGCGAAACGGCCGCTCATGTCAGGAGAGAGTTCGAGAGCCTTCGAGGCTTGATTCCGGGCTTGCTCGAACTCGTTGTGGGACTCGACGTCAGCGAGGTCGACTACGCGTGCGACGTCGTCCTGGTGGCCGATTTTGAATCGGACGCTGCCTTGGACGCCTATGCGAACCACCCCGAACATCTTCGAGTTCGCGAAGCACTTGCTGGCTTGCGGGAGACACGTCATCAGGTTGACTACTATCCCGGCTAGGGCGGCTGTCTTCAACTAATTACACCGCGGTAAGGATGAGCCCTCGAGGTGGGGGCAACAACGAAGTCGGAGCGGGCACCGTGTTTCGAAGAAAGACCCGATACATGTGCCGAGCAATTTTAATCTTTGAAAATAGCAAGGTAAGCCAATGAGAGCGACATATAAGGCGGCGTTGTGGGCGTTGGCGGGATGGGTTTCTATCGTTGCATATGCCCAAGGGCCGGCGTCCTCCGCGACGGCTCAAACCGGCGCCACGATGGCCAGTGAAGCGTCGCAACCCGGCGTCTCGAAGAAGGCCGAACGTGCCGCGAACCGCGCGTTTGCGAAGAAAGTTCACCTGGCGTTGAACAAGACGAAGGGCTTGGGTGGGACCGAAATCGCGGTTTTCGCGGATGCGCGAACCGGTTAGGTGGTCTTGGGCGGTTTTATCGATGATCAGGACCAGGAACACATTGCAACGGACGCCGCTAGCAAGGTGCCGGGCGTCAAATCGGTCAGCAGCAATTTGACATTGCGGCCCCAGCTCTGATTTCAGGAAGGCGGCGCAAACAACATAATCATTGAGTCAGTTGATCGTCAACGTCAACACGGTAACGGTCAACAACGAGATCCACACGCCAATGGGCGGCGTGCGTGACAGCGGTTGGGGACGCACGGGCCCGGACAGCCTCGCCGATTTCAGCGACGTCATCTGGATCAATTCGCATAGCGGCCAGGATCCGTACCCGTTCTGATGCAACGACGTCGTGGTAGAGGTCGCGACGGCGCATGTTTCCGCTTTAGAAGGTTCAGCGCCGGTGATGGTGGACGCCGGCCAACTTCCTTTCTTTTGTTCCACCAACGAAGATTCATTTCAGGAGGTAGTGATGGAAGGTTTCAAATTTCTTCCGCTGCTGGGTCGCATCTTGATTGGGGGACCGTTTGTGATGAGCGGGTTGGGCAAGCTGGCGGCATATGGTGCCACGGTCGGCTACATTGCGGCCATGGGCCTGCCGGTACCGCCACTCGCGTTTATCGTTTCGGTGCTGATCGAACTGGGCGGTGGCCTGCTACTGTTGTCAGGCTACAGGGTCCGTATCGTGTCGCTGGCGTTGGCAGTATTCTGCCTGGTCACGGCGATCATCTTCCACCACAACTTCGCGGATCATAACCAGTCCATTCACTTCTTCAAAGACGTGATGATGGCTGGTGGCCTTCTGCAAATCGCGTACTTCGGGGCCGGCGCGTTCAGCCTGGACGCGCTGTTCGGACGGAGGGAAACGCAGGTGCCATCGCTGGATGCGCGCTAAGACACGGTATGCAGGTGACGAACGCTCTTGCGTCTCGTCACCGAGAGCCCTTCCTTCGCGTGGCGACCGTAACTGGAGCGATCGGTCCGGTGTGCGAGGTCGCACCACGCATCGCCATCAAGATTCCGTGGTGTCCCACAGCGGAGCCAATCCCTGCGGATCGACGATTCGGCTGTCAGGCCGTGCCAGTGTGTATATTGCCGCCATATCCGCGGCGCTCAACCCGAAGTCGAAGATGGCTGCATTCTGCTCCAGCCGTTCCGCCTTTGAGGTCCTCGATAGTGCCACGACGCCATCCTGTTGAACGAGCCAACGCAGAACCACCTGAGCGATTGTTTTCCGGTAGCGCGCATAGCGATCTCTTTCAACACGTCGTCGGAGAAGACCCGGCCTACCGCCATGCCGCAATATGCGGTCACCGAGAGTCCTGCGTGACGTGTGCTTTCGATCAGCGCCGACTGGTTCAGATACGGATGGTATTCGAACTGATTGGTCACGAGCGGATTGTCCGAGAGCCGGATTGCCTCCGCCATTAGCATCCGGTTGAAGTTGCTGATGCCGGTGTGTCTGACCTTGCCGGCTTTGACGACAGCGTTGAGTCCGCCGACTTGCTCCGCCAGCGGAACGTCGGAGTTGGGCCAGTGGAGCAGGAGCAGATCGATGTAGTCTGTCCTGAGTCTGGCAAGACTTGCGTCGACGGAAGCCTCGAACTTCCGTGGATGGTAGTTTGCCACCCAGACCTTTGTCGTGATGAAGACGTCCGCCCGCGCAATCCCCGAAGCGGCGACGCATTCGCCCACATCGGCCTCATTTCCGTAGATCTGCGCGGTATCAATGTGGCGAAAGCTGGCGCGCAGGGCCGCGGGAAGCAACCGCTGCATTGCGCGTGAATCCATCCCGTATGTGCCGAAGCCGAGGGCCGGAATGACGGCTCCGGCTGCATGAACGTTCTGCATGGCGTTACCTTATACGACCAGATCGGCGCAGTTCCTTCCCGATCTCCGCAATCCTTGCTTCTCCGGCGCGGAGTGTCTCTTCCGATGTGTGCACGGAGTAATAACCCAACACCAGTTCATGCGGGTGAGGGACTGCCGAGCCTAAGACGAACTCCGTGTCTGCTTCGGCCACGAACTCCAGCACGTCTTCCGATTCGCTGAAGGCGGCAAGCTCATCGCAAATCCGCTGATCCGCGAATCGCAGTACGCCGCTTTGCACGCTCAGCCAGGCGATGACGTGACCGGCGGGCGGGACATACCTCCAACGCGTACCGGCGCGAAGCCGCACATGCAGATAGTTGATGCCGGGAGGCGCTGACACCGGGCTTTCGACATTGTCGTAGCGACCCAGAATGACTCTGACCGGCCCGGTCGTGGGCAACTCGCCGGCGGACAGGTATTGACTTTTGGGCTTGCCCAGTTCGATGTCGCGCGGCAGCGCCGTCCAGAGTTGATAGCCCCGTACGGGCGTACTGCCCTCCGGAACGCCGTCATGCCAGACGCCGCCGCCCGCATTCATCCACTCGACGCTGCCCGCTGACATGACGCCGGACGCACCAGTCGTGTCTTCATAGCGGACTTCGCCATCGAGCAGAATGGTAGTGGTCGCGAGTCCGGAATGCGGATGCATCGCAAAGCGTGCGTCGGAATCCGCCGGTAGGTGGAAGTAGTCGAGAAAGACGAAGGGCTTGAGTAGCGAGCCAAGGTCACCCGGACTGAATACACGATTGACGGGACCATGCTGCCTGCCCTTGGTACGTGCGACGATCGTTCTGGTGCCGCGGAGCGAACTCGAGCGGCGATCTTCGCTATCTGCTACGAAGGATTTAGCCTCGTTTTCAGAAGCGGGGAATTCGACTGATTGAGAAGACATGTTAGTCCTGCGTTCGACATTGTCTTTCGGGATGCTATGCCGACCCTGATCGTCCGCATAGGCTTCGGAGTGCAACGCAACGTTGCAGGCGCAAGAACGATCGCAAAGGGCGGGCTGCGCTAGCTATCGCAGCGCTTGCCTCATCGCGTCGAGGCAAGCGACCTTTGCCGGTAATCGCTGGGTGACTCTCCGGTCCAGTGTCGGAATGCGCGGGCGAAGGTCTTTTCGCTTGCGAAACCAATCGATAGCGCAATCTGCTTGATCGAGTGCCCAGTGCGGCACAGCTGTTCGATGGCTTGCTCGCGCCGCACGGCATCTTTCAACGTTTGCAGCGACGTGCCTTCTTCTTCCAGCTGACGGTGAAGCGTACGCACCGAAACGTTCAGAGCATTCGCCAGCGCGGCCGCGGTGTAGTGTTCTCCCGGACGCGCGGTCATCAATGAACGGGCACGGTTCGCCAACAGGCGGTCACGGCGGTACTGCCGCACGATCAACGGTAGTGCGTGTTGCAGCATCGTCCGAAGCGCGCGTTCGTCCCGGCGGGGCGGCAACGTCAGATATTGCGCTGCGAAACCCATACAGGCATGGCTCCGGGCGAACTGCACCGGTCCAGGAAAAAGCAACGAATGGACACTGCCGTGTGGCGGCCGCTCGAAAGGGAAGTCCACTTCGATCAGCGGAATGCGGGAATCGATGAGCCAGCATGCGTATCCGTGCATGTAGCGCAAGCTTGTGACGAGACAGAGCTCGCGCAGCGCGCCCAGGCGCCGCTTTTCCTCGATCTCGAGCGTGGCGATCTCGCCTTCGACCGTCAGTTTCACGAGGATGTCGCCGGTCAGCAACCGATGGTGCCGGCACCAGCGTTTCAGGGCGACACCGAGGTTCGGCGAAGTCAGCGATGCCCGGCATAGAAGACCATAGCTGCCCCATGGCAAGCGGCGCGAGAACCACCCGAGGGCTTCGTCGTCGAGTTGCTGCATCGCGATACGGCAGAGCGTCTCGAATTGTGATGCGGTGACGCAGCTGTCGGGTTCGCGCAATGTAGCTGGCGCAATTTGAGCCTCGCGTAGCGCGTCGGCCGGATCGGCGCCGTATTTCTTGTAGCCAAGCAGCACGGCATTCACGAAGGCCATGGGGGTCACGGCGCGATCGATTCGCGGGGAGCGTCGGGAGGATCCTGCGGGCATGGCGATATCGAATCGGGCACCGGTAGGCAGAACAGGCTACCACATCGGTCCTCCGTCCTGTGACGCGGCCCCTCCCAGGCCAGCTTCGGGATTGTGCTAAGCGATCGGCACGAAATGCAACCATAACGGCAGACCATGCGCGGCCCGATCGCCTAAGCTGGGTACCTGAAGTGCGCTGGTGTTCGACATGGATGAGCAACCATCTCCACGTACCGAAGGCGCCCTGTTTTTCTCCGATTGGTTTCTTCCCCGCAGTGAGACCGCAATGTGCTCTCTCGACTCTCTTTTCGCAAACAACCGTGCGTGGGCGAGCCAGCGCGTCGCCGAGGACGCCGATTTCTTCACACGTCTCGCGGCGCAACAGTCGCCGCAGTATTTGTGGATCGGCTGCTCCGATAGCCGCGTGCCGGCCAACCAGATTCTCGGGCTCGCGCCTGGCGAGGTGTTCGTGCACCGGAATATCGCGAACGTGGTCGTGCATTCGGATTTGAACTGCCTCTCGGTGCTGCAGTACGCGGTCGAATCGCTGAGGGTCGAGCACATCATGGTGGTCGGCCATTACGGCTGCGGCGGCGTGCAGGCGGTCGCGGAGCGCCGCTCGACGGGGCTCGCCGACAACTGGTTACGTCACATCGAAGATATCGCAAACAAGCACGACGATCGTCTCGAAGGGTGCGACGACACTGATCGAGGCCGCCGGCTGGTCGAGCTCAATGTTGTCGAGCAAGTCGCCAATGTCTGCCGCACGACGATTCTGCGGCGCGCATGGTATCGCGGCCAGCGCATCGAGGTGCACGGCCTCGTCTATGACCTCGCGGACGGGTTGCTTCGCCGGGTCGGCGTGAGCGTCAGCGGAGGGCAGGCGTGGGACGAGCGGTATCAAGAATCGCTGCAGACACTGAGCTGAAACTTTCGCACAAGAAACCAAGGGGCAATATATGCAGGCGCTAGATACGCAGGTGAATCCGAGATCGGCAGAGTTTCGGGCCAATGCCGATGCAATGCGTGCACTGGTCGAGGACCTGCGCGCGAAGGCTGCGGAGGTGGAACAGGGTGGCGGTGCCGCTGCTCGCGACAAGCATGTCGCGCGCGGCAAACTGCTGCCGCGCGACCGGGTCGCGCAACTGCTCGACCCGGGTACGCCGTTTCTCGAGATCGGCCAGCTCGCCGCGTACGGCATGTACGAAGGCGATGCGCCGAGCGCCGGCGTGATTGCCGGAATCGGCCCCGTGCAAGGCGTCGACTGCATGATCGTCGCCAATGATGCGACCGTAAAGGGCGGTACCTACTACCCGATGACCGTCAAAAAGCACTTGCGTGCGCAGGAGATCGCCCAGCAGAACGGCCTGCCGTGCATCTACCTGGTCGACTCGGGCGGCGCATTCCTGCCGAAGCAGGATGACGTATTCCCGGACCGCGATCACTTTGGGCGCATCTTCTACAACCAGGCGAATCTGAGCGCACAGGGTATCCCGCAGATTGCGGTGGTGATGGGCTCATGCACCGCGGGCGGCGCCTACGTGCCCGCGATGAGCGACGAGACCGTGACCGTACGCAATCAGGGCACGATTTTTCTCGGCGGCCCGCCGCTCGTGAAGGCAGCGACTGGCGAGGTGGTCAGCGCCGAGGACCTTGGGGGCGGCGACGTGCATACGCGCATCTCCGGTGTGGCAGACCACCTGGCCGAGAACGACACGCACGCGTTGTTCATCGCGCGCCGCATCGTCGCGAACTTCAACCGCCGCAAGCCGTCGACGGTGACGCTCGAGTCCAGTGAGGAGCCGCTCTACGACCCGCAAGAGATCTACGGGGTGATTCCGCAGGACACGCGCAAGCCTTACGACGTGCGCGAGGTCATCGCGCGCGTCGTCGATGGCTCACGCTTTGACGAATTCAAGGCGCGCTACGGCACGACACTCGTCACCGGCTTCGCGCGGCTTTACGGGATGCCGGTCGGGATCGTCGCGAACAACGGCATCCTGTTTGGCGAATCGGCGCTCAAGGGCGCTCATTTCATCGAGCTGTGTTCGCAGCGCGGCATCCCACTCGTGTTCCTGCAGAACATCACCGGTTTCATGGTCGGCCGCAAATACGAGAACGAGGGCATCGCGAAGCATGGCGCGAAGATGGTGACCGCGGTGGCGACCGCGCAGGTGCCGAAGATCACGATGCTGATCGGCGGCAGTTTCGGCGCAGGCAACTACGGGATGTGCGGACGCGCATATTCGCCGCGTTTCCTGTGGATGTGGCCGAACGCGCGGATCAGCGTGATGGGTGGCGAGCAGGCTGCGGGCGTTCTCGCGACCGTGCGCCGCGAAGGCATCGAGGCGAAGGGCGCTCAGTGGAGCGCGGAGGAAGAGGAGGCGTTCAAGGCGCCCATCCGCGCGCAGTACGAGACGCAAGGTCACCCCTACTACGCGACCGCGCGACTGTGGGACGACGGCGTGATCGATCCCGCGCAGGCGCGCCGCGTACTCGGCCTGTCGCTCTCGGCGGCGCTGAACGCGCCGATCCTGCCGACGAAATTCGGCATCTTCCGGATGTGAGGCCGCAATGAACGATGCAACGCAGGGCCTCAGTGCATACATCGGGAAGCGACCGGCGGCATGGATCGCCGCGAACCGCGCAAAGAAGGCGTGAAGGAGACCACACATGTTCAAGAAGATTCTGATCGCCAACCGCGGCGAGATCGCATGCCGTGTCATCAAGACCGCGCGCAGCATGGGCATCCCGACCGTCGCCGTTTACTCGGAAGCGGATGCGAACGCACGGCACGTGCGCATGGCCGATGAAGCGGTGCTGATCGGGCCGCCTGCCGCGGGCGAGTCGTACCTCGTCGCCAGCCGCATCCTGGAGGCCGCGAAGAAGTGCGGCGCCGAAGCGATTCATCCGGGCTACGGCTTTTTGTCGGAGAACGAGGAATTTGCCGAGGCCTGCGAGCGCGCAGGCATCGTCTTCATCGGGCCGCCCGCATCGGCGATCCGCGCGATGGGACTAAAGTCGGCGTCGAAGGCGTTGATGGAGCGAGCGAACGTCCCGTTGACACCGGGCTACCACGGCGCCAATCAGGATCCGGCTTTTCTGGCGGCGCAGGCAGACGCGACTGGTTACCCGGTGCTGATCAAGGCGAGTGCTGGCGGTGGTGGCAAGGGCATGCGGCGTGTGGATTCCGCTGACGAATTCGAAGCCGCACTTGTGTCGTGCAAGCGCGAGGCGCGCAACGCGTTCGGCGACGACGACGTGCTCGTCGAGAAGTACATCCTGCAGCCACGCCATATCGAGATTCAGGTCTTCGGCGATACGCACGGAAACTGCGTCTACCTGTTCGAGCGCGACTGTTCGGTGCAGCGCCGGCATCAGAAAGTGCTGGAGGAAGCGCCTGCGCCGGGTATGACGCCCGAGCGCCGCGCGGCGATGGGCAAGGCCGCGGTCGATGCGGCCAAGGCGGTCGGCTATGTCGGCGCGGGTACGGTCGAGTTCATTGCGACGCAGGATGGCCAGTTCTACTTCATGGAGATGAACACGCGCCTGCAGGTAGAGCATCCGGTGACGGAGATGATCACCGGACTCGATCTGGTCGAGTGGCAGTTGCGCGTGGCGAGCGGCGAGCCGCTGCCGCTTGGCCAGGAGCAACTCGCGATCAATGGTCACGCCATGGAAGCGCGAATCTACGCGGAAGACCCGGACCGGGGTTTCCTGCCGTCCACGGGCCGGCTGTTGCATTTGTCGCCGCCGCCGGAGACCGATTACGTCCGGGTGGACACCGGCGTCGAGCAGGGCGACGAGATCTCACCGCACTACGATCCGATGATCGCGAAGCTGATCGTCTGGGGAGACGACCGTCGCCAGGCACTCGACCGGATGCGCGAGGCGCTCGCTCAGTACCGGATCGTCGGTGTCTCGAACAACGTCGATTTTCTCGCGCGCCTCGTCGCGGTGCCGTCGTTCGCGAATGCGCAACTCGATACCGGTTTGATCGAGCGCGAGCATGGGCTGCTGTTCCCGGCCGCGAGCGACGTGCCAACGGAGGTGTGGCAGATCGCGGCATTCGCAGAACTGTTGCACGAGAGGGGCCTCGCGCAGAAGGAGGCCGCGCGATCGGTCGATCCGGATTCACCGTGGCGCACGCTCGACGGCTGGCGCTTGAATGGTTGCGCCGAGCGGCAGCTGGTGTTCCGGGCCGGTGAAACGATGCAGGAGGTCGACATCGAGGTCGTCTCCGACGGCTACCGGTTGACTGTCGGCGCGCTGCAGGTCGTCGCGCGCGGATCGCTCGGCCCGGCGAGCGAATTGCATGTGCAGCTCGGCGAGCGTCGGCTGCGTGCCGCGGTGGTCGTCAGCGACGAGCGTCGACATGTGTTCTTCGAGGGGCGCGCATGGCCGCTCGTGGTCGTCGATACGCTGCACGTCGGCGGTGCCGGACACGAAGTCGAGGGCGGCTTGCGCGCGCCGATGCCGGGTAAGGTCGTCGCGTTGTCGGTCGAGCCGGGCACCCAGGTGGAAAAGGGCGCGCCGTTGCTCGTCCTGGAGGCGATGAAGATGGAGCACACGATCGTTGCGCCGCGCAAGGGTGTGGTCAACGCGTACCGGTTCGCGCCTGGCGATCAGGTGACCGACGGCGCCGAGCTGGTGGATTTCGAAGGAGCCGAATGATGGAACAGGTACGCATTGTCGAAGTCGGCCCGCGCGACGGGTTGCAGAACGAAAAGCAGAACGTTGCGACGGCAGTCAAGCTCGAACTGATCGAGCGTCTTGCCACGGCGGGGCTGCGCGATATCGAGGTCACCTCGTTCGTGTCGCCGAAGTGGGTCCCGCAGATGGCCGACCATGTCGACCTGATGCGGGGACTGGAACGGCGGCAAGACGTGAACTATCCCGTGCTGACGCCGAATCTGAAGGGATTCGAAGCCGCCGTGGCCGAAGGGGCGAAGGAGGTGGCGGTGTTTGCGGCCGCGTCGGAAGGGTTCTCGCAGAAGAACATCAACTGCTCGATCGATGAATCGATTGACCGTTTCGTTCCGGTGCTCGATGCCGCGAGGCGTCAGGGCGTCAAGGTCCGCGGCTACGTATCGTGCGTCGTGGCCTGTCCGTATGACGGCGCCATCGCCCCGCAGCAGGTCGCGCATGTCGCCGCGCGGCTTCACGAGCTGGGGTGCTACGAGGTGTCGCTCGGCGACACGATCGGCGTCGGCACGCCGGCCTCGTTGCTGCGGATGCTCGAGGCGGTCGCGGCGAGGGTGCCGGCCGACCATCTCGCTGGGCATTACCATGATACCTATGGGATGGCAGTGGCCAATGTCCACGCGTCGTACGAGTTCGGACTGCGCGTGTTCGACAGTTCGGTCGCCGGGCTGGGCGGCTGCCCGTACGCGAAGGGCGCAACTGGCAACGTCGCGACCGAGGACATCGTGTATCTGCTGCACGGGTTGGGGGCGAGCACTGGCGTCGATCTCGACGCGCTCGTCGATTGCGGTGCATGGATCTCGGCGCAACTTGGCCGGGACAACGGGTCGCGGGTGGCTCGCGCGATAGTGGCTAAACGATCGTAAATTTCTTCCCTGGAGTTGCCGTATGAGCACCATCGCCACTATTCCCGTGTCGGCCCTGAGGAAACCCGTTGTACAGGCGGACGCGCGCTGGAGCGTCGAAGACGTCGGCGCACTGTTTGCATTGCCGCTGATGGATCTGTTGCATCGTGCGCAGCGGGTACATCGCGAGAATTTCGACCCCAACGAGATCCAGTTGTCGACGCTATTGTCGATCAAGACTGGTGGTTGCGCCGAGGACTGCGGCTATTGCCCGCAATCGGCGCATTTCGACACCGACGTGAAAGCGGGCAAGCTGATGCCGGTGGCGGAAGTCGTCGAGGCCGCGCGGACAGCGCAAGGCCAAGGAGCGACGCGCTTCTGCATGGGCGCGGCGTGGCGCAGCCCCAAGCAACGGGACATGGCGGCCGTGACCGAGATGGTCCGTCAGGTGAAGGCACTGGGGCTCGAAACCTGCATGACGCTCGGGATGCTGGACGCGGACCAGGCCGAGGCATTGAAAGACGCCGGCCTCGACTACTACAACCACAATCTCGATACGGCGCCGGGATTCTATGGCAGCGTCGTCAGTACCAGGACCTACCAGGATCGTCTCGATACGCTGGCCCATGTGCGCGACGCGGACATCCATGTTTGCTCCGGCGGCATCGTCGGCATGGGCGAATCGCGTTTGCACCGGGCTGGTCTGATCGCGCAGCTCGCGAACCTCGAACCGCAACCGGAATCGGTGCCGATCAACAATCTGGTGCAGGTCGAGGGCACGCCGATGGCCGGTACCGCGCCGCTCGATCCATTCGAATTCGTGCGGACCATCGCGGTCGCGCGCATCACGATGCCGCACGGGATGGTGCGACTCTCGGCCGGACGTGAGCAGATGGACGACGCGTTGCAGGCGTTGTGCTTTCTGGCGGGCGCGAACTCGATTTTCTATGGCGACAAGCTGCTGACAACGGCTAATCCGCAGGCCGCGCGAGATCGGGTGTTGCTCCGTCGCTTGGACTTGCGGGTTCAGGGCGAGGGTGCGGCATGATCGCACTGTCATCATTGGCGCGATTCACGCCGCCGCTCGATCGTCAGATCATCGACGAAGACTTTCTGGACGATCCCTATCCAACGTACCAGGTGCTGCGTGATGCGGGGCCGATCCACTGGAGTGACGAGTTCTTTGACGGGGCGTGGCTGCTCACGCGGCATGAGGACGTCGAGGCCATGTTGCGCGATCCGCGCTTCTCCGCGCGCCGAACGGGTGGCTGGGTGATGAACAGTGGCGAAGGTGCGCGAAACGAACTCAAGGGGTTCCAGCAACTGTTCGCGCGGGCGATGCTGTTCCTGGACGCGCCGGACCATTCGAGGATACGCCGCGTGATGCAAGCGGGTTTCCGGCCGGACGCACTGCAAGCGTTGCGCCCGTATGTCAAAACCCTCGTCGACGAACTGCTGGACGGCGTGGACGCCGCGCGCGGCTTCGACTTCATGCAGCGGCTTGCGAGGCCGTTGCCGGCGCGAGTCATTGCGAAGCTGATGGGCGTCGCCATCGACGGAGACAATCATTTCGTCGACTGGTCGGATGATCTCGCTGCATTCATCGGCGCGCCGAGGCCGACGCTGGAGCAGGCCCGGCGTGCACAGACGTGCCTGCTTGGAATGAGCCGGTACTTCGAGTCATATCTCGCGAGTGGCGGCGCGCAGGAGGGCATGGTCGGATGTCTCGCGCGCGCGAAAGACGATGGAACGATCGCAGATGATGCGGAGCTGCTCGCGCAATGCGCGATGTTGCTGTTCGCCGGACACGAAACCACGCGCAATCTGTTGGGCAATGGCTTGTATCACCTGCTGGCGCGGCCCGGGCTCTGGGGCGAGCTCCGGAGCGAACCACAGCGGTTGACCGGGGCGGTGCGCGAACTATTGCGCTTCGACAGTCCGGTCCAATACACGGGGCGCCGCGTGACGACCGATCTGGTGTGGCACGGGCAGCCGTTGCGCAAAGGGGAACTGGTGCTCGGGCTGATCGGTTCGGCAAATCGCGATCCGCGCCGCTACGAGCGTCCTGACCAGATCGACCTCGCGCGCCGCGCCTTCGCGCCGCTCTCTTTCGGCAGTGGTCCGCATGTCTGCATCGGCGCTGCGTTGACGATGCTGGAAGCAGAGGTCGTGTTCAGCGAACTGATGTGTCGTTGGCCTTCCCTGACGATGTCCACGCCTGTCGCTCGATGGAATCGCAATCCGGTCTATCGCGGGTTGGAGGCGCTGCACGTGCACGCTCCCGCGTCACGCGAGCGATTGACCCTGCTATCTGAAACCCGCCCGCTAAAGCAGGTCGTCGAGCGCGCCTGCGTTCTCGTACAGCTTGAGCAGCATCGCGCGAAGTGACTCCACATCGCCGGCAGCGAAATCGCGCAACACGACCGCCTCGTGCCGCTTGGCGAGGGGGACGATGCTCTGGGCAAGTTCCGCCCCTTTACTCGTCAACGCAATTCTGATCGACCGTCCATCGGTCGCGCTCTTGTCGCGTTTGACCAGCTCCTGGATCTCGAGACGGTCGAGGATTCGGGAAAGCGCGGACGTATCCGTCGTTGCATGCTGGGACAGCTCGGTCAGCGACTGGTGCGGTACATACAGCAGCGACGCACACACTCGCCACTCACTCAGATTCAGGCCAAACGGCTTCAGCGCCTTGGCGAACGCGTTTCCCATCCTGCCCCCAGCACGGGTGAGCAGGAACGGGATCGCCAATTCCAGTTCCTTCGGACTCTTGGGTTTCTTCATGGGCGTAGTCAGCCTGAGGGTTTACTTCAGCACGAGTCTTTGAAAAATCAATTATACTCCGTCCCATTGTTATTTGAGAAATCAAAGAAATGGAGCCTCGGCAAGCCGGGGTTTGCCTCCCGACTTCCCACAGGGACACGGCGTCGTACGCTGAACCGGAGCAGATTGATGAGAAACGAGATCGCGCTTGAAGAGCATTTCGCGATTGACCTGACTATCGGGGGTTTTGTCGCAGTAAGGCTCGCGGACGAAAGATGATCGATATGAAAAGTACTGCTTACGTTGCCAGTCAGTAGAATTGATCGGCGGCGGACGAATGGGTTCCGCGAGCGCACTTCATCTTTCCTTTGGCGATCATATGCATGACTTCGATGCCGCCAAGAAGAGTCCGGGCGCAGCGAAAAGTCTCGAACCCCAGCATGGGTCGGGTGCGCCGCTTGATTGCCCGATGGTCCTGCTCGACGCGGTTGTTGAGATATTTGGACTGGCGGATCTTGATAGGCGTCTCACGATCAGCATTGATGGCTTCGAGCGCG
>Ga0247692_1000087_pt1 | contig 19402 bp, 17 predicted proteins | sample CNK33_metaG_FD_183041 | JGI IMG/M metagenome (GOLD analysis project Ga0247692, IMG submission 183041) | Soil microbial communities from Purdue University Martell Research Forest, Indiana, United States - CNK33 | ecosystem: Environmental > Terrestrial > Soil > Temperate forest > Bulk soil...
CGCGACGCGAAACCCGTCGATAACGTGCGCGTCTGGTTCCGCACCTTCTTCAGCGCACTGAGCATGCAAGGCGCGTCGCGGCGGTTCTCGCTGCGCACGCTGCTGCGCAATCCGGCGCCCGTGCGGCTGCTCGGCGTGTCGCCGCGCGCCGCCAAGCCCGCGAGCGTGGCGCATCCGACGAGCCGCCGTCCGCGCCGTCTGTCGGTGACGAGTGAAGGCTGGTTCGCGTTTGCGCGCTGAGCGCGCGCCCGTCCGTTTCCGCGTTCGTATGAGATAGATGCGCCGCTGCGGCCATTAGCGCATCGTGGCGCGCGTTACCTGCGCACGCGGCTCGCACGAAACCGTCACACCAAAACAAAACGCCCTGCATGCGCTTCTCAGCGCACGCAGGGCGTTTTCGCTTCCTGCCATCTAAACGAACAACGCCGCGCGACAATCAGCCGCGCGGCGTATTCAAAGCTTCACTCAGGCAAGCGCGGCAACCGGCTCCGTGCCGGCGGCTTCTGCCAGCGCGAGTGCCTTGTCGGTCGCTTCCCACGAGAATTCCGGCTCTTCGCGGCCAAAGTGGCCGTAAGCTGCCGTCTTTTCGTAGATCGGGCGCAGCAGGTCGAGCATCTGGACGATGCCCTTCGGACGCAGATCGAAGTGTTCCTGAACCAGACGCGTGATCGTCGCATCCGACACGCGGCCCGTGCCGAACGTGTTGACCATCACGGACGTGGGCTGTGCCACGCCGATTGCGTACGACACCTGGATCAGCGCGCGCGAGGCGAGGCCCGCCGCGACGATGTTCTTCGCGACATAGCGGCCAGCGTACGCAGCCGAGCGGTCGACCTTCGACGGGTCCTTGCCCGAGAACGCGCCGCCGCCGTGCGGAGCCGCGCCGCCGTACGTGTCGACGATGATCTTGCGGCCCGTCAGACCGCAGTCGCCTTGCGGGCCGCCGATCACGAACCGGCCGGTCGGGTTCACCAGGAACTTGATGTCGCCCTTGATCAGATCAGCGGGCAGCGTCGGCTTGATGATCTCTTCGATCACGGCTTCGCGCAGTTGCGCGAGTTCCATTTCCGGTGCGTGCTGCGTCGACAGGACGACGGTGTCGATCGAGTGCGGCTTGCCGTCGACGTAGCGGACGGTAACCTGCGACTTCGCGTCCGGGCGCAGCCAGGGCAGACGGCCGTCGCGGCGCAGATTCGCCTGACGCTCGACGAGGCGGTGCGACAGGTAGATCGGCAGCGGCATCAGTTCGGGCGTTTCGTCGCATGCGTAGCCGAACATCAGGCCCTGGTCGCCAGCGCCCTGGTCGAGGTTGTTGTCGTGCGCGCGGTCGACGCCTTGCGCGATATCCGGCGATTGCTTGTCGTACGCGACGAGCACCGCGCAGCCGCGGTAGTCGATGCCGTAGTCGGTGTTGTCGTAGCCGATGCGCTTGATCGTATCGCGCGCGACCTGGATGTAATCGACGTTGGCCGTCGTGGTGATTTCACCCGCCAGCACGACGAGACCCGTGTTGCACAGCGTTTCCGCGGCAACGCGCGAGTATTTGTCCTGGGCGAGGATCGCGTCGAGGATGGCGTCCGAGATCTGGTCGGCGACCTTGTCCGGATGGCCTTCGGAGACGGATTCAGAAGTGAAGAGGTAGTCGTTAGCCACGTTACAGGCTCCCTTATTGGTTACGGTTGAGTTTCACGTAGCCTGCTTCGAGCCTGAAGCGGCGACGCTTTAGCGGATTTCCTGACCGTCGGCCGGCTATCTGAAAGATAAGCGTCCGTCGGCTTCGCCCCGCAAGTTGTCTATTAACTCGGCGAAGCCCTTATTATAGCGACTTCTTTCTTTTGTCACAGAGTGTCTGCGCGTGCGGTATATCGACTCTTTTGTTGTTTTTCTTTACCCGGCGTGGTTTCGCGCACAAATCGGAGCCACCGCATGCTGAGCCGACTGGGCGTCAACCTCGCTATCGGTCTGCTCAAGCTGTTCGCTTTGCTGCCGTATGGCTTCGTCGCGCGTCTGGGCGACGGCCTCGGCTGGCTGCTCTATCAGATTCCGAGCCGCCGCCGCCGCATCGTCCACATCAACCTGAAGCTGTGCTTCCCCGAGTGGAGCGACGAGCGCCGTGAGGAAGTCGCGCAAAAGCACTTCCGGCACGCGATCCGCAGCTATCTCGAACGCAGCGTGCAGTGGTTCGGCTCGGCGGAAAAGCTTGAAAAACTGATCCAGCTGGACAGCGAAATCGACCTTACCGACCCGAATCTGCCGCCCACGCTGTTTCTGGGTTTCCACTTCGTCGGTATCGAGGCGGGTTCGATTTTCCTCAACTATTCGCTGAAGCGCCCGTGCGGCTCGCTGTATCAGCCGATGTCGAACCCACAACTCGAAGCCGTGGCGAAAGCGCAGCGCGGCCGCTTCGATGCCGAAATGGCCAGCCGCGCCGACAGCGCGCGCATCGTGCTGCGATGGCTGCGCGATCGCAAGCCGGTGATGCTCGGCGCCGACATGGACTACGGCATGCGCAATTCGACCTTCGTGCCGTTCTTCGGCGTGCCGACCTGCACGCTGACGGCCGTCGGGCGCCTCGCGAAAGTCGGGCGCGCGCAGGTCGTGCCGTTCATCGGCGAAGTGCTGCCGAACTACAAGGGTTACCGGCTGAAGGTGTTCAAGCCGTGGGACAACTATCCGACGGGCGACGACGACGCCGACGCCCGCCGCATGAACGAGTTTCTCGAAGAGCAGATTCCACGCATCCCCGAGCAGTATTACTGGGTGCACAAGCGCTTCAAGACGCGTCCGCCCGGCAATCCGAGTTTTTACTGAAGCGCGGCGGCGCACAGTGGGCGAGAGGTCCGGTCAGTCACTTACAATAGCGGCATGAAACTGAAATTCACCAAGATGCACGGCGCGGGCAACGATTTCGTCGTGCTCGACGGCTACACGCAACCGCTCAATCTGACGGAAGCGCAGGTGCGCGCGCTCGCGAACCGGCATTTCGGCGTCGGCGCGGACCAGTTGCTGGTGGTCGAGAAGCCGACCGTCGAAGGCGTCGATTTCAGATACCGCATCTTCAATTGCGATGGCGGCGAGGTCGAGCACTGCGGCAACGGCGCGCGCTGCTTCGTCAAGTTCGTGCGCGACACGCGCCTCACCGACAAGCAGACCGTGCGTGTGCAGGTCCAGAAAGGCGTCATCACGCTGACCATGCAGGCAAACGGCGAAGTCGTCGTCGACATGGGTGCGCCCGTGTTCGAGCCGGCACAGGTGCCGTTCGACGCAAGCGGCCTCGATGCGCGCCAGGAAGGCAACGACACGCTCTATCCGCTCGACGTCAACGGCGCGACGCGCTGGGTGTCGGTCGTATCGATGGGCAATCCGCACGCGGTGCAGATCGTGGACGACGTCGAAGCGTTCCCCGTGCTGGCAGACGGTCCCGTGATCGAAAACCATCTGCGGTTCCCGCAGCGGGTCAACGCGGGTTTCATGCAAGTCGTCAGCCGCAGCGAGATCGAGCTGCGCGTCTATGAGCGCGGCGCGGGCGAAACGCTGGCATGCGGCACGGGCGCCTGCGCGGCCGTCGCGGCAGGCATCCGCCGCGGCTTGCTCGACGCGCCCGTCAAGGTGCACACGCACGGCGGCACGCTGACCATCACGTGGGACGGCGAGCCCGCGTCGCCACTGATGATGGCAGGCCCGGCCGCCACCGTGTTCGAAGGCGAAATAGAGCTGGCCGACTGAATGCATCACCGCCATGCGGAGGCTGGACCGCGTGGCGCGGCAGCAAGACAGCAACGAAGCGCGCAACCATTAAGCTGAAACCATGAACGAACGCGAAGTCGCCGACTACCTGCTAGCCAACCCCGAATTCTTCGCCGAGCACGCGGAACTGCTCGCTTCCGTGCGGCTCGCCAATCCGCATGGCAAGGCTGCCGTGTCGCTGCAGGAACGTCAGATGGACATGCTGCGCGAGAAGAACAAGCATCTCGAGCGGCGTCTCGCCGAACTGCTGCGCTACGGACACGAAAACGACAGCATCGCGTCGAAATTCGGCCGCTGGACGACGCGCGTGATGGCCGAACGCGATCCAGGCGCGCTGCCGCGCACGATCGCCATGGGCCTGCGCGACGTGTTCGACGTGCCGCAAGCGGCGCTGCGCGTGTGGGAAGTGTCCGAGCCGTACTCGCAGGCGGAATTCACGCGCCACGTCGGTGAGGAAGTGCGCATCTTCGCGAACAGCCTCGCCACGCCGTACTGCGGCGCGAATACGGGTTTCGAGGCGGCGCAGTGGCTGACGCCCGCCGTGTCGGCCGTGGCCGGCGACGCCACGGCCCCGGGCGACGGCGTGTCCGTGAACGGCACCGAATCGATCGCGCTGATCGCTTTGCGCGACCCGGAAGCGTCGAATGACGCCGCCGCGTTCGGGCTGCTGGTGATGGGCTCGCCCGATTCGCGCCGCTTTCACGACGGCATGGCCACTGATTTCCTCACCCAGATCGGCGCGCTCGCCAGCGCCGCGCTGAGCCGTTTGCTGCCGCGCTGAGCGTCCGTCACGTGACAGCCGCCGACCCGATCGCCACCTATCTGTCGAGCCTCGAGCACGAGCGGCGGTTGTCAGCGCATACCTTGCGCGCCTACACGCACGAACTCGATGAGCTGAAAAAGCTCGCGAACGGACGCCCGCTGGAAAGTCTCACCGCTACCGACATTCGCGGCGCGGTCGCCCGTGCACATGCGGGCGGGCTGTCGGCGCGCTCGATCGGGCATCGGCTGTCGGCGTGGCGCGCGTTCTACCGCTGGCTCGCCGGACACATCGAGCTGCCCGCGAACCCGGTCGCGACGGTACGCGCACCCAAACGCGCGAAAACGCTGCCAAAAGCGCTCTCCGTCGACGACGCACACAGGTTGATGGAAGCCCCCGCGACGGCCACAGCCGAAGGCGCGCGCGATCACGCGATGCTCGAACTGTTCTATTCGTCCGGCTTGCGTCTGTCGGAACTGGTCTGCCTCGACGTGCATTTCTTCGATGCCGACGGCTACCGCTCGACGGGCTGGCTGAAGCTCGACGAAGCGGAAGTCGAAGTGCTCGGCAAAGGCAACCGGCGGCGCACGGTGCCCGTCGGCAGCAAGGCGCTCGATGCGCTGCGCGCGTGGCTCGCCGTGCGCGGCGAACTGGTGAAGCTCGATCCGCATCCGCTGTTCGTATCGGCGCGCGGCAACCGGATGTCGCCGAACGTCGTGCGCGATCGCGTGAAGCGCATGGCACTCACGGCGGGCATTCCCGCCAATGTTCATCCGCACGTGCTGCGCCATTCGTTCGCGACACACGTGCTGCAGTCGAGCGGCGATCTGCGCGCCGTGCAGGAACTGCTCGGCCACGCGAGCATCGCCGCGACCCAGGTCTACACCGGCCTCGATTTCCAGCACCTCGCGCGCATCTACGACCAGGCGCATCCGCGCGCCAAAAAACGCGATTGACGCTGCCCGACCTCAGGTCACGCAGCCAGTCATCTGCTTTGCCGCTTTCGGCGGCATATTGTTCTGTCGAAATCCTCACGAAGTCATGAATACCGTTACGCTGAAACCGTCGAAAGAGAAGTCGCTGCTGCGCCGCCATCCGTGGGTCTACGCGAATGCGATCGACCGCGTCGACGGCAAGCCCGCCGCCGGCGCCACCGTGCTGGTGCGCGCGCACGACGGCCGCTTTCTCGCGCGCGCCGCGTACAGCCCGCATTCGCAGATCCGCGCGCGCGTCTGGAGCTTCGACGAAAGCGAACCCGTCGATCACGCGTTCTTCAAGCGCCGCGTGCAGAGCGCGCTCGCGCACCGTCAGTCGATGGTGCACAACACGGGCGCGACGCGGCTGATCTTCGGCGAGGCGGACGGCCTGCCGGGGCTGATCGTCGACTACTACATCCAGGACGATGAAACGAAGCGTGGCCAGATCGTTTGCCAGTTCATGGCAGCGGGCGTCGAAGCGTGGAAGGACGCGATCGTGCAGGCGCTGACGGGCGCGACGGGCTGCCCGAACGTCTACGAGCGTTCGGACGTGTCGATCCGCGAAAAGGAAGGGCTCGAGCAAACAGTCGGCGTGCTCGCCGGCGACGCGCCGCCTGAAACGCTGATCGCCAGCGAAAACGGCGTGCGCTATCACGTCGACGTGCGCAACGGCCACAAGACGGGCTTCTATGTCGATCAGCGCGACAACCGCGCGCTGGTGCAGGAACTGTCGAAAGACCGCGACGTGCTGAACTGCTTCTGCTACACGGGCGGCTTCTCGCTCGCAGCGCTCAAGGGCGGCGCGAAGCGCGTGGTATCGATCGATTCGTCCGGCGAAGCGCTCGCGCTGGCTCAACAGAACGTCACGGCCAACGGCTTCGACGCCGAGCGCGCCACCTGGCTCGACGCCGACGCCTTCAAGACGCTGCGCCGCCTGTACGACGACGGCGAGCGCTTCGACCTGATCGTGCTCGATCCGCCGAAATTCGCGCCGTCGCGCGAGCACGTGGACCGCGCCGCGCGCGCGTACAAGGACATCAACCTCACCGGCCTCAAGCTGCTGCGGCCGGGCGGCCTGCTGTTCACCTACTCGTGCTCGGGCGCGATCGATGCTGAACTGTTCCAGAAGATCGTCGCCGGCGCAGCCGCCGACGCACGCGTCGATGCGCGCATTCTCAAGCGCCTCGGGGCGGGTGTCGATCATCCGCTGCTGACGGCGTTCCCGGAAGGCGAATATCTGAAAGGCCTATTGTTGCAAATCGCCTGATCGCCCATAGTTAGGGCGTTATTTCCCTGGCGTTGACGGGGCTTTGGCCATGCAGCAGCGGCGCCCCGGCACTTATGCTTCAATATTCAGCTGAATTCATGCGGTTCGGGCCCTGCGCGCGGCGCGCGGTTCGCACCCCAGTTTGACGAACACAAGGCGACTTCACATGGCGAACAACATGATTCCCGTCACTATCCTGACCGGCTTCCTCGGCAGCGGCAAAACCACGCTGCTCAAGCGCATCCTGAACGAGAAACACGGCATGAAGATCGCCGTGATCGAAAACGAGTTCGGCGAAGAAAACATCGACAACGACATCCTCGTGCAGGACACGGGCGAGCAGATCATCCAGATGAGCAACGGCTGCATCTGCTGCACGATCCGCGGCGACCTCGCGCGCGTGCTCGGCGATCTCGCCGCGCAGAAGCAGGAAGGCAAGGTGGACTTCGACCGCGTCGTGATCGAAACAACGGGCCTGGCCAATCCCGGCCCTGTCGCGCAGACGTTCTTCATGGATAACCAGATCGCCGACGAATTCCTGCTCGACGCGATCATCACGCTCGTCGACGCGAAGCACGCCAACGCACAGCTCGACGAGCACGAAGTCGTGCAGCGCCAGGTCGGTTTCGCGGACCGTCTGTTCATCACGAAGTCCGATCTCGTCGACGAAAACGTAGTTGGCGATCTGCGCCACCGTCTGCTGCACATGAACCCGCGGGCGCAAATCCGCGTCGTGAATTTCGGTGAAGCGGACATCAAGGAAATCTTCGATCTGCGCGGCTTCAACCTGAACGCGAAGCTGGAAATCGACCCGGACTTCCTCGCCGAAGACGATCATGATCACGCGCATCACGACCATGACCACGATCATGACCACGCGAACTGCGATCACGATCACGGCAAGTGCGATCACGAAGGCCACGATCACGGCCATCATCACCATCACGCGCATCACGACGACAAGATCAAGTCGTTCGTTTTCCGCAGCGATCGCCCGTTCGACCCGAACAAGCTCGAAGACTTCCTCGGCGGCATTCTGCAGATTTATGGCGAACGCCTGCTGCGCTACAAGGGCGTGCTGTACATGAAGGGCGTCGATCGCAAAGTCGTGTTCCAGGGCGTGCATCAGATGATGGGCAGCGACCTCGCCGCCAAATGGCAACCCATCGAGAAAAAGACCAACAAGATGGTGTTCATCGGCATCGAACTGCCGCAAGACCTGATCACCGACGGTCTTGAAGCCTGCCTCGTCTGATTCGTTCTATCTTCCGGGACGAGCGCCATGTGGCGTTCGTCCCGGATGCCATCTGTACGCTTCCTAACGCGAAAAAGACCTGAAAAGCGCGAGCGCGGCAATTTAAAAGCCCGTTTGCGGTCAAAGCACGTGAAAACCCTGTTAAGAGAATACGTGTACGACCATCGCTTTTTAGTGAACAGCGCGTTATATTTTCACGATAAGTGGAGTTTGCGGCTGGGATTTCCCCCGCTTGCGGTTTCGTATTGTGATTCAGTTACAATACGGCCCCACTGGAGAAAGAGAACGATTTGCCCGGTGTAAAGCGCGTAGTCGCTTCGCAGCCGTGCCGGGCCGAAAAACGGCGCCGGAAAATCTAATCCGGGGACATCGCCGATATGCCGGCCGGTCACACTCCGGCTTATGACGCGCTGCCGGGAAGCATTGCCTCAGGAGCATTGGAAGAATCGGTTTCCAGAGGAGTTCGGCCCCGCATCGGCGCTTCGGCGTCACGACAGCCCACCGTCCGTGTTCGCCGGCGCTCATTTGAGCGTCATCGAGGCGCCTTTGCGGGCAACACGAAAGTGCGGGCAATGATTTGCCTCACATTGACGAAGCAAGCCAGATGACGACGAAACGACTCTTGACCGAAGCCGAAATCCTGAAGATGAGCGACAAGGATTACATGAATGAGGATCAGCTCGCTTTCTTCAAGAACCGGCTCGAGCAGCTGCAGGCGGACATTCTCCGCAATGCCGGCCAGACCACCGAGAACCTCCGCGAAACCGTGATCGTGCCGGACCCGGCCGACCGCGCGACGATCGAGGAAGAGCATGCGCTGGAACTGCGCACGCGCGACCGCGAACGCAAGCTGCTGAAGAAGGTGCAGCAATCGATCGCGCGGATCGAATCGGGCGACTACGGCTGGTGCGAAGAAACGGGTGAGCCGATCGGCATTCCCCGCCTGCTCGCGCGTCCGACCGCCACCCTGTCGCTCGAAGCACAGGAACGCCGCGAACTGCGCCAGAAGCTGTTCGGCGACTGATCGACGGGCGGCGCGGTTTTCGGGGTCCGCGCCCCAGACACGCTTCGTCAGAGGCGCACGGTGAACCGTGCGCCTCTTTTTTCTTTTCGGGCCGCGCTTTTATCGGGCCGCTCGCCGACTTGCATGAGCTAATCGGTAAATGCGCGCTGAATAATTTGACGCTCGGACGGCCCGTCAGCACCTTTTACCGCTGCTGAAGCCTCGACAGCGCATTTCCCAGTCACCGCACCCTTTCCGCCTTTTCTCGCGCCCGTTCGACTCGGGCTCTTGATATGGCAGCGTCCGCCCTAAAATAAATCCGACATGCGTTGCACGCGCGCGCGGCACCCAGCATCGCGCGCCGGCCGCTCTCGGATTCCGTGGTGGCGCATCGACGCCTCCGCGTCCTCTGTCGACCAGAGTTGGGGCTTTAGCGCTTACTCTGGTCCCTCGCAAAGTATTTGCGGTTTTGGAAAAGGAACGCATATGGAGCAATTTCACGGCACGACGATCGTCTCCGTGCGCCGCGGCGACAAGGTCGCGCTCGGCGGCGACGGCCAGGTCACACTGGGCAACATCGTCATGAAGGGCGGCGCGAAGAAAGTCCGTCGCATCTACAACGGCAAAGTGCTGGTCGGGTTCGCCGGCGGCACGGCCGACGCGTTTTCGCTGCTCGACCGCTTCGAAGCCAAGCTCGAAAAGCATCAGGGCAATCTCACACGCTCCGCCGTGGAACTGGCGAAAGACTGGCGCACCGACCGCATGCTGCGCCGTCTGGAAGCCATGCTGATCGCGGCAGACGCGACCACCACCCTCGTCATCACCGGCAACGGCGACGTGCTCGACCCGGAAGGCGGCATCTGCGCGATCGGCTCGGGCGGCGCGTACGCGCAGGCCGCCGCGAAGGCGCTCGCCGACAACACGGATCTTTCGCCGCGCGAGATCGTCGAAAAGTCGCTGGAGATCGCCGGCGACATGTGTATCTACACGAACCACAACCGCGTCATCGAGACAATCGAGTAAGGACACACGATGAGCACCATGACTCCCGCCGAGATCGTCTCGGAACTCGACAAGCACATCATCGGCCAGCATCGCGCGAAGAAAGCCGTCGCGGTTGCGTTGCGTAATCGCTGGCGCCGCCAGCAGGTCGCCGACCCGCTGCGCCAGGAAATCACGCCGAAGAACATCCTGATGATCGGGCCGACGGGCGTCGGCAAGACGGAAATTGCGCGGCGCCTCGCGAAGCTCGCCGACGCGCCGTTCATCAAGATCGAAGCGACCAAGTTCACGGAAGTCGGCTACGTGGGCCGCGACGTCGACAGTATCGTGCGCGACCTGATCGAAATCTCGGTCAAGCAGACACGTGAAACCGAAATGCGCAAGGTCCGCACAAAGGCGGAGGATCTCGCCGAAGACCGCATCCTCGATACGCTGCTGCCGGGTGCGCGCACGGTCGGCTTCGGCTCGGGCGCAGAGTCGGGCGGCGACGAATCGAACGCGACGCGTCAGACGTTCCGCAAGCGTCTGCGCGAAGGCCTGCTCGACGACAAGGAAATCGAGCTCGACATCGAGATGCCACAAACCACGATGGACATCATGGGGCCGCCGGGCATGGAGGACATGACCGAGCAGATCCGCTCGATGTTCGCGAACCTGGGCGGCGGCAAGAAGACGCGCCGCAAGGTGAAGGTGAAGGAAGCGCTCAAGCTCCTCACCGACGAAGAAGCCGCGAAGATGCTCAACGACGAAGAGGTCAAGACGAAGGCCGTGCAGAACGTCGAGCAGAACGGCATCGTGTTCCTCGATGAAATCGACAAGATCGCGTCGCGCAGCGAAGCCGGCGGCGGCGAGGTCTCGCGCCAGGGCGTGCAGCGCGATCTGCTGCCGCTCGTCGAAGGCACGACGATCAACACGAAGTACGGGATGGTGAAGACCGATCACATCCTGTTCATCGCGAGCGGCGCGTTCCACCTCGCGAAGCCGAGCGATCTGATTCCCGAACTGCAAGGGCGCTTTCCGATTCGCGTCGAACTGGATTCACTGTCGGTGAAGGACTTCGAAGCGATTCTCGACGCCACCGACGCCAGCCTCGTCAAGCAATACCAGGCGCTGCTCGAAACGGAAGACGTCCACCTCGAATTCGCCGACGACGGCATCCGCCGTCTTGCGGAAATCGCTTACTCGGTGAACGAGAAGACGGAAAACATCGGCGCGCGCCGTCTTTATACGGTGATCGAAAAGCTGCTCGAGGAAGTCTCATTCTCGGCGGGTAATCATGCCGGCAAGAACGTGATGATCGACGCGGCGTATGTCGATCGCGCGTTGAACGAGGTCGCGCAAGACGAGGACCTGTCGCGCTACGTGCTGTAACGCGCGTCGTTACGCTGGCGAACAGCCAAACGAAAGGGCGGCGCTCCGCAAGGAGCGCCGCCCTTTTTTCATGCTCGTCCGCAAGAAACTACGGCAAGGTCACTGCTTGACCGGCCGCTTCGCGAGCTTGCGCTGCAACGTGCGCCGATGCATGTTCAGCGCGCGCGCCGTCGCCGAAATGTTGCCGCCGTTTTCCGCGAGCACGCGCTGGATGTGCTCCCACTCCAGCCGCGCGACCGACAGCGGCGTCGGATTCTCGATCGCCTCCTCGGCCTGCAACGCGCTCGCTTCCGTTTGCAGCGCGGAGAGGATCGTTTCGACGTTCGCGGGCTTCGCCAGATAGTTATCCGCACCGTCCTTCACCGCCTGAACGGCCGTCGCGATGCTCGCATAGCCCGTCAGCACCAGCATCCGAGCGTTCGGTTGCAGGTCGCGCAGCGGCGCGACGAGATTCAGCCCGGAGTCGTTGCCCAGATGCAGATCGACGGTGATCTGCCCGAACTTCTGCTGATTCGCGAGGCGAATTGCTTCGTCGGCGTTGTGCGCTTCGGACACCGTGAAGCCGCGACGCGTCAGACCGCGCGCGAGGATGCCGGAGAACACTTCGTCGTCGTCGATGACCAGAAAATTCTTATCGCTCATGCTTGCTTCTCCGTATTGGACGACGCGGCGCCTAGCCGGCCCGCGCCCGTTTGCTCGCGGGCCAAAGGCAACCGCAATACTGCGCGCGTGCCGCGCGGCTTGATTTCGCTGACGTCGGTGAGCTCGATCGATCCGCCGAGCCGCGCCGCCGCCGAAAACGCCAGATACAGCCCAACGCCATGTCCGCCCTGCGTGCTGTCGACGGGCGCCGCGCCCAGCAAGCCGCGCAGCGATGCGGGCACGCCCGGACCGGCGTCGCAGACCTCGAAGTCGATCGAATCGTTGTCAGCGAGCGTCGCGGCAAGCGTCACGTGATCGCGGCTCGCGCGCGCGGCGTTGTCGAGCAGGATGGTCAGAATCTGGCTGATGGCGACAGTGTCGTCGACACTGACGTTCGCGGGCGGCTCGCCGAGGCGCTCGAACTTGACGTGTGGATGGCGCAAGCGCCACTGGTTGACGAAAGAATCGAGCCATTCGTCGACCAGTTGGCGACTGCCTTGCGTCGATGCGCGGCTGCGCAGGCGCGCGAGCGCCGACGTGCACAGCGTCATCTGCTGGTCGAGGATGTCGAGGTCGGCGGTGTACGGCTTCAGACCTTCGTCGCTGCGCGCGGCGTCGCGCAGTTCTTCGGTGAGCATCGCGATCGTCGACAGCGGCGTGCCCATTTCATGTGCCACCGTCGCGGCCTGCACGCCGAGCGCCACCGCGCGCTCGTCGCGCAGCAGACGCTGTTGCGCATCGCCGAGCGCCGCGTCGCGTTGACGCAGCCCGCGCGACATGCGCGCCACGAACCACGCGATCAGGCCGACGCTGACCATGAAGTTCACCCACATGCCGGCGCGGTAGTAGTCGAACAGATTCGCGGGATTGTCGAGATTGAGCGGCACCGATTCGAAACCGAGCACGGCATAGCACGCCACGGCGAACGCGGCGAGCCACGTCATCAGATGCCAGGGCAGCACGGCGGCCGCAATCGCCAGCGACGGAAGGTACAACGAGACGAAAGGATTGGTCGTGCCGCCCGACAGAAACAGCAGCGCGGACAGCGCGCCGAGATCGACCCACAGTTGCCCGAACAGTTCGAGGTTCGACTCGGGCTTCTGGCTCGCGACGCGCAGCCACGTCAGCGCGTTGAAAATCACTTCGAGCCCGATGATGAGCAGCATCGCCGGCAACGGCAGCTTGACGCCGACAAAGGTCTGGACGAACGCGATCGTCACGAGTTGCCCAATGATGGCAAGACTGCGTAGCCAGAAGAGATGCCCGAGGTTGACCCGGCCGGTGACGGTTATGCGGTGCATCCTGCGAGTTTAGCTGTTGGGAGGGGTCTGATTCATCTAGCGAATGATCGGAACTATAGTGGTCTTTATCGTTTCCGGCGCGGCCGACAATCTACACCCACAAATGCTTAAAACAACGGTTGATCCACATCAAGTTCTTTTGGATTCCTTCCAGACATTTCTGCGTCATGCTGTCGCAGAGCTACAGCAAGGCGACCAGCAACACACGGCATCTGGCTTCAGGCGGCCTCACACCTGTTCCCAACCGATACCGATTCGCTCGACGGGATGATCCATCAACTGATTGCCGGGCAACGCCCCGCCGAGGCGGAGGTCATCGCTCATGCCTTCACCGTGCTCACGCCGGGGGATGTCAAGGCCCACTTCCGTCACGGGTTCGCGCTGCAATTGCTGAACCGGCACCGCGATGCCGTCGCGCCATACCGTGCGGCGCTCGCCATCGATCCCGACCTGCATAGCCTGCGCAACAATCTGGCGGGTGCGCTGATGTCGGACAATCCCGCTTCCGTGGAAGCAAACGAACTGCTGACGGCCGCGCTTCAACAGAATCCGGATGACGCCAACGCGTGGGTCAATCTCGGCAAGTCGCATCTCGCCCGCTTCGACCTCGACAGTGCGCTCGAAGCCGAGCGGCGCGCGCTAGAACTTCAGCCCGATAACCCGGTCATGCTCGGCAATCACGGGCAGACGTTGCGCGAAGCGCAGCAATGGGAAGAGGCCGAACGCTTCACGTCGGCCGCGCACCGCGCCGCGTCGGGCACAGCCTCGCATCTGTCCAACCTCAGCATGATCCACCTGCTGCGCGGCAACTACGCCGACGGCTGGCGCGAGCACGAAGCGCGCTGGGATGGATCGAAGGAACTGGCAGGCAAACGCCCCGTGCTGCCGGGGCCCGCGTGGCGCGGCGAATCGCTCGCAGGCAAGACGCTGCTGCTATGGGGCGAACAGGGCATGGGCGATCTGCTGCAGTTCTGCCGCTATGTTCCGCTGCTGGCCGAGCGCGTGCACCGCGAGGGCGGGCGTCTTGCATGGAATTCGTTTCCGCAAATGGGCCCGCTGCTCGCGCGCTCGCTCGCGCAGCATGTCGACGAGTTCACGCTGGGCGGCGGCGTCGAGCATTTGCCGAAGTTCGACTATGAAGTCTCGCTGGCCCTTGCTGTTCGATACGCGCGAAGAAACGATCCCGTCGACTGTTCCGTATCTGCAAGCCGATCCGCTAGCCGTCGACGCGTGGCGTCAACGCCTCGCCGGCGAAAAGCGGCTGAAGGTCGGACTCGTGTGGACGGGTAGCCACGGACACCAGCGCAATCCGTACCGCCGCGTCGGCCTGGAACGCTACGTCGACGCCTTCCGGGAGCTGGACAACGTCGCCTTCCATTCGCTGCAGCCAGGCGCCGCAGCCGAAGTCGCGGCAGCTCGCACGGCAGGACTCGATATCGCCGATCACACGGCCGAGTTCAAAACCTTCGACGACACCGCGGCCTATCTCGGCGCGCTCGATCTGGTGATCACCGTGTGCACATCCGTCGCGCATCTGAGCGGCGCCATCGGGCAGCGCACCTGGGTGCTGCTCGACGTCAATCCGCATTGGGTCTGGCTGCTCGATCGCACCGACAGCCCCTGGTATCCGGGCGCGACCCTCTACCGGCAGCCGCAGTTTGCCCAGTGGGAGCCGGTGTTCGACAAGCTGACGCGCGATCTCGCGGCGCTGGCGGATTCGCGCACATAGCCTCGGTGGCCCGCTCGCCGGAGGCTTCAGTCCGGCGCGGGCGCGGCGCGTCCTTCCATTGCGCGCGTCCGCGCAATTGCATCGGCGAGGCATTCGGGGCATAGACAGCCGGTGCTGGCGTCGAGCGCCTCGGTGGGCATCGCTGGCATCGATACGCACCAGCACGCCTCGCGGCCGCCACGCGCGCCGCAGTCGAACACACGGCGGCAGCGCGGGCAGCGAGCGCTCGACGTTGCGGAAGATCCAATCGATTCGGATGGGGACGGGCTCATGACAACGAGATGAAACCGGTCAGTGGATTCAAACATGATGCCACTTCCAGCGAGCCAGCAAAACGCCTGCCTGCTCACCGCCGATTCGCCCGTTTGCAAAAGTGGCTGGCCTTTCCAGTTGCGCGAGAGAACTTACCAGCCGGGCAACGGCCCAAACCTTCCGTCGCACCGCTGCAAATTGCAGCGTGAACCACGCATCCCTCGCCCGCGAAATCCACTTTTCCGCACTGCGGCATAACGGCCACGATCGCCGCGACGGCACACATCAGTTTCACTATTGCACCGCGCCAGTTGTGTACAATCCGGCCTTGTTTTCACCGTTTCCGTGTCCGAGCCGCCGCCATGTCCGAGACTCCCGACCTGTCCCAGATCGCCCCCACGCTGAAGGCTGAAATTCTCGCCGAGGCGCTGCCCTATATCCGCCAGTATCACGGCAAGACCGTCGTCATCAAATACGGCGGCAACGCGATGACGGAAGAGCGCCTGAAGCAGGGCTTCGCGCGCGACGTGATCCTGCTGAAGCTGGTCGGCATCAACCCGGTGATCGTGCACGGCGGCGGTCCGCAGATCGATCAGGCGTTGAAGAAGATCGGCAAACAGGGCACGTTCATCCAGGGCATGCGCGTCACCGACGAAGAGACGATGGAAGTCGTCGAATGGGTGCTGGGCGGCGAAGTGCAGCAGGACATCGTCACGCTGATCAACCACTTCGGCGGTCATGCAGTCGGTCTGACGGGCAAGGACGGCGGCCTGATCCACGCGCGCAAGCTGCTGATGCCGGACCGCGACAACCCCGGTCAGTACATCGATATCGGCCAGGTCGGCGAAGTCGAGGCGATCAACCCGGCTGTCGTGAAAGCGCTGCAGGACGACGCGTTCATCCCCGTCATTTCGCCCATCGGCTTCGGCGAAGACGGCCTGTCGTACAACATCAACGCGGACCTCGTCGCGGGCAAGCTGGCCGTCGTGCTGAACGCGGAAAAGCTCGTCATGATGACGAACATCCCGGGCGTGATGGACAAGGAAGGCACGCTGCTGACCGATCTGTCCGCGCGCGAAATCGACGCGCTGTTCGCCGACGGCACGATCTCGGGCGGCATGCTGCCGAAAATCTCGTCGGCGCTCGACGCCGCCAAGAGCGGCGTGCGTTCGGTGCACATCATCGACGGCCGCATCGAGCATTCGGTGCTGCTCGAAATCCTGACGGAGCAGCCTTTCGGCACGATGATCCGCTCGCACTGAGCGCGGTCGTCACGTCACGTATCACGCAAACTCACGCATCGCGCGAAGCACGGCACGCTGGCCGCCGTGCTTCGCAGAAGGCATACTGGCCTTCGGTTCTTTCGCGCAGTGTCCTGCGCTGTCTCAAGCTTTTCCATTTGCACGCATCGCGCGCCGCCCGTCTTGCACGGCAGCGGACCGCCTCGCGCGCTTGATATCTACCACGCCGCAACATCATGCGCACTTTTCGTCCGAAGCGCCGTCGGCCGCAGATTCACGCCGGCACGCCCGTCTGGCTGTTCGATCTCGACAACACGCTCCATCACGCGTCGCACGCGATCTTCCCCGCGATCAACACCGCGATGACGCAGTACATCATCGACGCGCTGCAGGTCGAGCGCGACGAAGCGAACCGTCTGCGCACCGGCTACACGCAGCGCTACGGCGCGGCGCTGCTCGGGCTCACGCGCCATCATGACGTCGATGCGCACGACTTCCTGGAATACGTCCACACGTTTCCCGATCTACGCGCGATGCTGCGAAGCGAACGCGGACTAAAACGTCTCGTGGACGCGCTGCCCGGCCGCAAGATCGTGCTGACCAACGCACCCGAAGCGTATGCGCTCGACGTGCTGAAAGAGCTGGGCATCGAGCGGCTGTTCGAGCGCGTGATCGCCATCGAGCATATGCACGACCGCCGCTACTGGCGCGCCAAGCCCGATCACGCGATGCTGCGCCGTGCGATGCGCGACGCGCACGTGCGTCTCTCGGACGCGGTACTTGTCGAAGACACGCGCAGCCATTTGAAGAACTACCGGCGGCTCGGCATCCGCACGGTATGGATCGTCGGCCACCTGCCGCGACCGGCCCGCCCCGACGGCTCGCTTGCGCGATTGCCCGGCACGGGTCGCCCGCACTATGTCGACAGCCGCATTCGTTCGCTAAAATCGTTGAGACTGGGCACTCGCCCAGGAAGGCCGATCGAACCACTCACGGAGCATCCGGCCTGGCGATAACAGGGACGACAGACATGCAGCCTATCCGCAAGCATGACGAGGACGTAACCGAGGATCAAGCCGCCGCACCGCGCTCGACGCGCCTGAAACCGGGCGAGCGGCGCGTGCATATCCTCCAGACGCTGGCCGCGATGCTGGAGGCGCCGAAGAACGAAAAAATCACCACGGCGGCGCTGGCCGCGCGTATCGGCGTGTCGGAAGCAGCGCTGTACCGCCATTTCGCAAGCAAGGCGCAGATGTTCGAAGGGCTGATCGAGTTCATCGAGCAGACGCTCTTCGGGCTCATCAACCAGATCATCGCGAAAGAGCCGAACGGCGTGCTGCAGGCGCGCGCGATCGCGCTCATGTTGCTCAATTTTTCAGCGAAGAATCCTGGCATGACACGCGTGCTGACCTGCGAAGCGCTCGTCGGCGAACACGAGCGGCTCACCGAGCGGGTCAACCAGTTGCTCGAGCGCGTCGAGGCGTCGCTCAAGCAATGTCTGCGGCTCGGATTGATGGACGCATCGAGCCACGCGGAACACAGTGCGATCCCGCTGCCCGCCGACTACGATCCCGTGGCGCGCGCGAGCCTGTTGCTCAGCTACATCATCGGGCGCTGGCATCGCTTCGTGCGCAGCGGCTTCTCGCGCGCGCCGATCGAACAGGCCGACGCGCAATTGCGCCTCATCCTCCAGTAGGGCAGGGCCGGAGCGCCAAAACTCGTTTACAAGCAGGGAGTTATAGCAACGGGTTGTAAACTGGGCGAGAAAGGCGTTTACTTCTGGTTTTTCAGAGTAACGCAAATGAGCCCGGGAAAACATTTGATCAGCCTGCTGTCAGCGATAGAAGATCCCCGCGTCGTGGGACGAACCTGGCACAAGTTGATCGACGTTTTGTCGATTGCGCTGTTCTCGGTGCTGGCCGGCGCACAAGGGTGGGACGAGATGGAAGAATGGGGTATTGCCAACGAAGCGAGGCTTCGGCAATACCTCGAATTGCCCCATGGCATCCCGGGGCACGACACCATCCGACGGATCTTCGAGGTGCTCGATCCGAAGCAACTGGATGCCTGCCTGTTGAGTTGGGTGGGTCAGGTTTGTCCGGACCTGCATTCGGTCATCGCGATCGACGGCAAGAGTGTGCGTGGCTCGGGCTCGAGTGCCAAGGGTGTGCGTGCCCTGCATAGCGTGACGGCCTACGCGAGCCTGAGTGGGCTGGTGCTGGCGCAGCAGCGTTGCGAGGAAAAGTCGAACGAGATCACCGCCATTGAAGCACTGCTGCCAGCCCTGTCGCTCAAGGGTAGCCTGGTAACCATAGACGCCATCGGCACTCAGGTGGCCATCGCCCAGGAGATCACTGAGCGCGGCGGCGACTATCTGCTGGTCGCCAAGGACAATCAACCCAGCCTGGCTCAAGCCGTTGAAGACTATATGCGAATCGGCAAAGCCCACGATTGGGCGCACATGAATCCATCGATCTTCGAGACGCTGGATAAAGGGCATGGTCGCCTTGAAACCCGCCACTGCGTCGCAGTGGCGGCGCCGGACTATCTCAGCGAACTGCATCGCTGGCCCAAGCTTAAGAGCCTGGTGCGCATTGAGCGCACGCGCGACATCGCTGGCCAGGTCAGTTTGCAGACGCAGTACCTGATCAGTTCCGCGGCACCCGACGCCAAGTACTTGCTTGAGGCGAGCCGCATGCACTGGGCCATCGAGAATGGCTTGCATCATTGCCTTGACGTGACTTTCCGCGAGGACGCCAGCACCGTGCGCCTGCGCAATGCGACGGCCAATTTTGCCACCTTGCGCCGCATCACTTTGAATTTGCTACGCATGCGGCCCGAATCCGGCAAGAAAA
>Ga0247692_1000088_pt1 | contig 19378 bp, 21 predicted proteins | sample CNK33_metaG_FD_183041 | JGI IMG/M metagenome (GOLD analysis project Ga0247692, IMG submission 183041) | Soil microbial communities from Purdue University Martell Research Forest, Indiana, United States - CNK33 | ecosystem: Environmental > Terrestrial > Soil > Temperate forest > Bulk soil...
TGCCGTGCCGGCTGACCTCGGCGACGCTGAAGATTCTGCCCGTCGTCGGCCATGTGGCCGCGACGCCGTTCGACGCCTGTGCCGCAGCCATCGACTGAGCTGCTGCCATCAGTTACGCGAGGCGAGCCATGCAACTCACTTCGATCGGGCGCGTGCTGACCGCATGCGCTGTGGCCATGTCCTGTGCGCTGATGCCGTTCGCGGCGAGCGCGCAGAACATGTTGCCGCCGCAACAGGCGGCCGCGCTGCGCATGTCGGCGATCGGCGCGAAAAAGCGCACCGTCGACAAGCCGTTCGCGTTTCGCGGCATTCCGCTCGGCATCACGCTCGACGAATTTCGCGCCGTCTCGCGGGTGCGCGCAACGCCGCTCGGCAGCGTGCCTGTCTGCGAGACGGACAACGTCGCGGGTTCGCTCGGCATGCGGCTGAAGACGTCGCAGAGCCTGACGATCGCGTGCCAATGGGCGCATCGCGCGGCGGACGGGTGGGAAGTATCGCGTGCCGTCGTGGACGGCACGCCTGCTGACGAGCATGTGCTGCGCTTCGTGCGCGTCGATGGGCAGAGTGGCTTCCGTCTGTACGAGATTTCGTTCGTGATCGACGAGATCACGGCCGACGATCTGCGCGATGCGTTCGAGGACCGCTACGGCGCGCCACGTACTGCGACACAGGTCAGTTCGCCGACGGCGGGCCAACTGCCTGCCTACATCTGGGAAAACGACGTGAGTTCGATCACGTTGTGCCTGTTGCCCGCGACGCACAACGCGACGCTCATCTACCTGTTGAAGGACCCCGACGCGTATATGAAGTCGGTCGTGCGGCAATGGCAGGCGAGCAGTCCCGACGCGGGTTGACGGGAGATTTCGATTGGCTTCATTGCTTCATCACACGCAGAGGCACGACACACCATGAACGCCATGCACATGCCACGCGCCGCCGCCGTGCTGACGAGCGCCGCCGTCTTCTATGCGCTCGCCGGTTGCGGCGCCACGAAAGATTCGATCGTCGACACGCCGATGCTGCCGCCGCTGTCGACCGCGCCGCTCAACGTGAACACGCAGGGCGCGATCTTTCAGGCGGGCACGGGGATTCTGCTGTACGAGACGCCGCGCGCGCAGCATATCGGCGACGTGCTGACGATCCGTCTGTCCGAGTCGTATACGGGCTCGAACAGCACGAATGCGCAGGCGAGCCGCGCGAGCGACATCACGGCCGAAGCCGCCGACAAATCGACGGGTACGGCGGCGCGTCTCGCGCGGCTGTTCAACATCGGCTCGGCGAGCACGACGTTCAAGGGGCAGGGATCGATTGCCGACACGAGCGGCATGACGGGTACGCTTGCCGTCACGGTGATCGGCACGATGCCGACGGGCAACCTGGTCGTGTCGGGCGAGAAGCTGATATCGATGGGCGGCAACCGTGACCGGCTGCGTCTGTCGGGCATCGTGAACCCGAAGGATATCGAATCGGGGAACTACGTCGCGTCGAGCAAGGTGGCGAATGCACGCATCGAGCAGGCGGGGCAAGGCATGCTTGCCGATTCGACGACGCTTGGCTGGCTGCAGCGCATGTTCATGAGCGTGTTGACGTTCTGATGCTTTGCGCGGGCGACGCGGCTCGCGCGTTGCTTCTTGCTTTGGCGCTTGCCGATCTGTGCGTGAAGCGCTGCGCTGCAGAGCGTCAGAGATTCGCGACGGGCGCGTCGTAACGTTCCGCCGCGCCGATCTCGCCATCCGGCACGAACACATAGCCTTTGCCCCACACGGTCTGCACGTAACGCGGCTCGGACGGATCGACTTCGATCAGCCGGCGCAGGCGCCAGATCGACACATCGAGGCTGCGATTGCGGTGCGTATCGGTGCCGCCGTGCAGTTTTTCGAGCAGTTGCGCGCGCGTGAGCACGGTCATCGCGTGCGAGACGAACACTTTGAGCATTGCGAATTCGCTGGAGCGCAGCGCGATGCGTTCGCCGCCGCGGCGCAGTTCGCGCGCGGGGAAATTCACTTCGAAGCGACCGAAGCGATACGGCGCACGATTTTCGGGCGCGCTCGGCGCTGCGCTTTCGCGCCGGCGCAGCACGCTGCGGATGCGCGCGACGAGTTCGCTCGGATCGAATGGTTTGCCGAGATAGTCGTCCGCGCCGAGTTCGAGACCGATCACGCGATCGATCACATCCGCGCGCGCGGTCAGCAGGATCACGGGGATGTTGTCGCCTGCGAGACGTAGCGCGCGTAATGCGCTGATGCCATCCAGCTCCGGCATCATGATGTCAAGCACGACGAGCGCGGGACGTTCGTGCTGCAGCGCCTGTTGCAGTGCCATGCCGTTCTCGAGCACGGACACCGTGAAGCCACGGCCTTGCAGATAGTCGCGAACGATGTCGCGGACGACGGGGTCGTCGTCGACGACCATAATGGATGAGTTCATCCTGGCGATAGTAGTTGGGGTGCGCTTCGCGCGGAAGCTGGGGGTGCTTTCGAAATCTTTCATGCGTAAGAGGTTTTGGTTTTTTTGTCTGCGGCGCTGGGTGGGTTTTTGCTGTTGCGCGGGCATCTGGGTTTTGCTTTTTGTGTGCTGGCGGTGCCGGTCGGTGTGTCTGCCTTTGCGCTGGCATCCGCGTATTGCCTTCGTGCTTCACGCGTTGCCCCTGTGCGGGGCGGCACCTACTTTTCTTTGCCGCCGCAAAGAAAAGTAGGCAAAAGAAAGCGGCTAACACCGCCAACATGTCTTCTTGCCTGAGGGCCCCCAAGGGGTCTTACGCTTCACACGGCAGCATTTCTGTTCGCGTTCGTTGCCAACGCTTCGAATGAACGCCTCACCCACTTCAGACACCCACACAAGAACTAGCGGCAGCGAATGGTTTCCGCCGCCCAGGTGGCAAACTGTGTGTAGGTTGTCGCGGCGTATAGCCTGGCGCTCTTACATGGTGGAGCGCCTGCGCTATCGGTCCGAAGTGAGGCGAGTGGAGTGCTACGGCCTACACACAGTTTGCCACCTGGGCGGCAGCGGAATATCTGGCACGGCATGCCGCAACGCGGGTGCGTGAAGCGGGTGAGGCGTATGGAGGGAGCGTTAGCAACGCACGCAAACAAGGGCGTTGCCGTGTGAAGCGTGGGACCGGTTGGGGGCCCTCAGGCAAACACTAGAACTGGCGGTGTTAGCCGCTTTCTTTTGCCTACTTTTCTTTGCGGCGGCAAAGAAAAGTAGGTGCCGCCCCGCACAGGGGCGACGCTTGAACGGCAGACACCGTAACGCGGATGCCAGCGAAAAGGCAAACACACCGACTGGCAACGCACGAAGCGCAAAGGCAAACAACCCCGCCCGGCAACGCCCCTGCGGAGCACTACTTCCCAATAGCCGAAGTCTGAATAGTCTCAACCTGCAAATCAGCGATCTGATTCACAACCATCTTATCGATCAACCCATCCAGCTTCACCGAAGCACTCGAATACCGATCGACCCCAAGCCCACCCGTCTGATACCGCGCGGTAACAAGAATCCGCCCATGCTGAATCAGCGTGAGATCGATCATGGAAAGATACTGCATCGGTTCGTCACTGAACGAGCGGCGCCCATAGTCGACAGACGCGTTATACACCAGCCGCGCCTCGCACCAAGCCGGCGACGTGCCCGGGTTATACACGTCAGATCGAATCCCGCGCTTATCGAGCGCAAGCTGCAACGCAGGCACGAAGTCGCCAACTGAAACCAGCTGGTTCACCTCGATGCAAACAGTGCTGATCTTCGCGCGCCGTCCGTTGATAAAGGTCGGCGACGAATAGTTCGAAGCGATCGCATAGCCCGCCTGAATCACGGACCCCGTCGCATCGGCGGCCGTAATCAGCGTCCACGCGCAACCGCCCAGCGACATCAAACAAAACACCGCGAGCAAGAACCGCAAAACATGCGCGAATGAAAAGGCGATCACGATGCGCTCGCGAGCAGGCTGATTGAGGTGACGTCTGGTCGTGTCAAGAACGCTCAGCGCGCAATGCGCAGACGCAGTTCGTTCTGACCTTGCACGCTCGCCGTGACGCTCACGCGGCGGTCGGCCGTCTTCACGATGAAGTGCTGGCGCGTCGGCGTGTTGATGTCGTGCACGACGTTCGGAAAGCACGCGGCGATATCCGCGCCGATTTCTTCGAGCGGATCGTTGACGAAGCCGTCGGCTTCCCAGTGCGCGCGCCAGCGGCAGTCGTACGAATGCGCGTTGGCACGGCAATCATCGATCGGATCGACGCCCGGCAGCGTCGCAGCAGGCTCGTCGCGCAGCTTCTTGAAGTCGGCGGACGACACGATGTGCGACAGCGCGGGGCACACGTCGGCGGGTTCGGCCTGCTTCACGGGCGCGGTCTGCGCGGCATTGGCTGCCGTCGCGAACAGCAGCACGGCCGTGGCCGTCAGCGCGGCGTCGCGGCCGGACTGCGTGATGCGCATGGATAAGCGGGACAAACGGGACAAACGGGAAAGCGAGGGGAGGCGGCGGTCGAATGACATGGCAGGTATTTCCAGTGACGTTGAGTTTGCGTCGCGGGCTGCGCCAGGGGAGCGTTTGGCCCACGATGCAATCGTCGCTGGAAATGCCCGCGCGCAAAGCACGGAACAGCGCATGCGCTTCGGAAGTGCTTTCGAACTGTTCGAGAGTCTTTCAGGATGTTGCGCCGGCTGGAAGCGCGTAAGGCTCGCGGGACGCTTAGCCGAGCGTCAGCCCGCCGTCGACGTGAATCACCTGACCGGTGATGTGACGCGCAGAGTCGGAAAGCAGAAAGGCGATCAGCGCGGCAATGTCGTCGGGTTCGGCGACCTGCCCGAGCGGCGTCGCCTCCGCCGCGCGCGCCCACGCGGGCGCATTCTTCGCGCTCGGGCCGCGATCCTTGCGCGTATAACCCGGCGCGACGCAATTTACCGTGACGCCGTGCGGCGCAAGTTCGGCGGCCGCCGTTTTTGCCAGCGACTCAAGCGCGGCCTTCGCGGCGGCCGTGCCCGCAAACGCCGAGTCCGCGCGATAGCGATGCGCGACGAACGAACTCACGGCCACGACGCGTCCGCGCTTCGATGTTTCGAGCGCAGGCGCCGCCCGTTTGACGAGCGCGCCGAACGCAGCGGGCATCGCCGCGAACGACTCCGCGAGTGCATCGAAATCGAGCGTGCCGATGGTTTGACGCTGCGCGTGTCCTGCGTTGGCGACGATCTGGTCGAGCGCGCCAAAACGCGCGAGTGTCTGATGGACGGCATGTTCGGACGCGCCGCGTTCGGCGAGATCGGCAAGCGCCGTGGCGCAGGTCGCGCCGCTCGCCGCGCAGGTCGCCGCGACCTGATCGATCCGCGCACGCGATGCGTCGTCCGCGCCGCGCGCATGCAGCATCAGCGCGACACGCGGCGCCGCGATGCGCCGGGCGAGCGCGGCACCGATACCGGAGCCCGCGCCCGTCACCAGCACGACGCGCTCGAACGACGCGTCGCTCACGCGGCCTCGCGCTCGACCGCGCGCTCGATGAACAGCGTGTGCTCGTGGAACACTTCGAGCGTCTTGCGATGCGCGACGCTGACGATCGCCGCGTTCGGCAGACGCTCGATCAGCGCGTTGTAGATGATGCTTTCGTTCTCGGGATCGAGCGCGCTCGTTGCTTCGTCGAGGAACAGGAAGTCGGGCTGTTGCAGCAACGCACGCGCTGCGGCAAGACGTTGCTGCTCGCCCGGCGACAGCGAGCGTTCCCAGTGCGTCGATTCGCCCAGGCGGTCCGCGAGTTCCGGCAAGCGGCAGACCGCGAGCACTTCGCGGCACGCTTCGTCCGAATAGGCGGAAGCCTCCGACGGATAACAGAGCGCCGCCTTCAGCGTGCCGATGGGCAGATAGCTGCGCTGCGGGATGAACAGCAGCTTTGCATCCGTCGGCTTTTCGATCGTGCCTTCGCCGAACGGCCACAGGCCCGCGAGCGTGCGCATCAACGTGCTCTTGCCCGCGCCCGAAGGCCCGCGCACCAGCCAGCGCGTTTTCGGCGCGATGGTGAACGAGCCGACGTTCGCCATCGCCTCGCCGTTGGGACGCTGCAGACGAAGGTTCTTCACTTCAATCGAATCGTCATCCGTGATGTGGACGTTGATACCGCCATGCGCCGTACCTTCGACGACCGACTCATGCAGATGCTGCGAACGCATCACGCGATGGAATTCCCGCAGACGGTTGACGGTAGCGCGCCACTCGGCGAGCGAATCGTAATTGTTGATGAACCAGGAGAACGAATCGCTGACCGTGCCGAACGCGCCCGTCACCTGCTGGTACATGCCGAACGAGATGCTCTTCGAAAAGTACTTCGGCGCAGCCGCGATGTACGGAAAGACGATAGCCAGTTGCGAATAACTGATGACGACGATGTTGAAGCGTCGCGTGAAGCGCATGATGAGGCGCCAGTTTTCGCGGATGTGTGAGAACACGCCCTTGAGCTGCTGCTCTTCCGAACGCTCGCCCTGATACAGCGCGATCTGATCGGCGTTTTCGCGGATGCGGATCAGCGAGAAACGGAAGTCGGCTTCCACACGCTGTTGCTGGTAGTTGATCGACACCAGCGGGTGGTTGACCTTGTGCGTGACCCACGAGCCGGCTGCCGCGTAGATCAGCGCCGCCCACACCATGTAACCCGGAATCGAAAACTCCGTGCCGAACATGTGGAACGCGAACGCGCCCGACAGGTTCCACAGGATCACGATGAACGAGAACAGCGTGACCGTGGTCGACAGCAGGCCGAGCGACAGATTCAGCGAGGCGCTGGCCAACCCTTGCAGGTCGGCGGAAAGTCGCTGGTCGGGGTTGTCGGCGAGATTGTCGCGCTCGATCCGGTAGTACGCGCGGTCGCCCAGCCAGTCGTTCAGATAGCGGTTGGTGAGCCACTGCCGCCAGCGGAATTCGAGCATTTGCCGGAAGTAGGTCCGGTACGAGCCGAGCAGGATCAGCGCGAGCGCAATGACCGTGAACTGCAGCAGCGAATATTTGAAGACGGGATAGTTGTATTGCTGGATCGCGTCGAAGAACGTGCGCTGCCAGGTGTTGAACCAGACGTTGGCCGCGACCATCGTCATATTCATCGCGATGACGAGCGCGAGCAAGCCCCGCGCTTTCCATCGATCCTCGGACACCCAGTAGGGCTTGATGAGGCCCCACGCGGTGATGTCCGCCGGATTTTTCGAGTTGTCGATCATAAGCATCCTTTCATACGGTCGGCCGGGCGGCGGCGAGATGCATTGCGCAGCGGCATGGTGCTGCTTTCGCATCCCGTCGAGTGGGTGGCCCGGCTGCGATTGTTCCGGCACCGACTTAATCTGAACTTAAGCGGACGTTTCACCGTGCCTCGGCGCGGCCTCGCCAACCCGACAAAGGCCTTGCAGTGGCGCGGCATTCCGTCCGCATTGACGCGTGCCATTGTGCCAGAGCAACAGGGAACCTCGCCAAAATCAGCCGCGGCCGATTGAGGTCTGCCCGGGTTTGCGGCGCGCGCAGCTTTTATGGTCTAATGGTCCGGACGAAACAGGGGTGCTTCGTGCGCTGGCAGTCGCTGCAGCGAGGCTGAGAGAAACCCTTCGCACCCGATCCGGGTAATACCGGCGCGGGAAGTTTTCGGGAAGTATTTCCTGGAAGTTCTCCTTCCGCCGGGACGGCGTTCCCGTTTTTTGTGAACGCCCATGCCCGGCTGGCCTTGCCCGCCGGTTTCGTCCTTGGGTACGTGCGCACTTTGCCGTACGGAAAGGATTTGATGACCGCTCATTCTTCACCTATTCGCTTTATTGCTGCGGGTTTCGCTCGTCGTTTTGTCGTGCGCGCGCGGTTTGCGACGCGCGAGGCTTGCTTCGGAGCCACACGATGAGGACTTCTGCTCAACCGGATTTCGCCGTGATCGGCGGTGGGCTGTGCGGGCGTCTCGTCGCGTGGCAACTCGCGGGCGAAGGGTATCGCGTTGCGCTTTATGAGCGCGGCGACGCGGCAGGCTCGCAAGCGGCCGCGTGGGTCGCCGCCGCGATGCTCGCGCCGCTCGCCGAGGCCGCCAGCGCCGAACTGCTGATTACGCGGCTGGGCGCGGCGTCGCTGGAAACGTGGCCGAGCTTGCTCGCGCAATTGCCCGAGCCGGTGTTTTTCCAGCGCAACGGCTCGCTGATCGTCTGGCATCACAGCGATCGCGCCGAAGCGCCGCTCTTCGAGCGACGGCTGCGCGCCAACGCGCCCGCCGAACTGCTCGACGGCGGACTCGTCGCGCTAGCGGGCGCTCAGGTCGGCGCGGCCGAGCCCGCGCTCGCCGGCCGCTTCACGCAAGGCTGGCTGCTGCCGCACGAAGGCCAGCTCGATAACCGCCAGGTGTTGTCGGCGCTGGCTGCGGGGCTGGCACAACGCGGCGTCGAGACGCACTGGAACACGTCCGTCAACGACAGCGCGTTGCCACCCGCGAAGGTCACGATCGATTGCCGCGGGCTGGGCGCGAAGCCCGTCATGCCGACGCTGCGCGGCATCCGCGGCGAAGTCGCGCGCGTGCACGCGCCCGGCATCGACTTGACGCGTCCGGTGCGGCTGCTGCATCCGCGCTATCCGCTGTATATCGCGCCGAAGCAGGACGATCTGTATGTAATCGGCGCGACGGAAGTGGAGGGCGAGGATATGTCGCCCGTCAGCGTGCGCTCGGCGCTCGAATTACTGAGCGCGGCGTTTTCGGTGCATCCCGGTTTCGGCGAGGCGCGCATTCTCGAACTGAACTCGCAATGCCGGCCGACGCTGCCCGACCACCGTCCCGTGCTGCTGTGGGACGGCGCGAGCACGCTGCGCGTGAACGGGCTGTACCGGCACGGCTACATGATCGTGCCCGAAGTCGCGGGCGAAGCGGTTCGGCTCGCGTCGGCGCTGCTCGATGGCCGCGTCGCCGATTCCGACGGTTTCGCCGACTGGCAGCGCAACGCACGCTGGAGCGAGCTGTTCCGGCTCGACCGCGAGCCCGCTGTCACTCTCAATGTTTGAACTCATAGACATGGACATCCAGATCAACCAGAAGCCGCTGTCGCTGCCCGAAGGCGCGACCGTCGCCGACGCGCTCAGCGCGTACGGCGCGCGGCCGCCGTTCGCCGTCGCGCTGAACGGCAATTTCGTTGCGCGTGGGCAGCATGCGGCGCGCGCGTTGCAGGCGGGCGACAAGCTCGACGTCGTGCATCCCGTCGCGGGCGGCTGAGGCCAGGCCACGCGACGCAAGCCACTGACAAGGAATCACACATGAACTCACACGCGAACGCACCCGCCGACGCGCTCACGCTTTACGGCGAAACCTTCCAGAGCCGCGTGCTGCTGGGCACGTCGCGCTATCCGTCGCTGCAGTCGCTGTCGGATTCGATAGCGGCGTCGAAGCCGGGCATGGTGACGGTCGCGCTGCGCCGGCAGATGAGCGAGGGCGGCGCGGAAGCCGGCTTCTTCGATCTGCTCAAGCGCCACGGCGTGCCGCTGCTGCCGAACACGGCCGGCTGCCAGACGGTTAGCGAGGCGGTCACGACGGCGCACATGGCGCGCGAAGTCTTCGACACCGACTGGATCAAGCTCGAACTGATCGGCGACGACTACACGCTGCAGCCCGACCCTGTCGGCCTGATCGAAGCGGCTGCGCAACTTGTGAAGGACGGCTTCAAGGTGCTGCCGTATTGCACGGAAGATCTCGTGATCGGCCGGCGTCTGCTCGATGCGGGCTGCGAAGCGCTGATGCCGTGGGGCGCGCCCATCGGCACGGGCAAGGGCGTCGTGAATCCGTATGGCTTGCGCGTGCTGCGCGAGCGTTTGCCCGACGTGCCGCTGATCGTCGACGCGGGCCTTGGCGTGCCGTCGCATGCGTGCCAGGTGATGGAGTGGGGCTTCGACGGCGTGCTGCTGAACACGGCCGTCTCGCAGGCCACGCACCCGAAGACGATGGCACGCGCCTTTGCAATGGGCGTCGAAGCGGGCCGCGAGGCTTATCTGGCCGGCCCGATGGCCGAACGTGAAACTGCCCATGCGAGCACGCCCGTCGTCGGCATGCCGTTCTGGCATCAGGATGGGAGCGCTGCGGCATGACGGAGACTCTGAAACTCGCGGGCCGCGACCTGTTCTGGCCGCCCGCCGACGAACTCACGGAAGCGGCCGAACGCATCCGCGCGCGCCTCGGCGACTGGCCGCCGACGCACGTCAACTGGCGCATCTGCCTGACAGCGCCCGACGACGCGAATGGCGGCGACCTGATCGTCTTCACCGACCTGAAGCAAAGCAGCGAGCAGCACGTCGAGCAGATCGCGCGCTGGCAGACACAGGGCGCGGGCGTGATCGAGGCGGCGGCGGGCCGCGCGGTGCTGCATCTGGGCGGCGTGCGCTATCAGCTGGAAGGCCATCTCGCCGAGGACTGGATTGCCGCGCTCGCCGCGTTTCTCGATTGCGGGTTCGATCCGCACGATGCGCTGGTACTTGCGCTCGCGTGGCGCGACGGCGACGAGACGAAATCCGACGATGCGTGGCCGTGTGACATTTCGCGCTTCCCGCGTGTCGCCGGTTTGCCGGACGCGCCTGCGCAAGCTTTTGCTGCATGTCCGGACGCACTCGGCATTTACGCGGTGCTGCCGACGGCGGAATGGGTCGAGCGCGTAGCCGGCTTCGGCGTGAAGACGTTGCAACTTCGTCGCAAGACGGCGGAGCCGGAAGAATTGAGGCGGGAAATCGCGCGCTCGGTTGCCGCGGGCCGCGAGCATGACGCGTGCGTTTTCATCAACGATCACTGGCAGGCGGCGATCGACGCAGGCGCCTATGGCGTGCACCTCGGCCAGGAAGACGTGCACACGGCGGATCTGCACGCTTTGTCGAAGGCAGGCGTGCGCCTCGGCCTGTCGACGCACGGTTATTACGAAATGCTGACCGCGCTGCACTTCCGTCCGAGCTACATTGCGCTCGGTGCAGTGTTCCCGACCACGACGAAAGTGATGCCGACCGCGCCGCAAGGTCTGGCAAGGCTCGCGCGCTACGTGAAACTTCTGGAAGGCGTCGTGCCGCTCGTCGCAATCGGCGGGATTAGCGGCGATGTGCTGCCGCAAGTGCTCGCTACCGGCGTGAAAAGCGCCGCCGTCGTGCGCGCGATCACGGAAGCCACCGATCCCGCGTCAGCCGCTGTGGCGTTACAAAAGGCGTTTTTGCAACAAAAAGTTTAGAAAAGTTAAATCGTTAGCGTCGTCAAGGCAGGGTTTGCACGAAGGCCCTATAATTCGGCCTTCCGTGTAAAAGGACTGTCAGTTACGTGCCTTCCTCTTCCGAGACCCTCCTTGAACTGCGCGACGTCGACTTCGGCTACGGCGAGCGGCTCGTCCTGTCGAACCTGAATCTGCGCTTCAAACGCGGCCAGGTGGTCGCGGTCATGGGCGGCTCGGGGTGCGGCAAGACGACCGTGCTGCGGCTGATCGGCGGCCTGGTGCGCGCGCAGCGCGGCCAGGTGCTGTTCCACGGGCAGGACATCGGCGCGCAGACGCGTGAAGGCCTGTACGAGCTGCGTCGCAAGATGGGCATGCTGTTCCAGTTCGGCGCGCTTTTCACTGACATGTCGGTGTTCGAAAATGTCGCCTTCTCCCTACGCGAGCACACCGATCTCCCCGAAGAACTGATCCGCGACCTCGTTTTGATGAAGCTCAACGCGGTCGGGCTGCGCGGCGCACGAGATTTGGCGCCGTCGGAGATTTCGGGCGGTATGGCGCGCCGCGTGGCGCTCGCCCGCGCCATCGCGCTCGATCCCGAACTGATGATGTACGACGAGCCGTTCGCCGGGCTCGACCCCATTTCGCTCGGCATCACGGCCAACCTGATTCGCGCGCTCAACACGGCGCTCGGCGCGACGTCGATCCTCGTCACGCACGACGTGCCCGAGTCGTTCGCGATCGCCGACTACGTCTACTTCCTCGCGAACGGCGGTGTCCTCGCCGAAGGCACGCCCGCCGAGCTGCGCGCATCGACGGACCCGACCGTGCGCCAGTTCATCGACGGCACGCCCGACGGTCCGTTCAAATTTCACTATCCGAGCAGCACGCCGCTCGCGGCGGATTTCGGCATCGGCGGAGGCCGCGCATGATCAGCTTCATCGGCCGTTCCGTCATCTGCGGGCTCGGACAGACGGGTTATGCGACGCGCATGTTCGTGCGTCTCGTGCTCGAATTCTTCCCGCTGCTGCGCCGCCCGCGTCTTGTTACGAAGCAGATCCACTTCGTCGGTAACTATTCGCTGGTGATCATCGCGGTGTCGGGGCTGTTCGTCGGCTTCGTGCTCGGCTTGCAGGGCTACTACACGCTCAACCGCTACGGCTCCGAACAGGCGCTCGGCCTGCTGGTCGCGCTGTCGCTGGTGCGCGAGCTCGGGCCCGTCGTGACGGCGCTGCTGTTCGCTGGGCGCGCGGGCACGTCGCTCACGGCCGAAATCGGCCTGATGAAGGCGGGCGAACAACTGACAGCGATGGAAATGATGGCCGTCGATCCCTTAAAAGTGGTCGTCGCGCCGCGCATGTGGGCGGGCATCATTTCGATGCCGATTCTCGCGGCGATTTTCAGCGCGGTGGGCGTGCTCGGCGGCTACGTGGTGGGCGTGCTGATGATCGGCGTCGACGCCGGCGCGTTCTGGTCGCAGATGCAGGGTGGTGTCGATGCGTATCGCGACGTCGGCAACGGCGTGATCAAGAGCATCGTGTTCGGCTTCGCGGTGACGTTCATCGCGCTCTACCAGGGCTACGAAGCGAAGCCCACACCGGAAGGCGTGTCGCGCGCGACGACCAAGACAGTCGTCTACGCGTCGCTGGCCGTGCTCGGTCTCGATTTCCTGCTGACCGCGCTGATGTTCAGCTAGGCGGTGGCGAGACAACCTTCGCGCGGTGCGCCGCGCAGCGCTCGCACCGCAGCGGCATAGATTCTCTTTGGGATGACGATGAAAAAAACTGCTCTCGATTTCTGGGTAGGTCTGTTCGTGGTGCTCGGCTTCATCGCGTTGCTGTTCCTCGCGCTGAAGGCCGGCAACATGAGCTCGCTGTCGTTTCAGGCGACGTACCCGGTCAAGCTGAAGTTCGACAATATCGGTGGCCTCAAGGTGCGCGCGCCCGTGAAGAGCGCGGGCGTGACGGTGGGCCGCGTCGAATCGATCGGCTTCGACAGCAATTCGTATCAGGCGCTCGTGACGCTCGATCTCGACAAGCAATATCAGTTTCCGAAAGACACGTCCGCGAAGATTCTGACGTCGGGCCTGTTGGGTGAGCAGTACATCGGTCTTGAGCCGGGTGGCGACAGCGAAATGCTGAAAGCCGGCGACACGATCACGATGACCCAGTCGGCTATCGTCCTGGAGAATCTGATCGGGCAGTTCCTGTATAGCAAGGCAGCGGATTCGGGCGCTGCCAAACCCGGTGCATCTGCTGCGGCGCCTGCGCCGGCAGACCCGGCTCCTGCAGCTTCGGCCGCAGCCGCTTCGGGTGCATCGGGCCAATAAGGAGAACAACAATGAACACGACACGCTTACGTGTCGCGGGGATCACGCTGGCGGTGGCAGCGCTGGCGGGTTGCGCAACCGTTCAGAACCCGACGAAGGAAGATCCGATCGAGGGCTTCAACCGTACGGTCTTCACGTTCAACGACACGCTCGACAAGTACGCGTTGAAGCCGGTCGCGAAGGGCTACGTGTTTGTCACGCCGCAACCGGTGCGCGACAGCGTCACGAACTTCTTCTCGAACATCGGCGACGTGTACATCGCGGCGAACAACCTGCTGCAGCTGAAGATCGCCGATGGTGTATCGGACATCATGCGTATCGTGATCAACACGATCTTCGGTGTCGGCGGCCTGTTCGACGTCGCGACGCTCGCGAAGCTGCCGAAGCACGACAACGACCTCGGCCTGACGCTCGGTCACTATGGCGTGCCGCCTGGTCCGTACCTGGTGCTGCCGCTGTTCGGGCCGAGCACGGTGCGCGACGGCGTGGGCATGGTGGGCAACTACTTCATCAATCCCCTCACGTACGTGCAGCCGGACAGCGTGAGCTGGGCGCTCTACGGTCTGAACGTGGTCAACACGCGCGCGAACCTGCTGAACGCAAGCGACGTGCTCGAAGGCGCGGCGCTCGACAAATACTCGTTCGTGCGTAACGCGTATCTGCAGCGCCGCCGCTACCTGCTGACAGGCGGCAATGCGTCGACGGGGCTGCCGGACTACGGCAGCGAAGCTCCGCTGCCGAAATACGAAGACGTCGACGGCGGCGCGGCAACTGCGCCCGCACCCGCGCCGGCTTCGGCGCCGGAGGCGGCTTCGGGTGCGTCTTCGAACGATGCAGCGGGTGCGCCGCAGCCGGCGTCGGGCACCGATGCACCGCCGACCGTCCCCGGTGGCCAGATCGTGCCGCCGGCGCACTTCGGCTATCCGTCGCTGAAGCTGCACTGAGGCATAACAAATGCGAGTGGCGTATCCGTCTGTCGTAACACTCGGATACGTTTCTCGCAGTTTGGGCGTGGATGACGGCTGAACTCGCGTGATATCGTCGCCTCCAAGCTAAGCTAAATTTTTTTGCAGGACTGGAAATGAAAAAATTCTTCTTCTTTATCCCGTTTATTGCAGCTCTCTTTGCGTTCAGTGGCGCGGCGTCCGCACAAGCCGTCGATAGCAGCAATCCCGACGCGATGGTCAAGACTGTCACGCAGCAGGTGATCGACGCCGTGCGCGCCGACAAGACGATCCAGAGCGGCAACATCAATGCTGTCACGAAGCTCGTGAACGAGAAGATTCTTCCGTACACGGACTTCCGCCGCACGACGCAACTCGCAATGGGCCGCAACTGGCGCACGGCGACGCCGGAGCAGCAGAACGCTGTCGTCGAGCAGTTCAAGACGCTGCTGATCCGTACGTATTCTGGCGCGCTGGCTCAGGTGAAGGACCAGGAAATCCAGTACAAGCCGTTCCGCGCGAGCCCGGAAGACACGGACGTGGTGGTCCGCTCGGTCGTGATGAACAACGGCTCGCCCGTCGAACTCGACTACCGTCTGTACAAGACGCCGCAAGGCTGGCGCGTGTATGACCTGAACGTGCTCGGCGCATGGCTGATCCAGGCGTACCAGCAGCAGTTCAACGAGCAGATCCAGAAGAGCGGCGTCGACGGTCTGATCCAGTTCCTGACGGCACGCAACCAGCAACTCGCGAACGGCAAACAGTCGTGAACAACTTTGTCAGCGCGCCGGTAAGCACGGCCGTCAACACGTTCGAAACCGGCAGCACCTTGACCCACGCGAGCGCGAAGGACGCGCTCGCGGCGGGTTTGGCGCGCATCGGCAGCGGCGCGACGGCGGTCGACTGCTCGGCGCTCACGCAATTCGATTCGTCGGCGCTGGCCGTGCTGCTCGCATGGCAACGCGCGGCGAGCGCGCGCGGCACGCCGCTCGTCGTCGTCAACCTCCCAGCGGGGCTGTCCAGTCTCGCGCAAGCCTACGGCGTCGATACCCTCATCACCGTACGACATTGACGCTCACGCGTCAGTGAGCCTCGCGCCGCGTTTCACTGTGTGCGCTGGCTCACGTTCTCTCAAGGCAAGTCGGCCGGTTCGACTTTTGCCCTATAATCAAACGTTTTTTGGCGCCTGGCCGTTTCATCCCGCATCGCGGAAACGGCCGTAGAGGTTGCAGCAGCAGCGCAAGTGGTCTTTTGCACCCGGCCCCAATTTCGTTTCCCCCATGCTTTCGCGCCCTTGCCGGGCGATCTATCAGGCGCTGTCCACTTTGACGGCGCACAGTCATGTCAGCGATTGAAATTCGTAACGTCAGGAAGCGCTACAAGGATCTGCAGGCGCTCAAAGGCGTCAGCTTCACCGTCGAGCAAGGCGAATTCTTCGGGCTGCTCGGTCCGAACGGCGCCGGCAAGACGACGCTCATCAGCATCCTCGCCGGTCTCGCCCGCGCCGATGAAGGCAGCATCACGGTTCACGGCCACCATGTCGTCGACGACTTCCGTCTCGCGCGCCGCGCGCTCGGCGTCGTGCCGCAGGAACTCGTGTTCGATCCGTTTTTCACCGTGCGCGAGACGCTGCGCATCCAGTCGGGCTACTTCGGCCTGCGCAAGAACGACGACTGGATCGACGAAGTGATGGCCAATCTCGATCTCACCGAAAAAGCCGACGCGAACATGCGTGCGCTTTCGGGCGGGATGAAGCGTCGCGTGCTGGTCGCGCAGGCGCTCGTCCACCGGCCGCCCGTGATCGTGCTCGACGAGCCGACGGCGGGCGTCGACGTCGAACTGCGCCAGACGCTGTGGAAATTCATCTCGCGCCTGAACCGCGAAGGGCACACGATCGTGCTGACCACGCACTATCTGGAAGAAGCCGAATCGCTGTGCGACCGCATTGCGATGCTACGGCGCGGTGAAGTCGTCGCGCTGGAGCGCACCAGCACGCTGCTCGAACGTTTCGCGGGCACGCAACTGTTCATCCGTTTCGCGCAGGGCGTGCTGCCCGCCGAATTGCGGGCGCTCGAAGTCGATCCCACCAATGTCAACGGACGTCAGCATCTACTGCGCCTGTCGAGCTACGACGACGTGGAGCGCATCCTTGCGCAATGCCGCACGGCCGGTTGCACGTTCGATGAAATCGAGGTGCGCAAGGCCGACCTCGAAGACGTGTTCATGCAGGTGATGAATGGTCCGGAAGTGGTCGAGGGGTTGGCATGAACGGTTTCCGTACTCTGTTCTACAAGGAATTGCTGCGCTTCTGGAAGGTTGCGTTCCAGACGGTGCTCGCACCGGTTATCACTGCATTGCTGTATCTGACGATCTTCGGCCACGCGCTGCGCGATCACGTGCAGGTCTATCCGGGCGTGCTGTACACGAGCTTTCTCGTGCCGGGCCTCGTGATGATGAGCGTGCTGCAGAACGCGTTCGCGAACAGTTCGTCGTCGCTGATCCAGTCGAAGATCACGGGCAATCTCGTGTTCGTACTGTTGCCGCCGCTGTCGCACTGGGAGATGTACGGCGCGTATGTGCTCGCGGCTGTCGTGCGCGGGTTGAGCGTCGGGCTGGGCGTGTTCATCGTCACCGTCTGGTTCATCCCGATGAGCTTCAGCGCGCCGCTTTATATCATTGCCTTCGCGGTGCTCGGTTCGGCGATTCTCGGCACGCTCGGTTTGATCGCAGGCATCTGGGCCGAGAAATTCGACCAGCTCGCCGCGTTCCAGAATTTTCTGATCATGCCGCTCACGTTCCTGTCGGGCGTGTTCTACTCGACGCATACGCTGCCGCCCGTGTGGCGCGAAATCTCGCGGCTGAATCCTTTTTTCTACATGATCGACGGCTTTCGTTATGGCTTCTTCGGTATGTCGGATATCAATCCGATGTGGAGTCTGGCGATCGTCAGCGGTTTCTTCGTCGTGCTGGCCGTGCTGGCGATGCGCATGCTCGCGTCCGGCTTCAAGCTGCGTCACTGACTGGACCATTAACAGGAGCACTCATGCTACCCACTCCCGAACAGGTCAAGAATTACATCGCGGCGGGCCTTCCTTGCGAGCATCTCGAAGTGGAAGGTGACGGCCAGCACTTCTTCGCGACCATCGTGTCGCCGAATTTCGAAGGCAAGCGTCTGATTCAACGGCATCAACTCGTGTATGCGGCGCTCGGCGACCGGATGCGCGAAGAGATCCACGCGCTCAGCATGAAAACGCTGACGCCCACCGAATGGCAAAGCGCCTGACTCGCGTATAGACATTATGCGGAAAAATCTGCTGTCTGTCGGAGGACGGCGCTCGATAACCTGGCTGCAAGAGCGGAAAAACAAGCTGCACAATAAGCTTTAGACGTAGCTGCAAATTAGCTGGAACATTAGTGCGACTTACACAAGAGAATCGCGACGCCGCAAACGGCGCCGCAGCAACCGCCCACAACAAGACGCCCGCAGGCGGACGGGCAGATCAGGAACAAACAGGCATGGACAAACTCGTGATTGAAGGCGGGCAGAAGCTCGCTGGTGAGATCGTTGTTTCGGGTGCGAAGAACGCGGCGCTGCCGATCCTTTGCGCAGGCTTGTTGAGCGCGGAGCCCGTTCATCTCGACAACGTGCCCGATCTGCAGGACGTGCGCACGACGCTCAAGCTGCTCGGCCAGATGGGCGTGCGCACGGAAAGCAGCGACGGCCGCGTGATGCTCGACGCGTCGAAGGTCGACAATCTGGTCGCGCCGTACGAACTCGTGAAGACGATGCGCGCGTCGATTCTGGTGCTCGGCCCGCTCGTCGCGCGCTTCGGCGAGGCGAAGGTGTCGCTGCCGGGCGGCTGCGCGATCGGCGCGCGTCCCGTCGATCAGCACATCAAGGGCCTGCAGGCGATGGGCGCCGAGATCAATATCGAGCACGGCTTCATCGAAGCGCGCGCGAAGCGTCTGAAGGGCGCACGCATCATCACCGATATGATCACCGTCACCGGCACGGAAAACCTGCTGATGGCGGCCGTGCTCGCGGAAGGTGAGACGGTCATCGAAAACGCCGCGCGCGAGCCGGAAGTCGGCGATCTGGCGAATCTGCTGGTCGCGATGGGCGCGAAGATCGACGGCATCGGTACCGACCGTCTCGTGATTCAAGGCGTCGACAAGCTGCATGGCGCAAAGCACACGGTCGTGCCGGATCGTATCGAAGCGGGCACGTTCCTGTGCGCGATCGCGGCGGCGGGCGGCGACGTCACGTTGCGTCATGTGCGTCCGCAGATTCTCGAAGCCGTGACGGACAAGCTGCGCGAAGCAGGTGTAACGATCGAAGAGGGCGACGACTGGATGCGCGTGCGCATGAACCAGCGTCCGAAGGCCGTCTCGTTCCGCACGTCGGAATATCCGGCGTTCCCGACCGACATGCAGGCGCAGTTCATGGCGCTCAACACGCTGGCTGAAGGCACGTCGCAAGTGGTCGAAACGATCTTCGAAAACCGCTTCATGCACGTGCAGGAACTGAACCGTCTCGGCGCGAACATCACGATCGACGGCAAGACGGCGCTCGTCAACGGCGTCGAGAAGCTGTCGGGCGCGAAGGTGATGGCAACCGACCTGCGCGCGTCGGCGAGTCTCGTGATCGCGGGCCTGTGCGCAGATGGCGAAACGCTGATCGACCGCATCTATCACCTGGATCGCGGCTACGACCGGATGGAATCGAAACTCACCGCAGTCGGTGCGAAGGTGCGCCGCATCAAGAGTAATCAGGCATGAGCGAATTGCCGCAAACGTCGACGTCGCCGGCGGTGGGCAAGCCGCTGACGCTCGCGCTGTCGAAGGGCCGCATCTTCGAGGAAACGGTGCCGCTGCTCGCGGCAGCGGGCATCGAAGTGACGGAAGACCCGGAAACGTCGCGCAAGCTGATTCTGCCGACCAC
>Ga0247692_1000089_pt1 | contig 19334 bp, 19 predicted proteins | sample CNK33_metaG_FD_183041 | JGI IMG/M metagenome (GOLD analysis project Ga0247692, IMG submission 183041) | Soil microbial communities from Purdue University Martell Research Forest, Indiana, United States - CNK33 | ecosystem: Environmental > Terrestrial > Soil > Temperate forest > Bulk soil...
ATCCGCAGGTCCGGGGTTCGAATCCCTGATTCGCCACCAGCTTCAAAAAAAGCCGCTGTTTCTCACGAAACAGCGGCTTTTTCATTTCCAGCTCAGTTCTAAACTCAGCCCGGAAAATTCGAAGACCCCGCAACCGATCCAGACAAGCGCACACGCCTCACTTGTCGACGATCCTCGTCAAATTCCCCCGCACCTTCTGCAGCAACGAAATGAGTTGCTTCGTCTCTTCCTCGGTCAGCCCGCTCAGCCCTTCGGCCGCGACCTGATCGCCGACCCGCTTGGCTTCATCAAGCGTTCGTTCCGCCTTTTCCGTGATCCTGATCTGCTTCTCGCGCCGGTCGCGCGGATTACCCAACCGCTCGATCCAGCCGCCCTCCTCCATCCGGTCCAGCAACCGGCCAGCCGAAATCGGCGCGACTTCCAGCAGGTCCGCGAGCCGCGCCTGGTTGATATCGCCGTAAAACGACAGATACGCGAGCGCCCGACACTGCGCGCGCGTCAGATCGACCGACAGCCGCGCGAGGTCGTCGAAACGCTTGCCGACCAGCCGACCGACATCCGAAATGAGAAAGCCGAAGCGCTCGTCAAAATGGGTTTTCATCGCGCGATTATACGGAGCGGCGCGCCATGCCAATTTCCCCAGAGCACGCAATACGCCCAAAACCCGCAGCGTACAACGACTTCGGGAAACTCAGCGTATGCATAAGAATCTTCGACCTATACAATAAGCATGCTTACTATTCTGAAGACTCCGCCTCATGGCCTCCGATTCGCCGGCAACAAAACCCGCCGTCGAGCTGAACCGTCCGATGATCACGATCGCGATCATGCTCGCGACGCTGATGCAGACACTCGACAGCACCATCGCCAACGTCGCGCTCCCGCATATGCAGGGCACGCTGTCGGCATCGCAGGATGAGATCACATGGGTGCTCACGTCGTACATCGTGGCCGCCGCGATCGCGACGCCGCTGACCGGCTGGCTGTCCGACCGGCTGAGCGTCAAGCGTCTGCTGATGTTCGCAGTGGGCGGCTTCACGATCGCATCGGCGTTGTGCGGGCTATCCGAAACGCTGACGCAGATCGTCGCGTCACGGTTGTTGCAGGGCATCTTCGGCGCGTCGCTGGTGCCGCTGTCGCAATCGATCCTGCTCGACATCAATCCGCGCGACAAGCAGGGCCAGGCGATGGCCGTGTGGGGTATGGGCGTGATGGTCGGCCCGATTCTCGGCCCGACGCTCGGCGGGTGGCTCACCGACAGCTACAATTGGCGCTGGGTGTTCTTCATCAACGTGCCCGTCGGCGCGTTCGCGCTATTCGGCATATTGACTTTCCTTCCGTCGCGCGAACCGAAGCATGACGCGAAGTTCGACGCGTTCGGCTTCGCGACGCTCGGCCTCGCGATCGGCGCGTTGCAGGCGATGCTCGACCGCGGCGAGCAACTCGACTGGTTCGGCTCGCATGAGATCGTGATCGAAGCCCTGATCGCGGCGATCAGTTTCGCGTTCTTCATCGCGCATACGGCGACCGTCGGCAAGACGTCGTTCTTCAAGTACGAGTTGCTGAAAGATCGGAACTTCGCGACGGGCACGTTCTTCATCTTCATCATCGGCGCAGTGATGTATGCGACGCGCGCGCTGCTGCCGCCGATGCTGCAAAACCTGATGAACTATCCCGTCGCGACGACGGGTCTCGTGACGGCGCCGAGCGGCGCGGGGACGATGATCGCGATGCTGTTCGCGGGACGCCTGCTCAAACATATCGACGCGCGCCTGATGCTGCTCGCGGGCTTCGTCGTGTCGGCGTTCGCGCTGTGGCAGATGATGCAATACACGATCGTGCTGTCGGAGTCGGATATCGTGTGGCCCGGCGTGATCCAGGGCTTCGGCCTCGGTTTGGTGTTCGTGCCGCTGAGCGCGCTGACATTCTCGACGCTCACGCCCGCGTTGCGTGCCGACGGCACCGCCACGTATAGCCTGATGCGCAATATCGGTAGCAGTATCGGCATTTCGATCGTGCAGACGCTGCTCACGCGCAACACTCAGGTCTCGCACTCGGATCTTGCCGCGAACGTGACGGCGTTCAATCCCGTGATTGCGCCGATCCTCGCAACGGGTTCGCGCATGGATATGGCCGTGCTCGATGTGTCGATCACCCAGCAGGCCGCGATGATCGCGTATCTGAACGACTTCAAGCTGATGTTCGTCGCGACGCTGGCCGTGATCCCGCTTGTGCTGCTCATTCGCCCGTCGCGCAGGGCGCCCGACGAATCGGTCGCGCATGCGGCGATGGATTGAGCCGCACGCGTTTCAGCCTGGCTTGGATCAGCCTTCGATCCGCCCGCGCGTCACGCCGAGCAACGAAGCCATCGCGTGACGCGCGCGCGGCGCATCGCGATCGCGGATCGCTTCGAACACGGCCGAATGTTCGGCCAGAGACGCGTTGAAGACATCGGCGCGCTTCGCGTTCAGCCGCAATTGCGCCTCCAGTGTGCGTTCGATCAGCGTGCCGAGTGGTATCAGCAGTTCGTTGCTGCACGCGGCAAGTACGCTCAGATGAAATTGGAGATCGGCGCGCACCCATTCGTCGACATTGCGCGCCGCGACCATCGCCGAATGCGCGGCGTCGAGCGCGCCGAACGTCGCGTCACTATGCGATGCAGCGGCAAGCGCAGCTGCATACGGCTCGATCATCTCGCGCATTTCCTGCAGCTTGAGCGCGAAGTCCATCGCGGGCGCCACGCGTGAGTACCAGTCGAGCACGTCCACGTCCAGCAGATTCCACGCGGGCTTTGGACGCACACGCGTTCCCACGCGCGGCCGCGATTCGATCAGTCCTTTCGACGTCAACGTGCGCAACGCTTCGCGCAGCACCGTGCGGCTGACGCCGAACGTCTCCATCAACTCCGCTTCGCGCGGCAGGATGGATTCGGGCGCGTAGTCGCCGCGCAGAATGGCTGTGCCGAGCAGATACGCCACGCGGCCATGCAGATCTCGCTGAATGTCGGTTCTCCTGATGCTGATTGTGGGTTGACCTTGTGCCTTGCACCGCGCGACCGGTCAACGCGGACCGCCCGCGATTATCTTCGATCGCATCCGCGAAACCCATCGCGACCGGACAAAACCTTTCGCCAAATAATACTATTAATAGTATTTAAAGGCGATTTTGTTGTAGGATGTGGCTCCTCAACGGCCGCGCCGCCAGCGTCCATTTACCAGGACGAACAGGCGCGCCGCGGCCATCAACTGCAATCGGCTTTGCAAGCAAAGGAGACGCTCCCGCCATGAAGATCACCAAAATCGAGACATTCATCGTTCCGCCGCGCTGGTGCTTCGTGAAGATCGAGACCGACGAAGGCATCGTCGGCTGGGGCGAGCCGGTTGTCGAAGGCCGCGCGCACACGGTCGCAACCGCCGTCGACGAACTCTCCGACTATCTGCTCGGCAAAGACCCCCGAAACATCGAAGACCATTGGCAGGTCATGTACCGCGCCGGCTTCTATCGCGGCGGCCCGATTTCGATGAGCGCGATTGCGGGCGTCGATCAGGCGTTGTGGGACATCAAGGGCAAATTCCACGGCGTGCCTGTGCATACGCTGCTCGGCGGCCAGGTGCGCGATCGCATCAAGGTGTATTCGTGGATCGGCGGCGACCGCCCGAGCGACGTCGCGAACAATGCGCGCGCCGTCGTCGAGCGCGGCTTCAAGGCCGTGAAGATGAACGGCTCCGAAGAGTTGCAGATCATCGACACCTTTGACAAGGTCCAAGGCGTCATCAACAACGTCGCGGCTGTGCGCGAAGCGGTCGGCCCGAACGTCGGCATCGGCGTGGACTTCCACGGCCGCGTCCACAAGCCGATGGCGAAGGTGCTCGCGAAGGAACTCGATCCGTTCAAGCTGATGTTCATCGAAGAGCCCGTGCTGTCGGAGAACGTCGAGGCGCTGCGCGACATCGTCATCCAGACGAGCACGCCGATCGCGCTCGGCGAGCGTCTGTACTCGCGCTGGGACTTCAAGCACATTCTCGCGGGCGGTTACGTCGACATCATCCAGCCGGACGCGTCGCACGCGGGCGGCATCACCGAGTGCCGCAAGATCGCGTCGATGGCGGAAGCTTACGACGTCGCGCTGGCGTTGCACTGCCCGCTCGGTCCGATCGCGCTCGCCACCTGCCTGCAGATCGACGCCGTCAGCTACAACGCGTTCATCCAGGAACAGAGCCTCGGCATTCACTACAACCAGGGCAACGATCTGCTCGACTACATCAAGAACCCGGAAGTCTTCAAATACGAAGACGGCTTCGTGTCGATCCCGCAAGGGCCGGGTCTCGGCATCGAAGTGAACGAGGAGAAGGTGCGCGAAATGGCGAAGGTCGGCCATCGCTGGCGCAACCCGGTATGGCGTCACGAGGACGGCAGCGTCGCCGAGTGGTAAGCAACCAGACGCGATATCGCGAATGAAACACAAACGCCGCCTTCGGGCGGCGTTTGTCATCTGACAACCCGTCGTGTCTTCGAAGACGTTACGGTGGCATGCCCCGCGCGGCGTATCAGTAACGTTACACAGTTGACGCGCGACGCCTTCTTGCGCCTCGCGCGGCGTTGGCGCTCAACGCGAAAACCCTTGCCGCACAAGCGTTTCAGCCCGATGCACCGGCGCTTCTCAACGTCTGGCCCACTCCTTGCTGAATGGTATGCAAACAACCATTCGAACAGGGGGCTGTCATGGGCGAATTCCTTCCCGACTATCTGATCCGCGAACAGGCCGCCGTCGGCGCGCTGGTCGTATTCGGCGTGCTGCGCGTGATCGGCGCGGTGCTTGCGTTTCAGCGCGGCTGGCAGATCTCGACGGTTGAGCGGTGTTTCATCGCCGGAGCATTTATCTATTGCCTGCCGCAGCTGCTGGATCTGCTCACGCACATGACGAGTTCGCACGTCGCAGCAGCGGAACTCGAAGGCAAGGTCGCGGGCTGCGCGATCGGTCTGTTCTTCGCGCCCGTCGTCGGCCACAAGCTCGGTTACGAATGACCACTTGCAGCCGGCGACTGGCTCGCGCTCAGCCGAGCGCCGCGAAACCCGGCACGCTGTGCGACAGGACAGCGGCCGCCGCGAAGATGCCGAGCATTGCGAGCGCTTCGAGATACAGCAGGTTGGCGAACGTATGCGCGTCCATCGTCGACGCCGTGCGACGCAAGCGCGGCAACGCCGAAAAGCGGTTCAACCCGCCTAACACCAGCGCCAGCGCAACCAGCGCGAGCTTGAGCATCAGCACGTGGCCCCAGGTACTCGTTTCGATGGCGAGGAACGAATTGCCCGAACCGCGCGCCGCGTTGAACACTCCCGAGAGCAGCACGAACATGACAGCAACGAGCGACACATTCGACAACTGCGTCGCCGTGCGGATCAGCACGCCGCGCGCGATCGACGTGCCGAGCGCCGGCAGCACCGAGAGCCCGGCCGCGAGCACGAGGCCGCCCCACACGGACGTCGTGAGCACATGCAGCGTGTGCATGCCGATGGCCGCCGACGCCACGCCCGCATCCGCCGCGTGACCCAAGGTCGCCTTACCGCCCGCAATCGCGATCACGGCGAGCCACAGCAGCGCGTTGCGCAACACATTGGTCTGCCGTGCAAACGACACGAGCAGCAGCACGAGCGCGCCTGCAAACGCGACACTCCAGCCGAAGCCGACGTGCGTTTGCGACAGCATCGTCGGCACGACGCCGAACGCTTCCGGCAAGCGCACGCCCGCCATCTCGGCCGCCTGATAGAGCAGCCAGCCGAGATCGGCGAGCACGAGCACGATCGCGGACGCCTGCATCGACCGCTGCGCGCGCAACCATGCGGGACGCGCGGGCGCGATCTTCGCCTGCGCATCGTTGACGAGCCACGCGCTGAGCAATGCCGAACCGACGGCAAACGCAAACGCGACGTTCATGAGCGCGGCCATCGCGACCTGCCCGATCCACAATCCGTCGACTCTCATTTGACGGCGAAGGCGTAGCTGCCCTTCGTCCGATGTCCGTCTTCGGCGACAGCCGTCCATTGCACCGTGTAGCGCCCCGGTACGAGCGGCTGCAGCCCGAGATGCATGGTCTTCGTGTCCTGCGGATCGACCTGCGAGGCTGCCGATGCAGTCGGCTTGCCGTTGGCATCGACGAGCGCGAGCTTGCTGAACGCCGGCTCGAGCGGCTCGCTGAAGTGGATCGTCACAGCCGAGGGCGCGGCGACTTCAGCGTCAGGCGCGGGATCGCGCGACGTGGGCGTCGCGTGGGCAAAGGCGTTCGACGCGACGGCGAGAGACACGCCGCACGCCGCGAGCCAGCGAAGCGGCAAGCGAGAAAGCAAGGAGAAAGTCATAGGCTGGCTGTAGATGGAAAACGCGGGGACGGTCCGGATAGTACGCTTCGATGTTTTGTGGCCCTGTCAGTTCAACAACGACTGGGCCGTGCCCGAAGCAAAGCGCCTACACGAATTCGCTCAAAACTGAAACATCGAGAGGCAACAAAGCGACAACGGCCGTCGATGCAAAATGCGCAATCTTAAATTAGTTGGAAGCGCTACCGCCAGGCCGGCACTCAACCGGAGGCATGCCAGGAACGCGAAAGATGGCGGCGAATTGCGTCAACTTGTCGCATCGAGCGTGTCGCTCGGGCGCGTCAGGCATGAAGTTCGTCGCATGTGGCAAATAGTCATCATTACCCATCGATGATAGAATGCGAGGTCGCTGCGCACCGTCCGCCGCATTCATCGCGCTGCACACACCGATCCGTTCGAAGTTCGGCCAGGCCCCCGATAATGATGGAGTTACGCGTGTCTTCAAGACGCATTTTTCGACCGCTGCTCGCCCTGTTGCTGATCGGGTGTGCAGGCGTATCTGGCGCTGTACAAGCGCAAACCCAGCCTAAAGCTCCGGACACGATGGAAGCGCGCGTGCAAGGCTGCACGGCGTGTCACGGTTCGAAAGGTCAGGGCACGGATAACGACTATTTTCCGCGTCTCGCCGGCAAGCCGGCCGAGTATCTGTACAACCAGTTGAAGAACTTCCGTGAAGGCCGGCGCAAGTACCCGCCGATGAACTACCTCGTCACGTATCTCTCCGACGACTACCTTCACGACATTGCAACGTACTTCTCGCAGCAGCGTCCGCCGTATCCGACGCCGTCGAAACCGACGGTCGCCGATTCCGTGCTCGCGCGCGGCAAGGAAATCGTGCTGAACGGCGACGCGTCGAGGCAGATTCCCGCTTGCGCGGCGTGCCACGGCAAGTTGCTGACGGGCATGGAACCGGCTATCCCGGGTCTGGTCGGCCTGCACATGGACTACATGAGCGCACAGTTGGGCGCATGGCGTTCGGGTTCGCGTCACGCAATCGAGCCTGACTGCATGCACACGATCGCCACGCGTCTGACGGACGCCGACGTGAACGCAGTCGCCGCGTGGCTGTCCACGCAGCAGGCGCCGCAGAACCCCGTGCCGGCACCCGCCAAATCGTTGAAGACTCCGCTTGCCTGCGGCAGCGAACCGCAATAAGGCACCGGGAGAGACAAACAATGAAACGCAAGTCTTTGTTCGCGCTTTCGGCCGTCGTCGTGGTAGCGGCTGCCGCGCTGGTTCCCGTCCTGTGGTCGGGCAGCGACTATCTGCATAACGGCACCGCCGTCGCAGCCACGCCGGCAGACCAGGCTGCAATGATCAAGAAGGGCGAGTACCTCGCCCGCGCTGGCGACTGTATCGCTTGCCACACGGTGCGCGGCGGCAAGGAGTTCGCCGGCGGCCTGCCGATGGCCACGCCGTTCGGCACGCTGTTCACGCCGAACATCACGCCTGACGACCAGTACGGCATCGGCAAGTGGTCGCAGGACGACTTCTATCGCGCGATGCACACGGGCCGTTCGAAGGACGGCAGCCTGCTCTATCCGGCCTTCCCGTTCACGAGCTACACGAAGGTCTCGCGCGCCGACGCGGACGCGATCTACGCGTACCTGCGTTCGGTCCCGCCCGTCGCGGTGCCGAGCCGTCCGCACGAACTGAAGTTCCCGTTCAACAACCGCAACCTGCTGATCGGTTGGCGCACGTTGTTCTTCCGTGAAGGCGAGTACAAGGCGGACCCGACCAAGTCGGTGGAATGGAACCGCGGCGCGTATCTGATCGAAGGCCTCGGCCACTGCGGCATGTGTCACACGTCGATCAACGCGATGGGCGGCCCGGTGAACTCGGCTGCGTTTGCGGGTGGTCTGATCCCGCTGCAGAACTGGTATGCGCCTTCGCTGACGTCGAACAAGGAAGCCGGCCTCGGCGACTGGGACATCAAGGACATTTCCGATCTGCTGAAGACGGGCGTGTCGCAACGCGGCGCGGTGTTCGGTCCGATGGCTGAAGTGGTTCACAACAGCTTGCAGTACATGTCGGACGAAGACATCCACGCCATGTCGACGTACCTGAAGACGATTCCGCAGAAGGACGAAGCGCCCGAGCATCTGCAACTGGAGACGTCGCAACAGTTCGGCAGCGAACTGTTGAAGCAAGGCCAGAAGATCTACGCTGACAACTGCGCGAAGTGCCACGCGGAGAACGGTCTCGGTATGCCGCCGTCGTTCCCGCCGCTCGCGAACAATCCGTCGATCCAGATGCCGTCTGCCGTGAACCCGATCCGTATGGTGCTGAACGGCGGTTATCCGCCGAGCACGGGTGGCAATCCGAAGCCGTATGGCATGCCGCCGTTTGCGCAAGCGCTGTCGAATCAGGAAGTGGCAGCCGTTGTGACGTACATCCGCCAGTCGTGGGGCAACCACGGCACGGCTGTGTCGCCGCAACAAGTGTCCGATCTGCGTTCGGCGCCGCTCGACTAAGCGTCGTCTGCGGGTTCAGGGCGCGGCCTGCGATAATCGCGGCCGCGCCCTTCGCTTTTTTCAGGAGCGTGGTTTCGAAGTTGATCGGCGTCGAAGACATCCGGCCTATCGGGCGTATAACGTTGGTCCCGTGTTGATTGTCGGATGAGATGGGCATCATGCAGGAGGAAGTGCCGTGCAAATCGGGGAGCGTCTGAACAGCATCACTCACCTCGTCGGCGCCGTGCTGTCGGTGGCGGGGCTGGCGACGCTCGTGACGATGGGCGCGCTCGACGGCGATGCGTACAAGGTCGTGAGCTTCAGCGTCTATGGCGCGATGCTCTGCGTGCTGTACGGCATCTCGACGATGTATCACAGCGTGCGTCGTCCGCGTCTGAAGGCGATCTTGCAGAAGTGCGATCACTCTGCGATTTATCTGCTGATCGCGGGCAGCTATACGCCATTCACGCTGGTCACATTGCGTGGTCCATGGGGATGGTCGCTATTCGGAGTAAGCTGGGGGCTGGCCGCGCTCGGAATCGTGCAGGAACTGACGCTCGGGCGACGCACCCGCAGCGTATCGATGGTGCTGTATGTGCTGATGGGATGGCTCGCGCTCGTTGCCGTCCGTCCGCTGGTCACTGCATTGCCGGCCGCGGGTACGGCCTGGCTGCTGGCCGGCGGAATCATCTATAGCGCAGGCATCTACTTCTTCATCAACGACGAGCGCATCCGGCACGGACATGGCATCTGGCACCTGTTCGTACTCGCCGGCAGTCTGTGTCAGTTCGTCAGCGTCGCGCGTTATGTCGCATGAGGCGCATGACGGCGGATGCAACTTAATGCCAGTCGACGTGTCTGCATAGCTCGTCGAGCAATTCGGCACGCATCTAGCGTGCCGCCGATTTCTCCGTGAACGGTGACTGTCGGGCGAGCGACCATGCGAATCGCCCGCGAACGCGCCTTCTGGCCGCGTTCGACACCGTTTGCACAATTGCATTGCAAAGAGTTTTTATGTCTTTTGATTCCCTCGGCTTGTCCGAACAGCTGGTCCGCGCAGTCAACGAACTCGGCTACACATCGCCGACTCCGATTCAGCAGCAAGCCATTCCCGCCGTGCTCAACGGCGGTGATCTGTTGGCCGGCGCCCAGACGGGCACGGGCAAAACAGCCGGCTTCACGCTGCCCATCCTGCAACGTCTTCTCACCATGCCGCCCGCGCCGGGCGGCAAGCGCGTCGTGCGCGCCCTGATCCTCACGCCGACGCGTGAACTGGCCGCGCAGGTCGAGGAAAGCGTGCGCGCGTACGGCAAGTATCTGAAGCTGAAGTCGACCGTGATGTTCGGCGGCGTCGGTATCAACCCGCAAATCGATGCGTTGCGGCGCGGCGTGGATATCGTCGTCGCGACGCCTGGGCGTCTGCTCGACCACATGCAGCAGAAGACCATCGACCTGTCGCATCTCGAGATTCTCGTGCTCGACGAAGCCGACCGCATGCTCGACATGGGCTTCATCCACGACATCAAGCGCGTGCTCGCCAAGCTGCCGCCGAAGCGCCAGAACCTGCTGTTCTCGGCAACGTTCTCCGACGAGATCAAGGCGCTCGCCGACAACCTGCTCGATTCGCCCGCGCTGATCGAAGTCGCACGCCGCAATACGACAGCCGAATCGGTCGCGCAGAAGATCCACCCTGTCGACCGTGACCGCAAGCGCGAGATGCTCACGCATCTGATCAAGCAGCACAACTGGTTTCAGGTACTCGTGTTCACGCGCACGAAGCATGGCGCGAACCGTCTCGCCGAACAGCTGACGAAGGACGGCATCAGCGCGCTCGCGATCCACGGCAACAAGAGCCAGTCGGCCCGCACCCGCGCGCTGGCCGAGTTCAAGAACAACACGCTGCAGGTGCTCGTCGCTACCGACATCGCGGCGCGCGGCATCGATATCGATCAGTTGCCGCACGTCGTCAACTTCGATCTGCCGAACGTGCCGGAAGACTACGTGCACCGTATTGGCCGCACGGGCCGCGCGGGCGCGACGGGCGAGGCGGTTTCCCTGGTGTGCGTCGATGAGCTTCAACTGCTGAAGGACATCGAGAAGCTGATCAAGCGCGCTGTGCCGCAAGAAGTGATCGCGGGCTTCGAGCCGGATCCGAATGCACGGCCCGAGCCGATCCTGCGCCGCGGCCAAGGCGGCGGCGGTGGCGGCCGTCAGCCGCGCCAGGGCCAGGGCCAAGGTCAAGGCCAGCGGCAAGCTCAGGGGCAGCAAAAGCGCGAAGGCTCGGCCAACGGGAACAATGGCGCATCGCGCGGCGGCCAACGCGCTTCGGGCGACAAGCCCAAGCAGCAAGGTGCCAAGCCCGCGCAGGCGCGCACCGATGGCTCGCGTCATCAGGAGAAGCCGCGCGCCGTCGCGCATGAAGGCAACGCGCGTGCTCCGCACGCACCGCGCAAGCCGCACGGCGCCAATCCGGGTGCATTGCTCGGCGGTGGCGGCAAGCCGCGCTCTGGCGCGCCGCGCGGCGGTCAGCGCGGCAACTGACGCAACATCGAGACGCCCGGCATTTTCAATGCGGGCGTCTCACACTTGTCTGACTGCTATCTGCCAGCCGCCGCGCCGCCGGCGGCTTTCTTCAGGTACTCGATCTGCTGCGTCCAGCGCTCGAGCACTGCATCTCCCCCCTCTTCCAGGTCGAACGTGATGCCCGCCGTCAAGCGCGCATAGCGCACGCGATGCGCTTCGCCGGATTCGATCGATCCCGCGAAGCACGCAAGGCCCGCAGCATCCGCGTTCAACGGCGCGAGCGCGAGCTGAATCTGATAGAACGCCTCATCGAACACGAACGTCAGCGCGGCACGGCCGCTGCGCGCAATCGCCTGCGCGGCGCGCGACTGCGGCCACAGCGCGATGCATAGCGTGCGCGAGTCCGGCGCGTACAGTTCGCCGATGCCGAGCAGCGACGTACGCAAATGCGCGCCGCTTTCGTCGACGGTCAACAGCGATGCCGTAAAGCCGACCTTGGATGCGAGCGCCGAGCCGTCGAATAGCGCGCGCAATTCGACCGGCCATTCGTCGAATATCTGTTGATCGAGTGCGCGGTTTTGCTCCGCGGATGCGGTCATGGGTGATTCCTCCGTCGTAGGCACGCTCGCGCGCGCCATTCAGCCCAATGCAAATGGCCCGCTTGAAGGGCGGGCCATTCATGCGTCGACAGTCCAGGCCTTCGGCGCCCGGCTGCGTGTCGCGACGCTCAGCGGAAAAAGACGTGCTGCGTGATCTTCGCGAGCGGGTAATGGACGCCTGGCTGAATCTTCGCCGGCAAATCGAGCGGCTTGAGCAGCATCTTCACACACATATCGGCCGACAGGTTGTGCCGCACCAGCTTGTTCACGCGCGCAGCCTTGTCGCGGTTATACACCGGATCGTTGACGCGCTCGGGATAGCGAATCGCGAACACGTGACGCAGCGCGATCTCCGAGTCTTCGTTCTTGATCTCCATCACGCGCCGCATCAATGCGCCGAGCACGGCGAGCCGGCCATTGCCCTCGATCTTGTTGTACTTCTTGAAGTACTTGAAAAAGTGCTTGTAGTGACGGACTTCGTCGGTGCGGATGTTGTCGGTGATTTCCTTCAGTACGGGTTCGTCCGAACACACGCCGATCGCGCGATACAGCGTAGCCGTACCCGTCTCGACGACGCAGCGCGCGACCATCTCCAGCGCGCGCGTCTTCTCGAAGTCTTCCATGTTGCAGGTCTTCGAATACTCTTCGAAGAAGTTGTGGAACGCCGTGTCCCAATCGAACTCAGGCCACACGTGCGCGATGTACGCCTTCAGCGCGCGGCCGTGCTGCATCTCTTCGGGCTCCCACTCGTTGTTGAGCCATGCCGACACCTCGGGATCGCCATTGAAGAACCTGCTCAGATTGCTCGTGTAAAGATCAGTACCGCTTTCGATAAACGAGGCTGCGCAAAGCAGTAACAAGAGGTCTTCATTGGCGACCGCGCGTTGACGGTCGATGCGATTGAGATCGATGTCTTCGATGCGCCAGGGCATCACGTGACCAGCCTCGTTGTGCATAAAAGTTCACTCCGAAAACCGTAGCGCCTCATGCGCGGGCTGAACCGCGCCTATCCCGGTTCGACCGCCGCCCTTGACGCCTACAGTGCCTTGCAACATTGAATTTTTATCTTCATCTTAGTCGCTGCTCTGCAAATTCGCAGACAACACAGCAGAGACCATGCCGGATCGACGCAGTTCCACCCGAACCTTGATTGATCGTGCGAATGCACAAAAGACTACATATCGGATGATTCGAACAACCTGGCAAGCGCGAAGTCGCACGACAAAGCTGCATTGCACAGGCGCCTTACACTTCCTTTCGGCCAGCGCTTCGTCGATCGAAAAAATCCGAACACAAACCAACGACGACGAACACAACGAAGGTCTTACAATACGGCCAAGCCAACCTTCGCCCGCTTCAGGTGCGGCGCTCACAAAAACATCATGACACGAGACCCCCGCCTCACGCTTAACGCACGTCAACAGGAACTGCTGGAGTGGGTGCAACGCGACGGCTTCGTCACGGTCGACGATCTGGCCGCGCACTTCGACGTGACGCCGCAGACGATTCGCCGCGACGTCAACTGGCTCGCCGACATGAATCTGCTGCGCCGCTATCACGGCGGCGCGAGTCTGCCGACCAGTTCCGAGAACGTCTCGTACAGCGCGCGGCAGCGAATGTTCCATGACGAGAAGCGGCGCATCGCGGCGCTGGTCGCCACGCACATTCCCGATCAGGCGTCTCTCTTCATCAATCTCGGCACGACGACGGAAGAAGTCGCACGCGCGCTGAACCGGCATCGCGGGCTGCGCGTGATCACCAATAACCTGAACGTCGCGAGCATGATGAGCGGCTACCCGGATTGCGAGGTGCTGGTGACGGGCGGGATCGTGCGTCCGTGGGACAAGGGCATCGTCGGCGAACTGACTATCGACTTCATCCGCCAGTTCAAGGTCGACTTCGCGATCATCGGCACGTCGAGCATCGAAACGGACGGTACGCTGCGCGACTTCGACACGCGCGAGGTGCGCGTCGCAGAGGCGATCATCGAACATTCGCGCACGGTCTTCCTCGCCGCCGACCATTCGAAATTCGGCCGCCCGGCGCTCGTGCGCCAAGGGCATCTGAACCAGATCGACTCTCTCTTCACCGACGCGCCGCCGCCACCCGACATGACGGAAACGCTGACGAACGCGGGCACGCAGGTCTATATTGCCGAGTGACCTGGGATACGGCCTGCGACGCGAAGGCTAACGCGGGCCGGCGGCGTCGCAAGCCCGTTTCCGCCATGCTGCACCGCACGCAAAACCTCGAGTGAAATCAAGGATTTGCCGCGCCCAGCAGACCGCCTCTCACGCGCGACGCTGTCAACGGGAAAATTTACAGGGGCCGATTTGGACTTCCGGCCGCCATTGACTACACTCCAGTTCCCCAACGTCCTTAAACGTCCCTGGACTGAGCGGAATGCATTGGACATGGGGTGAAGCAAGCACAACTTCAGGCCTGATCCGCGGGATTCGCAGCCCGCCGGATGCTCCGTCTGCCGGCAGGGCCGTCGGCGGGCGCAAAGGCCACCCGACTACGCTTGACATGGAGAGAAACGATGCTGAGTCCGCATGAATTCGCCACGTTGTTGCTCGTCAAGGACGCCCCTAACCAGGTCGATATGGAACGCGAAGAACTCGACGCACTGCTCGAACGGCAGCTCGTGGAGCTCGAAAGACTCGCGTCGGGCTTGCAACAATGGCGCATCACGGAATCGGGAGACACGGCTCTTCGCGCGATCAAGCGCTTTTCCTGACGGCAATCGAGCGAATCTAACGCGCTTGCCAGTCATATCACTGCGGCCGTCGGCGTGTTCGCAACGGACACGCGAGCATACGGACGCCTGGACGGTCACGCGGCTTGCCCGCCTGGCCGTCTTTATGTTTTCAGGCTTGCCGCGCCATCTTTGAACGGCGCGCCCGCGCGCCAGTCGAGGCCTTAGCCGCTGCGCAGCGTCGGATCGACGGCTGCGCGCCAGCTCAGCGCCTTTACGCGCTGAGTGTTGAAGAACTCCACCCACTGACGACGCGCCTGCGGGTCCGTGCTCGCACCCTGCGCCGCGTAGCGCTGCGCCAGCGCCGTCTGGAACGCGCAGTAATCCGGCTTCGACAACCCACCGCGCTTGTTCGCCACATAGGCGTCGAACAGCGTCACGTAGACGGATTGCGCGTCGCTGCCGTAGTCGGCCGGCTGGCTTCCGCACATCGCCTGCAGATCGGCGAACGACGGCGCGCCTAGCGTTCCGTTCAGGCTCGGCGTGCTGACACATCCCCCCAGCACCGCCGCGATCGACAGCGCCGCCGCGCCTGTTTTCCAGAGTCCACGCATGAAATTCACCTCGTATCGCCGCAATCCGGCTCATTGCCGGAAGTATCGTCTGCGCGCGGCAAACGTGCCACCGGCGCGCGGAATCGCGCACCAATCCAAGGCAAGTCGAACTTTACTTTTTCGAATATGTTCATTAAAGTTTCGAAAACGAACATTACGACTTTACATCAACCCTACTTTTTCCTCCGTCAGGGGCATTCCGGGTGACGCAAGACTCCATTTATGACCTGCTCGTCGTCGGCGGCGGGATCAACGGCGCGGGCATCGCGCGCGACGCAGCGGGCCGCGGCCTGTCCGTGCTGCTGTGCGAACAGGACGACCTGGCTGCGCATACGTCGTCGGCCAGCACCAAGCTGATTCACGGCGGCCTGCGCTATCTGGAATACCGCGAGTTTGGGCTCGTGCGCAAGGCGCTGCAGGAACGCGAGACACTGCTGCGCGCCGCGCCGCACATCATGTGGCCGCTGCGCTTCGTGATGCCGCATATGCCCGACCTGCGGCCCGCTTGGCTGATTCGCGCCGGTCTCTTTCTATACGACCATCTCGCGCGCCGCGAGCTGCTGCCCGGTTCGCGCGGCATCGACATGCGCAAGCATCCGGCGGGCAAGCCGCTGATCGATTCGATCAAACGCGGCTTCGTCTATTCGGACGGCTGGGTCGACGACGCGCGTCTGGTCGTGCTGAACGCGCTCGATGCACAGGAGCGTGGCGCGACCATTCTGACGCGCACGAAGCTCACCGGCGCGACGCGCGTGAATGGCGAATGGCATGCGCAACTGCTGCGCACGGAAGGCTCCACTTTGACAGTGCGCGCGCGTTCGATCGCGAACGCCGCCGGCCCGTGGGTCGGCGACCTGCTGCGCGGCCCGCTTGCACGCGAAGCGAACTACAGCGTGCGGCTCGTGAAGGGCAGCCATATCGTCACGCGCCGCCTGTTCGAGCACGATCACGCGTACATCTTCCAGAACCCGGACAAGCGCATCATTTTCGCGATCCCTTACGAGCGCGATTTCACGCTGATCGGCACGACGGACCTCGAATACAACGGCGATCCGTCGAAAGTCGCGATCGAGCCGTCCGAAACGCAGTATCTGTGCGACTCGATCAACCGTTACTTCAAGCAGCACATCGCGCCGCGCGACGTGTACTGGACGTACTCCGGCGTGCGTCCGCTGCTAGAGGACGAGAACGCCGACAACCCTTCCGCCGTCACGCGCGACTACCGGCTCGAAATCGATGCGCCGGCGGGCGAGGCGCCGTTGCTGTCAGTGTTCGGCGGCAAGATCACGACGTTTCGCAAGCTCGCGGAAGAAGCCGTCGACGATCTCGCGCGCGTGTTGCAGCACGACAAACCAACCTGGACTGCGGGCGCACCGCTGCCGGGGGGCGATATCGCGCACGCGGACTTCGAGCGCTTCGCATCGCAGTTCGCGCAACAGCACGCATGGCTTCCTGCCGCGCTCGCGCGCCGCTATGCGCGGGCTTATGGCACGCGTGCCGAACGCGTGATCGGCGCCGCGCGCTCGCTCGCCGATCTCGGGCAGCAGTTCGCGCCCGGGCTGTATGAAGCGGAGCTGCGCTATCTGCGCGAAACCGAATGGGCGACGACGGCGCGCGACGTGCTGTGGCGCCGTTCGAAGCTCGGCCTGCATGTCGAGCCCGGCACGCTCGAAAGCGTCACGCGCGACATCGACGCGTGGTTCGCCCGCGCGACAACCAGGCAGCACGCCTGACGGCCGCGCGCACGCGGACATGCGCCAGCGCGCGGCGATTCCGCCGCGCCGCCACGCGTGCAACAATCTGCGCAGGCACTTTATTTCGCGTGACCTGAGCGCGCCGCCGCGCCGGTCCGACAAAAAACGCATGGAGAAGAGACGATGCAGGATCAGTACATCCTGGCGCTAGACCAGGGCACCACGAGTTCGCGCGCGATGCTGTTCGATCGCAAGGGCAATGTCGTCTCGGTCGCGCAGAAGGAGTTTAGGCAGATCTATCCGCATCCTGGCTGGGTCGAGCACGATCCGCAGGAAATCTGGGCGACGCAGGCGGGCGTCGCGGCCGAAGCCGTCACGCATGCCGGTCTGAATGGCACTTCGATTGCCGCGATCGGCATCACCAATCAGCGCGAGACGACGATCGTCTGGGATCGCGAAACGGGCCATCCCATCTACAACGCGATTGTCTGGCAGGACCGGCGTACGGCCGACTTCTGCGACCAGTTGAAGGCGCAAGGTCTCGAACAGACATTCCGTGCGAAGACCGGCTTACCAATCGATTCGTACTTCTCCGCAACGAAGATCCGCTGGATTCTGGACAACGTCGACGGCGCGCGCGAAAAGGCGCGGCAAGGCAAGCTCGCGTTCGGCACGGTCGACAGTTGGCTGGTGTGGAATTTCACCAAGCATGAGTTACACATCACAGACGTGACCAACGCATCGCGCACGATGCTCTTCAACATTCACACGCTGCAATGGGACGACGAGCTGCTCGACGCGCTCGACATTCCGCGCAGCATGCTGCCGGAAGTGCGTCCGTCGTCGGAAGTGTATGGGCCGACCAAGACGACCGTGTTCGCGTCGAAGATTCCGCTGGCGGGCATCGCGGGCGACCAGCATGCCGCGCTGTTCGGCCAGATGTGTACGCGCTCTGGCATGGTGAAGAACACCTACGGCACCGGCTGTTTTCTCGTGATGAACACGGGCACGAAACCGATCGAGTCGAAGAACAATCTCGTGACGACGATTGCCTGGCAGATCGGCGATCAGGTCGACTATGCGCTCGAAGGCAGCATCTTCATCGCGGGTGCTGTCGTACAGTGGTTGCGCGATGGCTTGGGCATCATCCGCACTGCGTCGGAGATCGAGGCGCTCGCGCGCGGCGTCGAGCACAGCGACGGCGTGTACCTGGTGCCCGCGTTCGCCGGCCTCGGCGCACCGCACTGGAATGCGCGCGCTCGCGGCACGCTGTTCGGCGTCACGCGCGGCACGACGTCCGCGCACATTGCGCGCGCGGCGCTCGATTCGATCGCGTATCAATCCGTCGACGTGCTCAAGGCGATGGAAGCCGACTCGGGCATTCACATCGACGAACTGCGTGTGGACGGCGGTGCATGCGCGAACAATCTGCTTATGCAGTTCCAGGCCGACATTCTCGGCGTCGATGCCGTGCGTCCGCAGGTCAGCGAAACGACTGCGCTCGGGGCCGCGTATCTCGCGGGACTCGCGACGGGCTACTGGAAGGACATCGACGAATTGCAGAGCCAGTGGAAGCTCGAACACCGCTTCTCGCCGTCGATGCCGGGCGATCAGGCGAAGGCCTGTCTCGACGGCTGGCAACGGGCGATTCGCGCGGCCAAGGCGTGGGCCGACGCGCCCTGAGTTGACGCACGTCCGTGCACGGCGTGTCGCGCGAGCCGTCGGGCGCGCGCCGGGCCGCAATCCACGTATCATGTCGCTTTCGGCCCGCAGCGTTGCTTGCGTCCTGGCTCTTGCGGGCTGCACTTTCGTTTCATTTTCCGCATGATCGATCATCTCATTTGCGACTGCGACGGCGTGCTCGTCGACAGCGAAGTCATCGCCGACCGCGTGATGCACGACACGCTCGCCGCCACCTTTCCCGCGCTCGATTTCCACGAGATCTGCAAGACCGCGTTTGGTCAGCAGACTTCGCGGTTTCTGGAGAGCGTTGAAGCGGCATTCGATATCGAGTTGCCCGCTGATTTTTTGCAGACCGTCGAGGCCAATGTCGAAAGCGAGCTTGCGTCGTCGCTGTCGGCGATTAGTGGCGTGCGGGATGCACTGCTGCGCGTGTCGCTGCCTGCTGCTGTCGTGTCGAATAGCCGGATGATGCGGGTGAGCACGTCAGTGCGCCGCGCCGGGCTGGCGGAGATTTTTGGACCGCGGGTGTTTAGCGCTGAGCAGGTCGCGCGACCGAAGCCTTATCCCGATGTGTATCTGTTTGCTGCGGAGCAGCTGGGTGTCGAGCCGTCGCGGTGCATTGTGGTTGAAGACAGCGTTGCTGGGCTGAATGCCGCGCGGGCGGCGGAGATGATGACGATTGCGTTTGTTGGGGC
>Ga0247692_1000090_pt1 | contig 19332 bp, 17 predicted proteins | sample CNK33_metaG_FD_183041 | JGI IMG/M metagenome (GOLD analysis project Ga0247692, IMG submission 183041) | Soil microbial communities from Purdue University Martell Research Forest, Indiana, United States - CNK33 | ecosystem: Environmental > Terrestrial > Soil > Temperate forest > Bulk soil...
ATCGCGGCAGACCTGAGGCCCTCTGCCTCGCGCGTCCTGGTTTTTCATGCCCGCCACGAGGCGCCTGGCCCAGGCACAGGCGAATGGTCAACGACTCCCGCGAAAAAATTAATGGACGCCGCAAGCGGAATTAACGAACCTCAACTCTGGGCACTTCGTTCCGTTCACGCACGCCGATCGTTAGCGAGCGCGGGCGTCAACGTGGCAAGCTCAGGTAAACAATCGAAATCATCACATTGAAAAGCGGTGTTGCCTTGGATATTTTCTACTATTGGAAGGACTTCGCGTCGGATATCAAGGAAGGACGCATCGGCACGCTCGGGGCCAATAACGACAAGTTACATGAACTTCAAGACCGGCTTCCACGCAAGGTCTGGACCTTCACCACCCCCAGGGGCATGAAGGGGAAGATCAAACTTATCGGTTCCATGTGGATTACCGACAAGAGGCCCGCGAACTTTGTGCCCAAGTGGCGACACAACCTCTACTATGATGCCGCTTCACCGAAGTCGGTTCTCTTCCCGAGCTCAGGATGCCCCGAGAAGATTGAGGAAGTCACTGCCTACTTCAACAACCGGTTCAATCAGGCCTTCAGGTCAAACTTTCAGGGCGAGAAAGGTATACATGAGATGGAAGCCGATATCGTGCGCGGGTTCGAAAATCTCGTGCGCGACTACGAGACGGTCCAGTTTATGGACGGGTTGAAAAAGGAGTTCGGTTGACGACGCGAGGTGACGGAATTATTGCGCGCACAGGCGAATTGACGACGTGGAAATTGATGGCTCGCGACGCCGCCACGCCGAAGCTCGCGAGCACGTCGGCAAGCTCTTCATCCATCGTCGCGCGCTGAAAGGGGGAGGGACGATCCGGCTGGATCGGCAAACTGGCGTGCTGACGCGAGTCGCCGACTACACGACCGACCGCATCCTGCCCGAGGTTGACCAGGGACGCGCGGTCGCAACCCGCAAACGGCGCAAGATCGGCCGGCCGGACAGCGCGCATCGCGCCACCGGCGGCCGGCTTCGCAGTGCGGACTCAGCCTTGCTGCGCGAAGATCTTCCAGGTCTTTTTCTGCGTCGCCGTGTTTCCGGTGCGGGACCTCTCGCGCAAGCGGATGCAACTCGTGCAGTGCCGAACGGCCCAGATTCTCGCCGCCGAGAATCTGTTCTCACGCCACACTGGTGGGCAGATGCAGGGTGAGCGGGTCAAACGTCTGGATGAGACGCAGGTGAACGGATTCGGTTTTGCACCCGATGTGACGCTCGCGATGCAGGCCAATCTCGCGGTCATGCAAATCTTGCAGAGGACGTCGAGCCGGCGCAGCGTCCAGTCAAGTCGGTCGCAATGCGCTGGCTTTCTGAGGCCGCTTTGGTCACCTTGGTCTGCAGGGCGCGCCCCGCCTTGGCCAGCCGCTCGCGCAATTTGAAGAGGTCCTGCTCGTCGTCCTCCTTGGCGGATGGCCCGTCAATCTGTTTAGATGTCGATGGAAATCACAATGGATGTCTCGTATCATCCAAAATCAATGAGGATTTCACCGCATGCACAGCGGAAAGGGTGGAAAGAGATGAGGAAGTCAAAGCAGGAGGCCGCAGAAACCCGGCAACGCATCGTTGAGGCGGCTGCCGCGGAGTTCCGGCGCAAAGGCATTGGCGGAACAGGCCTTGCGGATCTCATGGGCGCAGCCGGACTGACCCACGGCGGCTTCTACAAACATTTCGACTCGAAGGAGCAGGTCGTCGAGGAATCGCTTGCGCTTGCCGCCGGATCGTTGGTGGAGGCCGTGCAGTCCAGGCTTTCTACCTCATCTGGAAGCCGGGGGCTTCATGCTGTGATTGCCGCCTACCTTTCCGACGAGCACCGGGACAACGTAGCCGATGGCTGCCCGTTCGCCGCACTGGGAAGTGATCTGTCGCGGAGCAGCGATGGCGTACGGGAGGCAACGACGACCGGCTTCCTGAAGCTCGTAGACGTAATTGCCGCTCAGATGGATGGCATGTCGCCCGCGGCCGCAAAGAAAGAGGCACTGGTAATCCTGTCCACAATGATCGGGGCCCTGACTATGGCGCGAGTCGTGACCGACCCCGAGCTATCGGCCTCGATACTTCGCCATGCGCGCAAGCATCTGACCCAATGATCTTCACCCCGGCAACACCGCACGCCGCGTCTCATGGGGCGCGCTCTGAGTAAGATGAAGTGTTGCGCGACGAACTGGAGGGCAAATCCCACCCGCCACCAAGCGCACGAAATGCACCCACGGCTGCGCGGGCCTCATCGGCCCTGGTGCTATCCAGATCGTCACGCGCAACGAGGAGTTGGCGATCCGCGTCCAGTACATCGGTGAGTGTGATTGCACCCGCCCTGTAGGCTCGCTCGGATAGATCGCGTGCGCGCGTCAGTGAGGCAACTTCATCCTGCAGTTCCTGCCGCCGTGCCTCCGTTTGCGACAGCGCCATCAATGCGTTCTCGACGTCTTCGGTCGCTTTCAGGGCCGCCTGACGATACAGGGCGAGCGCCTCGGCGTTGGCGCCGCGCGCCTGGGCGACCTCGGCGTCGACCTTCCCAAAGTCGAACAGGCGCCACCGCAGCGCTCCCGTCAAGACGGGCTGGAACGCGTTTGTGGTAAACAGGTGATTGGCGCTGATGCTGTCGAAGCCGAGCGCGCCGGAAAGCGAGATCTTCGGATAGTAATCCGAAATCGCGGCGCCGATACGCTCGTTTGAGGCCGCGAGCCGGCGCTCGGCCGCCATGATGTCGGGTCGGCGTCGCAGGACATCCAGCGGCTGATCGGTATCGCCAATCGAAGGGATCGGGGGAATCGCGGCTGGTTTGGCCAACTCCTGCGCGTATGTTCCCGGTTGTACGCCCATGAGCACGTCGAGCCGGTTCAGTTGTGCTTCCAGCGCAGTGCGCAGTGTGGGAACGGTAGACCTGGCTTGCATCAGAAGCGCCTCTGCCTGAGCGACTTCCCTGTCTTCTGCAGCGCCTGCACGACGCCGGACTTGAACCAGCTCGAGTAGGCGAGCATCGGTCTCAATCTGATCCTGTGCTACCGCAAGCCGGATCTGAAATCCCCTGATCTGCAGATAGGCATCCGCGGCGTCGGCAGCAACAGTGATGCGCGTACCAAGCTGTTCAGCCTCTGCGGCGTCTACCTCATCGCGTGCAGCCGCCGCACTACGGCGCAGCCCACCGGCAAGATCGATTTCCCAGCTCGCTACGGCGCCCACGTTGTACTCCCGCTGGTCACGACTGTAGCCGGGGAAAGTCCTGGCCAGCGTGCCGAGCGGACTCACGAGGCTCTGGTGCAGGGCGGTGCCCGTCGCCTCGAAATCGACCGTCGGCAGAAGTTGCGCGCCCGCTGCTGATGCCCCGGCCCGCGCCTGCTGGACACGGGCAAACGCCGCCGCAAGGTCGAGGTTCTGCGCGAGGGCGCGCTGTACGACCGTCACCAGCGTCGGGTCGTTAAAGCCCGTCCACCAGCTATCGAGGCTTGGCGTGGGTGTCGCTGCCTGTCGGGTACTCGCCGTGACGTGATTATGAAACGGTGCGAAATGCGTCGTGGGGGCCACGTAGTCTGGTCCCACGGCGCAGCCAGATAACCCGTAGCCGAAGGTCATGCTTGCCGCCATAGCCACAAGGATGCTGCCCGGCTTTTTGTGCTTCGATGTGTTGAGGATCGCCTGGCGCTGCAGGGCACTCGCCGAAACATGCCAATCCGGTAAGCTGTACACCTGGAGTGCGGGGGCCGTGGTGTCCGTCATGCGCGCTCCTTGCGGCCGAGTTTGCGAACGAGGATGTAGAAAGCAGGCGTGAAGAAAAGGCCAAAGCAGGTCACGCCCAACATGCCGAACAGCACCGCCGTGCCCAGAGACTGCCGCATTTCGGCGCCGGCGCCGGTTGCAACCGCGAGCGGGGCAACCCCCAGGATGAAGGAGAAGGACGTCATCAGGATCGGGCGCAGGCGCGTGCGCGCGGCATGCACAGCGGCATCAACCGGAGGAGAGCCACTGTCTTCCTTCTGGCGCGCGAACTCGACAATCAGGATCGCGTTCTTGGCAGCCAGGCCTACAAGAACAACGAAGCCTATCTGCGCCAGGATATCGATTGACATACCACGGGCGAGCAAACCGGTGACAGAGGCGAGAATGCACATCGGCACGATCAGGACGATCGCCATAGGTAACTTCCAGCTCTCGTATTGCGCGACCAGAACGAGGAACACAAAGAGAGCAGCTGCAGTAAAGACCAGAAGTGTCGGGGTGCCATGTTGCTGTTGCTGGTAAGCCAGCTCGGTCCACTCGAAACTGATTCCCTGTGGCAAGACCTGGTGGGCAAGCTCCTCCATGCGATGCAGTGCCGTACCGGTGGCCACACCTGGCGCCGCGACCCCCTGAACTTCGGCAGCTGGATAAAGGTTATAACGCGGCACGCGATAGGGAATCGTATGGTTCTGCATCTGCGCCACCGTGCCGATCGGTACCATCTCACCGGCCTGATTGCGAGCCTTCAGGCGGGTAATGTCCTGCGGGATACGCCTGAACTGCCCGTCGGCCTGGACGATGACTTGGTAGGTTCTGCCGAGATAGTTGAAGTCATTCACGTACTGTGAGCCCAGATAGACCTGCAGCGTGGAAAACACGTCGGTCGGAGTGAGCCCCACTTTCTCTGCCTTCACACGATCGATATCCGCGAAGACCGAAGGCGAGCCTGCGTTGAACAGGGTGAACACACCGGCGAAGCCGGGATCCTTGTTGGCCGCGGCCACGAGAGCATTCGCGGCACGCACAAGTGCCTCCGAACCAAGTCCTGCACGATCCTCGAGCATCATCTTGAACCCGCCCGAATTGCCGAGACCCTGTACAGGAGGCGGAGGGATGGTTAGCACATAGGCTTCCTTGATCACCGACAGGCGCTTGCGCAGGTCGGCCAATACCGTATCCGCCGTCACGCCGGGAAGGGAGTGGTTATAGAGCGACGGCAAACCGGAGAAGATCGTTCCGGAGTTTGAGGCCACAGTCAGCGTAGTGGCGTCAAGTCCTACGAACGGGGCAACGTGTTCGACGCCGCGCGTCGTCAGGATAATGTCGGTCGCCTTACGGGCTACCTTCTCGGTTCGGTCCAACGAGGCGCCAGGCGGAAGTTGAACGATGTTGATCAGATAGCCCTGATCCTGCTCCGGAATGAAACCGGTCGGTGTGTGCGAAAATTCCAGGCCGGCAATCCCGACCAGTGCCACATAGCTCACGAGAACGACTGGCAATCCTCGCACGAGACGACGGGTGAGATTTCCATACCCTAGCGACAATCTGTCAAAGCCGCGATTGAATTGGTCGAAACCTGCATGAAACAGGCGCTGCGCGAGCCCGGCGCGCGAGGCATCATGGGGTTCGTGCACCTCGAAGAGCACGGCGCAAAGGGCTGGACTGAGGGTGAGTGAAATGAAGCAGGAGATAACCGTCGACGCCGCGATCGTGACCGCAAACTGGCGAAAGAACAGCCCGGAGATGCCACTGAGGAAGGCCGAGGGAACGAAGACGGCGCACAACGTCAGTGCGATCGACAGGAGTGCCCCGCCGACTTCGTCCATGGTCCTGTGCGCTGCCTCCGAAGACGACATGCCGGAACGCAAGTTACGCTCGACGTTTTCGACCACAACGATCGCGTCATCGACCACGATACCGACCGCAAGTACCAGTCCAAACAGAGATAGATTGTTGAGCGATATCCCGAACGCGTAGAGGATGATGAACGACCCGAGCAGGGAGACAGGGATCGCGACGACAGGAATGATCGTGGCTCGCCAGTTTTGAAGGAACAGAAACACGACGCCGACCACGAGCAGGATCGCAACGAAGATCGTGACGACCACTTCGTGGACTGATTTGCCGATGAAGATCGTGGGATCGTAGATGATCTTGTAGTCGACCCCCTGGGGGAAGTCCTTCTTCAGATCCTGCATGGCCGACAGAACTTCATGCTCGACCTCGAGCGAGTTGGCACCAGGCTCGGCGTAGATCAGCAGGGGCGTAGAGTCGCTGCGATCCATAAAGGACGTAGAACCATAGTCGGCTGCGCCAACCTCGACGCGGCCGATGTCGCGTATGCGCGTCACGCGTCCCTGGGCATCGGATTTCAGCACGACGTCGGCAAATTGCTGGGGCGTAGCGAGGCGGCCCAGTGCCTCGACGTTGACCTGATACGCCTCGCTTCCGGGCGTCGGTGGCTGATTCAGAATGCCGGCCGAAACCTGCAGGTTCTGGGCGCGCAGTGCAGCGAGTACCTCGCCGGCGTTGAGATTGTTGGCGGCTACCTTGTCAGGGTCGAGCCAGATGCGCATGGCGTACTTGCGTGCGCCAAGGAACTGTACGTCGCCTACGCCTCGCAGCCGCGCGAGCGTGTCTTTTACGTGCAATGTCGCGTAGTTCGAGATGTACAGCGTGTCGTGCGACTTGTCTGGTGAGAACACGTGAACAGCCAGAAGTATGCTGGGCGTTGATTTCCTCACCTGCACGCCCAGACGCTGGACATCTTCCGGCAGTCGTGGCAATGCGTCCTGCACGCGGTTTTGCGTCAGCATCTGCGCAACGTTGAGGTCGGTACCGATACGGAATGTCACAGTAACTGTGAGCTTGCCGTCTCCGGTTGACTGGCTGCCCATGTAGAGCATGTTCTCGACGCCATTGAGTTGCTGTTCGAGTGGCGTTGCTACGGTGCGTGCGATGGTTTCGGCAGATGCGCCTGGGTACGACGTTGTGACCTGCACGGTCGGCGGAACGATGTCTGGATATTGCGCGACCGGAAGGACGAACATCGCGCCGAGTCCAATCAGTGTCAGAAAGCTGCTTGCAACCGTCGCGAAGCGAGGCCGGTCAATAAAGAAATGGGCGATGCGCATGGTTTTGGCCCGGTCCTAGTCCTGGTTGGCGGCGTAACGGATCGCGCCGTCCTGCGTCGCCACCTTTGATCCCGGCGCTGCGTACGGAAGCCCATCCACGATCACCCGGTCATTGGGTGTGAGGCCGGAACGGATAACCCGCAAACCACCACGAATGTCGCCAATCTCGACCAGTTTGGGCGAGACGGTGCCGTCTGGGGAGACAGTCAGGACAATGTGCAGGGATTGATCGGGCAGCACAGCTGCATCCGGCACGAGCAGCGTCGGTACTGGATGAGCGACGACCAGCCTGACGCGAGCGAACTCCCCGGGTGTCAGCAGAAGGTCTGGATTCGGAACGGTGGCCCGGGCATGGATAGTCCCGCTCGACCGGTCCAGCACGTTGTTGATGAAGTCGAGGACGCCCTGCTGCGTGAACTCCTTTTCGCTGCCGAGCGCCAGCTCAACTTTTTCAACGGGCGTTCCCGTGACCTGCGCCCGATATCGCGAAAAGGCCTGGAAATCGGACTCGCTCATGTCGAAATCCAGATGGATGGGATCAAGCGAAACGAGCGTGGCGAGTAACGTCGTCGGGCTGGTCGCGGCACGGCTGCCGGCGATCAGGTTGCCCACCGACACAAGATGTGAGCCGATACGTCCGGAAAATGGCGCCGTGACCCGGCAATGGTCGAGGTCGAACCGTGCGTCACGGATCTGGGCTTCGGCGTCGTCTACTGCAGCCTGGGCAGCCTGCCGGTCGGACGTACGCTGTTCGACGTTCTGGACCGTTCCGGCGTTGTTACGCTCCAGTTCCTGCGCACGGTTGAGCTCGCGATCAGCGAGCACCAGCCGCGCCGTCGCCGTCTCAAGCTGGGCCTTGGCTTGGGCGAGCTTTATCTCATACGGACGCGAGTCAATGGTGAAAAGGAGATCGCCCTTATGGACGATGTCCCCATCCTTAAAATGTATTCCCGTCAGTGTTCCACCTACCTGCGCGCGCAGTTCCACATGGTCGACCGCGGAAAACTGCCCAAGGAAGCCCAGCCGAGTAGCAAGTTCGCGCATAAGCGGCTTGCTTACCGTGACCTGCGGAAGCGCTGTGTGGGCATTGGAAACAGGGGTATTTGCGCCGTGCGAACGGACAAACAACCCAACCCCGATGACCACGATCGCTAGTCCGGAAGCTATCCAGAATCTGGCTGGCGATCGTCTTCCTGTACGCCGGGCACCGCTTTCCGGCGCTTGACCGGCCTGTAGCTTCGTTTCCGTGTCCATTGCTGGAGACCTCGAAGTATCTGTTGCCCCGTTCAGTTGAAATCCACTAGTCCCGGGATTGCGTCGACTTGCCCGGAAGGTGCACACCGCCAGTGCCCAGACTGTCCGGGAGCAGAAGCAGCACTCTTGCTATATAGATGTTATTCGAACGCTAAGCTGATTTTAAGATGGCATACAACATCTAACGTGTCAACAGGGATCTCATCGGCTCCGGAGAGTTCTGGCATTCATCGGTTCAACGTCGCGCAGCAATTTAGATGTTTGATACAAACCCAAGTAACGGATGCATCGCCTCAGGCAACGGTTGTAAAGGTGCGTCAAATGAAAGAATCGAAGCCACGAACTGCTGAGACGCGGCGTTGGATCGTCAGGGCGGCGGCCGAGTTGCGCCGGAAGGGGTCTGCCATGGGGCTCTGCGAATTGACGGCGGCCGCCGGCCTTACCCACGGAGGGTTCTATGGGCACTTCAGTTCAAACAATCACTGCTCTCAAAAAGCCCGACCGCATAAATCGGCGCGCCTCGGATTCAACGCCCGAGCTTGACGATGGAAATTGTAACTACTATTGTTCTGTTTATGACCACGAACAGTCGTTTGGCGAGCGCTATCCACATCATGAGTTTCGTTGCCTACGCCGGCGACGAGGGGACGACTTCGGACGCAATCGCGAGAAGCCTCCAGACCAATCCGGTCGTGGTGCGGAAGATCCTCAAGCACCTCGAGCGAGAGGGCCTGGTCGTCCTTCGCCCAGGCCGCCACGGCGGCGTCACCCTCCGACGCCCGGCATCTGGCATAACACTCGGTCAGATCTACAAGGCGGTGGAAAGCGAGAGCGGCGTTTTTGCGATGCGCGGCCAGGTGCATGACGGGTGCGTGGTGGCCTGCGCAATGAAACGAAGTCTTGGCCCAATCTTCAACGCTGCGAACGACGCCGTTGAGCGGGCTCTCAGCAAAACGCGTCTCTCGGAACTGGTACGCGGCGTCGTCTAATTTTGCCCTAAACCGTAACTGTCAAGGCTATGTTTAATCTGAAGGAGTGGCGACAATGGGTAGACTAGCGGGCAAGAATATCCTTATCACAGGCGGCAACAGCGGGATCGGGCTGGCCGCGGCGCAGGAATTCCACAGAGAGGGCGCGCGCGTCGCCATTTGCGGCTTGAATGAGAGGACACTGCTGGCGACTAAGGAGACGCTTGGAGCCGGGAGTCTCGCCGTTCGCGCGGACGTCAGCAATCTTCCCGACCTCGACACGATGTTCGCCACGATCAAGCGGGAGTTCGGGCACCTGGACGGCCTCTTCGTAAATGCAGGCTACAGCGAGTTCCTGCCGTTCGAAGACGTGACGGAGCAAAGCTTCGACAAGGTGATAGCCGTCAATTTCAAAGGGGCTTACTTCACGATTCAAAAGGCCTTGCCGCTGCTCAGGCAGGGCTCGTCCGTAATCGTCAATGCGTCCGTTGGCGCGCGCAAGGGGTGGCCGACAACCTCGACCGTCTCGACCTGCAAGGCCGCGGTCGTCCATCTCGCTCGAATCCTCAGCGCCGAACTCGTGCAGCGCGGGATTCGCGTGAATACCCTAAGCCCAGGCCCGACGGACACGGCGATGTTCAGTCGCGTCCCAGGCGAAGAGCAGGGCGAGGCGGTGAAGGGCGTCCTCGGAATCAACAATCCAAGCAAGCGGCTCGCCGATCCGTTGGAAATCGCGAAGCTGGCAGCCTACCTCGCGTCGGACGATTCTGCGTACGTCGTCGGTGCAGACTTCCTGATCGACGGTGGTGTCTCGGCCATTTCGGCCGTGGGCGCCTGAGCCTCGTTGCGGAGAGTCGAGGCCGTCGTCGGTTCCGCGGCTGACGGAAATACGAACACGGCAGGAAAGGAGATCACATGATGGAGTCCACGTCCGAGCAGAACAAGGCGACTGATACCCAACACGTTGGCGGCTCCGCTTCGCAGGTTGAACTCAATACGACTCTGAGCGCAAGACGATCTCGCGACCTCTCTTCAACAACCTCTCCGAATCAGGTGCTGGCCATCGTCTCCGTCGGAATGATTCTGGCGAGTCTCGATCTCTTCGTTGTGAATGTCGGCCTACCCAACATTGCTCTGGATTTCGGCAATCCCAGCCTTGAGAGGCTTTCCTGGATACTTAACGGGTACACGATAGCGTATGCGGCCCTTTTGGTATTCTTTGGACGCTTGTCAGAACGCTATCCACGCAATGTAAGCTTCCTCGTCGGGATCGGGGCCTTTACCGCAGCGTCAGCCGCGTGCGCGGCTGCTACCAATACTGAACTGCTTATCGCTTTTCGCGTCGTGCAGGCGGCCGCCGCAGCGCTCATGACGCCGACATCGCTTGGGCTACTGTTGTCCGCCTTCCCCCCTGAGGGCCGAAGCGGCGCCGTACGGACGTGGACGGCCATCAGCGGGTTCGCGGCGGCGCTTGGACCACTCGTCGGCGGGGTTCTGGTGACGGCGAGCTGGCGCTGGATCTTCCTCGTCAATCTCCCGATCGGGCTGATCGCCCTGATTGTCGGCTGGCGAAAACTCCCGAGAATTCCAGGCCACAACAGTTCACCTCCCGATTTCGGGGCAGCGCTACTGGTGACCGCCGGCGTGGCGTCCCTGGTTTTCGCGATCGTCAAGGTAAACGACTGGGGTTGGCATTCTCCAGGCATCAGTGCTGCCTGCGCTGCGACGGTCATTTCCCTCGGATGGTTCGTTGTGCACTGCCTTCGGTCCTCCAACCCTTTTATCGATCCGCACCTGTTCCGTATCCGTCCGTTCACGGGAGCCGCGCTGGCTATCGCTCCGTTTTCGGTGGCCTTTGGCGCGCTTTTGCTGTCGTCCGTACTGTGGCAGCAGATGATCTGGGGTTGGGCGGCTCTGAAGATCGGTCTTGCGATCGCACCCGGCCCGTTGCTGGTGCCCGTTGTTTCGCTTCTATTCTCGCGCCAGCTCATAGCCCGATTCGGTGCCGCCGCGGTTTGCGCCGCGGGGATGATTTCATTCTCTCTCGGACTGGTCTGGTGGTCGGTTGTGCCCGGTCTTGAGGCGAGCTTTCTCACCGCGGCTTTCGGCATGCTTCCAATTGGCGTCGGTGCCGGATTAGCGATGCCGACCTTGATGGGGGTTAGCACGTCATCGCTGCCTCCCTCATCGTTCGCGACGGGTTCCGGGGCGATCAACATGATCCGTCAGGCTGCGATCGCAATCGGAGTCGCAGTGCTGGTCGCAATCGTCGGCGTGCCTCATGGGGTCGAAGAGCGGATACAGGCCTTCCGGGTGGCTTGGCGGATTATGGCGGCGACTACCCTCATTGGGCTCGTCCCGACGTTCCTTTTTATCAAGCCTAGGCTCGCCCGAGCGCCGGCTGCATTGGAGTAAGGCTGGCCGACCGCATGGCACGCTTCGAGGGACGCCATGAAGGAACGACTTCATCACCTCAGGGTGAGCGCATTCCAGATGCGAGAGCACCAACTCGTAGCTGACGAATCAATGACCGTGTGTCATCCCACCGGACTGACTCTTCATTGCGCGGTTGTGGTCCGCAAAAACCAGATCAGGTGCCAACGGCTACCAGTGAATACTCCTGGTGCAGCCCGCCGAGAATCGGTTTCGCGCGCACAGTAAGGGTAAGCACTCGGTCAGTACCGTCGAGGACGACATTGACCTTTGAAGGCGGTGCTGCTAGCGAATGGGATCGATGTGCGCGGAGGCGGGCAACACAGGGGCGACGTTCCAGGGTAACAGCTTGTCGATGCGGTTTATCGGGTGATCGGCAACGCGCTCGATGACGTAGTGCAGATAGGCCTCGGGATCGATACCATTCAGGCGTGCTGAGCCAATCAGGCTGTACATCGCGGCTGCACGTTCGCCACCTGAGTCTGCGCCGGCAAACAGATAATTGCGCCGACAATGCACATTTTTGCATTGTCGGCGCAATTTTATGTTCGCGGGCTCCGACAGCGGTGGTGAGCGAGCCGCCGCGATGTACAGCCTGATCGGCTCGTGCAAATTGAACAACATCAATCCACGCGCCTAACCTGGAATTCGTGCTCACGCACATTGCGGATCACCAGGCCAACCGCATCGACGAACGGTTGCCATGGAACGTCGCGAAGCATCTCGAGAGCGTTCTATTTGGTGGGGTGGCGCGCGCCGGTCGCCACAGCGGGGCGTTTTGAGCGGTGCTGGATAATTCCGTCCGGGCTGAGCGACGGAGATTGCGCATGAAGTTCGAACTAATCCTGGCCGTAGACAGCGGCGCCGGCGAAATCACCAATGTGCCGCTTGCGCAGATGACGCGTCCTGACGTGAGTGAACGGGCGACGTTGGGGCTCAGTCTGTGCGAGAGCAAACAATTGTTGGCGCAGCTTCAGCATGAAATCGTCACCCGCAACTGGTTGCGGGTTTTTTGCAACCGGCAAAATCGGCTGAAAGGGGCATGGAACATGGGTTCCCGTCGCCCCACTGGAATCGGCTAGAATCCCGATGCTTTGAAGGTCGAAATGGCCCAAAGCCAATCGTGGCGAGAGATTCCAACGAGATTGAGTGTCGAGGAGTTCGAGCAATTTGTCTGGCCGCATCTGAGCAAGGGCCGTCGCGGTCCGGCGCGAAATCTCAGCGCACACACAATTTTCAACTACAGCCTGAAGGCGCTCTATCTCGGCTGCCAATGGAAGGAGCTGCCCATCGGGAAGGATCGGCACGGCAGCCCCGAAATCCATTACACGCGCATCTATCGAGCCTTCCGGCGCTGGGGAGCGGACGGATGCTTTGATGCCATTTTCGAGAGTTCGGTGTTCCGACTTCATTGCGACGATCGCCTGGACACGCGCATCATCCATGGCGATGGCACTACGAGCGCCGCGAAGAAGGGAGGCGACAACCTTGGCTTCAGTGGCCACAAGAAGGTCAAGGGCTGCAAGGTCGTTGCCCTGTGCGACCGCAACTGCAACGTGATCGCGCCGTTCGTGTCGGCCCCCGGCAATCGCAATGAATCGCCGTTGTTGCGCGAAGCGCTGCCGCGGCTCACGCGCATCGCCCGGACGGTGGGGTTCGATCTGGGGGGCAGCGTCGTGAGCCTGGATGGCGTGTACGACTGCCGGCGCAACCGCAAAGCCATTTTCAATCGCGGCATGGTGCCCAACATCAACCCGAATGAGCGGGGCAGGACGAGCCCCAGGCGAGGCCGCAAGCCGTTGTTCGATCCGGCAATTTTCAAGGAGCGGTTCAGGACCATCGGGCGGGTGTTCGCCTGGGAAGACAAGTTCCGTCGCCTGCTGCTACGCTTCGAGCGACTGAGTCATTTGCACCTACGCGCTCAAAACCCTCGCCTATACAATGATCAATCTATGGCACTACTGCCGGAGCTGATCACACGCTCGAGACCTTTGCCTCATCGCCGGTGCCGCGCGCCGCGATCCCACTCGTCCGCGCCATGCCGACATCTTCGCACAATCGCACATATCATCGCGTCGCACGCTTCACCACTGCATTAGCTTCCAAACGCACGGGCTCGCTCAACCGCGCTGTGCCGAGACCGATGAAAACCCGCAACCAGTTGTACAGTTCAGGCTCGGCAACTGGCGGTCGAAGCCGGCAGATCACTCGCGAGACTTGGAAGGATTCGTCGCGCGTACCGAGCCACCGGGACAAAGACACAGCGATCCGGCCGCCGCGCGACGTCGATGTGTATTTACTGCTGCCGGTCGACGTCTATTACCAAAGCATCTGTTGTCTATGTCATCGACGATGATGAATCGATGCGGGTTGCCTTGAACGAGTTGCTGCTCTCGGTCGGCCTGCACGTCGAGACTTTCGCGTCGTCGCAAGAGTTTCTCGCTTTTCCGAAGCACGACGGGCCCAGCTGCCTGATGCTCGACGTCAGGCTCCGCGGCGAGAGCGGCCTTGCGTTTCAGAAGGAACTCGTCAAGAGCAGCCTGCGCATGCCGATCCTGTTCATGACCGGTCAAAATATCTGTAGTCCTCACAGTAGATGCGGCTCCGGAGCCGTCCGGCCATCGCCGACTGGCGGATTGCCCCCCGGCCCGCGCCCGCCACCTGCCGCGACGCGGCGTCCGGCCGACGCCAACCTCTGCTCAACGATCAATGGGCGCTGCTGCCCTTTGCCTGCACGCACCTGGTTGTTTTTCGATTGGTGGCAAAGAGGCAACACCGTGAGCCTGTTTGCGTGTCTACCGCGATACGCCGCGCCCACTTAGGATGACGTCGTGCGGCGCATTGCCGCTAAGGAAATTGGAGGGTGAACCATGAAGGTCGTCGTCATCGGCGGCGGCACTGGCTTGATCGGCTGGAAGGCCGTCGCCATTCTGCGCCAAGGTGGCCACGACGTCGTCGCCGTCACGCCCAAAAGCGGTGTCAACAGTCACCTGCGAGGGGCTCAAGGAGGCCATGGCCGGCGCGCAGGTGGTGATCGACCTCGCCAATTCGCCTTCATTTGAAGACAAAATGCACAAGCCGTCAGGCTTGGTTATTTCGGCCCGGTCGGTCGCCGGACTGTGGCAGAAATCCCTCAATCAATGCCTTTTTAACACGTCAGATGTAAGCGCTGCGATGCAGCGCACCTCTTTAACCCACGGAGACAGACATGTCCAACGACGAATCCAACGCACCGGGACGGCGTCCCTTTCTGGCCAAGCTAGCTGGCGTCACGGCTGCCACTGCGCTATCGGCAACGGGCCTGGGTAAAGTCAACGCTGCGCCAATGACGGATGCTTACGCCGACCCGCCCAATCCCGCACTCACAAAAGGGAACATGAAGCTGGACGCTTCAAGGGCAGCGTTGGTGGTCATTGACCCACAGGTCGACTTCATGAGCCCAAAGGGCCTGGCATGGCCAGTGGTCGGCGAAAGCGTGACCGAGCACAATGTGGTGCCCAACCTGGCGCGTCTTTTTGAAGCGGCCAAAAAAGCAGGAATCACGGTGGCAATCTCCCCCCATTACTACTACCACTGGGATCACACGTGGAAAATTCAGGGGCCGTTGGAAATTTTTCAACACAAGATAGGCATTTTCGACCGCAAGGGGCCCCTCTCGCTCGACGGCTTTCGGAGGTCCGGCGCCGATTTCATGCCGGAATTCAAGGAATACATCGAAGACGGCAAGACGATCATCTGTTCACCACACAAGCTCTACGGTCCGCAGGTCAACGATCTGCCGCTCCAACTCCGCAAGCAACGCGTCGACCAGATCATTCTTGCCGGCATGCTCGCCAATATGTGCGTCGAATCGCATTTGCGGGAATTTCTTGAGCTTGGTTTCGAGGTTGCCATCGTACGCGACGCAGTTGCCGCGCCTAAGATTCCTGAGGGAGATGGCTATCTCTCGGCCCTGATCAACTTTCGATACATGGCAAATGGTCTTTGGACAACAGATGAGACGGTGAACATGCTTCGACAGAAAGTCTGATCCAATTTGCGGTGGCTCTGCGCTGGCACCGCACCGAATTACGCGGGTTGAGGTCACTATTGTCACTATCAACCAGGATATGAAGTCGCTCACTCCGCTCGTTCCTGCGCTGGTGCCTTATGTCGCCTTGGTTTGTCGAGGTTTTAAGCACTTCAAGGAAACAGGATGCGTGATCAGGCAGATCAGACCGCAAAGACCGCAAAAAAAGACGCACATGTCATCGCCTCGTTTCTGTCGGCGTTCAATCGAGCCGATGCCGGCGTTATGGGGACCCTGTTCCGGGAAGACGCACTCGTTAACGATCAGCTTCGCGATTTTTGGGGCCGCCCTGCAATCGAGGCGTGGATTTCCGAAGAAGTCATTTCCGATAATCTTCGAATCAAGGTGCTTCAAACCTTCGAGCACTACTGTGTATCGACGGTAGTTGGAGCCGTGACGGGCACATTCGATGCGAGCGGATTACCCGACCCTCTTATTCTGAATCTGCATTTTTCGATATTTGACGGCCAAATAGCGAGGCTTTTCATCTTGTTGGACCGGCAGGCCGATACCTCTCCGGACGTACGCGGCCGTAGACAAAAGATCGCTTAGTCCGTGCACCAACATAGATGCTGAGAATCTGAGTTTCAGTTTTGGCTATATAAACGACTAGTGATATTCGGTTTTACGCACAACTAATATAATGACTTCCAGCGAGACGACACTTGTTTGCCAGCTTTTTGAAATACGGAACGACGGTATCGCATTACGCCGCGACGAGCTTCTCGTTCGGACCGTTTTTCCTGTTTACGGATAAACGGCGACTGGTCTGTCGTGGAGAGCAGGTCAAGCTCGGCGGACGTGCACTCGATATCCTTATAACCCTTGTACGCCATGCCGGTTCGATTGTGAGTCCGCGTGATCTCCTCGCGAGCGTGTGGCCCGATACTGTTGTCGAAGAAGGGAGTCTTCGTTTTCATCTCGTCGCCGTACGCAAAGCGCTGTCGGACGGCGATCCGGGTGCCACCTATGTGGTGAACGTGCCGGGACGAGGCTATACGTTCGTGGCGACGGTGATTCCCGGCACGGGAGTTCAGCCCGGTATCGAAGTCAAGACGACGCGACTACCGATGCGCCGCCCTCCGCAATTCGTGCATGGCGGTGCTGCGATAGTTGGCAGGGAGCGCGAAATCGAGCAGATCGTGCAGCAATTGGCTGACCGTAGATTCGTCAGCATTGTTGGGACCGGGGGCATCGGCAAGACGACCATCGCGAATGCGGTGATTGACCGATTGCGCGATGACTTCGAAGGCCGGATCGTGTCTGTCGATCTATCTGTCATTCAGGATTCGGATCTGGTTTCGCAGACATTGGTTGCTGCACTGCGCGATGGACAGCAGGCGATGTCGATCAGCGAGGTGTGTGCGTCGATAGGCCACACCAGGACGCTCGTGTTTCTCGACAGTTGCGAACATCTGATTGATGGCGTGGCGCAGGCCGTCGAAGTTCTCTATCAGAATGCGATCGGCATCCATATCCTCGTGACGTCGCGAGAAGTCGTAAATGTCGATGGGGAGTTCGTATTCCGCCTTCCTACGCTCGAAGTGCCATTACCCGATGAAGTGCTTAGCGCGCGCGATGCATTCGACTATTCCGCCATACGGCTCCTCGTCGAGAGGGTCGCGCAGGCGGGATGCCGTTTCGAATTGACCGACGACAATGCGCAGTCTGTCAGCAGGCTATGTCGCGGGCTCGACGGTATCGCGCTCGCCATTGAACTCGCCGCGCGACAGTTACCCACCTTCGGACTTGTCGGGATACTGGAACTGGTCGACAAGAAGGGCCGCTTGATGTGGCACGGACGCCGTACGGCGGTGCCGAGGCACCAGACACTCGGAGCGATGCTCGACTGGAGCTATGGCCTGCTGACGGAGTTGGAACAGGTTTGCCTTCGGCGGCTCGCGGTGTTTGTCGGCTGCTTCACACTCGAAGCCGCTGTGTCCGTCGCGGGCGCCGATGACATCGATCGCGTCGGCATGATGAAAGCGCTCAACCAGCTATCGAACAAATCGCTTCTGGACGTCCGGCTATACGACAATGCCGTGCTCTATTTCCTGCTCGAAACGACGCGGTCCTATGCGCATGTCAAGATGGAAGATGCAGGGGAACTAAATGAATTGTGCGCTAGGCATGCTTCGTTTTATGCCTCGGCATCACTCATCGACGGCGCAACTGAAGATCCTTTGGATAACCGCTTTTCAGAACTGGGCAATCTGCGTGCAGCGCTTGAATGGTCTTTGATACGCGAGCAGGACGTCCTCAAAGGCTACAAGCTGGTCGCTTCCTATACGAAGCTGCTGTTGAGACGATCGTTGCTTGGCGAGGCCAGAAAATGGACCGAAATCGCGTTGTCCAAGCTGCTCGAACCTGAACGGGGCGGTTTGATCGAACTCGAACTTACCGCCGCCTATGGTCAGGCATTGATGTTCACCGACGGCAACGGTGAAGATGTAAAGACGGCTTATGAGCGCGGTCTTTCCATTGCAGTGTCGCTCGGCGACACGGTTCGGCATGACAGGCTGCTGTGTGGCCTCATCATGTACCTCTATCGGATCAGCAATTTTCGCAGCGCATTGGCGCTCGCGAGAGAAGCCGAGCAATCGATGCTCGCGAGAGGTCAGGACCTGTCGGTCATTCATTCGGTGCTCGGTGTCGCACTGCATATGGGCGGGGACATACCAACGTCTTCCCGGCTTTGGGATGCCGTCATTCTATCCGGGAAGGTGAGCAAAGCCGATACGGTCGAGCCGGCAGAGCTTGGTGTCAATCCGTACCTTCGGGCGCTGTGCGGAAAGGCGAGAAATCTCTGGCTAACCGGGCATTCTGCCGAAGCGGAGCACGTTGCCAATGAGGCAATCGAAACGGCACGCGCGCTTCGGCACCAGACGACTCTATGCATTACGCTGATCTGGGCAGGAGAAGTAATTGGCTGGATGAAGAACTGGTCGAGACTTGGCGATATTGCGGGCGAATTCGACAACGTAGCCCGCGCGAATGGATTGACACCCTACCGTTACGTCGCGCTCGGGCTTCGCGGGCAACTTTCATATGCCGAGGGCAGGTTCGAGGAGAGTATCTCGATGCTGGAAGCGTGCCTCCACGGCTTGAAGAAATGCCACTATACGATGCCGGCATCTATGATCAGGAATTCGCTGTCGGCCGCTCTATGCGCGAACGGCGATTATCGGCGCGCGCTTCTTGTCTGCGAGGATGCCATCACGGAAATCGAGTCTAACGGCGATGAGCTGTACCTTCCCGCACTGCTCATCACGCGGGCCACCGCCTTTCGATCGATTGAAGACCATGAAGCCAGCGCCGCCAGCCTGCGCGAGGCGCTCTGTATTGCGAACACGCAAGGCGCTACGGCATACGAGTCCGAAATCAAACGGATCGGCAAATTTGAAGTCTGACTGGATCAACTCGGCGAGCGATCCACTTGAACCAGAAAAGCAGTGCAGCATGCCCATAGGCTTATGGTGGCGCAGTCGTGCAGAATGAACGAGCACGTCCTGATCGCCATGGCGCCGCACACAGGCACGGCGACAAGCGATAAACCGAGAATGAAGCGGGCAAACATCAGCATCGCTAGTCTTACTGTGTCAAAAAAATCCATTAGCAGCGGAGCGATACCTGGTAGTATTGAATAATACAGACTTCGGGCGATCGCGATGAGAGAAGATGTCGACGAATTTGACGCGTATCTGAATCATCTG
>Ga0247692_1000091_pt1 | contig 19251 bp, 15 predicted proteins | sample CNK33_metaG_FD_183041 | JGI IMG/M metagenome (GOLD analysis project Ga0247692, IMG submission 183041) | Soil microbial communities from Purdue University Martell Research Forest, Indiana, United States - CNK33 | ecosystem: Environmental > Terrestrial > Soil > Temperate forest > Bulk soil...
AGCCCTGCCCCGAAGGCAGAGATACTTGACTTCGTCGGGAGAACGCGAGGAAGACTCAATGTGCAGTTGTAGGGCGATAGAACTGTTGATGTAGATGCACTGCTTGCCGCACTTGCTATCCGCAAGCGCATCCGTTTCCTTGATGTCGCTTCGGGCCCCGGCTACCTTGCGGTGGCAGCGCGCTGCGCGAGGGGCCAATGTTCTTGGCATTGACTTCGCAACGGCCATGGTCGAACTGGCAACACGCCTTAACCCTGAGCTCACATTCAAAGCGGGCAGTGCAGAAGACCTCCCGTTCGCTGACGGAACCTTCGACCCGGTTGGCTGCAATTTCGGGATGCACCATTTTCCGCACCCTGAGAAAGCACTCGCAGAGGCGTCTGCGTCTCGCATCCTGCGGCCAGGCGGCCGAATAGCCTTTACCGTTTGGGCGAGCCGAGATAAGGCCATCGCATGTGTGGCGAGACCGACTTCGGCCTGCTGGAGGGACCGCTGTTCTTTCGGTTCAGTGACAGTGGCAAATGCACGCGCGTGCTGCTCGAAGCGGACATTGCTAGAAGCCCACTGGCCCTATCGAAGGGGGCAGGTTATGCATATTCTTGATGCTGCCTCTGAGCAGTGCCCGCTGCGGAATGTGGAGGCTTGCCCCGTCTCCAGTGATGCTGCTGTTGGCAGTACTCTCCGCGAATTTCTGTCGATGTCATCTTGTCATCAAAAAAGGCGCGTATTTGTTTGGGCGTCGTGGACCAGCTCTGACTCGAACTGTTACGTCGGTCCGCACCCACTACAGGAGAATAATTTGGCCGACCGCGTTGCTGCCTTGCATACCGCTGGGATATCGAGAGACCCATTTCAGAACTTGTTTATCGGTTTAGGCGACCATTCGGCCGACAAGGCGCTCCTCGCTCTAACTGACGCGGTGCACGCTGACCAACGCGACATGAATGCGTATGAGTGGATTACGCAGGCACTTCCCGGAGCAACGCTCAAGCCGGCGTTTGCATTCGGAACTGTCGGCGAGCTATATCGGTCATTCACACGCCCAGAGGAGCTTGCGCGGCTGAATCGTCTCTCTAGGTTCTAACAAAATCAAGGCGAGGACGTGGGGGCAGTTTGGGCGCGAGCCAAACGTCGGGGAAATGCCGTTCGGCTTTGGATGCATATGCCATGTGTGCGGGACGTGCCGGCGCGCGCTGGCCATCGATTCAATGGACTGTGCTCGTACTTCTCGTTCCGCTCGGTCGTCGGCTCGTCAGCCAGTGGTGAGGCAATGAAGCTAAAGGCGAAATGATTCCAGAGCCGGCGTGCCTTGCGCCGGGTTTTTCGTGCCCAAAAGGTCACCCTTCGAAGGCTAGCACCCTCAAGGGCTGGCTTGTGTTACGCCTTGGCCGTGACGACCGGCTTGCCCGCCTCATCGACGACGTCCAACGCTTCCTTGGCCTGCTGCTGGAACGCGACACCCGCGTCTCGCATCACCTCGAAGCCTTTCGCCCAGAACGCAGCAAATGTGCCGGTCCGCGCCGGCGCGTTCTTGCCGAGACTTTCGGCGAGCGCTTGAGTTTCACGAACGTACTCGCTCACCTGCTTCTGGCTCTGCGCGAGCAGTTGACTGTTGGTCTCGATGACAATTTCATTGACGTGCCGCCAGTAGGCTTGCGCCTTCGCGTTCGCCGCCTCGTTCTGTCGCATCTGCAGCTCGAGCAACGACTGGGCGTCTTTGGCGGATACGGCCTCAGACAGGACCGCCTGGTTTTCGGCTAACGAAGTTTTTGCAGCCTGTACGTTTAAATCCACCAGCTTTTCAAAGCCCGGATAGGTGGTGTTCAAGAATCCAAAGAGCGCATCTACGCCTGCTTTCTGTGCCGCAATCAACTGTTCGGGGACTTGCGCAATCATCTGTGTGTCTCCATGTCAGACTTTCGGTTGTCGACTTCTGCCGTGCAGTGCAGCCATGTTTGGCAGCTAATGCCAAACGGCATCCGCGTTCTTATTCTGTTATAGCTTTTTGCGTTGCACCAACCTTAGTCTTTCGGGCGCACACCGTCAACAGGGGAAATCGCGCGGTCGTGTGGCCTCCGCGTCGCTGTTGGCGTTGTCTACTGGCAACAACCCTTCGAGGGCTTGGTTCAGAACAAACGTTGGCAGACCTATATTTATCTCGACGCCAAGTCGTAGCGACGCAGTGCTCGACGCTTGATGCAATTTGTCGAAGATGCGGCGGATGGACCACGGCGCCGGGGGCTGATTCGAAGAATGCGAACCGATGCGGCACTTAGGCTCGAGACAAGACCGTAATAAGGACAAAGGCTCGTAAGTACGACGTTCATAAACGGGGCAGTTGCGTGCTCAAGGCGCGCTCACCGCATCCTGAAAAGCGGTGCGCGTCGAAAGGTTCCTGTGCCAATCGACTACGAACTGTAGCGAAGGAGCCGATTCCAACACGTCACCGAAATTGCCTGAGAGGGCAAACCATCGGTGCGCCGACAGGCAAATTCCGATGTCCGCGACCGTGAACGTCCTGCCGGCTACGTATGCCTGCGAGCTTAAAACCTTATCAACGATTGCGAGCATGCGGCCCGCGTCAGCGTGTGACCTCCTTATTGCCTGGTAGTCTCGCTGCGGCTCCGGCGTCCGTGTCAGGCCGAGAAAGGCGACGCGCAGCGTCGCCCACAGGGTTGCAAGCTGCCAGTCCATCCAACGCTCGACGTTTGCCCGCTCTTTAAGCTCGACTGGAAGTAGCGCTTCGTTGCCGGCTGCGCTGGCAAGGTACCGGACGATGGTATTTGACTCCCACAGCACCAGGTCGCCGTCGACCAGAGTTGGCACCAGACCATTCGGATTGAGCACAAGGTACCCGGCTGTATTGACAACCCCGAAGTCGAGGCCCGCATCAATACGTTCGTAGTCGCGTCCCTCGACGGCGCCCAGCTCGCCAAGACACCACAGAACCTTCTGTACGTTTATAGAACTACGTCTGCCGTAAAGCTTCATCGATGTTCCTGATATTCGTTCCGAGGCCCGACACGCCAAGGCGTTCACCGGCGGGTCGCCGTCCGATGCGACGGGCGACCTGGCCCAGCGATGACCTTGCTCCATTGTTCCGTTTGCGACTGAGCGCGCCATATGAGCAGGAGCGCAGGGGCAATTTGCGGGGGGCAACGCTCGTAGTTTCGCCTCATCAAAGCGGTCGCGAATCTGCGCAACCTCTGGACATCATACAACGTGCGCCCGTTCTCGATGGCGGTGCGGCACGCGTCGTAGACGGCTTGACCCATGGCAGTCAATTCCCGTGTGTCGACGTTTGTAGAACTGATGGCAAGTCCGGTTTGTGCGTTGGATGCTTTCGCACACGCGATGAAATTCGCGGCTGGAAGAACGCGACCGACCACGGACGTCATCAGGTGACTAACGACAGGTCGAGCCGGGAGGCCAAGCTGCAGCGCGAGCGAGCCGGCTGACTGCCGGCTCGCCCATGCCGCCACCGCAGCTGCACAATGAGGCCGCTCCTGCGTCCACCGCCATGAGATAGTGCATCAACGTTTCCAACGTGGAGGAATCATGCCGGGGCGACATAAGGAACAGCACCGTCTCGAATCGACAAGCTGGTTGCGCGCCGCTGTACTGGGCGCCAATGATGGCATTGTCTCGACTGCGAGCCTTGTTGCCGGAGTAGCATCAGCGCACACCGCTCATGGAAGCATTGTGCTGACGGCCGTGGCAGGCCTGGTTGCTGGAGCTATGTCGATGGCGACAGGGGAATACGTATCGGTTTCCTCGCAGGCGGATACTGAAAAGGCAGCTCTGGTCCAGGAGCAGGCAGAGCTCGATGCCGACTTCTCGCGCGAGCACCGGGAATTGACAGCAATCTACGTGCGGCGTGGCCTGGATTTGCCGCTTGCCAGGCAAGTCGCCGAAAAGCTCATGGTGCACGACGCTCTGGGTGCTCATGCGCGTGATGAGCTGGGCATTTCAGAGGTCACTTCTGCCCGACCTCTCCAGGCCGCACTGGCTTCTGCCTGCAGCTTTGCAGTCGGCGCCGCGTTGCCGGCTATCGTTGCCGCACTCGCGCCCGAATCGGTGCTGCTGCCGGCCATAGTCGTCTCTGCTCTGGTGTCGCTGGCCGCTCTGGGCGGCCTGGCCGCGAAAGCTGGCGGGGCGAAAGTTGGCCCGGGCATTATCCGCGTGGTTTTCTGGAGCGCTTTGGCGATGGGCGTGTCATCGGGCGTCGGCGCCTTGTTTGGTGCGGTAGCCTGAAGCGCCGCGCTCGCATCGTGTCGGCTCGGGTGCCCAACCAACATCTCACGGGCCACCCAGTTTTCCGCTGCGAACACGGCGACGCCGGCGCGTCTAGCTATTGCTCGACGAAATTTGCCGTAGAAGGCATCACCGAGTGCTTGGCCATCGAGGTCGCCCCATTGGGAATTCATGTGACGGTAGTGGAACCAGGATACTTCAGCACTGAGTAACTCAGCGGCAATTCCGTCAAATACGCGAAAAAAGTAATCGACGCATATGAAAAATGAATCGGTACGACAATGTGGTGGTGGGGAACCGGGAACTCAGGACGGAGCTGCGGTCTTGCGCAGTTCCGTCCCGATAAATCGGCTATTTCCTCGGTGATTTCGGCGCTGCGACCAGAATCAGGAGAATACCGATAGCTGAAATTGCGGCCATTGCCACGAAGCCACCAACGAAGGTTCCGCTGACCGTCTTGGCATAGCCCAGGATGATAGGACTGAAGAATCCTCCGAACATGCCAATGGTACTGATGTACCCAATACCCGCAGCCTTCGCGGAAGCCGACAAATATTGGGTAGGCATGGTCCAGAATATCGCAAATGCCGTGAAGATACCTATGGATGCAAGCGACAGAAGTGCAACCGTGCCATAGATGTTTGAATAGAAGAGACCAATAAGTGAGAAGCCGATAGCGGTTAGCGCGAAAGGAGCTGCGAAGTGCCAGCGACGCTCGCGTTTCTTGTCGGAATGCCCAGCGATAATAAGCATCCCGATTGCTCCGACGATGTACGGAATTGCGGACAGAATACCGATAGCGAAGATGTCATGGATACCCGAATCCTTAATCAAGGTCGGAGCCCAAATGGCTAGCGTATTGTTGGCAGCGACGACGCCAAAGTAAGCGAGACCGAACGCGTAAACCCGCGGGAGCTTGACAACGTCGCGCAGACCAACAGCATTGTGATTGGCGCTTCCTTGGTCCTCCTTCAAGTCCTGCAGCAGAAGTGCCTTTTCTTCACTGCTGAGCCACTTTGCGTCCTTGGGATAGTCCTGGAGATAGTAATAGGCGAAGATGCCCAGGGTGACTGTGGGCACCCCTTCGACGACGAAGAGCCATTGCCAGCTGCTCATCAGGCCCCACGCTTCCGAATACTTAAGTATCAGGCCAGATATTGGGCCACCGATGACTCCGGAGGCTGTTGCTGCGAGATAGAAAAGCGACGTAATACGGGCGCGTCGACTGGCCGGGAACCAGTAGGTGAGGTACAGGATGACACCGGGCATGAATCCCGCCTCCGCCGCGCCGAGAAGAAAGCGGACCAGATAGAACTGTGTCGGCGTGTGTACAAAAGCAGTTAGCGCAGACAGCAGGCCCCAGAGAACCATGATTCGGATGAAAGTTGCGCGCGCTCCTACTTTTTGCAGATAAAGACTGCTCGGGACTTCGAAGATGACGTATCCGATAAAGAACAGCCCAGCGCCGAGCGCGAACGAGAAGTCGCTAAGCGCCAGGTCCTTCATGAACTGGAGTTTCGCGAAACTGATGTTGAACCGGTTGAGCTGGTTGATGCCGTACGCAAGAAAGAGAAAGGGAGCGAGCCTCAGAATCAGTTTCCGATACAGCCTGTTTCTTGTTACGTCGGCGAGTTCAGCAGCCTGGTCCATGTAGGCGCTAGTTTCCATGTCTCTCTCGTTATTGGGTTGATTGATGCAAGTTCAATGCTGCATGCGACAACTGCATTCTCGATGCCGTCGCGCTGGCGAGGCAAATTCTGTCGTTCTGCATTCAGCTCGATTTCCGGGAAGTGTCAACGGACGCAATTTCCTCGCGAATGTGCTCTCGCAATTCGGCCAGATTCGGCACGACGCCGATTCCGGGCGCATGACCAAGATGCACGTGACCATTGGCGAGCGTGTCGAGTGGGCCATGCAAGAGGGTGCGAAGCGGATTTGGATTTGCATCGATTTCGAGCATGCCATCTCCGCCAGTCGCCGCGAGCAGATGAGCGGAAGCAAGAAGTCCGACGCCACCGCCGAGATAGTGCGGACAATACGTAAGTCCGGCCGCTTGTATTGAACGGATGACGTTCAGGCAGCCAGAAATTCCACCCCATTTGGCTGCGTCCGGCTGGACAACTGCGAACGCGCGTGACGCGATTGCGGCATTGAACGCGTCATCGCCGGCGATGTTCTCGCCCCCCGCGAGTGGCATCGGGGCGATTCCTGCGAGCGCTTGCCATTCGCTCAACGGGCGGTCACAACGCAGAGGTTCTTCAAGCCAGCCCAGATTGAAAGGTGACAGCAGAGGTGAGATTTCGAGCGCCTGCGGAAGGGTCCACGCCTGGTTTGCATCGACCATCAGCCGACGGGTCGGGCCAATGATTTCCCGGAGCATTCTCAGGTTATTGACGTCGCGGTCGACTCCAAAACCGACCTTCAGTTTGAACGCATCGTATCCCTGCTCGAGCTTCTGGGCGACAAGCTGAGCGGAGCCAACCGGGTTCAAGCCACTCGCGTAAACGGGAATATTGTCGGAGGTGCCCCCAAGCAGATTCCAGAGAGGAAGCCCGGCGCGACGGGCGCGCAAGTCCCATAGCGCCAAATCCAATCCGGCAATCGCCTGCGCGAATGGGCCAGGTTCACCGGACTGCAAGGCGAGCACTGCGATGCGCTCGGACAAGTCACGGAACACATCAGCGGGGTCGGCAACGCGGCTACCGGCGAGCATCGGGGCGAAAACGGTCGACACCAGGGCTGCGCGATGTTCGGCGCCGCACGCCGGGAAGTTGGACCAGATTTCACCCCAGCCGGTGCAGCCGTCCGAATCAGTAACGGAAACGAGCACAGCAGGGCGGTCGTGCATCGTGCCAAACGACGTTTGCACCGGTGTCGTAATCGGGCAGCGTAGAACGTGAACGTCAACACGTTCAACTGTGAACGGCTCGACCTCGACTTCGCTTTTTTCAACCTGCTTCATTTAATGTGGGCCTCTTATTGGGGGCAAATGCGCTGAAAAAGACTTGGTATTAAAGTATGGTTTACAGTACTATAAGACATATGGATGTTCAACATTTCTCCTGCTACCCAGGGTTTACGACGGGGGACCGCTTGAGGGGAACACAGGGTGACAGGAGACAGTGCGCGAATACTTGGGTTAACGACTGGTAGCGCGGGTGACAGCGTCATGACGCAAAGCTTGTTGCCGAGTTCCGTACCGCTGTCGCTGCAAATTGCCGAAACGCTGCGCGAAAGGATTGATTCGGGCGTGTGGCGCACAGACGATGCAATTCCGACGCTCGACGAGCTTGCCCAGTGAGTTCAATGTGGCGAGAGTGATGGCACGACAGGCTGTGCAATTGCTCATCGCCGAGGGGGCGCTGTTGTCTCATCGTGGAAATGACGCGTTTGTTACCGCAAGCGGGCGTGCCACGGGTGCCCAGATGAATAGTTCGACGGCACGAGGGCCTCTGGGGACTAACAAACGCAGTCGAATCCCGCCCGTCCCTGCGACCGAAGACGCTGAATCTAAAGGATTCCTTAGCGTATCGATGAATTCCTCAATAACGCATGTGTATCACGTATTTTTCGACCGGGATGGTGTTGTGATTTAGAGACGATGTTGTACGCCTTGATATGAATATGTGCGCAGACGACTTGTCTCCCGGACAACGGGAATTTTTCGCGGACATCCCTAGCCGCTCTAACGGCCTGTTCCACTAGAAGAAAAGTCTCGCTTTTACGATGTAAGCCAGATTGAGGAATATTTAGACATGAGCACACGACGAAGGAAAATTGTAGTTAGCGAATTTATGGATTCGTTCGCCGTCGAATCACTGCGAAAGCATTTTGATGTGCTGGACGACCGCGCTCTGGTTGACGACCCCAAACGTCTGTTCGAGGCTGTGCATGATGCCGATGCAATTGTTATTAGAAACCGGACACAGATAAATCCGGCACTGCTTGAACGTGCACCGCGTCTGTCTGTTGTTGGCCGTCTTGGAGTTGGGTTGGACAATATCGACCTGAGAGCATGCGAGCAACGGCAGGTCAAGATTATCCCGGCGACGGGCGCCAACGCCCTGGCGGTCGCGGAGTACGTGATTTCGACAGCGATGATGCTGTTGCGCGGCGCCTATCTGTCGTCCGCCGAGGTTGCATCCGGGGATTGGCCTCGACCGCAACTCTCGAATGGCCGCGAATTTGCCGGTAGCACGCTGGCGGTGGTCGGCTTCGGAGGGATTGGTCAACTCGTTGCTCGACTGGCCATTGGACTCGGTGTTCAGGTTATAGCGTTTGACCCACAATTGGCCGGGGACGCGGAAGTGTGGCAACTGAGCGGCGTGCGACGTGTTTCTTTCGAAGAAGCGCTCGCCGAGGCCGATGTACTGACCTTGCATGTGCCGCTTCGCGACGAAACACGGAACCTGCTGGGGCCAGTCCAGATTGGGAGCCTGAAGCGCCATGCCGTCGTGATTAACGCGGCACGTGGCGGAATCATTGACGAAGCGGCGCTCGCAACCGCAATGCGTGAAGGGCGTGTTGGCGGAGCTGCGCTGGACGTGTTCGAGGAAGAGCCCGTGCGCGACGGCTCGATGTTCACTGGTCTGCCGAATGTAATATTGACTCCACACATTGCGGGGTTGACGCTTCAGTCTAACGAGCGTGTCAGTACTCTCATCGCTGCGCGCGTGACGGAAGCTTTGCTTCAGGGCGGCTGCTGACTCCTCTTTCGCGGGGAAGCCCTGTTGCTTGACGCTTGACCGCCGTTAGATTGGTACGAAGCCAGGAAGCGATTTTGCAAGTCGAGCGAGTCGGCGTCCCGACAATGAAGTTCGACGGTCACCGGATTTTCTCTATCGCGCTCACGTCAACTCATCACGAAATGCTGCGCACGCGCTATAGTAAAGATTCTAAAGTACATAAGTATTGATAATGTCGCGCGCCTTGTCGAGCCCAGTTCCCCTGTACCTGCAAATTGCCGACTCGCTCCGGGACCGGATTGCCCGCGGAGTTTGGCAGCAGGGCGAGACAATCCCGACTCTCGAGCAGATTGCCGACGAATTCGATGTCGCGAGAGTAACAGCCCGCCAGGCCGTACAACTCTTGATGACCGAGGGAGCGCTCACGCCTCAACGAGGCAGAGGCACCTTCGTCTCCGCAACAGCACCAACGTTGAAGCCGGTGCAAGTTGTCACAACCCTCGCGGCGCTGGTCGAAATGTATCAGGCAACGACCCAGCAACTGCTCACTGTCGAAGAGAACAGGAGAAGGCCACCCATTACCACAGCTGACGGGGTGCTTGCGGAACACTACGTGCATATGAAACGGGTGCACTCTTCGGACGGTTTGCCGTACTGCGTCATTTCCCTGTACCTGGAAGACAAGATTTTTTCGATGTCGCCCGACAGGTTTCGCGGAGAGCTGGCCATCCCGACTCTTGTGGAGCTCGCGCCGCGCTCCATTGCAAAAGCGCGACAGACTCTGACCATCGGCAGCGCCGACGCTGAGACTGCACGCTTGCTGCGGGTACCGACGGACTCTCCCGTGGCTCGTGTCCAACGTGTCTTCAATGACCCTGAGAACGTCGTCATTTACTACGCAGACGTGGTCTATAGAGGTGACGCAGTCAAGGTCGAAATGGATTTGGGAAGCCTGCCTGTTAACACTAGCAGCTAACCGATGGCACTTGAGTAGCCGATACGCAACCTTCGCCGCAATCCTTTTGCCTCGCATCTCTCGATATAACCCATCAGCCGTTCGTTGAGGGCGCGGTCGAGGCAATAGGTTGCCTCGCGTTGTGACTTGGGCCCACGACCTTGAAACGCGAAGCGTGAATCTTCTCCGCCACTTTGTTTGGACGTACCTGCCGCAGGGTGGTCATTTGCGGACAACTGTGCGCAGTGCATGGAGGTTCGCGTCGTGGACGTCGCTGGCTCGCTCAGGTTTTCGGCGGACGTCGTCGGATATCATTGAGCGAAATCCGTGTCGAAGGTTGACATATGCAGTTCTCGCCGAGAGCGGATTCCTCGGGATGCGGAGCAAGTTGCATGCGATTCCCGGTAATGGCATGCAACCATGCTCACGCTAGGTAGTACGCCGAGCTCCTGCAGTATTGCGTTCCAGCGAATAGAGGGAATCGTCCACTGCGAGTGGTTCTTCTGGCCGCATCCAGAACGAACAGACAATACCAATCAGCAGCATGCCAATGGACAATCCAAATGGCAGAGTCCAGTTGCCCGTGCGGTCGATGATGAACCCGAACGTGAGAGGAGACAGCACTCCTGCGACGCCGAATCCGATATTCATGAAACTACTGGCGGTGCCCGCGAAGCGCGGTGCGATATCCATCGGCACCGACCAAAGCGGAGCGATTACGAGCTCCATGCAGAAGAAGGCAAAACACAGACTGGCAGCCACGACGGTGAGGTCCTTGACCAGCAGGACTGGCATCAGAAATGCGAGCGCGCCGACCATGCCGGCAATGATGACGTTGCGCCGTGCCTTCTTCAGGCTTCCGCTCTTTCTGTACACGCTGTCGCTTATCGCGCCTCCGAGCGTGTCACCAAGAATCCCCGCAACGAAAACCCCCGACGTGAAGAGCGCAGAGTTCTTCAGGTTGAGGTGATAGCTGTGTAAAAAGAAAGACGGAAGCCATGTGAGAAACACCCATAGCGTCCACGCGTAGCAGAAGTCGACGATAGTCACCGGAAGCATTCGCTTCAACAGACGGCGGACGGGCACCTTGACCTTATCAGTCCGGTCTCGCGGCACTGGCAACGCGGCCAGTTCAGCTTTCGATACACCTTTGTGGAGTGCCGGTTCATCGCGAAAGTACCAATACCACATCCCCACCCACAGCACGCCAATCAGTCCAGCAATGACGAATGCTACGCGCCAGTTCCACAGGGTCATGAGCAACGCAATCATTGGCGGGGTTAGTGCGCTGCCTACCCGGGAACATGCGTGCGTGACCCCCTGCGCAAAGCCCCGCCGTTCGACCGGCAACCAGCGCGACATGGCGGAAGTCGCGGTGGAAAGCGACGGAGCCTCACCGACACCAAGGAGGAATCGGCAAGCAGCGAGCGACCAGAGTCCGCCGGCGAACGCGGTGAGCACGGACGCGAGCGCGACGGTCAGTCCAAACCACGCCAGAATCCGTCGCGGCCCAATCTTGTCGCCGAGCCAGCCGCCGAAGAGTTGCACAATGGCATAGGGATACGCAAACGCAGAGAAGGCAAAGCCCAGTTCCGTGTTCGAGAGGTGCAAGTCAAGCCGGATTGCTCCGGCCGCCGTTGCGATGTTGACCCGGTCCGAATACTGAATCAGATACAACAGGCAGATAAGCAGCAACACCAGGTCTGCCGCAGTGGGTTTCCACCGACGAGAAGCCACGTTCCTGTCTCCTTGCCAGCAGTTCCTGGCGGTTGTATTAACGTGTATCAAGACATCGTAAGGCATGCTAGTGCCGTAATTCCACCCATGTCAACCAGGTGGAATCGCTAACTACCCGCTTTTTCTGAGGTCTTCTGCTGAACAAAGACCGAAGCGGCCCATGAAAATCCGACTCCGAAGAGCGGCTCCGCTCGTCACGACACTTGAACTCGCCTTCTCAGCTAACTCAAGCCATCGCCCCGGTGTCAAAGCAGCCCCACTTCTCCGAACATCCACTACAGACAGGCATATCGGTGTTGACAATGACATGTCACCCCGCTAGCATTCGCTTATATTGTCTTAATACAAGTTAAGACAAGAAAGCAATCGTTGACAGATATTGCCTACCCTCCGGTGGCAGTGTTGTTTTCGAAATTGTATTGAGCCCGTCGACTAATGAGGGTGTTGCCTGTCCCTCTGCCCGCAGGGCCAGCGTGCCTGTCGCGGGAGGCGGCTTTGCCGCCCGACGCGCATTGCCCCACTTTACGAACCACCATGGAGACTGGGAATGCTTCTCAACGATGAAGAGACCGCAATGCTCAACGGCGAGCGCGGCAAGGTCCTGCAGATGGCGATGCGCCATCAGGTGCAGGTCGGCGAATTCTTCGGCGCGCGCGACTTCGTGCCGGTGACGCAGGCACATGTGATGGCTGACACGGAAAGTCTCGGTCAGGCGGGCGTCATGTGGCTGGAGCAATTGTCCGAGGCAAGCGATGGTCGGCATGTCGTCTGCATTCCCACCATCACGGACCCACGCGGTACGGATTTCAGCAAAGCCAACGACCTTGGACAGCGCGACTGGATGGTCGAACTGGAACGCCGCGCAATTCACGCGTTCGAGAGGCTCGGTGTCAGCATGACGGACACCTGCATCAACTACCAGACTGTGCTCGCGGCGACGCGCGGCGAACACGTTGCCTTCGGCGACACTGGCGTCGTCATCTATTCGAATTCGGTGAACGGCGCGCGTTCGAACTTTGAAGGTGGTCCTTCCGCGCTGTCGGCGGGACTGACCGGCCGCACGCCGCGCTACGGTTACCACCTCGACGAAAAACGTCAGGCGACGGTTCGGTTCCGCGTCGAGTTCACCCCGCGTACGCTGAACGAATGGGGCGCGCTCGGCGGTGTGATTGGTCGTCTTGCCGGCAACTACTGGCAGGTTCCGGTCATCGAGGGCATTGAAGGAGCGCCGACGTCGGATGAGCTCAAGCACTTCGGTGCTGCGATGGCCAGCTTCGGCTCCATCGCACTGTTCCACATGGTTGGCATCACGCCGGAAGCCGTTCGTATCGAAGACGTTGGCGGTGACAGGCTGCCGGTCCATCACCGGATTGACCGCGCGCAGATAGAAGCCCTTGCAGCCAGCTACGCGGTGACGAAGAAAGTGGACGTGGTTGTCTTCTCTGCTCCGCAACTGAGTCTCTACGAACTGCGCTCGCTTGCCGAAATCTGCGACAGGCGCAAGTTCAAGGTTCCGCTATTGGCGGTCACCAGTCCGCAGGTCGCGCCGGACTCTGAAAGGTTCGGCTACACACGCCGTATCGAGAGCGCCGGCGGGACGGTTCTGGCTGGCATGTGCTTCTACCAGTCGTATGCGCGCGAAATGGCCGAAGCCAAGGGCTGGAAGACGCTGGCCACCAATAGCGCGAAGCTGGTGAACATTCTGGGCGGTTACGGCTATACGCCGATGCTGGCATCGATGGAAGAGTGCGTCAAAGCTGCCGAAACGGGAGAACTGGCATGAACGAATTCGTATTGACGGCGCGCCACGCGCTCGGAAAGAAGGTGTCGGCAGAAGCACTGGTTGCAAAGGATGGCTTCTCGGCCCGCTATGACCTGAACCGCCTGCAGGGTGTTTTCTCGCGGCCCACCCACAAGCTGGTCGGCCAGTCATATATCGGTCGCATTCTTGTGCTGGATACGGCGAAAGGCGGTGTCGCGAGTGCGTGGATGCTGCACGAAATGCAATCGAGGAACATGGCTCCAGTCGCAATCGTCTTCAACACCGTGAATCCGATTCTTGCGCAGGGCGCGGCGTTGGGTGGCATCTCCATGCTCGCCGGCTTTGACCAGGACATCACCGAAGTCGTACCGCACGGCTCGTTCGTCGAAATCGACCCTGAAGCCAAGACACTCCGCGTGCTACGCCTGTCCGTTGGCGAAGGGACACCGGCGACCTTCGTACACGGGCAGTCCAAGACTTCTCCCGTCCACGTGGTGCCACCACGACACTGAGCATTCGCAAGACAACAACGCCGACGTGTTTTTCGGCGTTGTTGTCCCGACATGCCCCGGCTTGAGCCGCACAAGACCATGAACGCTCTTCACCTGCAGATTCGAACCTTCATCAGTAGAGCAATCCGGTTACCGTGCTCCCACACCATGTTGCTTTGGGCCGTTGTTGTCGGTGTGGCGGGCGCATTTGCAACGGCGGCGTTTCGCGAAGGAATCGACCTGCTACAGGAGATATTTGGTGCGGAGCCGGGAAATTTCGTCGAGATGGCCAGGCACCTGTCATGGCCACTTCGCACCGCCTTACCAGCGGTAGGCGGCATTGTTGCCGGCACATGCCTCGTCATAGCCCAGCGACGCGCTTCGAAGCAGTCAAGTGCGGACTATATGGAAGCTATCACCATCGGTGACGGCGTTGTACCCGTATGGCAAAGCATGTGGGGAAGCATCTCGTCACTCTTCACAATAGCGAGCGGCGGGTCAATAGGCCGTGAAGGCTCGATGGTTCAACTGGCAGCGCTTTGTGCGTCGGTCGTAGGGCGCTGGGTGCGTTTCGACCCCGCCTGCTTGCGTCTGCTCGTCGCATGTGGGGCCGCCGCAGGGATTACATCTGCGTACAACGCGCCAATTGCCGGCGCGTTCTTTGTTACAGAGCTGGTCCTCGGGTCAATGGCGATGGAGTCCTTTGGGCCGATAGTCGTGTCATCGGTTGTGGCCAATATCACGATGCGCGAATTTGCGGGTTACCGGCCGCCGTATGAGATGCCTGTATTTCCAACGGTCACAGGCGTCGAGGTATTTCCCTTCGTTGTTCTCGGATTGCTGTGCGGCGCGCTCGCACCGCAATTTCTCAAACTGCTCGCTACATCGAAGAAGGGTCTTTCGATGCTCCCAATACCCTTGCCATTGAAGCTCGGCTACGGCGGACTCGTCGTGGGCATCATCTCGATATGGGTACCCGAAGTCTGGGGGAACGGGTACGAAGTGGTGAACTCGCTTCTGCACCAGCCGTGGACGTGGACGGCGCTCCTTGTCGTGCTCATTTTCAAGGTCATTGCAACCATTGCGACTGCGGGTTCGGGAGCGGTCGGAGGTGTTTTCACGCCGACTCTATTTGTGGGGGCAGTCGTCGGCGGCCTGTTCGGGATGGCTACGCATGCAATCTTGCCACACGCGAGCTCTGAACCGTTTGCCTTCGCGATGGTGGGGATGGGAGCGTTTCTCGCGGCAGCTACGAACGCGCCGCTGATGGCGATTCTCATGATTTTCGAAATGACGCTGTCGTATCAAGTCATGCTTCCACTTATGCTTTCCTGTGTGATTGCGTATTTTGTCGCGCGCAATGCGGAGCACACATCGATGTACGAAGTCACGGTACGTCGAAACCGTGAGCAGAAAGACCGTCTTCGTCTTGCTGCCACCCGGATGTATGAGCTCCTGAAACCGGCCGACACCATCGTGCCACTCGCGGCGAGTGTCGAGGAGATGACCCGCATGTTCCTCAAGCATCCGGGGAAGTACCTCTACGTCGTGGATGCCGAACGACGTTTTTGCGGGGCTGTAGCGCTAGAGGACCTGACTTCGGAGCTTGTGGCTCCCACCGCGACAGGGAGGAAGACAGCCGCCGATTATGTACGCCCCGACTTTCACGTGCTGACGCCAGACATGTCTCTCGCGCAGGCATTACAGCTATTTCTTGATTTCCGCGGTGAACGCCTACCCGTCATCGACCCGGAATCGCAGTCGCGGCCGATTCTCGGGGTTGTCTACAAGACTTCCCTGCTCGATGCGTACAATCGCCTATCTCATCGCCCGGACTCGGACAGCGGGCCGAATACCTGCAAACCGCCCGGGCGTCCCCAGCAAGCACGGACCGCCCATCCGTCGAGATGATTGACGCTCGCTCACTCGTATGTGCGACGAACTGCAGCGCATTTCCAGCCAGTTGGTCTAGGTCTATCCATCATCATTCTGCCCGCGCGATGCATCGACGTCAGCCAGTCACCGAAACCCGGGACACCGATGATGTTCGACGTTCACTTCCAAGAAGGGGTGAACGTCGTCCCTGGATGGCAGGAATCTGGACCCGTAGAGTACAAGCTCAGGACGCGACCGTGAATTCCCTTCATCGGGATGTTCGCTCATTTTTTGCACGGTCCAGCGAGCTGGTCGCGTTGATATTCTTGATGGACGAGCCGACGGGCAACGGCCCTTGCACGCTCAGTGTGAATTCATAGTTCTCGGGGCGAATATAGAACGTCGTGTGTTCACGAAGTGTCCCGTTGCTTCCAAATGATTCGCGCTCCATAACCAGCAGCGCCGCGCGTGATGTAAGCCTGAGGACCTGACCGACCGAGGTGCCAGCGGTACGCGCGCGAATGCGAATTTCTGCCTTCGCTACAGGCATGTTTAGCAGACTTTCCAGCAACACGTAGATTGGATTCCGGTTAACTTGCTCCCAGGTCAGCCCGCTTGCCTCTGGAGGCAAGTATGAAACGACAAGCGCGATGGGCTCGTCGTCGACCAGGTATAGGCGCTTTAGCTGGAAACAATCGCCGTCCTGGGAGCCAAAGGCCTCTTTAACAGGCTCCGGTGGAGATGCGGGTCCGAACCCCAGCAGCTTTGTCTTCGGTTCAACACCTTGCGCGACAAGTGCGTCATAGAAGCCGCGCATTGGCTTCAGGTCATGCAGAAACTTTTGACGTGACACGAACGTGCCTTTGCCTTGCTTGCTGACCACATAACCTTCGGTCAGTAGCTGCGCAATTGCCTGTCGTACCGTGACCCGACTGACACCAAAACGTAGGGTCAACTCATTTTCAGCGGGCAGTTTGCTGTCAGTCGTAAAGGTGCCTGCGTCGATGTCGGCGCGCAAAAGGTCGGCAATCTGCATATAGAGTGCCGTCGCGCTATCCCGGTTGAGCAACGGTTCGTTCTGAACGGTCGCAACCTTGGATTCAGCGGTCGCGGAATTCTCATTTTCGGCCACTGGTGCTGCCGGAAGATGGGGGGTCCTCTGCCGACGTGAGGAGGTGCGTTTCTGAGTGTTGCTTTCCATCGAGTTTCGTCCAGAGATGACCAGTCGCCTCGCCTATTTCAATTCAAAAAAGTTTCTTCGGCTCAAATTCCAGCATGCAGCGCGCTTTTCCTTGGGACGTCTTATTCGCTGTTGTATCAAGATACTAAGACATCTACATACAAGTTGCAATGCCACCTGTCCTTGGGCAAAAAATTGAGACGCCGCGGCATGCAAACATTCGACTACGTCATCGCCGGAGCAGGTTCGCCAGGATGCGTTCTTGCAAACCGGGTGAGCCAGAACGGCAAATTCACGGTATCCCTGCTAGAGGCAGGCTCGAAGGAAAGGTACCTCGCCGGGAAAGCGCTCGTAGCCGCATTTGCTGCCCCGGCGGTGTCTTTCACTGACATGCAGCGCGGAATTCGTGGCGATGCCGCAGGGACGAAAGGTTTACTTCGTGGTCGACGCCTTCCGGACGAATACGAAAACATTGACGAAAACGGACGTACAAATGCCGCACGTCAGGCGCCGACCGCCGCGTTGAGGAAGTCGCATCGCTCACCGCGTTTGTCGCCTCTCGCTGACGTTGTACGTGCGTCGTGCCTGAAGGAATGACAGTCGGTCGCCACGTCCCACATCGCGGCCGCCACTGCCACTTGTATGTCGCCTTTATCGGCCTATTCCTCATCGAGGATTCAGTCAGCACGGGTGGGTGTTCCCGTTCATGTCCTTTTTGTAATCTCGCGCAACGGCGGGTCATGCAGGCCCGCATTTCAACATTCCGCCTTCGTCAGCAAGCCGCAGTACGCTCTAAGCCGCCTCATCGCCTCCGGCGGAAAACACTGGGACGGCGTCTCGACTGATACCTGGGATTTTCTCGTTTTGGCTGGCGGGACCGTGGCTCGAGCGCCAGCCTTCGAGCTTCGTGTGCCTGCGACGAGCTTTCGGACAGGGCGCCGTTTTTCCACATCGAGAGTGGCAGAACGGTAACGACAGCACGGTTTCCAATGTCTTGCACGACGACGAAACAGCGGTCGTCCCCTTTGCTGTAGACGAGGTAAAAGCGCCGGTCGGCCGGGAACTCCTTTAGCGACACGCATCGACCTGCGTCCACCATTTCTCGAACAGATGTAGCCGACAGAGTTGACTGTTGGCTTATCCGTTCTTTTGCGTGAGGTGCGACCCACGACCGTCGAGGGCTAACCCGTCTCCTGGAAAAGTGAATCGTCGCCTCCTATGTGTTGATGGCGCTCCAGCGCGAGTCTATTCGGCCTTCGAGTTCGCCGCAACGCGGTCATTAGCCGCCTCTAACCACCCGGGCAGGGGACGCGTCGCGTCAATCGGGAGCGACGACCCGAAACCGGCCTCGGTGTCCGCGGATTATTCGCCGAGCGTCCACAGGGTACGTTGCTTGCGCTCCTTGATTCTCGCCAGCACGCCACCTATTGTGGAAAGTGCCATAACGGCACAAGTCATAAGGAGTACATCATGCCGTTGCACAGAAAGGCCTCGCCTGCTCACGGGGCTGAAGCCGAGATGTCGAGCAAGAAGAAGGTAGCCTCGCCGGCGAAGGGCGCCGGAAAGCCGCAGGGCGAGAAAAGCCCTCAAATGGCCAAGCAGCGCCCCAAGTCCAAGTCGAAAGCCTGAAATGGAAACGCCCCAGAAACGGGGCGTTTCCGCTTGCTGGCGAAGCCCATCGACTCGACGTACTTCACATACTGCTACTACCAGCAAAGGCGCCGACGAAGGCCGCGCCGGTTCCGAGTCGAGCAGTTAAACATCGTCCTGCAGCCAATGCCCCTTCTGCTATTACATTGCCCGCGAGTCTTGGGCCGGCCAGCGGTGGTCGGCGTCCATACGTACGCCCGCGGCGACGGGGGCCCCATTGACTCAACGGTCGCGCTTGGTTACTTGCGCAATGCAGGTCATGCGATTCCTCCCATCATCGGCGCAAGGTGTCCATCAGGTCAGGCAGTGTCGAACGCACCTGACCTGCGGAACCCGCTCTCATTTCCTTGTCGGTAAGTTGCTGACTCTGGCTGCAACATCAATCACCACCGTGTTGGCGACGCGGTCATGCAGAGCTTGCTTCCGCGGGTTGGACAGGACCCACAAAAACCCAGCGCCAAATGTTGCGAAAGTGAGCAAATAGCCGAGTGTGCGCAACATAGCTTGCTTTACAGTCATCGGCTGTCCAGTATTGGCATCCACGATTCGAAGGTGCAGCGCGCGCTGTCCCGGTGACGTTCCCCACACGGCCCACATTACGCCAGTGACCAATATCGGGATGCACTGGCCAACCATAAGCCAGAGAATGATGGACGAGGCGA
>Ga0247692_1000092_pt1 | contig 19173 bp, 18 predicted proteins | sample CNK33_metaG_FD_183041 | JGI IMG/M metagenome (GOLD analysis project Ga0247692, IMG submission 183041) | Soil microbial communities from Purdue University Martell Research Forest, Indiana, United States - CNK33 | ecosystem: Environmental > Terrestrial > Soil > Temperate forest > Bulk soil...
CGACGTGGCCAAGGATGTCAATAGATCGTCCAGATTGGACACCCGGCCTGCGCCCTCCAAGGATACGATTCACTCAAATGTTCTCCCGGCCACGCGTGCCGCCCTGCAGCGTGCTGGTTGCATGTGGCGGACCTCGATGTCGTCGAGTCGAACTAAGCATTTGCCGCGCAGGTCTGCGCTGTGACGCAACTGCTCGAGCTGGAATCCGGCCAACGTGAATCCGAATGGATCCGGCATTTCGCTCGGTCATCCGATCGGCGCAACAGGTGCGGTGATCACCGTCAAGGCGCTATACGAGCTCCAGCCTGTCAACGACCGGTATGCGCTTCTGACGATGTTGCATCGGCGGCGTACAGGGCATCGCGGCGGTTTTCGAAAACCTGGGCCGCGTCTCAGGCAGTTAAGAGCAAGCGTCTCATTCGAAAAAAGATAGGCATCGACGGTACGCGATGGCTCGTGGTCGGTCTCTTCTCCCAATACCGACAACCGACGATAGACGTCTCGAAATTGGAAGGAGTGACCGATGCATTTACATGGGTGGTGCCGAAGATCGGCGACTGTGCTCTGACAGAAAGCATAGCGAACGATGTGCGGACTAACGCAGTTCGCCTTGAATAGATCGTCTCCTCTCGACTCGAGAGGCAGACACAAGAATGCATACCATCAACTTAATTGAAACACGTTAATCATGACACACGAAACAGAGGAAAAACACGCTGCCCGGCAGAGTAACGGCCAGTGCAATCGCACGCAAAATCAGCGCATTGACGAATTTGGCAAGACGAGTCTCGATCCCGAGCGAAAGTGGGCGTGGACGACGTCAAGCAGTCGATATGACTGGATGGATTTGCATGCGCCGTTCGCGTATCTCGATTAGATTTCGACGACCGAAATGCGCTGCGGAGCGGCCATTGCGGTTTCAGATTCCGAACGGCCGTTTCACGCCCTGAGGTCGTCAGTCAAGGTTTTCAGTGGGAAGAGTTGGTTTCCAAGACTCCGGTTCGTAAGGCCCATGCGCCACGCCTGGCGAGTTGCCCACCGCCGGCCAGCGTCATGGTCATAACACGAGACCCGCCGGCCAGCGGTGGACAACTCGCGAGCGTCAGACGGAGGAAAGCCACAGACCAAGGAATCCAACTGCGTAACCGCGCCGGAGGGACGTGGCGAGCGGCTTCGATTGCCGCGTCCGGATGCATACAGCGTCGGCCTGTTTCAGGGTACAGGCAGGTCTCTCGGGCATGAGGTGTTGATCGGGTATTACGCCTGCACGTCAATCAGCACGCCAAGCGGTCGCCACTGGACTCCCTTCGTCTCGCCTGATAATCCGTCGAGTACCGCAGCCAGCGAGACTTTCGCGTTTGCATTCTGCGCGAGCGTCACGACATGATCCTTTAACGCCTGATTCAATTGTCCGATTGCGGCTGTCATCGGGTCGCCCGGCTGTGTGTCAGCGCTAGAGATGTTTGCAGAATCGTCGATATCGAAATCCCATTCGTCCATATCGTCGTCGCTTGCCACCGTACCGGACATTTTCGCCAGACCGGCAATCTGAGCGCCGAGATCGCGATAGCCATTTACGGCCGAATTGGATGGCTGAATATCTGTCATGACGGAAAGCGCGTCTTTCGTCTCTTTTGCCCGGTATGCTCGGGCCATTGGCCAAGGAAATTGACTGCTGCAGTTCGAGTGTCTGATAGAGCGCCGCGATCAGTGATGCGCTCGACGCACTCACGCGCCTGGGTAACGAAGGCGTCGGAGTTGTCGTTGACGGTGTCGCTGATGGTCAAGCCCGTTGATGCATCGATGCCGAGCCGCGTCAACGTGCGCTTGAGTGCTGCCATCAGCGCCTCGTTACTGCGGTCGGACGTGCTGGCCGTCGGCGATGCATCCTTTGATGGAGAAGGCTCGGGCGGCGGCGGTGTGGTGACGGACGTGTTCGTGTTGATCGGATCAGGCGACATGGGGCTGATGCTTCCTTTGTTCAGCGCTTGGAGGGACGGTCGAAAATCGAATGCACGGTAGCGACGTACAATCGGGTTATCGGGACCCTCGCGAGAGACTTGATGTTTTGTAATTGCGCGAAAGGAAGGCAGCGGTGTTTGTAATTGAGTGAATCGGCCGCGAATGGCCCGATACCGGTCCGCGGGCATAACTATCGGCGACAACTGAAAATAACCGATGAAACGCAAACGAAATTTCTCTTGCACTATCCTATGCGTGATTTTGTTCACCGCTTCGTCGGCCCATGCCGGGTGGTATGAGATCAGGAACTATGCCGGGACGATTGGTAGCCTCCCTGTTCATGTGTCGTTACAGACCTACGATGACATCAACCGAAATGAATCTGGTCAGTGGCGCGTCGATGGCAGTTACTACTACGATGCCCATCGTGTTCCCATTCCATTGCAAGGCAAACGCCAACCCAATGGAGAGATGCAGTTATGCGAAGCAGTAGAGCCTGTTTCGTTTGGTGATTCGCCAACGGTGCCTGCCGCTTCGCCGACGCACCCTGTTCCTTGTCCTATTACGTTAAAAATCAGCGATACGAAGGCATCAGGGGAGTGGCGGGATGGCAAAAAAGTCCTGCCGATCGCGCTGCATCAAATCGGCAGTCTCAACGATACCGGCCTCGAAACACCCCGAGTGGTCGGTGTTGTCGAAATACCGATGTGGCATCACACGAAGAACCATCTGTTGCTGGGTGTGTACCAGTCTTCGATGGATTGTTCGTTGTCGATGGTCCGCCTGCGTCTTATCAATATCAAGAGTGGACAAATCGACAGGGATCTGAAATTCGATTGCGGCGCGGGCATCGTGGCGACCCCCATCTATGCCAACGTCTATCGTGCAGACAACCCCCGCAACGTGACTGTCATATTTCAAGGTGGAAATCACGGGATGGGCGACGACCGGGATGTTCCGGTTGAGCCATAGCTTCTCGGACACTACAAGCTGTCAAGGTCACTGGCTCCGCGCTGCGTAGACGATGCTGGCGCGAACCCGTCGGATCGATTGCTGATCTAGACGCGGCCGAGGGAGCAATGCATCCTTCGAAGCGTCACCGCGATCTGCTTGATTTGGCTGCTTCTCGAACGCCGTGAAGCGCGCATCAGCCTGGTTGCCGGGAAAAAAACGCCTATTTCCGACCGAACATTGATTCACTCTGCCATTAGCGATACCCTTGAATCGTTCGTGAACGTCGAATGCCAGTCAACCCGGAGACAACCATTTCGTGAAGCGAGCGTGGGCTTTCTCCTGCATCCTCGCCTTGAACGCGATCCTCGGCGGATGCGGCAAGGACGGATCGGGAAGTGGTACTCAGGAACCGGGCGCCTCCGCGAGTCAGGCGGCGAGTCAGCCTGGGCAGGCCGCGAGCGGCACAACGGCTGCATCGGGCGCGCAGGCGCAGAGCGGGCCGGCCGCCGTCACCAAGGCGCAGTTGCCGGCGGAAGCAACCGAAACACTGCGCCTGATCAAAGCGGGCGGCCCTTTCCCTTTTGGCGAGGACGGTGTCTTGTTCCGCAATAGCGCGGCATTGCTGCCGCAGCATCCGCGCGGCTACTACCACGCATATACAGTTCGCACGCCTGGCTCAACGGATCGCGGACTACGCCGCATCGTATGTGGTGGACCGCGCAAGCAGATCAGCGACTGCTACTACACCGAGGATTACTACGCCAGTTTCAAACGCATAGCAGAATAATTTGCGCCAATTAAAAATGCCCCGGGCCTCCTGTCGAGGAGACTCTGGGGCATTGTGTTTTCAGAGACCGTGCCGCGATGGCATGACGGGTGGCAGGGGTAGCGGAGACACGATCCGTCACAGACCAGCTTGCTAATTTCCCGCGCATCTTCCGTGAACGCCGGTATGCGCGCCTTTGCTGGACTGCACCGATTTCCGCCTGACGAACCTCGTCATCGACGAGGCCTCTGCCGAGGCCGTCGAGTCCATCGCACCTGTCACTGCCGGGAGCTAGTGCCCGTGCGCCTTCCGCAATTCGCCGGCCGTACCCAGTCGTCGACTGGTGGAGCCGACGTGAAAGCCTGCGGCGACGACAAAGAGGATTCCAGCCACAGGCCAGACATAGATGGCAGAGGCGACGCCGAGCCAACATGCTTCGTGAGGCGGGTAGGCGTGGAGTGCCCAGAGAAAGAAGGCAACTGGCAACATCAGCAGGAACAGAGCCGACCGATTAAGAAAAGCTCCGACTGCTGCTTTCTTGTGTGTCTCAGATTGCATGCCTGTCTCCATCAGGAATGGCACTGAGACATAGCGTCGCACAGCAGTCGGTTCGCGAATACTTGGTGAAATCCCTACCGTATGCCAATCCGCCAAGCTGCCTGCCAGCTAGCGACGCAAGAACACACCAACCGGTTCATGCGGAATGGTTCTGCGGATTGCCGACAAAATCGCGGCTTCGTTTCAATTCATTTGCGTCGAAATGATACGGATACCGTATTAATTACCATGGCCGCTAGTAAGCAGTCCAGGTATCTGACTAACAAGGCGCAACACAGCATCTACAACACGATCTTGTGGGTAGGTCTGCACTAAGACAGCTGGGCGATGCCGGTCATGCAGCCTGCCAGTTACCGTCACACGTGAACGGGGCGCAGATCTGGTCGCGAGGTATCATTCCACCGTGGATACGCTGCTCTTTGGATCCTGATTTCCTTGGGCGCGCGTTCCGTGCATCCATGACGGGGAGCGCATCATGTCAAGTGAATGGAAACGCCGGATGCGCCTGTTTGCCCAGCGTTTCTGGCAGCCCACCAGCGCGTGCATGACCTGCATGCCGGGGAGCTGGGGCAACGTCCTGAGCCTCGTACACTGGACGATTGCACTCCAGACAGGACTGCTCACCGGGGTCCTCGCGGTACTCCTGACGTTCACGCCAGCGGCGAAACTCTACTCACATCGGTATGGAAATGCGCTGATCGTCGGCTGTCTGACGACCTTAGGCGACGCTTTCTCGCATACGAGTCACTACCGGCTTCCTGTTGTCGAGCACGTTGCGACGGGCGTCGTCTCCGGTCTGCTCGCGCTGGCCGCCTCATATCTCTTTGAAGACCGTGCGCGGAGAATCCGGGCGGCCTGGGTACGGGTTTTCGGATAGTTTCCGCTGACTGTCAGTAAAAACCCGGCCATGCACGTGCGACACAGGTCCATAACCCGTCAGCACACTGGACCACCGTTCAATATCGACGTGTGTTCCCTCGCATCGCCCGCCAAAACACAGGTTCCAACTGGCGGAAGCCTCTTCGGTCTCCGGCCGACGTCTATGCTTTATCGGCGCATTCGCTCGATATGACCAAGGAGGCCTGTCATGAAACCCGCGCTATGTGTCGTCGTCGCCAGTATGGTTTTCGGGGTCCAACTGGCGCACGCTGTCTGCTCCCACGACGCCGTCTTTGTCGCGCTCGGTGATCAGATTCGCGGTTACTCCGCGCGCGCCAACGAAGCGACCGAACCCTGTCAAGTGCTGCAAGGGCCACTCACCACCCTGATGTCGGCCGGGGCGACGGTGATCGACAGGAAGGACGCCTTTCATGTTGCGCAGTTTGGCAATGACACCGTCGACATCTTTCCGCGGAAGGCGGAGGGCAATCAAGCGCCTGGTCGCTCGTTCATGCCGGGGTTGACAAATGACCTGCCCGGTATCGCGGTAGACTCCCGCCTCAACGACTTCGTCCTGAGCGTTCGTCCCTCGTCGGCGGGCGTGATGGTCGTTCCCGTCAATAGCTCCGGGCCGATACCCAATCCGGTCCGTATTACCGATCCGAACATCACCCAATACCAGAGCATCGCGATCGACAGCGACGACAAATCTGCTGATTGCGGGTTATGACATACAGGGAACGGCGATCATCGACACGTTCGGCACGAGCCGAAGCGTGACCGGGCCACCGCTTCTGCGCAGCCTCACAGGTCCCAAAACCGGCCTGTTTCCGGGCCGCGATGTTTTTTTCTCACAGATCGCCACGTCGATCGCTCTCGATCCTCGTACGGACGAATTATTCGTCTACAACACGACTGCGGATGCGACCCAGACCCAGGTGAGCGTTTTCGCCGCCAAGGCGAATGGCAACGTGCGACCGATACGGACAATCAGCGGTCCAGCCACGGGAATCATCAGCCAAGTTTTGGCGTTCCCGGGTAACAGGATCACCGTCTCACCGGATGGACGGCTCTTCGTTGCCCAACCGAACCTGCGCATTCTCGCGTTCGCGCCGGGAGCACGGGGCAATGCGGCGCCGTCTCAGGTCATCGGGGACTCCACGCCCGGTCCGGCCAACTCCGCAGGGATCGCCTTCCGGTCGGGGCGCGGCGGACAACGGGACGACGACGGATGCTCGATGAAACCCGACGAAGGCGGTAGAAAATAATCGGGTCAAACTGGCCGCTCTAGCGTCGAACGGCTGCTTCGATTTCCAGCTCAAACAGCTGATCGAGAGCGGCGACATCGCGCTGATGCCCACGGAGTGGACGGTCTCGGGACGGGAGCCGATGAGCGAATATGCAATTCAGATCGCGCGCCGACAGCAGGTTTCCAGTTGTGCAAGCGGGCCCCAAGCAAAAATGCTGATTGTGAGGAACCACGACTCCATGTTAAAAAGTGCATCGCACGGCTGGCGGAGCGCTAGCCACGCGTAACATCAATTTTGGGAATCTAGCAAAATGGCAACAGGTACGGTGAAGTGGTTCAATGATGCAAAGGGCTTTGGTTTCATCACGCCGGATGGCGGCGGTGAAGACCTGTTCGCACATTTTTCGGAAATCCAGTCGAGCGGCTTCAAATCGCTCCAGGAAAACCAGAAAGTGACGTTTGAAGTGAAGCAGGGCCCGAAGGGCAAGCAGGCTGCGAACATCCAGCCGGCGTAAAGCGTTTCCAGTATTAGAAAAATGACCCTTCGGGGTCATTTTTTTTTTGCTACTGATGAAACCGGTTCCAAACTTGGGTTCGACCAAAAAGAAGTTGGTTGGCTCCTTTTCCGGAAGCCAATTGCGTTCCCCTACACGCGCTCGCACGCAAATCACGAACGACGCCGCCCCTGCCGCAAGCCCATAACAAAGGCGCACCGGCGCTCCAATGAACTGCTGAAAGGTGTTGGTAGTAAACCCAGTGCCGCTTTTTTAATCTTGATGGTATACTCATCACACCAGCAAAGCACATGAGTGATCTGTGCAATAGCGCAGAGCCGTGAGACCCATCGGAGGAGACGCAATGCAAACTGCCCCGCACGCCGAACAGGCAAGCCCGAGCCAACTTGAGCGCTCGACCATCCGCAAGGTTTCGCTGCGCCTCGTGCCGTTCGTCGCGCTGATGTTCTTCATCAACTTCCTCGATCGCACGGCGATCTCGTTCGCTGGCCCGAACGGCATGACGAAGGATCTGGGGCTGGACGCCGCCCAGTTCGGTTTCGCGGCGGGCGTGTTTTTCATCGGCTACATCTTTCTCGAAGTGCCGAGCAACCTCGCGTTGCACAAGTTCGGCGCGCGCCGCTGGCTCGCGCGGATCATGGTGACGTGGGGCATCGTCGCGCTGCTCTTCACTTGGGTGAGCAGCGTGCCGGGGCTGTATGGCTTGCGCTTTCTGCTGGGCGTGGCGGAAGCAGGCTTCTTTCCCGGAGCGATCCTGTTCCTGAGCATGTGGGTGCCGCAGCGCCATCGCAGCCACATCCTCGCGCTGTTCTATCTGGCGCAGCCGCTGACGATCGTGATCGGCGCGCCGTTCGCCGCGCTGCTGATCGAAGCGCATGGTCTGTTCGGCCTGGCCGGCTGGCGCGTGATGTTCCTCGGCGTCGCGATTCCTGCGATCGTCGTCGGCATCGTCGCGTGGTTCTATCTGAGCGACCGTCCGTCGCAGGCGCGTTGGCTCACTGCCAGCGAGCAGGCGTGGCTCACCGCGGAACTCGAAGCCGAGCAGCGCCAGCGCGCAGCCGGTTCGTCGCAGCATCGCCACCACGCAGGCGCCGCATTGACGAGCGGCCGCGTCTGGCTGTTCTCGCTGATGTACTTCGGCCTGATCTACGGTCTCTATGCGCTCGCGTTTTTCCTGCCGACCATCATCGGCGGCTTCCAGGCGCAGTTCGGCTCGCAGTTCAACGTGTTTCAGAAAGGGCTGATCACAGCGATTCCTTATCTGCCTGCCGCGATCGTGCTGTTCCTCTGGAGCCGCAACGCGACGAAACACGGCGTGCGCGCATGGCACATCGGCATTCCGGCGCTGGTCGGCGCGCTCAGCATTCCGCTCGCCCTTTACATGAAGTCGCCGTCGACGGCCATCGCCGTCATCACGATCACGGCCTGCGCGATCTTCTCGGCGCTGCCGAACTTCTGGGCATTGCCCGCACGCTTCCTGTCGGGTGCGGCGGCCGCCGCAGGCATCGCGCTGATCAACACGGTCGGCAATCTGGCGGGCTTCGTCGCGCCGTACGTGACAGGCGCGTTGAAGGACGCGACGGGCTCGTATCACGCGCCGATGTTCGTCGTCGGCGTCTTCATGCTGATGAGCGCCGTGCTTGCCTTCGCGTTCTGCGGCGAGCGCCGCCCGCGCCCGCAGGACGAACACGCAGCCGTCGCGCTCGACCCGCGCGCGGGCTGATCAACCGATATTCATGAACATGACGTACCCCTGCAAGGAGAGAGGACGATGAAAGAGAAAATTGCACTGTTCGGCGCTGGCGGAAAGATGGGCTTCCGTCTTTCGAGCAACCTGCTGAAGTCGGACTATCGTGTCGCGCACATTGAAGTGAGCGAAGCGGGCCGCAAGCGCCTGAAGGATGAACTGAGCGTGGATTGCGTATCCGTCGATGCCGCGCTCGACGGCGCGCAGGTCGTGATCCTCGCCGTGCCCGATACGCTGATCGGCAAGATCAGCCACGAGATCGCACCGAAGCTGCCCGCGGGCACGATGGTGATGACGCTCGATGCCGCCGCGCCGTTCGCCGGTCATCTGCCTGACAGGCCCGATCTGACGTACTTCGTCGCGCATCCGTGTCATCCCATCATCTTCAACAACGATGACGATCCGAAAGCACGCCGCGATTTCTTCGGCGGCGCGTATGCGAAGCAGTCGATCACGAGCGCGCTGATGCAAGGCCCCGAGTCCGCGTTCGACCTGGGTGAAGACGTCGCGAAGACGATCTATCAGCCGATCCTGCGTTCATACCGTCTGACCGTCGACCAGATGGCGCTGCTGGAACCGGGCCTGTCCGAGACTATCTGCGCGACGCTGCTTTACGTGATGCGCGAAGCGATGGACGAAACCGTGAATCGCGGCGTGCCCGAGCAGGCCGCGCGCGATTTCCTGCTCGGCCACATGAACATTCTGAGCGCGGTGATTTTCAACGAAATCCCCGGCGCGTTCTCCGATGCGTGCAACAAGGCAATCGAGTTCGGCAAGCCGCGCCTGATGCGCGACGACTGGAAGGGCGTGTTCGATCATGCGGAGATTGCGGACAGCATCCGCCGCATTACGTGATCCGCTTTGAGCGCTGTTTTCTTTTGACTTCCAACAGGACTGCATCGTGAGCGAACGCATTCACGCTACTTACTGGCTCGAAACGGGCGACGATCCGCGCCGGGCCGCCGATGTCATCGCCGGCGAACAGTCGAGCGGCACCTTCGTCGCGCTGCCCGGCGAGACGCCCGAACTCAAGGCGCGATCCGGCGCGCGCGTCGAACGCCTGGAGATGCTCGAAACCGTCGATACACCGAGCCTGCCGGGAGGCATGAAATCGGAGGTGTACACGCGCTGCACGCTCGAACTGTCGTGGCCGATCGAGAACTTCGGTCCGTCGCTGCCGAATCTGAAGTCGACCATCGCGGGCAATCTGTTCGAACTGCGCCAGGTGTCGGGCTTGCGGCTCACGGGCCTGACGCTGCCGGCGTCGTTCGCGGCGGCGTATCCTGGCCCGGCGTTCGGCATCGACGGCACGCGCAAGCTGAGCGGCGTCACGCATGGTCCGCTGATCGGCACGATCATCAAGCCGAGCGTCGGGCTGTCGCCGGAGGAGACCGCGCAGCAGGTGCGCGAGCTGGTGGAAGGCGGTATCGACTTCATCAAGGATGACGAACTGCAAGCCGACGGTTCGCATTGCCCGTTCGACGAACGCGTGAAGGCGGTGATGCGCGTGGTCAATGAACACGCCGATCGCACCGGCAAGAAGGCGATGGTCGCGTTCAACGTGACGGGCGATCTCGATCAGATGCGCCGGCGGCATGACCTCGTGCTCGCGCAAGGCGGAACCTGCGTGATGGCGGTGCTCAATTCGATTGGACTGGTCGGCCTGCACGAATTGCGCAAACACGCGCAAGTGCCCATTCATGCACATCGCGCAGGCTGGGGTTATCTGTCGCGCAGCCCCGAGCTTGGCTGGGATTACGCGCCGTGGCAGATGATCTGGCGGCTCGCGGGCGCGGATCATTTGCACGTGAACGGCTTGCGCAACAAGTTCAGCGAGTCCGATGAAAGTGTCATCGCGGCGGCGCGCGCGGTGCTCGCGCCCGTCATGCCCGACGCGCCGATGACGGCGATGCCCGTCTTCAGTTCGGGGCAGACGGGCTTGCAGGCCGCCGATACGTACGCCGCGCTCGGCCGCGCCGATCTGATCCACACGGCGGGCGGCGGCATCTTCGGTCATCCGCAGGGCGTCGCGGCGGGTGTCGAAGCGCTGCGCGAATCATGGGTCGCGGCCATCGAGGGCGTGCCGCTGGAGAAGCACGCGGAGCGCAATCCGGCGCTGCGCGCGGCGCTTGGTTTCTGGAAGTGAGCACGCGTATGCCCGATTCCGCGCAAACGGCATTTCCGGCAGGGCCGCTGCTCGCCTATTACGGCGACGACTTCACCGGTTCGACGGATGCGATGGAGGCGATGACGGCAGCGGGCGTGCCGACGGTGCTGTGTCTCGACACGCCGACGCCCGCCCTGCTCGCGCGCTTTCCCGAGATCCGTTGCGTCGGATTGGCGGGTTCGTCGCGCGGGCGTGACCCTGCATGGATGCGCGACGAGCTGCCAGCCGCGTTCGCGAGTCTTGCCGCGTTCGGCGCGCCTATCCTGCAATACAAGGTGTGCTCGACGTTCGACTCGTCGCCGGAAGTCGGTTCGATTGGCGCGGCCATCGACATCGGCGTGAACGTGATGCGCGCGCGCTGGTCGCCAATGGTGATCGGCGCGCCGCGCCTGAAGCGCTATCAGATGTTCGGCAATCTGTTTGCCGCCGTGAACGGCACCGGCTATCGGCTCGACCGTCATCCGACGATGTCGCGTCATCCCGTGACGCCAATGGACGAAGCGGATCTCCGCGTGCATCTGGGGCGGCAGACGTCGCGTCGCATCGAGCTGATCGACATGCTGCAATTGCGCGACGGCTCGGGCACGGCGCGCGTCGATGCGCTTAGTGCGGACGACAAACCCGTCGTATTGATCGACGTACTCGACGAAGAGACGCTCATCGAAGCGGGGCGCCTCGTGTGGGAACGGCGCGGCGAGGGCGTGTTCAGCGCGTCGTCGTCCGGGCTGCAATACGCGCTGGCCGCTTACTGGCGCTCGTGCAGCTGGTTGCCCGCGACACCTTCGCTGCCGGTCGCCCGACCCGTCGAGGCGATCGCCGCCGTGAGCGGCAGCTGCTCGCCCGTCACGGCGGCGCAAATCGCTTGGGCGCGGGCGCATGGGTTTCATGTCGAACGGCTGGATCTGCGCCGCGCGCTCGATTCGCAGGCGGGTGGCGCGGAGATCGAGCGCGCGGTCGGCGTTGCCGCCGATGCGCTTCGCCGCGGAGTGAGCAGCATTGTGCACAGCGCGGAAGGCCCCGACGATCCCGACGTGATCGGCTTCGACGCGATTGCGCGCGATGCGGGCCTGACGCGTCAGCAAGCCGCGCGCAACGTCGGCGGCGCGCTGGCGGAAGTGATGCGGCGCTTGCTGGAGCGCGTGCCGCTGTCGCGTGTGGTCGTCGCTGGCGGCGACAGTTCAGGCGAAGTCGCGAGCACGCTGGGCATCGATGCGCTGAGTGTTGCAGCGGGTCTCGCGCCGGGCGCACCGTTGTGCCGCGCGTGGTCGAAGTCGGCGCAGCGCGACGGGCTGGAGATCGTGCTGAAGGGCGGGCAGATCGGCGGCGCGTCGTTCTTCGGATTGGTCAAAGAGGGCCGCGACGTGGAGTGAACGCCGTGCGGCTAACGGATACAGCGAGCGGTCCCTCGCAAGAATCGATCGGTGTATGGTATTGTCATTACACCAGAAGCTTGTCGCTGAAATGTAATGGGCGAGATCATCCCGCGTCGGAAGCTGTACCAGGAAGTGGTGGACCGTCTGATGGAGCGTATCCGCTCGGGCGAAATCGCGCCCGGTGCGCAACTGCCATCAGAGCGGGAACTGATGGAAATCTATGGCGTCGGGCGGCCTGCCGTGCGCGAGGCGCTGCAGACGCTCGAACGCTCTGGCATCGTCGAGATCGTACATGGCGAGCGCGCGCGCGTCGTCGTGCCGACGGCCGACCGGCTGATCGGCCAGATCGCAAGCGGCGCGATGCATTTGCTGCGCACTGACCCGGAGATGCTCGAGCATCTCAAGCACGCGCGCCTCTTTCTCGAAACGGGCACGGCGCGCATGGCCACCGAGCGCGCGACCGAAGAGGACGTGGCGCGGCTGCAATTGAGCGTCGCGCAACATCGGGCTTCGATGGTCAATCTCGAAGAGTTCATCGAGCGCGACATGGCGTTTCACCGCGAGATCGCGAGGATCAGCGGCAATCCGATTTTCCCGTCGATCGTCGAGTCGCTGTTCCGCTGGGCGGGCGAATACTACCGGCCTCTCGTGCGTGCGCCCGGCGCGGAAGAGCTGACCTTGGCGGAGCATCAGCGCATCGTCGACGCCATTGCGACGCATGACGGCGATGCGGCTGCCGAAGCCATGCATGCGCACCTGTCACGTGCCAACCATCTGTACCGCAAATTGAGCAAATAACGTCGGTACGGCACACACCTATCTAGCAGACCATCACTCTGGCTGCATCATCGAAGGATCGAACGGGGCCATTCGGCGCAGCGCGAGACGAAAGTCCCGCGCGATCGCCGACAGCACCGTATCGCGTCGCCGGATCAAACCGATTGTGCGCGCAACCGTCGGCTCCACGAGCGGACGAATGGCGATTCGCGATTGCGCGTCGCGCGGCGCCGCGCAGCGCGGAATGATCGAGATGCCGAGCCCCGCTTCGACGAGTCCGAGCGACGTCGTCAGATGTTCAATTTCGATCAGCCGGTCCGGACGCCAGTCGATGTCGCGCAACGCGGCATCGAGCATGCGCCGGTTGCCGCTCGTCGTGCCCGACACGATCAGCGGCCACGGGCGCAGCTCGCGCCACGCAACATGCTCGCTCTTCGCGAGTGGATGATCGGCGGGGCAGGCGAGCACGTACGGGTCCACCAGCAGTTCGTCGATGGCGAGCTCCGGCGTTTCGTTGACGAGAAACGCGATGCCGAACTCCGCGTCGCCGCCGGCGACACGCCGCGCGACCGTCGCGAGATCGGTTTCGAGCAGCCGAAGCCGCACCTCGGGCCGCCGCCGGTGATAGCTGCCGACGATCTTCGGCAGCAGAAACTTCGCAACGGTGGGAATGCACGCGATGGTCAACTGACCCGTGCGGATGCGCGTCGCTTGCGTGACGAGTTGCAGAGACGCATCGAGTTCGCGCAGCACGCTTTGCGCGCGCGGCAGCAGCAATTCGCCCGATGACGTGAGCGCGACCGTGCGCGTCGTGCGCTCGAACAGCAGCAGGTCGAGTGCTTCTTCGAGCCGCTTGATACGGCGTGTCAACGCGGACGCGGACAGGCTGAGTTCGATGGCGGCATCGTTGAACGACGCGTGCGATGCAACGGCAACAAAAGCGCGAAGCGCGTCGAGATCGACGCCGGGAAAGCGGTTCATGAGCCCTCATGTACAGGCGATTTCGCGGACTGCCCATTCTTGCGTGTGAAGCAATAATAATCACGCCACGTGCAATTCACAAACGTCCGTCGCGTGCGGATACTGGTCATCAAATTTCCACTCCGCGCCAGTGCGCCCGACACGCGATGAACCAGCACCACGACATCGGCACAAACCCCTATACCGGCGGCGTAGCGGCATTCGTCGCGCAATTGCGTTACGACACGATTCCTCACGACGTGATCGCGCGCATCAAGTTGTTGCTGCTCGACTCCATCGGCTGCGCGTTGTTCGGCTCGGCGCTCGAATGGAGCCGCATCCTCGCGGACACACTTGCGCGCGTCGACACGACACCGGGGTGCACTGTATGGGGCACGCCGATGAAGCTGTCCGCGCCGCACGCCGCGCTCGTGAACGGCACGCTGATCCAGAGCTTCGAACTCGACGACGTGCATCGCGCGGGCGTGCTGCATGTCGGCGCCGTCACGTTGCCCGCCGTGCTCGCCGTCGCCGAGACGCTGCCCGCCGATGCGCGCATGAGCGGCCGCGATTTTCTGCGCGCCTGTGTGGCCGGTTATGAAGTGGGGCCGCGCGTCGGCATGTGCATGGGCCCTGAACATATTGCGCAGGGCTGGCATTCGGGCGCGACTGTCGGCGTGTTTTCCGCGGCGACGGGCGCGGCGGCGGCGCTGCGCCTCGACACCGCGCAGACCGTGCATGCGCTCGGCATCGGCGGCACGCAGTCGGCGGGCCTGATGGCCGCGCAGTTCGGCGCGATGGTCAAGCGCATGCATGCCGGGCGCGCCGCGCAAAGCGGGCTGTATGGCGCGCAGCTGGCGCAGAACGGCTTTACCGGCATCGTCGATGTGGTCGAGAACACGTACGGCGGTTTTTGCAGCACGTTCTCGCGCTCGACGGACCGCTATGACCTCACGCAACTGATCGACGGACTTGGCGAGCGCTTCGAGACGATGAACATCGCGCTGAAGTTCTACTCGTGCGTGGGCAGCAACCACACGACGCTCGACGCGATCCGCGCCATGCAGGCGCGCCATCCGTTCGGCGCGGACGACGTCGAGTGCATCGTCGTGCACGGCTCGCGCGTGACGGTCGATCATGTCGGCTGGCCATATGTCCCGCAGGGCCTGACGTCCGCGCAACTGAACCTGCCGTACTGCGTCGCGACGCTGTTGCTCGAAGGCGATGTGTTCGTCGACCAGTTCAGCGAAGCGAAGGTGGCGGACCCGCAGCGCATGGCGCTGGCGAATCGCGTGCAGGTGCTCGAAGACCCGGCCATCACCGCGCGCGGCCGCGGCGCGCGTCACACCGTGCGCGTCGAGGCGACGCTGCGCGACGGCACGCGGCTCGAAGAAACTGTCGAGTCGCAACGTGGCAGCGAGCATGCGTTCGCGAGCGAAGCGGAAATCATCGACAAGATGACGAAGCTTGCCGAGCATCGTATCGAAAGCGCGCAGATCGAGCGCATCGTCGACTGGATCATGCATGCCGAGAGCAAGACGGACGCCGCAGAACTCGTGCGCCTGCTCTCGACGCGAGGCTAGCGCCAGGGCGCACGCAGTACCGCAGACAGTACGCGAGCAGCACCGCGGCAAGCACAAAGCGAAGCGGCCCGATAGCCGCAAGGAGACACAGGATGGCCGCAACGCCGCATGATCTGACGCTTCAGGCTTCCCCCGCCGCGCGGCGCGAGCGGCTGCGCTCGATCATCGGCGGCAGCGCGGGCAATGTGATCGAGTGGTACGACTTTCTCGCGTACTCGATCTTCTCGATCTATTTCAGCAAGGCCTTTTTTCCCGGCGGCAATCAGACGGCGCAACTGCTGAACGCGGCTGCCGTCGCCGCGATCGGTTATGTGGTGAGACCGCTTGGCAGCTGGGCAATCGGCGCGCTCGCGGATCGCCACGGACGGCGCGTCGCGTTGAGCTTGTCGGTGGCGATGATCATCGCGCTCACGCCGACTTACGCGACGATCGGCGTCGCGGCCCCAGCCGTGCTCGTCTGCGCGCGTCTGCTGCAAGGCTTCAGCATGGGCGGCGAAGCGGGTACGAGCGCCACGTACCTTAGCGAAATGGCGCCGACCGGGCGGCGCGGCTTCTTCGTCGGCTTCGTGCAGGTGACGGTGGTGATGGGGCAGCTCGTCGCGCTCGCGCTGATGCTCGTGTTGCAGCGCTTCGCGCTGACGCCAACGCAGCTCGAAGAATGGGGCTGGCGTATACCGTTCGCGATCGGCGGCGCGCTTGCCGTGTTCGCGCTGTATCTGAGGCGCGGCATCGCGGAGACTGATGCGTTCGAGCGCTCCGATACGCTCGCGGCTAGCCAGGCGTCGCGCGAGTCGGAGCGCGGCAGCCTGCTTGCGCTGCTCGTCCGGCATCGCATGCAAACGCTATGGACGATCGGCATCAGCATCGGCGGCACGGTTGCGTTCTATACGTTCACGATCTATCTGCAGAAGTACATGGTCAACACGACGGGCTTCAGCCGCGATACCGCGACGCTGATCGCGACCGTCGCGCTCGTGATCTACATGTGCTTCCAGCCGCTCTGCGGACTGCTGTCGGATGTGGTCGGGCGGCGGCCCGTCATGCTGATCTTCGGCATCGGCGGCACGTTCTGCACGGTGCCGCTGATGCACGCGCTCGGCAGCACGCACAGCGTGTGGGCCGCCTTTGCGCTGAACCTCGCGGCGCTCGCCATCCTGAGCGGCTTCTCGTCGATCCATTGGCTCGTGAAGTCGGAACTGTTTCCCGCGAAGTTGCGCGCGCTCGGCGTCGGCTTGCCGTTTGCGGTGGTGTCGTCGGTGATGGGCGGCACGACGGAATATCTCGCGCTGAAGTTCAAGCATGCGGGCCACGAATCGTGGTTCTTCTACTACGTGAGCGCGTGCGCCGCGGTTTCGCTCGTTACGTATTGGCTGATGCCGGAAACGCGGTATCGTTCGGTCATCGATGAAGAAGCGCGCGGTCAGGGTTGACGCGCGATTCGATGCAGCACGCACAAAGAGACAACATCACTGAAAAAGGTGCCAGTACGCGCGCAATTTTTATTTTGCAATGCACCATAGAGGGTGTACTATAGGGTTAATACCTAGGCAATAACCCTGAATGGAGTTTGCAATGAGCTACGCTACTGCTACCTCGACGGCTACGAAAGGCGGTTTCCTTGCCCGTGTACGCGAATTTTTCGCTGACGCGTGGCGTACCCATCTGGAAGTGTGCGAAATCATCGCCGAATCACATCGTCGTCCGCGCTAAGACTATCGCTCGACCGCGTACACGCGCGGTTCAGGCGGGGCGCCGAGAAGTGGCGAGCGCGCATCGCGCCGGCGCTTCAGCTGCCGCCGAGACGCGCGGGCTGGCTCCAGTTTCCGTCGCAATCCACATGTCGGCCAGTCCTACGTCCAAAGGTCGCGCAACGCTTGCGCGCGAATCGACGAGGCCAATTTGCAGCGGCCAAATAGACGCCACCTGATTTCACGCGATCCCTATTGCGCAGGGTCCGGTTGCGGCATCCCTGGATCGAGCAGATTCGAACTGAAATCGCACGATTGCGCAGCTAGCCTCGCAATGGCCGCACTCAACGAATGCGACTGGTCTGCCCGATGCATCGCGATGTATTTCACCGGCGGCAGCGCGGGCCTTGTCGGCACGATTACGAGCGCACGCCGCTCCAGCATATGTCGCAGGCAGGCTTTCGGTAGATAGCTGACGCCGAGCCCCGACAACGTCAGACCGATTTGCGCGATGAGGCTATTGCTCGCCAGCACTTTCTGAAGGCTGACGCCGTGGTCCTGCAAAAAGCGGCTATACACATAGCCGGTGCCGGACAACCCGCCTTGCAGGATCAGGGGATATTTCGCGATCTCCGTAATCGGGATGGCCGTCTTGCGCGGCGCGAGGCTCGCGGCACACATCCACGCATTGTCGACCTGGCCAACCGCCGTGGTCGCGAACGGTTCCGTGCCCTGGGTCTGCGGCACGATGATCACATCGACGGTGTCGGTGGCGAGCCGCTCACGCAACGTCGCATTCAGTTCAACTTCCGCTTCCACCTTCACTTTCGGGTATTCCGCCTGTATCGCTGAGACGAGGCGGGGCAGCCATGTCAACGCCGTGAGTTCGGTGACGCCGATGCGTATCTGCCTCACGAGCGCCTCTTTCGAACTGACGCGCTCGACGATCTGATCGCGGCGCTCAAGCAACTCCTTCGCGTACTCGAAAAATTCAGCCCCCTTCTTGGTCAGGCGCGCGCTGCGATGGGCGCGGTCGAACACCACGAGATCGAAAGCGCGCTCGAGCTCTTGCACACGCTTGGAAACCGCCGACTGGGTCGTATTCAGACGCGTCGCCGCGGCCTCGAACGATCCTAGTTGCACGATCCAGTACAGCGCTTCCATCTGCTTGAAGGTCAGCATCGCGTTGTCATGACATGAATAAAAGCGATATGTTCGCATAGAAAAAAATCGCTTTTTATGTTTATTCTGGATGCTTATGGTTTCGACATCGAGCTGAAACACAGCGCATGCGGGACGGGCTCGACCGAGCGCGCTCGAAAGAAGGCACGCCGCTTCCCGCGTCAATCCATATCAATCGGTCCGTCTGGAGAACGCATGGAATCCGTGATCGAAACACCGCCTGTCGAACGCATCGAGCGCAAGCCGCGCATCGGATTGGCCTGGCAAATACTGATCGGCCTCGTCGTCGGCATTGCGGTCGGCTTCGTGCTGAACCGCTTTCCTCAAATGCGTGATTCGGTCGTGACAGGCTTTCTGCAGCCTGCCGGCGACATTTTCATCCGGCTCATCAAGATGGTCGTCGTGCCCATCGTATTCACCAGCATGGTGGCCGGCATTGCAGGCGTGGGAGATGGGCGCGCTCTAGGGCGCATCGGCCTGAAGACGCTGGTGTATTTCGAGGTCGTCACGACGATCGCCATCGTGCTGGGGCTCGTGCTCGGCAATGTGTTGCAGCCGGGCGTCGGCACCGACATGTCGCAACTCGGTCACACGGACATCTCGCATCTGCAGCAAGCCACGCAGACGCAAGGCCATCACGGCTTCATGTCCTTGCTGCTCAATATCATTCCCGACAATATCGTCGCGTCGATGGGGCGAGGCGATCTGTTGCCCGTCATCTTCTTCTCGGTGCTGTTCGGGCTCGGCTTGCAGTCCGTGCCGGCGGAGTACAGAAAGCCCGTGCTCGCCACGCTGAAGGGCATCGGCGACGCG
>Ga0247692_1000094_pt1 | contig 18982 bp, 21 predicted proteins | sample CNK33_metaG_FD_183041 | JGI IMG/M metagenome (GOLD analysis project Ga0247692, IMG submission 183041) | Soil microbial communities from Purdue University Martell Research Forest, Indiana, United States - CNK33 | ecosystem: Environmental > Terrestrial > Soil > Temperate forest > Bulk soil...
TTCATGATTTCTTCGTTTTTGCAGACAGTGACGTCTCGGTGGGGCGAGATTATCTTCGCAGAATAATGGACGAACTGCAGGCGGAAAGCGTGGGTCTTGTGACATGCGCATACGTTGGCGTACCCGATCCAGGCTTTTGGCCGAGGCTTTCAGCGAGAGCCGTCGACTATCAGTTCTTGCCCGGCGTCGCGATGGGTCTCGCGCTTGGTCTTGCCAAGCCGTGTTTCGGGCAGACAATCGCGATACGTCGTGAAACACTGGATGCGATTGGCGGCCTTCGTCAATTTTCCAATTTCCTTGCGGAGGATCACGCCATTGGGGCTGCAGTACGCGCGACAGGAAAAAAGGTGGTCATCCCGGGATTCGTGATCGGACATGCCTGCACGGAATCCACGGCTTCTCGTCTTTTCGAACATGAGTTGCGCTGGAGCAGGACGATCCGGGGGATCGATCCCCTCGGCCATTTCGGTTCGGCGCTGAGTTATCCCGTTGCACTGTCAGTATTCGCGCTATTGCTCTCGGGGGCGTCGATATGGTCAATCTGGTTGCTTGTCACGGCCTTGTGCGCGAGAGTGTTATTGCAGATCCGCATCGATACCATGCTGAGGCGGCCGGTTCGCGATTTTTGGCTCTTGCCATTGTGGGATTTCATTGCTTTCGCCATACTTTGCGCAAGCTTTCTGTCGTCAAGAGTTGTATGGCGAGGCATAAGTTTCGATGTTGACCGCCGTGGATTGCTGAAAAGCACACCTGCCAATGAATCTCGTCATTCATCTCGATGATCGGGTATATCAGCAGACTCACAGCGTTTGCGGAAATGAGCGGGATGCTGTTACTTTCCACGAGAAATGAACCGGCAGTGAGCTTTACGGCAGGTATGCGAAGCCGCAGTGACGCGGGGCGCATGAAACAGAGAGCACCCGCAGATGAAACACCTTGGAAGTATTGCCGCCTTGTGCGGTCTCGCGTTCGCCCTATGGCTCGTGTGGCGCGATCATCCTGCCGCCGTGCTGCAACTGCTGAGAGGCGCGGGCATGGGTCTCGTGCTGGCCGCCTTGCTGCATATCCTGCCGATGTGCGCAAATGCATGGGATTGGCGCACCCTGATCCGCGTCCGTGAGCGGCCCTCATTCCCGGCAATGCTCAGGCTCGTGTGGATCCGCGAGTCGGTCAATGGTCTTTTGCCCGTTGCGCGGATCGGCGGGGAAATCGTTTCGTTCCGGCTGCTCGTGCGCGCGGCTATGCGCCCGGCAACCGCGGCGGCGAGCCTCGTCGTCGACATGCAGCTGACGCTGATCAGCCAACTCCTCTTTGCTTTGGTCGCCGCAGGCTATGTGCTCGAGCATTCGTCTTCCGATATGGCGCACTTCGCAGGCCGCCTCGCCTGGGGCATTGCGGCGCTCGCCCCGGTGCTGGTGCTGTTCGCGCTCGTTCATCATGCGCGGCCATTCGAGCGTGCGGCACGAACCCTCAACCGGATCACGAGCGGCAAGGTGGTCGACCTGGTGGGCACGTCCGCACGCATCGATCAGTCCATCAAACTGATCTGGCGGCAGACTGGCATTGTCGTCCGCTATCTGCTCATCTGGCAGACGCTGCAATGCGCGGGGTATGCGCTGGAGATCTGGTTCGCGCTGCACGTTCTCGGGGCGCAGGCGACCTTCGCGCAGGCGTTCGTGATCGAGGCACTGATTCAGCTTGTCAGCAGCGCTGCTTTCCTGGTCCCGGGCGGCCTCGGCGTGCAGGAGGGCGGCTTCGTGCTGATCGGCGGGCTGCTCGGATTCGACGCACCGACGTGCCTCGCACTCGCAGGAGCGCGGCGCGTACGCGATCTGCTGTTCTATTTGCCGGGCCTGCTTGCATGGCAGGTGGCCGAATATGCGCTGCCGTCGACACGCCGTGTTGAAGGCGCGGATTGAGGAAGGAGGCTATGTTTGAGCCGATGCTGGCATATAACCGGCTCCGTTCACGATGTAGTCAAGGGATGCCCGAACGCATTGCCCAAATATTTCTGTAGGCATATGCGGACGGGCGCGCTGCGCTGAAGTCGAGGCACGTAAAACCGCTGATCGGTGCCTGAGGCCTCATGCCTTACGCGTCCGCAGAAATCTGAAGAACTCCACGCCTTCCTGAAGACGTCGTTTCATCATTTCCCAACTCACCAGCATCTCGCGGACGATCTCCCAGATCTTCGACGGCCGGAAATAAAAGTGCTTGTAGAACTCCTCCACGCCAAGATAGATCTCCTCGCGCGACAGGTGCGGATAGCCGATCGTTGCCGCCTGGGTGCCCGCGTCATTGATCAGGGTGATGACCTTGCTGTCTTTAAGCCATCCATTCTCGACCGCCTGCTTGTGAAGGACTGTGCCCGGATAGGGCGCAGCAAGTGACACCTGGATCGTGTGGGGGTTGATCTCTTTCGCATACTGGATCGTCTTTTTGATCGTTTCGTGCGTCTCACCGGGGAGACCAAGAATGAACGTACCGTGGATCTTGATGCCAAGCTTGCGGCAATCATCACTGAACTGGCGTGCCATATCGGTCCGCAGGCCCTTTTTGACGTTCACGAGGATCTGGTCGTCGCCGGATTCGTAGCCGACGAGCAGGAGCCGCAAGCCGTTCTCTTTCATCACCTTCAGGGTTGAATAACGTACGTTCGCTTTGGCATTGCACGACCACGTTACTCCGAGCTTGCCAAGGCCGCGGGCGATATCTTCGGCTCTCGCAGCGAGGTCGGTGAAGGTATCGTCATCGAACATGATCTCCTTGATTTCGGGCATGTTGTCCCTGATCCATTTCACTTCTTCAAGGACGTTCTCGACCGAACGCACGCGGTAGCGATGGCCCCCGACGGTATGCGGCCAGAGACAAAAGGTGCACCTGGATTTGCAGCCTCGCCCCGTATAGAGCGACACATACGGATGCTTGAGATAACCGCTGAAGTAATTTCTGGTCGTCAGGTCGCGCTTATAGACGGGTGCGACGAAAGGAAGCTGATCCATGTCTTCAAGAATGGGCCGGGCTTCGTTGTGCGTGATTGTGCCATCGGGCAGGCGATAGCTGAGTCCGAGAATGGATTCGAACGGAAGCCCCTGCGCTATGTCGCGACATGTGAAGTCGAATTCTTCGCGGCACACGAAGTCAAGTGCATCGCTTGCGGCAAGTGAGCCGTGAGGATCAACGGCTACCTTCGCACCGACCATTCCGATGAGGATCGTGGGCTTGCGCCGTTTTAGATGTTCCGCGAATTGCACATCACTCGGGAACGAGGGAGAACTCGTGTGAATGATAACGAGTTCGTATTGCACAGCAATGTCAAGGGTCGTTTCCAGTGACAGGCCGTCTGCAGGCGCATCTACGAGGCGGCTATCCTTAACCAGCGCAGCGGGCTGGGCGAGCCACGTTGGATACCAGAACGATCGAATTTCGCGCTTCGTCTGGAAACGTGAGCCCGCTCCACCATCGAAACCGTCATAGGAAGGTGCCTGCAGAAACAACGTTTTCATAGATTCTCTCAAAGAAAATTGTCTGCTTGAGCGAGATCGGTCACTCGCCGAGACTCGCCGGGCATCGGCGATGTTCGGAATTTGATTTATGCCTTCAAAAACAGGCCGGCCGCTGGCTCACGGTACGGCCGCCGCCATCCCCGTATATGCGGGAATGGACGGGCAAAAGAGAGGTGTGGCTATCACTGGGAATGGAGGACGATCAAGAATACTACGACTTGCAGGCTCGAAATCGCAAATCACGGGTTTTCCCCGGTCGCGAGCGTTACCGTGAAACTACTTTGCCGGTCGGCGATCATCGAGACATCATGAGCGTAGCTTACGATAAGCTTCTCGTTATTTTCCGGCGCATTACAGCGCACTGCACGGCCGGGATCGATGACGACGTGAATCAGTCCACCTTCCACGCCGTTGAGAAAATCGTTCCCACGTCGCCGGCGTCTGCCACTATTGCGGCGGTAATATGAGCGATAAAAACGACGTGGAGGTCGCCGAGACGGTTCGAATGCGTGCACGCGCGCTACAAGGGTACTTTCGCCCGCCCGCCGCCTGACCTCTGGTGAGGGGGCGAGACATTCACATGCCTCGGGCGATTTGGAGAACGACCGTATTCGCGCCGTGTGGGACATTGTTCTCAACATAAGAACGTCACATAGTGCAGCGCGCAGCAACCCGGCCGCTGTGGCCCGACGCGGAATGGCCGGTGGCACTAACTATGCATATCCGCTCGTTCACTGCGCTCGATGCTTCAATGCGGGAGGCGATGTATGACGCAAGGTCGACACAACTCGGACGGTGTGCCTGTCGGCAACGGCCAGCAAATCAGTCCCGCTGAGTTTTTGCTCATGGCAGGCTTTCTTGCATACCGGGCTCCCTTGGCGGAGGCTGCAACCCAAGCTGCCGCCCGATGTATTCTGCACGCCGTACTCGGGGCAGCAACGGCGGGCGGGTTCGCTTATTCGGACGTTCTCGAAACGATGATGGAGACGGGGGAAAAGTCTTCGCGCCTGTGGGCGCTTGCGGAGCAGGCTGCCGCTGCCGTTGGCGATACGACTGCTTACCTGCAAGTGGTTCGCAATGTCGGCATATCAATGGAGGGAGACCCGTAAACGGCCCCGCGAGCGCCGCGCGTCGCGGCGAGAATGGCTGCCACGATGGTAACGCGGGACGTGCCGATAAGCGTCCGTTAAGTTTTGCGCGTTTAGCATGAACTTCGCGTCAATAGTCGAACGGGGTCAGGCGGGGCTGCGCGGCACAGCCCGGCCGAATGGCAAACTCCCTGCCGCTGTGACGGAGGGATTCGATGAAAAACGTTGCTGTGTCGCTGCTCGCAGCATGCTCCGCCGTCGTTCGTGCAGGTGTGTCGCATGGCGAGGTGCGACCCCGGGTCATCCCGGCTGTGCAGCCGTCTGCAGATGCCGGGAAACATCCGCCCGGAGATATGCCGGCTAAGCAGGTCTTGGTCACGTACCGGTCGCCGTTGGAGTTTTCGTTGAAAGTCCCCGAAGGGTGGGCGCGCCGGGAGACGTTGCAGTCCGTCGAGTTCGCGGACAAGTACGACCGGATCTCAGTAGTGGTCACTTCGCGGACGCGGCCACTGACGCTCGAAGACGTGAAGTGCCATGAGGTGCAGGAGGTTCTGCAGTCCGGCGACGATGTACACGTGTCACATGTCAAAGTCATATGGCTGCCATCCGGCATCGCGTTCGTCGTCACGTATGCGTCGGGTTCGGCAGGCAGCCCGGTTATCAACAAGGCCATCCACTTCGAGAATGCGCGTTACCTTTTCTCGAAGAACGGCAAGCTCGCGACTCTGACGCTTTCCGCGCCGTCGGGCACCGATAATGCCGGCCACTGGCAACTCATGGCGGAAAGCTTCGGTTGGCACTGACATCGTAGTCCTTGCAGCATGGGACCTGTGTCGCTTCTTTGGAACTTCTCGGAGGTCGAGCGCGATAGCCGGGCAGAGCGACGTGCGGACAAAGCTAAACCTCCGCGCGCTTGGCAGAACGAGGGGAATTAGGAGGGCGAATCAAATATATAATTCCTTCATGCGTCGTCAAGGTCAAAGTTGACCGATTTTCGTCAACTGCGATGTGCTTCGAACGGGCGGTCTGAAACGCCGCGTCGCACCTTCGACGCAAGGTGGCAGCAACGATGCGATCGTGAAGAATCGTCAGCAGGAAACCGCCGCAAATCGTGCTTATGAAAATAGGGTGGCGGACGCGAAGAAAGTCTACGACCAAAAAAAAGCGGAGGCCAAGAAGGAGCGTGATGCTGCTATCGCCGCGGCGCGATATGGAACAAGCCAGTAACCAGCATGCTTACTCGCCTCGCGCTTTCACCCAGACGGTCGAGCGTCGGCTCTGTCTACGCAACGGACTTTAGGGTGTCGACCATGGCCGTTGCGTCGTCGATCGCCACGGAGGTTCGCGTCTGTCTCGTATGCCGGTCTCTATGGCTGGCCGAAAACATAAAAGAGAGCTACACGCATCCGCACATTCAATATACCGCGGGCATGCCCAGTGGACGATGTTTGAAGCGTCGATGCACCCAGTAGTACTGAGCAGGAAATTTCAGTATCTGGGTCTCAAGAAACGCATTCATGGAACGCGCATCATTCGTTTCGCTTTCCGAGGGGAAATCGCTGAGTGGCGCAAAGACGTTCAACCGATACCCTTTGAAATCCGGAAGTACTTCCGTGACGAACGGCACAACGCGTGCACGTCCCATTTTCGCCAGTCGCGAAACAGAAGTCAGCGTGCACGCCTGGACGCCAAAAAATGGCACAAAAACAGAGTTTTCGATGCCGTGGTCCATGTCCGCAGCAAGCATGACCGGCTTGCCCTCGTGAAGAAGTCTCACGATCTTTCTGGCGCTTGTCGAGCGTTCGATCATCTCTGCGCCGAATCGGCCGCGCTGCCGTCTGGCCAGATCGCAAAGTCGCGTGTTGGACATGTGTGTGTACAACGAAGCGGCGGGCATCTTCAACGAGTAAAACATGCACCCAATCTCGATGCCCACGAAATGAAACCCCATAAAGATGGTGGGCGGAGCATTCTTGTCTTCGAGATCAATCGCGCTTTCGACCTGGACGATATTTCTTATTCTCTGCGCGCTACCAAACCATTGAATGCCTCGTTCGAGATAGCTGCGGACGACGTGCCGGAAGTGGTCCCTTGCAAGCTCATCGAACTCACGTTCCGTCTTTTCCGGAAAGCAGAGACGCAGGTTGACGAGGACTATATGTTTGCGACGGCTAGGGAGCCTATACAGCGCCGCGCCGAGCCCGCTGCCAAGCCTCGCGACCCATTGGTACGGAAGTATTGAGAGTGCGCGCAGTAAAGCGACGACGAGCAAATGACCGAATTGTTGCAAGACCAGCTCCTGTGTGGTGGTTGGCTATGCCAACTGAAACGCATCCGTTCGCTGACCACAAACCTTGATCAGGTAAAACTGCCAAGGCGATGTCGCAAGCCTGGCGTACCACACTGAAGCAAAACATCGAAAGGGCGAAAGCCAAACTCCCGCACGACTTTCCGGTGCTGTCCACGAGAGGGCTGATGGGAGCGACGAAGATTGGGGGCGGGAGTGAAGCGCGTGTAACGGGTGCGGATACTAGCTTGCCACCTCTGGCACGTAACGGGCGGGTGTCCGACGCGATAGTTACTTTTGCCGCCGTGGCAGTTTTATTTAACGTCGACACGTGGACCAGCAATCCGACGGCGACGCTGCGTGAGCGGATGACCGAATTGCCTCGCAACCGGCCGTTGCTTGCATGATGGGTGAAGGGCCTCCCGTCATGCCTTCGACTAGCTTGCGCTCAGGCAGCCAGTGCATTTACTGAGTTGGAATTGCCCGTAAGGAACATGCTGCCTTTGCAAAGAGGGCTGGTCGTGCTGCCATAAGTGGGAGATTTACTACCGTGAGTGTACGCTTCGAACATTAACGCGACCTTAACGGATTGGCAGTTTCGAAGAAATATTTTTCTCAAATGACCGATGGGGGCCGATCGACGATCTGCCGAAATGCGGCGTAACTTTTGGAGAGAACTTGCCATCTGGTGCGAAAGGACCAAGGGTTGGGGCTCGGCTTTCGCGCACAGCCCGAGCGACTTCGCGGAGACCAAGGGCGTCGAGGTGCAGCCGTTCCACTCGCATGCCCATATTGATTTCGATGGACTGCCCAATTACACCCCGCGGGGCCACATTGGTCTCGACATTGACGTTAACCCGGACCTCAGTGTTACGGTGTCTTGGTCGGCCTCGGAATTCGACGACGAAACCGAAGGCGGCTCTGTGGACGGCGGTGCAAATGTCGCGAAGAATGGCCCGCAGGCGTCGAACGAGCCTCAACGAACCCGGAAGTTCGCGATGGAAACGCGATGCCCGGAAGACTACGCATGCCGTTTCTTATGGGCCGGCGAAGACGAAGGAGCAAGTGCCAAGGTGGAGACCTTGCCATCGCTTTCGATTTCGACAAAACCGATCCTGCTGTACCAGTCATAGGCAACTCGGTTGCATACGAAGACATTCAAGTACAGCGGTTTTTGTAAGTGACTGGACAACGACATCACCTTGGCAATAGCTGCACGGCCAATTGACCTGTTTTGCATCTCCGGCACGATACAAAGCATCCGCAGCCATACGAGATCGGGTTCGACCTCCCAGTGCACGAATCCGCATTGCTTGTCTTCCCATGTAACTATTTGACAAGACCCTTGGCGAAGGCTTTTGGCAAACCCAGCCTGTTGCAAGTCGTCGTCCCAGCCATACGCTGAGGTAACGAAGCCCTTCATCGTTCGCCGGTACGTGTCAAATAGCCATTCCGAGTCTTCAGGTGCGGCCTGCCGATAATCCACATTCATCACAACCGCCGATCGCGATAAACAGGTGAGACAGCGCTACAAACCATGATTCGCTGCTGCCGACACAGAACTTACTCCGCGGAGACCGGAGCCGACCGGCTTCGCGCGAAGACGCCTGGTCCACCATCTACTGACTCAACACCAATCGAGAGAGTCGCCCGGTTCGCAACGCCCCCTTCGAAAAGTGATTCCGACGGCTCACTATGCAGTATGTTGCTGCTGGAGCCGTGATGTCCGCTCCTGGGCGGATTGTGCCTCACCTCGTCAGACGGGTAGCCGCACCGACCGATTGGGACTCTGTAGAGGTCGTCGCATCGATCATGGGCCCTCCACTTGATAGTCCTTCGCCGGGCTGCCGGCTTTCCCGCATTGCGGGCTGATTTTGATGTTGCAGAAGAATGCGGAAGATGAGTCCGTGCGTGATCAGCAGTAGTGGTACAACGAGAGTCGGAATGAAGTAGGTCGCGCCCAACTGCCCCGCCACGAGCCCGGCATCATTGGCCTGATAGAACGCGTTCAAGAGATCTGCCAAGCCCCACAAGTTGAAGATCCAGGCGACCACAATGCCAGCCCCGCGTGGCAGCAAAACCAGTGATAGCGATGCGAGTGTTGCCGCAACGAGATCCCCGTAGGCGGCGGAATACGCGAAGGCAGACGGCAGTTCGGGCGACACGACGCCTGGGACAAGGAATGCCAACCCAATGAAGCGGAAGCTGTGCAGGATGAGAAGAGGCCGCAGCGCTTCGACCGGTCGCAGGAGACGGAGTTTTGGCCAGACGTATCGCCTGGTGACGATTCCCCATGTGCTGAAGCTGAATGCGATGCTAACGAAAAAACAGAGCTGGGGCAGCATGAGACTCTCCTTTGGTTCAAATTCCCGCGATCGCTCGTGAAAACTTAAGCGCGCAGCGTGCGTAGCTCTGCGGTCACAGCGCCTCGCTCCGCGTGAGGCATGGCATGCTCGCGCAGCCAGACCTTGGACTCAGGGGCAAATTGCGGTTCTGACGGGAACGGACAGCGTAGTTCACGGTCGTAGCGCTCGAGGTCGAAACCGGGGCTGAGCGGGGCGATCACGGACTGCGCGAACTGGCGAAGCCAATTGCCAGGCGTCCGCCGGTTGCCTGGAAGCGCCGCGTAGCGACGCGCGATCGTCTCGAAGTCCTCGGCTGGCTGACCAGTCACATCGAGCACGTCCGTGGTCGGAGCACCCAGCTCAAAAGCCCCGCGTTTGTGATCGTCAATGTAGTAGCGAACGCCGCTGATCAGGTCGATCGGCAAGCCGCCCATCCGGGCGGCCTTCATGAATAGCCAGATCGGCATCGGTACGACCTTGACCGATCGTCCGGCGGCCCGGCCGATTGCCTTGGCCATGTCCTCCGCGCCCAGGAGTTCCGGCCCAGTGGGGCGGTAGCGCTTCCCGGCGTGCCGCGCAGGATCCATCAGGGCCGCGACGGCGACTCGCGCGATATCCTCGTTGGACGGTGGCGCGTTACGGCTATCGCCATAGATCCAGGGAAATACTCCGAGGTGCGCAGCAAATCCAGTCAGTGCGAGGTAGGCGTCAGCGAAGAAGCCCGGCCTCACGATCGTATGCGCGACTCCGGGCGTCATCGAAAACAGCTGATCGACGAGCCAGAGTTGCCGGGTCATGAGGGCGGGATGCGAGGGACTCGACAGCCACTGGGTCAGGCTGACGATGTGTTCGAGCCCGGATTCCCTGGCGGCGACGGCGAATGCGACCGCGCCCTGAATCATGTAGGGATCGAAAGGCGGACAAAAGTAGGCGCGCTGAACGTCTTTCAGCGCGTCGGCGACGCGCTCGACATCACTCATGTCGGCAATCGCTATCTCGGCCCCCTGCGCTTTCAGCCGCACGCTGCGCCCATCTTCCCGATGCACCATGGCGCGTACGGGATAGCCGGCCTTCAGCAGTTCGGCAACGACGACGCTGCCTGTCTTCCCGGTCGCACCGGTTACGAGGATCCTTGGCTTGGGCATGATCGCCTCCTGGCAGTCTTGGTACCCATAAGTACCAGAAGATGACTTCAGTATGGTACTATGCAGTACCGAATGTCAAGAGAGACGATGATGACCACGGTATCGCTGTCAAAGGAACGTCAGGAAGGCCGCGAAGAAACTGAGGTGCGCGCGCGCATCCTCGATGCGGCCTTCGCGTCGTTCATGACGAGTGGCTACGCGGCGACCAGCACGCTTGAGATTGCCACGCGCGCGCGGGTTTCGAAACGAGAACTGTATGCGCTGGTGGGCAACAAGAAGGAAATGCTGATCGCGTGCATCAGCGCGCGCGCCACGAGACTGCAGGTACCCGCTGACTTGCCCGTGCCGCACGACCGCGAGACACTCGCGCACGTACTGACATCTCTCGGGACGCAGCTCGTCCGCGAGATCACCGATCCAACGGTCATTGCGGTCTTCCGACTGGCGATCGCCGAGGCGGTCCACGCGCCCGAGGTGGCGCAAGCGCTCGACTCGACAGGGCGCGAGACAAGTCGTGCCGCCTTGCGTCAAATCATGGCCCGGGCTCGGGCGTCTGGACTTCTCGATGGCCGTCCTGCCGAACTTGCCGAACAGTACGGCGGGTTGCTGTGGGGTAATTTGATGGTCAGCCTGCTGCTTGGCGTCGCCGAACGGCCGAACTCACGCGAAGTCGCGGCACGTGCACGCAACGCCACCGCTGTCTTTCTACAACTTCATCCGCTCCCGTAGCGCCGCGATGTTCGGCAAGAGTATCGCCGCTGAAAAGTTCGAGGTTCAAGGAGGTTTTGCCGGCGCAGGCGCGAGTACGGATGCGTCCGGGCCTGACGGCATCGTGGGTGCGACGGGAATGAATACGCTGTATGTGGGCGACGTAGATTCCGTGAAGATCGTCGATACGTCTGCGATGAACACGGTCGAGACGATGCAAATTCGGGCGTATTCGGCGTGAGCGGTGATGGGGCCGGGTTGAAGATAGAACATCTGCGAGGTACGGATTGCGGGCTCCTCATATAAGAACCGATGGCGTGATGTTGCCGAGAGTCGGCGTTTGCGCCACTGTTGCGTGTCGCGGTCGAACTGGATAATGAACGTCATTGCAATACCCGAGGAGTGGTGAGATGTCAGCTGTAACCGCTGTTACCGCAGCCGAGAGCGCTGCTGCACTAGCACATTTCACAGCGTCGTTAGCCTTCGAAACTGATTGTGCCGATGTTCATGCGGCGTTGATCCAAGGCCCGAACGCAATTGATTTCGTGTTGCTTGACGTACGCAGTCCCGCGATGTTCGCCCGAGGCCATGTGCCGGGTGCCATTAACCTGCCGCATGGGAAGATCGTGGCATCGAAACTGGCTGCCTATCCGGCTGATACCCTGTTTGTGACCTATTGTGCCGGTCCACATTGCAACGGCGCGACGCGTGGTGCGATCCGGCTGGCGCAACTTGACCGCCCCGTGAAGGTCATGGTTGGAGGCGTGACCGGGTGGGTTGATGAAGGCTTCGAACTTGCGACCGCTGCAAGCGTTTGACGCACGGCTTTGGGGTGGAACTGTCGAACGCGTCTGGGGATAGGCTCTCTAGCGTGCGGTTCTTGCGACGCCCGAGAGAATACCGGACGACGGCTTGGGATGGGAGATGTTCAGTGGCGCAATCGTCAATCTCCGGTAACATTACGCCATGCAAGATCATCTCGTCGCGGCGCTCGTCTACGACCGCCTGTGTACTTTCGAATTCGGTTGCGTGACCGAACTGTTCGCGCTCGAGCGCCCGGAACTCGGCGTGAAGTGGTATCGCTTCGCCGTCTGCGCGGTCGAACCGGGGCCGATTCGCGCGGCGGGGGGGATCGGCATTGCTGCGCCGTATTCGCTCAAGATGCTCGATCGCGCGTCGACGATCGTCGTGCCCGGCTGGCGCGATCCCGACGAGCGTCCGCCCGAGCCGCTGCTGAAAAAAATCCGCGCGGCCGTCGAGCGCGGCGCGCGTGTCTGTTCGATCTGCTCGGGCGTGTTCGTGCTGGCTGCGGCGGGTGTGCTCGACGGCAAGACGGTCACGACCCATTGGCGATATGCGGAGAAGTTGCAGCAGCGCTATCCGCAACTTCGCGTGCAGCCCGACGCGCTCTATGTCGACGAAGGGCAGGTGATTACGTCGGCGGGATCGGCAGCGGGGCTCGACATGCTGTTGCATCTCGTGCGGCGCGACTACGGCAGCGCGATTGCGAACCGCGTCGCGCAGCGGCTCGTCGTGCCGCCGCATCGCGAGGGCGGCCAGGCGCAGTTCGTGCCGCGTCCGATGCCGCAGGACGACAGCAGCCGTCTCGCGCGGCTGATGGACTACGTGCGCGCCAACCCCGCGCACGCGCATACGCTGGCGTCGCTGGCGGACCAGGCGGCGATGAGTCCGCGCACATTGCAGCGGCAATTTCGCGACGCGACGGGGATGGCGCCTTATGAGTGGCTGATCCGCGAGCGCGTGGCGATTGCGCGCGAACTGCTGGAATCGCCCGCCGATCTGCCGATGTCGCGCGTCGCGGAACTGGCCGGCTTCGGGTCCGAGGAATCACTGCGACGGCATTTCCGGCGCATCGCGTTGACGAGTCCGGGCGCGTATCGCAAGAAGTTCGGCGCGTCGGCCGTGGCGTGATGTTGCTGCGCTATGCTTGATGCGACAGGAGACGACCACATGACAATGGAGTCGAATCGCGCGCGCGACGCGGAAGTCGCGCGGTTGCTCGATCACGCGCTGCAGCGCGATGCAGCCGATACGATCATGTTCGCGCGGCTGATCGGCGCGAAGGCCGCGAGCGGCGAACTGCTGCATCTCGGCTTGACGCGCGCCGCGCTCGACGCGTTGCGCTCACGTCATTTCCGCGTCGCGGCGCCGCTGCATGTAGGGCCCGAGCACATTGCCACGAGCGCGCATCAGCCTTTCGTCGATGCGTTGCGCGCTTTCCTGCTGCAACACGAATCCTCGCTCGCTGCGACGGATGCCGATGCGCAATGCCTCGCGACGATCATCGCCACGGCGTGTCTGCGTCCCGATCACTTGTGGCGCGATCTCGGACTCGACGGACGCGACGACGTCACGGCAATCCTCACGCGCCACTATCCGCAACTCATCGCGCGCAACACGGATAACACGCGCTGGAAGAAATTCCTCGCGCGCGAACTGGCGCTCGCCGAGGGCCGCACGCCTGCGCCCGCGCCGGGCTGTCCGGGTTGCGAAGACTACGCCTTCTGCTATCCGTCGCGCTAAACCTGCCTGTACGCTGAGCCGAAGCATCCGCGCAAACCCGGCCGTAGAAACCCGAAGTTGAGCGGGACTCATACCCGGCATCAAAAAACATCGCTTCATCGTCGAAAAAATCGGACTGCACAATCGCGATGCCATGTCACGCGCTTGCGTCGGCGCGGCGGTCGCGTCATCCGCGTGGCCGATTACAACAAGATTTGAGACCTTTCCCGCAAATGAATTTGCATGGGATGGGAGTCGACGCTAAAGCGCTAACTCCCATCGACCGCAAATAGGAGACATTCGATGATGCAATCCATCAAGCTGCGCACGGCCCTGTTCGCCGTCGTCGCCACTGCGGCAACCGTACTCACGGCAGGCAGCGCACATGCCGCCGACAGCAACGCCGCGAAGTCCGGAAGCTGGTGCAGCGCGGGCAAGACCGTGCACTTTGCGGGCATCACGTGGGAAAGCGGCGCATTCGCGACGGAAGTGCTGCGGCAGATTCTGGAGAAAGGCTACGGCTGCAAGACGGACGTCGTGCCGGGCAGCACGGCCGCGACGGAAACCGCGCTCGCGCACAACGACGTGCAGATCTGGGCCGAGCAATGGACAGGCCGCAGCGAGATCACCGCGAAGGCCGTCGAGACGGGCAGAGTGAAACTGGTCGGCGATACGCTGCCGGGCGGCACGAAAGAGGGCTGGTTCGTGCCCGACTACGTCGTGAAGGGCGATCCCGCGCGCGGTATCAAGGCATCAGCACCGGGACTCGCTTCGGTGGCCGATCTGCCGAAGTACAAGAACGTCTTCACCGACGATGAAGAGCCGAACAAGGGCCGCTTTCTGAATTGCCCGAGCGGCTGGGATTGCGAGCGCGTGAACACGCGGCTCCTGAAAGTGCTCAAGCTGGATGACGCGTACACGAACTTCCGTCCCGGTACGGGCGCCGCGCTCGATGCCGCGATCGCATCGGCTTACACGCGCGGCGCGCCGATCCTGTTCTACTACTGGGGCCCCGCTGCGCTGATGGCGAAGTACAAGCTGACCGAGCTGAAAATGCCCGCGTTCAACGACGCGTGCTGGCAGACGCTGCGCAACGAGAGCAGCACGCAGCAATGCGCGTCGTCGTATATGGTCTCGCACGTGACGGTCGGCGCGTCGACGCCGTTCTACAACGCCGAGCCGCAATTGATGACGATGTTCACGAAGGTCAAGTTTCCGATGGACTTCCTGAATGCGACGATTCTCGACATGAGCGTCAAGAAACTGGACGCGCCGACCATGGCCGCGCAGTTCCTGCGCACGCATCCGGAAATGTGGAAGACGTGGGTGCCCGCCGATGTCGCGGCGAAGGTGCAGGCGGGCCTGGCGAGCTGATTGCGCATCGTCTGAACGGACATGGATGGCGGCGTGGTGAAAGCGAAAAATGGAAACGAAAATTCGCCGCGCCGCCAACGTCATATAGAATGACGCGCTTTGCCCGTTCTCGCCATGTGGTTCAAGAATCTACAGCTTCACCGTCTTCCCGCTCCGTGGAAAGTGAGCGCCGAGCAAATCGAAAAGTGGCTCGAGCCGCACGCGTTCCAGCCGGCCAACAGCGTCGAGACGACGCGTCAGGGCTGGGCGTCGCCGCGCAATGACGGCACGCTCGTCTACTCGTCCAACAAGCAGCTGCTGATCACGTTCCGCGCGGAAAAGAAATTGCTGCCTGCTTCCGTCGTCACGCAGGTGACGAAGGCGCGCGCGCTGGAACTCGAAGAGCAGCAGGGTTTCAAGCCCGGCCGCAAGCAGATGCGCGACCTGAAAGAGCAGGTCACCGACGAACTCCTGCCGCGCGCATTCAGCATCCAGCGCGATACGCGCGTCTGGATCGACACTGTCAACGGCTGGCTCGCGATCGACGCCGCATCGCAGGCGCTTGGCGACGATGTGCTCGGGTTGCTGGTGAAATCGGTTGATCGGCTGCCGGTCATGAGCGTGCGCGTCGCGCAGGCGCCCGTTTCGGCGATGACCAACTGGTTGCTCGCGGGCGACGGCCCGGTCAATTTCACGCTGGACCAGGACACTGAGTTGCGCTCGCCCGCGGAAGGCAATGCGACGGTGCGCTACGTCGGCCACGCGCTCGAAGCGGACGACATGCGCCGTCATATCGAAGCGGGCAAGCAGTGCATGCGTCTGGCGATGACGTGGAACGACCGTGTGTCGTTCGTGCTGACGCCGTCGTTGACCATCAAGCGCGTGACGCCGCTCGACGTCATCAAGGAAGCCGCCGATCCGACCGCGCAGAACGACGACGAACAGTTCGAGTCCGATTTCACGCTGATGACGGGCGAACTCGCGAAGATGCTGGACGGTATCGTCGATGCCCTCGGCGGTGAACTCGACGACGGCATCGCGCCGGCAAAGGCCGCGTGACGCACTTCAGCGTGTCATAAGGCAAGCCGACACAGAAAGGCCCGCTTCGCGTTATTCAGGGAAAAAACACTACTATTATGCTGTGAGTGAGTAACCACGGCGCTTTGGAAATATTATCTGTAACATTTTCGTGTAATATTTCTTAGTGTGGTTTACGTACGTGAGGGACCTTGGTGAATTCGGGGGCTCCGCCCCCGCCAACCCGCGCTCGCCGCTGGGCAGCCGGGGCGGGTTCAAAAGCAACCCACCCCGGCAGCCATGAGCGTTAGTCGCTCCGGTCCGTCAAGAGCCTTTCGCGGCATAAACGGAATGCTTCCCACGCAAGCGTGGGCCCCTTCCATTTATTCCACGGTGCTCTTGACTGCCCTTCACTCCAAGACCTTTGCTCAGCTGCAATCCAGCCTCTAGGCCCCATGTCCTACACCGCATTCAAGACTTTCTTGATAGCGGTGGCGAACCCCGCTCTGAAGATGGCATGTCCATCCTTCGACACTCGGCCAGTTTTCGCGTCAACCCTCCAGCCCATCTTGGCAAGCAACTCCTCCGAGACGGCGTGGCGCAGCGCATCCACCTCTAGCGGCAAGAGCGTACTCAGTGCTGGTAACACTTGAACGCCCGACTGGGACGTCGGCTCCGAGATTGCCGAGCTGGGTCGGCGGTCAATCACGACCTGAACTTGGGTTTTCAGTAAAGTGTTTTCGGCCCTGAGTTTGCGATTCTCTGCTAGGAAGCTACCGACGACAGCACGAACCGAAGCATCCGGTATCATGGCCAAAACATCATCAGCCACGCCAGGTTCTGGCCTGGCGGCCGGTTTTCTGGCAGCGCCATCTACATGGTTGGCCCATGCCTTTAGCACAGCCCGGTAGTGCTCCCCGGTGGCATTGCGGATTGCTCCGGTCGAAGGTCCTCCGCGTGCCATCGAAAGCCGACCGATAGTAGCGACAGAGAAATCGAGGTTGCCCGCTTTATACTGCTCCTTGCAGAGGGTATGAATAAGCTCCAGCGATTCTCGGGTGCGCTTGGTGGCATCCCGCTGCAAAGCTGCCAGCACATCTTCAGGGCTTAGATTATTCGGGGACATTGGCATCTTCCTCCTCGGCGCCTTCAGGCGCGAAATACGGCAAAGAGTGGCGGCCCTTTACTGAATTTGCGAGCCGTTGAGTCGCTGCCAATTGCACGACCTGACCAGAAGTCATCTCCCGTGCCAATTGCTCCATGTCCAAGTCCAATCCAAGTTCCGCAAGCTGACGTGTCCCCTCAATGTAGGGCAGTGCATCCTTGATGCTGCCTGCTTCAGCGGCAAGCAGCCTTGTGATGTGCTGAACTACGGAAGTCAACTCGTCGTCTGCGAGGCGGAAGAGGACGGGTTCTTTCCCGTTGCGCGCCAGCATCATGTCAAAGGCCTTGCCAGCCTGGAGCACAGGCTTAGTCACGTCGTGCTCGGGATACACGGTAGAGCCCGCAACGGAAGTTAGCACTTGATGCAACTTGTCGCAGTCATCGATAGCGACGCGCACATCCTGCAAACCGCCAACAGCAACCAACTGGACGCCATCACTTTGTGACCCACTCGTGGCCAAGACCGTGCACTTGGCTATGAGCCGAAAGGTGGCGCTGGAGTCTTCAGCATATTTGTTGTTCTTCTCATATTCGCTCTGATGGATTTTGCGCAGTGTATTGAGCTTGTCTTGTTCCAGGAACGGTCGGTCATTTTCTTGGCATTCGAATAGTTCGTCCTCCAACGCGGTAATCTGGCCCTCCAGCTTCACGATGCGCTCACCGACATCGCCCATTTGCAACTGGATATTGTTCCAGTGGTTGTTCAGCCCATCGAGAAAGGCCGGACCAGTAAAAAACCAGCGGCATCGCGGACAGTTCTTCTGGGGATAGCCCGATACTTCGCCGTACGTCACCGTGCCGGTATCCTCGTTGACATACGCGCCACCCGAGTCGCACCCCCATCCTCCCTTCGGGCAAAAACCCTTGTCGTCCTTTGTTAGGCTTGCCCCGTTCTGCATCGCCAGCATCATCGCGGAAATCGCGGCCGGGTCGTGATACGCACCGTGTGCTTCCAATTGCTGGTAGGTTTTGTCCTTCAACCAGCGAGCATAGTTTTCCTGCTCGGCCACCATCAGGCGCTTGGTGGCCGCGTCCATGGTCTCAGTGCAATAGGTAATTCCGGCTTTCGTGTAGTAGAGCGTCATTACCAGTCTTGCGTGCCCTGCGATGCATTTCGACAGAATGGACATGGGCACACCACCGTCCAGCGCATATGCGGTAATGAGCGAGACACGCAGCGCGTGCAGTGGATAATAGGTCGTTAAGCGCGTGTCTCCCCTTACAAATATCAGGGGCTTGTCAGCAAGGTCACGAAGCTGCTCCGCCTCGCAGTGACCCTCTAAAGTGGCCAGTAACTTGTACCAAACGAAGTCAAGGACGGATTGTGCAGCAACGGGCTTCGCTTTGTCCGAGCCTTGGGCAGCGGCATCACGAAACAAGAAGCAAGTGGCGCCCATGGCTTTCAGTTGCACGTCGGCCTTTGTCTTACCGATGTGCTTGCGTTCAAGGTCCGTCCACGCCACCGGGGCCGAAATCGAATTGTATTTTTCTTGCCAATCTCTGAGTTTTTCTAGCCAATACAGCACCTCAGGGTGTTCCCATGGAATCGAATAGCCTTTGCTCCACTCGTCCTTCCCCTTGTCGGCGGTCTTGTTGGTATTGATAAACAACCCCGTCATTTGACGATGTTTGATGTCATCTGTCATCTGGCGGAAGACACCGCGCCGGCAGGGATTTTTAGCATTCCCTTTCGCCAACTGGCTTGTGTTTTTTACCCATTGAACCGCCTCCGATTTTTCTGGACACGAATTTGGGGTAAAACGTGTGTCTGGAAACGGAGTTGAACATGCTGAAGAAGTCGAATGTCACTGAGGTTGTGCCGGGGGCGGTGGAAAAAGCGCGTAGC
>Ga0247692_1000095_pt1 | contig 18798 bp, 25 predicted proteins | sample CNK33_metaG_FD_183041 | JGI IMG/M metagenome (GOLD analysis project Ga0247692, IMG submission 183041) | Soil microbial communities from Purdue University Martell Research Forest, Indiana, United States - CNK33 | ecosystem: Environmental > Terrestrial > Soil > Temperate forest > Bulk soil...
GCCGACACGCAGGCCTGCGTTTTCATGGCCCGCGCCGACACTGTATGCGCGGTTGTTGGCGAATTGCGAGCTGTTCGAGAACGAGTAGGTGCCGCCGAACGAGAAGCCCGAGTAGTTGGCGCTCGCGAACTTGATCGAGTTGCTGGCTGCGTCCTGGCTGTTCTTGTTGAGGTGATCGAGGTTGCCGTAATGGGCGAAGTTCGCGCCGCCCCAGCTGCCCGTTGCGGACAGCGGCGACACGAAGTCCTGCATCGCGTCGTACTGACGGCCGAGCGTGACCGTGCCAGCCTGGCTCGACAGGCCGACGAACGCCTGACGCGAGAACATCTTGCCTTGCGACGACTGTGCGCCGTTGTTCGTGTCGAAGCCTTCTTCCAACGTGAAGACGGTCTTCAGGCCGCCGCTGAGGTCTTCGACGCCGCGCAGGCCGAAGCGGTTTTCATCCGTCGAGCCGCTGCCGACTGCCCACTGGTGGCCCCCATTGACGTTGCTCGTGTAGGAGATCGACGTGTCCAGCGTGCCGTACAGCGTGACGCTGCTTTGTGCGTGTGCGACCGAGGCGAACGAGGCAGCCACTGCCGTCGCGATCAGAATCTTCTTCATCTGTGCTTCCTTCAGTTCATGGGGCAATACGAGGCTTGAATACAAACGGACAAGCTATGCATGCCACGTCCTGTACGAAGCAAGACCACTTAACTTGCCCGGTTTGGGGAAGCGCAAATATAGAAAGGAACCCTAACTATCGATTGATATCTAAAACGGAAATGGTCCATCTCCAGAAAAGAAAGGAAAGCCATAGAAGATTGATTTGATTTGTCTTTTAACCGGACTGATTTCCGATCTTTTTATTGGTATAAATTTTAATGTTGTGATAAGACAACGAAGTTTGTCAGTGATTTATTTGAGATAAATCATATCTAAAAAATGGAAGCGATGTATTCGGTGGAAGCAGCAGTATCGATTCGATGTAAATCGGGAGAGGAGCATGAAATAAAGAGGTGAGGCGGCAGGGGCGATTTCGTCAGAGTGTGTCATAAAGCAAAAATGTCAGTGAACTTTTTTGAGTTATTGTGATCGTCGCTGTAATCTAATTAATCTGAATCTGCCAACTACAGACGAATGTTATTCGGACGTTAGGCGTGTCACACAGAAAATACAGATCCTAATGAAAGACAAATATTTGAAATTGAGCTATTCAGACAGGCGGTGACATTCTTTGACAAAATCAAGGCGGCGATTGAGCCTCAATCGCCGCCTTTTCAAAGCTTTTAAACTATCGATATCACTTGCCCAGCTCGTGACCGATGATGCCGCCCGCGACGGCGCCGCCCACCGTGCCCACGGTGCTATGTGTCGTCTCATGGCCGACATAGCCACCCGCTGCCGCGCCGCCGACGGTGCATCCGCTCACGAACGGCACCAAGAGCCGCCGCTGCGATTGCGACGCGGACGATATAGCGCTTCAACATGTGATGCTCCTGCCTGATTGAAAATGTATCTTCTTCAGCAAGCGTTGTGCCATTTCCCTCAGCGGAATGCCCATTCGCGCAGCAGACCTTTCCGCCCGCGTTGCCACTTTGCTAGACTGCCTTCGCCAGCAGAATCAACCTTTGCTGCCATCGCCGCCGCGCCACCCGTCTCACGAAGTACGGCACCCCTCGAACGCTGCGGCCCGACAACCGGAACACGGAGTCACCATGTCTTACATGCTGCTCATCGTCGAACCCACCGAGCAACGCGAGGAACGCGGCGAAGTCGCGGGCCGCGCCGTCTACGACCGCATGCTCAAATACCGCGCCGAGTTGCAGTCGCGCGGCCAGCTGATCGCCGCCGAATCGCTGTCACCCGTCAAGAAAGGCGTGCGCCTCGAAAAGCGCGACGGACAGACGCGCCTGATCGACGGGCCGTTTGCCGAAGCGAAGGAAATGGTCGGCGGCTTCTTTCTGCTGAACGTCGATACCTACGAAGAAGCGCTCGCGCTCGCCAAAGAATGCCCGGCAGCCGAGTGGTGCACGATCGAAATCCGCAAGGTCGCGCCGTGCTACGAGTACTGACGGCGCCCGCCGGCTGAACCGTCCCGCGCAGCCGCAAGGGTTTTCCCTGGCGGTGCCGGTTGTCGATCTGACTGCGCGCCGCTCGTCGTGGAAGTAAGAAGCCGCCACGGGGCGTCCTTCATCCACGAGGAGAGACGGCGATGCGATTCATGATCATGGTGAAGGCCACGGCCGACAGCGAAGCCGGCAAGATGCCCGACGAAGCACTGATGGCGTCGATGGCGACGTATCACGAAGCCTTGCAGAAGGCGGGCGTGCTGCTCGACGCATCCGGCCTGCAGCCCAGCGCGAAAGGCTGGCGCGTGCGCTATGCGGGCGGCAAGCGCACCGTCACGGAAGGACCGTTTGCGGAAACGAAAGAGCTGATCGCCGGCTACACCGTCATCCAGGTGCGATCGCGCGAAGAAGCGATGGAATGGGCGCGGCGCTTTCCCGCGCCGTTCGGCGAACAGGCCGACGGCGAAATCGAAGTGCGCCAGATGTTCGACCTCGACGACTTCGAACCGAGCCAGTCGACGGAACGCTTTCGCAAGATCGAAGGCGCGAACCACTGACCTTGCATCTGTCACCTGCCAGCTTCCGAGGAACGATCATGCACAAGCAAATCTATGTGAACCTCGCCGTGAACAGCGTGGAGAAATCGAAGGCGTTCTTCTCGCAACTCGGCTTCACGTTCGAACCGAAATTCACCAATGAGCAGGCGGCCTGCATGGTGATCGGCGAAAACATCTACGCAATGCTGCTCGCGAAGGACTTTTTCCAGACCTTCACGAACAGGACGCTGTGCAATCCGAAAGAGAGCACGGAAGCGCTGATCTGCCTGTCATGCGACAGCCGCGCGCAAGTCGACGATCTGGCCGATAAGGCGCTCGCCGCAGGCGGCGCGTTGTCGCGCCCGGCGCAGGACCACGGCTTCATGTACGAGCGCAGCATCGAGGATATCGACGGGCATATCTGGGAACTCGTGTACATGGACCCGAACGCCGCGATGCCAGCGGCCGACGCGTCTTGAGGCCGGCCGTGACGACGGCTGCGACCCATCGTGCCATCGAGGCAGTCTGGCGGATCGAATCCGCGAAGGTCATCGCCCACGTCGCGCGGATCGTGCGCGATGTCGGCGTGGCGGAAGAACTCGCGCAGGACGCGCTGGTGGCCGCGCTCGAAACCTGGCCCGATGCGGGCGTGCCGGACAATCCTGGAGCATGGCTGATGGCGACCGCGAAAAACCGCGCGCTCGACCGCTGGCGCCAGGATGCGCTGCACGCGCGCAAGCACGAGGAACTCGGCGCCGACATGGACGCGCGGGAGGCGCATATCGTGCCCGATTTCGTCGATGCACTCGACGCCGCGCGTGCCGACGACATCGGCGACGATCTGCTGCGGCTGGTGTTCACCGCCTGTCATCCCGTGCTGTCGAAGGACGCGCGTGTCGCGCTCACGTTGCGCCTGCTCGGCGGCCTGACAACGGATGAAATCGCGCGCGCGTTTCTCGTGCCCGAGCCGACCATCGCGCAGCGTATCGTGCGCGCCAAGAAGACGCTGACGGCGGCGAAGGTGCCGTTCGAAGTACCGCAGGCCAACGATCGCGCGGTGCGGCTCGCTTCCGTGCTCGAAGTGATTTATCTGATCTTCAACGAAGGCTATTCGGCGACGGCGGGCGACGACTGGATGCGCCCGACGTTGTGCGAAGAAGCGCTGCGCCTGGGCCGCGTGCTCGTGGGCCTGATGCCCGACGAAAGCGAAGTGCACGGACTGGTCGCGCTGATGGAGATCCAGGCGTCACGCACGCATGCGCGCGTCGATGCGCAAGGACGGCCTGTGCTACTGCCCGATCAGGATCGCAGCCGCTGGGATCCGCTGCTGATCCGTCGCGGGCTGACCGCGCTCGCGCGCTCGGAAGCGCTCGGCGGGATGAGCGGCCCATACACATTGCAGGCCGCGCTCGCCGCGTGTCATGCGCGCGCCCGCACGGCGGCGGAAACGGACTGGGCGCAGATCGTCGCGCTCTACGATGCGCTCGCCGAGGTCGCGCCGTCGCCCGTGGTCGATCTGAACCGGGCGGTTGCCGTCGGCATGGCATATGGCCCGATGGCCGCGCTCGAACTCGTCGATGCGCTTGCCGACGAGCCATCGCTGAAAAACTATCACTGGCTGCCGAGCGTGCGCGGCGATCTGCTCGCCAAGCTCGCTCGCAACGACGAAGCGCGCGCGGAATTCGAGCGCGCTGCATCGATGACGCGCAACGCACGGGAACGCGAACTGCTGCTCGAACGCGCGCGCGAAATGGGCGGCGCGCATGGACGCATGCAGTAGGCGTTAGCGTGTTGCTTCAGCTCGCCACGTGAGTGAGCAGCGAGCGCACGAACGGAATCGCATGCTCGCCCGCGACCATGCCGAGCAGGCCAAGCAGCGCGACGATGGGCGGCGCGGGCGATTTCACATCGACGATGTTATAGAGCAGTCCGACGACGACACCCGCCGCCAGCGACACGATATACGGCTTCATACGAGTCTCCGGTTGTAGTGATCGGGTTGCGTCACATCGTGATGACGACGCGTCCGCGCGTACCGCCTGCAACGGCCGCGTAGGCGTCGCGTGCCTGTTCGAGCGGAAAGGTCTGCGCGATCGACGGCGCCTGCAACGCGCCGCTGTCGAACACGCTGGCCAGTTCCATCATCAGGCGTGCGGAATCCGCGACGCCGAGCTTGGCGCTGTCGGCGCCGAACAGTTGCGTCTCGTTGTGATAGAAGTCGATGAGGTCGAACTCGACGCGCCGCTTGCCCGTCGCGCTGATTTCGACCACCCGGCCGCGCCACTTCGCGAGTTTCAGCGCCGTTTCGAACGCGACGCCACCAACGGCGTCGTACACGACATCCGCGCCGCCGAGTTCCTTCACGCGTTCCGCGGCGTGCTCTTCGAACGGTACATAGTGGTCGAGCAGACGGCCCGCGGGAGAGTCAGTATCAGGCTCACGGCGATCGACGGCGATCACTTTGCAGCCACGCGACTTCGCGATCTGCACGACCGCGCCGCCGACACCACCGCTCGCGCCGATCACGGCCACCGTTTCGCCCGCGACGAGCTGTGCATAATCGACGACGCCGAGCCACGCGACCACGAAGTTCACGCCGATCGCCGACGCCTGTTCGTGCGTGAGCGTGCGCGGCTTGCGCGACAACGCGCCGACGGGAATCTTGATGAACTGCGCGTGCGTGCCGTCGCGCGTGAAGCCGATGTCGCCGCCTGTGCCCCATACTTCCGCGCCGATCCATTCGGCGGGGCCTTCCGTCACGACGCCGCTGAAGTCGCGGCCCGGCGTGCGCGGCAGCGTCGTGTGGCCGAAATGGCCCGAGAGGTTTTTCACGTCGCTCGGATTCACGGAGGCTGCTTTCACCTGCACGATCGCGCTGTCGGCGTCGGCGGTGGGTGTCGGCAGGTCGACGAGGTCGAGGACTTCGGGACCGCCAAAAGAGTTGAACTGGATCGCTTTCATTGCCGCTCCTGCGGAAACTGTCGGATTCGATGGGCTTTCGCTTGCTGCTTCACGATGGGTGAATCAGCGTATGAAAGCAGTCTAAGTGACCGGCGCGGCGCGGTTCAGACAAGTGCTTTCGAATATCGGACAGCGGGCGGCGCTGGTTCGGGACGATCAATCAGTTCGGGGAAACGCGTGATGCGTCAGAAGACAACAGACCTGGTGGGCGTGGACGGCTGCAAGGGCGGCTGGTACGCCGTCCGGCAGCACACCCGGACGGGCGCGATCGAGACGCGAATCTGCGCGTCGTTTGCCGGGTTGCTTGCGTGGGTACCGGCGCCCGCCATCCTGGCCGTCGATATGCCGATCGGTCTGTCATCAACGGGCTATCGCGCGTGCGATGCCGAAGCGAGACAGCGTCTGAAGTGGCCGCGCAGTGCGTCGGTGTTTCAGACGCCTGTGCGTCAGACGCTTGGCATCAGGGAGTATCGAACGGCGTGCGATCTGAACCGCGAAGCGACGGGCAAGGGAATCTCGCAACAGGCCTTCAACATTCTCGGCAAGATCGCCGAAGTCGATACGTCGTTGCGCGCCAGCAAGAGCGATGCTTCGCGTGTGTTCGAGGTGCATCCGGAGCTTGCGTTCATGCAGCTTCAGATCGAGCAAGGCGGCGAGGCGGCCGGCCTCAAGGAGGGCAAAACGTCAGAAGCGGGACACGCTAAACGAAAAGCCTTGCTCAACCCTGTCTTCGGCGCCACGTTGCAGACCGCGCTTGACGAACGCGTTGCCCGGCACGCGCAGAAAGACGACGTGCTCGATGCCTTTGCGGTGCTGTGGAGCGCGCGCCGCATCGCGGCGGGTAGCGCCGTCATGCTGCCCGACGACGAACCGCGCGACGGCGCGCTTCTGCCGATGGTGATCCGATACTGAGCGAACGTTGCGGCCCGCGCTGTTCCGCAACGTCTCAGCCATGCTGCCTCTACGAAATCACTCCGCGCCGCGCACGATGCGCAGATCGCGCTCGACGCCATTCCCCAGCGCGGCCAGCGCCTTCTTGTAGGCCTCGCTGTCGTAGGCCGCGACGGCCTGCTCGTAGGTCGGGAATTCGATCACGACGGTGCGGTCCTTCAGGCCATGTTCACGCACTTCCTCGGCGAGACCGCGCACGAGAAACTTGCCGCCCGCAGCCGTGACGGCCGGCAACGCCAGTTGTGCGTATGCGGCCAGCGCCGCTGGATCGTTCGTCTTGCGGTAGAGAGTGACCCAGTATCCCTTGCTCATTTCACGTTTCCTCACGTTTAAGGTTTGGCCATGGCGACGCCGGTCGATCCATCCATCCATCTGTCCGTCCGCGCCGCCGATGCCCACGATTCTCGCTCAAGCGCAGCGAGCGCGCTTGCGCGTGTTGCGACGCCCGACAGCCTCAGGACTTTAATGCAGCCGACGCGGCCAGCGTCGCGTGTGGATCGAAGTCGGTCGGCGGCGCGCCCAGCTCGCGGCGGAACATGTCGCTGAAACTGCTCGGCAGATAGCCGAGTTCACGCGCGATGGTGCTGACCGCGCGTCCTTCGGCGAGCCCCGACACGGCGACGGCCAGCTGCACCTGTCTGCGCCACTCCGCGAAGCCGATACCCAGCGCCCGCGTGAAGAGCCGCGCGAGCGTGCGTACGCTCGCGCCCACCGACGCCGCATGCTGCTCGAAGCTGATCGCATTCGACGGATTGTCGATCACCGCGCGGCACAGCGCGTCGAGCCGCCGGTCCGAAGCATCGGGCAGCGGAATGCGCAGCGACGAGCGCGGTGCCTGTTCGAGTTCGAGCATGGCGAGACGGTACGCCGTGCTCAGATAGTCTTCGTCGCGCGTCTGCGCCTCTTCATGTTCGGCAATCGACGCAATCAGTTCGCGCAACAGGGCGTTGATCTCGAACACGTCGCTGCGTGCGCTCAGATGGCCGATGCTGCGTTCGTGGAAATACAAATTGCGCATCTCGACGTCGCTCATCATGTGGATCGAGTGCTCGGTGCCGGCGGGCAGCCACACGGCGCGCTGCGGCGGAACGACGAGCGCTTCGTGCCCGGCTTCGACCCACATCACACCCGACACGGCATACAGCACCTGCGCCCACGTGTGCGAATGCGGATCGATGCGCAGCACACGCGGATAGTGCCGCGCGAGTGAATGGCCTTTGTCTGTGTCGCGCAGGACGGGTGGAGTCGCTTGCGTCATCGCTCAATGGGCGTCCTGGCGAGGTTTGTGGTCCTTGTCGTCATCGCTTTCGCTCTGGTCGATGAACGGCGAGTCGGTGTCGGTGCCGCCCGAGCGCAGCGCGCTGCGCGCTTCTTCGGCGAGTTGCTCGTAGCGCTGGCGAAAGCGCCCGAGGTCCTTTTCGTTCAGTTCCTCGAGATCGAGCAGCGCGTTGTGCGCGCCGTCCAGCGCGCGGATCAGTTCGTCGAGCTTGATCTGCATCGCGGCCGTGTCGCGGTTTTGCGTGTTCTGGATCAAAAATACCATCAGAAAGGTGACGATCGTCGTCGATGTGTTGATCACCAGTTGCCAGGTGTCGCTGAAATGGAACATCGGCCCGCTGATGGCCCACACGACGACGAGCCCCACGGCAATCACGAACGTCGCCGGCTTGCCGGCCATCGTGGAGAGACCTGTCGAGAACTTCGAGAACCAGTTGCTGTTTGTCACTGGGCGCTCCTGTCGTGTGAAGTCCAGCCTTGACGATACCCATTCCGCCACGCCCGCGCCACCGCGCCAGGCGTGTCCTGGAACCGCAGAAATCCGGCGACGGATTTTCGCGGCTCGCGCGTTTAACCCCTAAACCGGCTGACTCGAGACCGGCAACCGTTCCAAGGGATAACGCAATGAACATGCAAAAACTGGTCCGCATGCTTGCAGCAGGCGTGGCCGCACTGAGCACCTCAGCGGCGTTCGCGCAGGCGGTGATCGTCGCGCCGATAGCGCCGCCCGCCGCGCGCGTCGAAGTCGTGCCGCCGCCGCGCGCCGGCTACGCGTGGGACCCCGGCCACTGGCGCTGGGCGGGCGGCCGCTACGTGTGGGGGGCGGGGCACTGGCAGACCATGCATCCGGGTTATCGCTGGGTGCCTGGGCATTGGGTCGCGCACGGTCCGAACTGGCGCTGGGTGCCCGCGCACTGGGTGCGCTGAGCGTGGCGACGGAGACTGAAAGATGAAGAAGCTGTTGTTACTGGCGTTGCTTACCGCGACGCTCGCGGGTTGCGTGGTGGTGCCGGCGCGCCCTTACTACTACCGGCCGGCTGTCGTCGTATATTGAACTGCCTTGAACAGAGGTTGACGGAGCGCATCGCGCAGTTCGCGGCGCTCCTGTGAAGTCACTCGATCAGAACAACAGGGAGCGACAGCAAGTGACGACAGCACATCTCGTCGCGACAGATGCCGCGCGTGACACGCGGCATACCCGGAGCCGCGCGCGTTGAGCGAACGCGATCCGGATGCGGAACTGGTGGCGGGCGTCGGCAGGCAGGAGCCGGCCGCCGTCCGCACGCTCGTCGCGCGCAAGTTGCCGCGTCTGCTGGCGCTCGCCACGCGGATGCTGGGAGACCGTATGGAAGCGGAAGACGTCGCGCAGGAAGCGTTCATGCGCATCTGGAAGCAGGCGCCGCGCTGGCGCGGAGGCGAGGCGCGTTTCGATACATGGCTGCATCGCGTCGCGCTGAATCTCTGCTATGACCGTTTGCGCGCGCATCGCGAGGAACCCGCCGACGAACTGCCCGACGCCGTCGATCCCGCCGCCACGCCCGATGCGCAACTCGAAGCGCAGTCGCGCGAGGCACGCGTGCGCGCAGCGCTCGCCGCGTTGCCGGCGCGCCAGCGCGAGGCGCTCGTGCTCAACTACTACCAGGAACTGTCGAACATCGAGGCGGCCGCGCTGATGGGCATTACCGTCGACGCGCTCGAAAGCCTGCTGGCCCGCGCGCGCCGCAATCTGCGCGCGCAACTGGCGGGCGACGATCTTGCCGGAACGAGGACCAGCCGATGACTCCAGAGAGATTTCGCGCAATCGTCGATGCGTATGGCGCCGATGCGCGCCATTGGCCCGAAGCGGAGCGCGCGGCCGCGAACGCGTGGGCCGCGCAGCATCGCACCGAGGCGGACGCGCTGCTTGCGCAGGCCGCGCAACTCGACGTATGGCTCGCGAGCGATGCCGCCGCGACCGATATGGCGCCGGATGCCGCGCTCATCGAGCGCGTGATTGCTTCGGCGCCTGATAACCGACGACCGCGAGAACAGCGACAACCGCGCCGGCTGTCGTTGACCTGGCCGGGCGGCGGCTCGCGGCGCGCGGGCTGGTGGTGGTCGGGCGCGGCATTCGCGGGCGTTGGTTTGATCGGCGGATTGGCGGGCGCATTCGCGGTGTCGTTCTTCCTCGTGACGGGTAACCCGTCGCCGGGACCGGAGTCTTCCTATCTGACAACTGGATTTGGCGGCACGGCCGCAGACTGGAGTGAGGAATGAGCGGACGCGCCTGGAAATTTCTGTTGGTCGGATCGCTGGTGCTCAACGTGTTTCTGATTGGTGGCGTCGCGGGCGGCGCGTATCAGTGGTTCGTCGCGCATGGCGGCGCGACGGCCGCCACTCAGCCACAGCCGCGCGCGCTGCGTTTCGCGGCGGAAGGGTTGTCGGCGGAGCGCCAGCAGCAGTTCGTCGATGCGTTGAAGGACGCGCGCCGCGAAGCGCGGGAGTACGCGCGTGACGGGCGTGAGGACCGGCGCGAGGTGCTGCGGCTGCTAGCCGCGCCGCAACTGGACCGCGCGGCGCTCGACGTGGCGCTGACCCGCACGCGCGAAGCCGATATCGCGCTGCGCTCGCGGGTCGAGCAAAGCGTCGCCGATTTCGCCGCGACCTTGTCGCCCGATGAACGCGTGAAGTTCGCGGAAGGCTTGCGCGAGCGCGGGCAATGGCGGCTCGCGCAGGTGCAGCAGCGCTCGCAGAAACCGGGCAATCCGCCCGCGAGCGACTGATCGGCCGCGACTGAAAAAAGCAGCGACGGGAAAGCGCCACTCACTCCGTTTAATGCAGATCGAACCACGCACGACGGGCGAGACAGGAGCGAGCATGGCCAATTCACTTGCAACTACGGTACCGCCGCTGAGCACAGCCGCGATCGCGCTGAACCGCTTCGGACTCGGCGCGCGCGCCGACGAAGCGCCACCGGCGAATCCGAAGAACTGGCTGCTCGGGCAGTTCGACGCCTATCAGCCGATGCCCGCGGCATGGGCTGCGCAACCGACGTCGCTGGCCATTGCCGCAGATCTGGCCGACGAACGCCAGCAGGCGATGGCAAACGCGGCAACGAACGCCACCGCGAGCGGCGCGAATGCAGGCAGCGCGCCGAACCTCGCCAGCAACACCGATGACGCGCGCAAAGCCGCCCGTCAGGCCGCGAACAAGGCGCAGCGCATGGAAACGCGCGATACCTATCGCGCAGCCGTGAACGCGCGCGTCGCGAGTGCGCTGACGACGCCCGCGCCGTTCGTCGAACGGCTCGTGCACTTCTGGTCGAATCACTTCGCGGTTTCGATCGATAAAGGCCGCGTGGCCCCGTTCGCCGGCGCGTTCGAAGCGGAGGCGATTCGCCCATACGTGCTCGGGCGCTTCGAAGACATGCTGGTGGCCGTCGAGCGTCATCCCGCGATGCAGCTTTTTCTCGACCAGACGCGCTCGGTCGGACCCGACAGCGTCGCCGCGTTGCGCGCCGCGCAGCGCAATCCGAACCGCAAGCCCGGACTCAACGAAAACCTCGCGCGCGAGATCATGGAGCTGCATACGCTCGGCGTGCGCAGTGGCTACACGCAGGACGACGTGACCGAATTCGCGCGTGCCATGACGGGCTGGAGCATTGCGGCCGCGCAGGGTCCGCAGGCGAACAACGCAAGCAACGCAAACAATGCGGGCACCGCGCCGCCGGGCGCTTTCATGTTCCGTCCGCAATTGCACGAGCCGGGGACGCGAACCATCATGGGCCGCCGCTACGACCAGCCGGGCGAAGGGCAAACGCTCGCGGTGCTGCACGATCTGTCGAGCGCGCCCGCCACCGCGACGCATATCGCGACCAAGCTCGCGCGCCACTTCGTCGCGGACAATCCGCCGCCCGACGTGGTCGACCAGCTGGCGACAGTCTTCATGCGCAGTCGCGGCGATCTCCCCACGGTTTATCGCGCGCTGATCGACAGTGACGCCGCGTGGTCGCCCGTTGCCGTCAAGTTCAAGTCGCCTTGGGAATGGACGGTTTCGTCGATGCGCGGCCTCGGCGTGCACAACCTGAACGACGGCGCGAACACCGTGCAGATGGCGCCCGTGCTGACGCAACTTGGCCAGCAGGTGTGGCGTCCCGGCTCGCCGGCCGGCTATGACGATATCGCCGCGAGCTGGGCCGCGCCCGATGCGCTCGTGCGGCGTGTCGAGATCGCGCAGCGTTTCGCGGCGCGCGTCGGTGACCGGCTCGATGCGCGCTCGCTCGGGCAGACGCTGACGGCAGGTTCGCTGAGCCAGCCGACGCAGCTCGCCGTGTCGCGTGCGGAAAGCGCATCGACGGCGCTGGCGCTGCTGCTCGTCTCGCCCGATTTCCAACGGAGATGACCATGTTCAATCGCCGCAGTTTTCTGCGCGTCGCTGCTGCCGGCGCGGGCGCGATGCTCGTCGCGCCGCAGATCGTGTTCGCGCGCGTCGCGACCGACCGCCGCTTCGTGTTCGTGATCCAGCGCGGCGCGGCCGATGGGCTGAACATCGTCGTGCCGTACGCGGACCCGGCGTATGCGACGCTGCGAGGCGCGCTGGCCGTCGATACGTCGGCTTCGACGAAGCTCGACGGCACGTTCGCGCTGCATCCGTCGCTCGTGCAGATCGGGCAGATGTACGGGCGGCGCGAGGCGCTGTTCGTGCACGCCGTCGCGTCGCCGTATCGGGACCGCTCGCATTTCGACGGACAGAACGTGCTGGAGACGGGCGGATCTTCCGCGTATCAGGTGAAGGACGGCTGGCTCAATCGGCTCGTCGGCATGATGCCGGGCGCAACGTCGACGACGCACGAGAACGCGATCGCGTTCGCGCCGACCGTGCCGATGGCGTTGCGCGGTACGGCGAACGTCGCGTCGTATGCGCCTTCCGGGCTGCCGCAGGCGCCCGACGATCTGCTCTCGCGCGTCTCGCAACTCTACGATCAGGACGCCCAGTTGCGTCCGCTGTGGGAATCGGCAATGGCGGCGCGCGGTCTCGCGGGCGATGCGGGCGCGCGCCAGGACCCGGCGAGTCTCGGCAAGCTCGCGGCCGGGTTTCTGTCGCGCGAAGACGGGCCGCGTATCGCGATGATCGAAACGGGCGGCTGGGACACGCACAGCGCGCAGATGCCGCGCCTCGCCGCCCAACTCAAGGCGCTCGACACGATGCTCGCTGCATTGCGCGACGGACTCGGACCGGCGTGGAGCAAGACGACGGTGCTGGTCGCCACCGAGTTCGGCCGCACTGCTGCGGCGAACGGGACGGGCGGCACGGACCACGGTACGGCATCCGTCGCGATGGTGATCGGCGGCGCGGTGGCGGGCGGGCGCGTCGTCGCCGACTGGCCGGGTTTGCGGCAAAGCGATCTGTACCAGGCGCGCGACCTGAAGCCGACGGCGTCGCTCGATGCGCTGATTACGGGCGTCGCGAGTGAAAGCCTCGGGCTCGATCCGCACCGGACGTCGCGCACGCTGTTCGCGCAAGCCGGCAGCGTGCAGCCGATGACGGGCTTGATTCGCGTGTAGGCCGCGCGAGCCGATTTAACAATCAAGCCAACAACCGATCAACAGGGAGATGAACTCGACGATGAATGGTCTGAACCTGAAATACACGAAACTGCGTGCGTTGCTGGTGGCCACGCTCTGCTCATCGATGCTTTCCGCCTGCTATGTTGTCGAGCCCGCGCGGCCGGCGCAGCCCGCGCCCGTCGCGGAGGTCATACCCGCGGCGCCTGCGCCGGGGTATCGGTGGGTGAAGGGTCACTATCGCTGGGAGGGCAATCATTGGCCATGGGTGCCGGGGCACTGGCGGCCGGTTTGACCTCGCTCGATCCGGCTCGAAAAAAATAATCGGTTGCGCGTGTCGATCTGAAGATGGCTTACTCGTCGTAGTGATGAAGACTCGCTGATCGGGCGAAACTTCGTCACTCATGAAACTTCTTCACATCAGGAGACACGACATGTCCACGCCAGCCGTCAAGCCCATCCCCGAAGGGATGCACACGTTGACACCGCACATCATCGTCGCGGGCGCGGCCGAAGCAATCGAGTTCTACAAGAAAGCGTTCAATGCAGTCGAGCAGGTACGCCTGCCCGGTCCCGGCGGCAAGATCATGCACGCGTCGCTGAAAATCGGCGATTCGACGCTGATGCTGGTCGACGAAATGCCAGATTGCGGCAACGGCGCGTCGTTCGGGCCGAAGGAACTGAAGGGCACGCCTGTTGTCCTGCACCTGTATGTCAACGACGCGGACGCCACCATCGCACAGGCAGCGGCAGCGGGCGCAAAGGTCATCATGCCCGCCACCGATATGTTCTGGGGCGACCGTTACGGCCAGGTCGAAGATCCGTTCGGCCACCGCTGGTCCGTCGCGACGCACAAGCGCGACGTCACGCCCGACGAAATGAAATCGGCGATGGAGCAGATGGCGCAAGGCCGTCAATAACCGTTGCCGCGGGCGCGTTAATCCATGCGCGGTGATGCATCGCGCATTTCGCCGCTCGTTGCCGCGCCCGATACAACAATCCAAGGAGATGTGATGGACAAGATTGCCACGTGCCTGTGGTTCGACGGCAATGCGGAGGAAGCCGTCCGGTTCTACACGGGTATCTTCGGGAATTCGAGCATCGGCGACATCACGCATTACGGCGAGTCGATGCCCGGCAAGGCTGGTGAAGTGCTGACGATCACCTTCCATCTGGAAGGCCGCGAATTCCTCGCGTTGAACGGCGGCCCGCAATACACGTTTTCGCCGGCGATTTCGATGTTCGTGAAGTGCGAATCGCAAGAGGAAGTCGACACGTTGTGGGACAAGCTGCTCGAAGGCGGCGGCTCGCCGGTGCAGTGCGGCTGGCTGACGGACCGCTACGGTGTGTCGTGGCAGATCGTGCCGACCATGATGATGAAGTTTCTGACGGACAAGGACCAGACCAAGGTCCAGCGGGCGATGCAGGCAATGATGCAAATGGTGAAGCTCGATGTGAAGGCGCTCGAAGCGGCTTTCAACGGGCAGTGATTTCTGTTGAGCGTGGCGCGCGCCGCGCGTGAATGGCTTTTGCTGCGGCGCGCGTATCTGCGATCATCGGCGCTTTCCTCTCTGCCGGCTCCTGCCGGATACGCGCGATGAATCCTTCCGTCCTTGAGTTTGAAACCGATCGTCTGATCTTGCGTCCGCATGTTCGCGAGGACTTCGACGAGGGTTACGCGCTGTGGTCCGATGAGACCGTTACGCGCTTTATCGGTGGAAAGCCGTTTAGCCGCGAAGAGGTATGGTCGCGGCTGCTGCGCTATGCCGGGCATTGGGCGCTGCTCGGCTACGGCTACTGGGTGATCCGCGAGAAAAACAGCGGCCGGTTCGTCGGCGAGATCGGCTTTGCGGACTACCAGCGCGACATCGAGCCGCCGCTCGACGCACCTGAGATCGGCTGGGCGTTGATGCCGTCGATGCATGGCATCGGCTACGCGACGGAAGCCGTGCGCGGCGCGTTGACATGGGCCGATGCGAAATGGCCGGAGCGTGAGACCGTGTGCATCATCGCGCCGGACAACGTGACGTCGCGGCGGGTTGCGGCGAAATGCGGCTACGTCGAGGCGCGGCAGGCGACATACAAAGGGCATCCGACCGGGGTGTTCTTCCGCGCTGTCTAAGAGGTTTTCGGGCTTTTCCTAGGGTTCCTATATCTTCCGGCCGAATTGTTTGAGGCCGCTGCCGATGCGATATTGACTGCGCGAATGCATCGGTCATCTGAACCACCCAATCGCACGTAGATACAGCGTTGACACATCAACCCGCGCCGCGTAGCATCACGGTATCTACATTGTAGATACGCGCGGCGCTTCTACTCCCTCGTGGGGTTTCAAAGGAGGCAATCGTGTATCTGGATTTCTCGGGCGAAGTTGGGGCTATGGCTATTCAGACAATCAAGCGGTGGGGCAACAGTCTTGCGGTGCGCATTCCAGCAAGCCTGGCGGACGAACTGCACCTGCGCGAAGATCAGGAAGTCGACATGGTGGTAGCGGATGGCGCGCTCGTCGCAACGCCCGCCATCAGGACGTTCAATTGGGACGAGTATCGCGAGCAACTCGCGGCGCGGCCCGGCGACGTACATCCGACCATCGATCATGGCGTGGCTGTGGGTTCCGAACTTGCCGATCCAACGGACCAGGACGACTGGTAAGGGGCAACATGAAGAACGGCGTTCCCGAAATCGGCGATGTGTGGTGGATGAGTCTCGAACCCGTGGTCGGGCACGAGCAGGGCGATAGTTATCCTCGGCCCGTGGTGGTGTTGTCGCACGACGAGCACAACGGTCCGGCACAGCGCATTGTCGCTGTGCCGTGCACGTCGAAGATACGCGGCTTTTCGACGGAGATTCCCGTCTCCGCGTTGTCAAAGCCGTGCGTCGCGCTGATCGACCAGATCACGACGCTCGACTGGGTGGCGCGGCGCGGTGAATTCAGGGAAGAGCGGATCGCGCAGCCCGAACTGGATGCGATCCGCCGCAGTTTGAAAGCATTCCTGATGATGTGACGTCGCGGCCGCTTACGGGCGGCTCGCCGCTATGCACGCCTGTAACGTGCGCCGCTGCGTGCCCTGCGCGTCGAAGTTCGCTTCGTCGAGCCATTGCGCGAAGCCGGCGCGCAGCGCCGGCCATTCGCCGTCGATGATCGAGAACCATGCCGTGTCGCGGTTACGGCCTTTGTAAGTCACGGCCTGCCGGAAGATACCTTCGTACGTGAAGCCGAAGCGGGCCGCCGCAGCGCGCGACGGCGCATTCAGCGAATCGCATTTCCATTCGAACCGCCGGTAGCCGAGTTCGTCGAATACGCGCTGCATCAACAGGAAGATGGATTCCGTTGCCATGCGCGTCTTTTGCAGACGCTGCGAAAACACGACGAAGCCGACTTCGATCACGCCATTCGCCTTGTCGATGCGCATCAGCGAAAGCGTGCCGATGGCTTTGCCCGTCGCGAGATCGATGACGGTGTGATGCAGCGGGTCAGGGGAAGCCGCGCAGGACGCGAGGAAGTCGCGGTACGCTTCGCGCGTGTCGAACGGGCCTACCGAGAGATAGGTCCAGTCGCGGCCGTCGGGCGCGGCGCAATAGGCGTCGTACAGATCGTCCGCGTGGCGTTCGACGTCGACCCGTTCCAGCCGGCAGTAGCGGCCTGTCATCGGCTGATCGCCTGGCGCCTTCGCGGGCCGCCACTGTGGCATGGGTTCGCCGATAGCCTGGCCGTATTCGTTGACTCGTTGCACCACGTCATTCTCCCGTCGCGTGTACCGTTTGAAGTATGCCAAGCGGGCAAGATACGGCAAAGGCCGCGCGCCCGTAAGAACCAGGTGGGCGCGATTCGATGGAGCCAGCATCGCGGCGTCTCGCCGCCGGTCGTGAAAGGTGCGCCGATTGCGAACGTTTGGAAGTGAAAGGCTGCCGGTTCAGAATGATTCCGCTCATTCCCCATTCGTGAGAGGTTCGCATGCTCGACGTTGCTGATGAAATCGCCCGGTTCAATGCGGGCCGTGACCCCGACCGCCTCGCGATGAAATACGCGCGCATGCGCGCGTCGCCATTCGTGTTTCTGCGCGGAACCTGTCATCTGTTCTACAAGCGTCTGCCCAAAGGCACGGTGCTGGACGGCTCGCCGCACGCGTGGATCTGCGGCGATATGCATCTGGAGAATTTCGGCAGCTACAAGGGCGACAACCGGCTCATCTATTTCGACATCAATGATTTCGACGAGGCGTGTCTTGCGCCGTGCCTGTACGAAATGATCCGTCTGCTGTCGAGCGTGCTGGTGGCGGCCGACGACCTGAAGCTCAGCCGCGCCGAGGCACTCGCGCTGTGCCACACACTCACCGACGCCTACGCCGCCGCGCTGCGTTTCGGCAAGGCGCGCTGGATCGAGGAGGAGACGGCCGAGGGCATGGTCGGCGAACTGTTCGCGGCTCTGCACCAGCGCTCGCGCGTCGATCACCTGAACCGGCGCACCGAGTTGAAGGGGAAAAAGCGGACGCTGCGCGTCGACGGCAAAAAGGCGCTGCCTGTCACAGCCGACGCACGCGCCAAGGTCGTCGCGTTCATGAACGATTTCGCGAAGCGCGAGCCGAATCCGCAGTTCTACGAGACCATCGACGTCGCGCGCCGCATCGCGGGTACGGGCAGTCTGGGCGTCGAGCGCTACGTGATTCTCGTCGAAGGCAAAGGCTCGCCCGACGGCAATTACCTGCTCGACATGAAGCTGGCGTTGCCGTCCGCCACCGCGCCGAACGTCCATACGCCGCAACCCAAATGGGGCAGCGAGGCCGAGCGCGTCGTCGAGATTCAGAGGCGCAATCAGGTGGTGTCGCAAGCCTTTCTGCATGCCGTCGGTTTCGAACAGCGGCCGTTCGTGCTGCGCGGTCTGCAGCCATCGGAAGACCGCGTCGCGCTCGACAACTGGAACGGCAAGCTGCCACGGCTGGAGTCCGTCGTGCGCAACATGGCCGAGCTGGTTGCGTGGGCGCACTTCCGCAGCAGCGGAAGGCAGACTTCCGCAATCGCCGACGACCTGATCGCGTTCGGCGAAGACAGCAAATGGCAATTGCCGTTGATCGAACTCGCGACGCAGTGCGAAGCGCAGGTCGTCAGCGACTGGAAGGCATACTGCGAAGCGTTCGATCGCGGCGCCTTCAAACTGAACGCGAAGGCGTGAATGTTCGGGTTCGAACGTTTCGGACCGTACGTTCGAAAAAACCGAATATGTTGCCGGGCTTTACGGCGACAGGCGAGATGTGTAAATCTGGTGGTGCGTCGAGGTCAAAAAGTGCGTCGTTTTTTCTGGGTCCGTTCGCCCTGCAAATCCCGGACCGCGCCACGACCAGACGCCGTGAGCGGGCGCGCCGCCCGTAAGGCATAAACAATGCCTCCCTATGAGTCACTTCCACGACAGGAGACGGCACTATGGAAATCGAAGCGACCGCATGGTTCCCGCTGGACGACTATGCGCCCGTGAGAGACGGG
>Ga0247692_1000096_pt1 | contig 18769 bp, 17 predicted proteins | sample CNK33_metaG_FD_183041 | JGI IMG/M metagenome (GOLD analysis project Ga0247692, IMG submission 183041) | Soil microbial communities from Purdue University Martell Research Forest, Indiana, United States - CNK33 | ecosystem: Environmental > Terrestrial > Soil > Temperate forest > Bulk soil...
CCACGTGACCCACGTTCGTTGCCAGCGCTCTTGCGGTGCTCATCACCCGCTTCAAGCTCCCGCATTACTGCATGCCGTGCCAGATATTCCGCCGCCGCCCAGGTGGCAAACTGTGTGTAGGCCGTAATACCACATACGCCTCACTTCGGACCGATAGCGCACGCATGTCACCATGTAAGAGCGCTACCCTATACGACGCGACAAGCTACACACAGTTTGCCACCTGGGCGGCACATACCATTCGCTGCCGTTAACCCGTGCGCGGGTGCTTGAAGTGGGTGAGGCGATCATTCCAAGGGTTGGCAACGAGCACCAGCCAGGGCACTACCGTGTGAAGCGTGGGGACGTTGGGGGCCCGTGGATAAGAACACGGGCTGGCGGTGTTAGCCGCTTTCTTTTACCTACTTTTCTTTGCGGCGGCAAAGAAAAGTAGGTGCCGCCCCGCACAGGGGCGACGCCTGAAGCACGCTAACAAAACGCGGATGCCAGCGCAAACACAAGCAAACCACACCGCTTGCGCAGCAAAAACCAAAAACCAAAAGTGCCAATTCAACCCACCGACCGCGCCTGCGCAAGCGCGCTGAGATTGCCTTCACCGAAACCATGATGCCCTTTGCGCTGCACGATTTCGAAGAAGATATCGCCTTCGCGCCGCCGCACGAACGTCTGAAAGAACAGCAACGGCACACCGTCCGCGCCAATCTCCCCATCGACCAGAATCCGCCCGCGCTTCAACCGCTCGATATCGACCCCATGCCCCGGCAAACGCGTATCGATCTGCTCGTAATAGGCGGGCGGCGGCTCGACCAGCTCGATGCCGTTAGCGAGCAGTTGATCGACGCAGGCAAAGATATCCTCTGTGGCGAGCGCGATATGCTGCACGCCTTCGCCCGGATGATCGGGCAGATATTCATGCATCAGGCTCGTGCGGCGCGTGCCTTCCTCGTACAGCGGAATGCGGATCGCGCCGCACGGCGACACCATCACGCGCGATTCTGCCGACACATGCCAGTTCGCGTGCAGTTCGTGAATCTCACGGAAGTTGAGCAGCTCGCGATAGAAGTCGATCCATTCCTGCATGCGGCCCGCGCCGACCGTTTGCGTCAGATGATCGACGGCGATGAGGCCCGTGCCTGCGTGGCTCAGATCGGCCTGCGCGGTGCTCGGCTCGATGGGACGAAAGTCGATGTCGAAGATCGAAATGTCGCCGAGCCCGCCCTTCTGGCCGCCGCGTCCGCGCCAGCGGTCGACGAAATAGATATGTGAATCGCCGATGCCCTGAATGGCGGGAATCGTGAGTTCGCCCTTGCCGACCCGCTCACCTTCGAACGACCACGCGCCGAGTTCGGTCGCGCGGTCATAAGCACGCTGCGCATCGGCGACGCGAATGCCGATCGCGCAGATGCCCACGCCATATTCTTCCGCATAACGCTCGGCAAACGAATCCGGCTCCGCGTTCAGCAGGAAATTCATATCGGCCTGACGGAACAGCGTCACGTCCTTGCTGATGTGGCGCGCAATCGGCTTGAAGCCGAGCTTCACGAAGGTGTCGGCGAGTGTCTGCGGGTGGCGAGCGGCGAACTCGACGAACTCGATGCCGGCCGTGCCGAGCGGATTGTGCTCCGGGTCCGCAACGGCCTTGAGCGCGTCGGCAGGGGTCGGCAGGTCGCTGGGCATGTGCATCTCCATGAATCGTGCTGTTTCAACTCGGCAAGCGCGCGGATCGGGGCGCCGCGCGCCGTGTTTTACACCGTGCAGCGCCACTCGTGCAACCTCGATTTTGTACTAATCGGTTCAAAGGTGCACCTTCCTGCGTGACGTTCCCGAGGCTTTGTCCCCTTGTGGCTTCGCGGCGCGCTTTGTTGCACCATGGCTCGCGTCGCGCTTCACGTCAACACCCGCGTCAACACCGACGTCCACTTTGGCGTCAATCCCGGCGTCACGCTTCGCGCGGCTCCTCGCCGAAGTCTTACCCCGCCCCTCTTCCGCGCGTGCCTGCACATGGTGCGCAAGCCGCTCGCGCGCGACCTTGCGCACGGCATCGATCAGCGCGCGGCCGACGGGCGTCGGCTGGGTGTCCGAGCGCAGGATCAGACCAACGGGTTCCTCCGTGCCGGCAATCGGCAACGGCAATGGCACCAGCAAGCCGTGCGCCAGTTCGTACTCGATTGCGCTGCGCGGCACAAACCACACGGCGTCGTTTTCGAGCGCGAGCGCCCGTCCCACCGACACCGACAGCACCTCGATGAACGACGACAGCGGCGGCACGGCCCACGCGCGCAGCAGGCTTTCCGCCGACTGCCGGATCAGCGTCCCATACGGCGGCACGACGACGGAAAACTCCAGCAAGCGCGTGGCGGACGACAGCGGGCCCGACGCCAGCGCGTGCCCCGCGCGCACCACGGCAACGAGCGGCTCGCTATACAGCTGCTCGAACGTCAGCCCCACCATGCGCTCGGGATCGGCCAGCCTGCCCACGGCGAACTCGATCGCGCCCGCCTTCAGGCGTTCCAGCAGTTCGGTGTTCGAACCCGTCTTGAGCCGCACGATCGCGTTGGGCCACTGCTCGCCGAACAGGCGCATCACGGGCGGCACGAGCGACGTCGCGACGGTCGGCAGCACGCCGATATCGAGCGTCGCGGCGGCCTCGCCTTCCACGCGTGCAAGCAGATCGACGCCCTGCCGCAGCGCGCTCACGCAGGCGCTGGCGTGCGGCATGAAGAGCTGGCCTTCGCGCGTCGGCACGGCGCCGTGCCGGCCGCGCTCGAACAGGCGCACGCCGAGAATCTCTTCCAGTTCAGCCACCGTCTTCGACACGGCCGGCTGGGTGATCGACAGGCTCTCCGCCGCTTTCTGCACGCCGCCGAACTGCGCGACAGCGAGAAAGCACTGCAGATGCCGGAATTTGACACGACTGTCCGCGAGGCTGCGTTGCATAACGGATCGTTATACGAGATGGGAAAAAACGTCATTTTGCATAACTTCTCGGCTTCTATAAAGTCACGTCATCCACTAGCCAAAATCGAATCCCCCAAGGAGACACCTGATGGACGATTCCATTCTGAGTCCGCGCGACTTCCCCTCGCATCCCGCCTATGTCCATTCGCCGTATGGATCGTCCGTCAAGCGCGGCCCGACCCGCCCGCTGATTCCGCTGAAAGAGCGCCTGCGCGACCAGCGCGTGCCCGTCTACGGCGCGGAAGACCTCGGCGCGCTCGACAACGACCTGACGCGCAATGCCGCGAAGAACGGTGAGCCGCTCGGCGAACGCATCATCGTGACGGGCCGCGTGCTCGACGAAGGCGGCCGCCCGGTGCGCAACACCCTGGTCGAAGTGTGGCAGGCGAATGCTGCCGGCCGTTATGTGCACAAGAACGACCAGCACGATGCGCCGCTCGACCCGAACTTCCTCGGCGCGGGCCGCTGCCTGACCGACAACGAAGGCCGCTACCGCTTCATGACGATCAAGCCCGGCGCGTATCCGTGGGGCAATCACCCGAACGCGTGGCGTCCGAACCACATTCACTTCTCGCTGTTCGGCGACTACTTCGGCTCGCGTCTGGTCACGCAGATGTACTTCCCCGGCGACCCGCTGCTGCAGTACGACCCGATCTTCCAGGGCACGCCCGAAGGCGCGCGCGACCGTCTGATCTCGCGCTTCACGCTGGACGTGACCCAGGAAAACTACGCGCTCGGCTATGAATTCGACATCGTGCTGCGCGGCCCGAACGAAACTCCGATGGAGCGCTAATCATGACAACGCTTAAGCAAACCCCTTCGCAGACGGTCGGACCGTACTTCGCATACGGCCTGTGCCCCGAGCAATACAATTTCGATCTGAAGAGCCTGTTCACGAACGTTCTCGCCGACCGCGAGGCAGCGGGCGAGCACATCACGCTAGTCGGCCAGGTGTTCGACGCCGACGGCGCGGTGATCGGCGACGCGATGATCGAAGTGCAGCAGGTGGACAGCGAAGGCCGCTATCCGCAGTCGCGCGAAGAAGTGGCGAAGTCGGGCTTTCGCGGCTTTGCGCGCTTCGGCACGGGCACGGACCCGCAGAAGCGCTTCATCATCGAGACGGTGAAGCCGGGCCGCGCGTCGCCTGACGAAGCGCCGCACCTGAACGTGATCGTGACGATGCGCGGCATGCTGCTGCACACGTTCACACGCATCTACTTCGACGATGAAACCGCCGCGAACGACAAGGACCCCGTGCTCGCGAGCGTGCCCGCCGAGCGTCGCGCGACGCTGGTCGCGAAGCGCGAAACGAATGGCGGCAATGCTGTCTATCGCTTCGACATCCACATGCAAGGCCCGAAGGAAACGGTGTTCTTCGACCTGTGATGCGATGCACGGCGTGCGAACCTCGCATGCATTCGATGCAAGGGTTCATCGCCTGTTCACAAATGAACGTTAGGATGCGTTGCGCGAGTCAAATCGCGCAACGAAACTCCGAGCAGTTTTTGGATGCCCGCTTTGATGCGGGCTTTTTTTCGTCTGCGTTTCGTGGCGCTGCGCCGTGGGTCAACTACGGTAATCCGAAACCGAATTATCAATCAACCGCAAAGCCGATTCCCACGCCAGTTCCGCGATGCCTTCTTCGTCGTCGCGCGCGAACTGGCTGGCCGTGAGCTTGCGCACATGCTCGGGCGGCAGCGTCAATTCCACATTGCCCGCGAGCGCGTCGATCTGAATCTGACACGCGCGTTCGAGAAAGTAGATCTCCTGAAACGCCGTCGCCGCCGACTTGCCGCCCGCCAGCAGACCGTGATTGCGCAGGATCATCGCGTTGCACGATCCGAGATCGGCGACGAGGCGCTCGCGCTCGCCGAGATCGAGTGCAATGCCTTCGTAGTCGTGATACGCGAGCGCGCCGTAGAACTTCAGCGCGTGCTGGCTGATCGGCAACAAGCCCTGCTTTTGCGCGGACACAGCCGAACCAGCCGACGTATGCGTGTGAATCACAAAGCGCATATCCGGTCGCGCGGTATGCACAGCCGAATGGATCGTGAAGCCCGCCGCATTCACGCGATGCCGCTTCGGATCGGCAGCGACCTTGTCCGCCGCTTCGACGACGCGTCCGTCGCGATCGATCTTCACGAGATCCGACGCGCGCATTTCGTGAAAGAGCACGCCATAGCGGTTGATCAGAAAGTGATGCTCGGGACCGGGCACGCGCGCGGTGATATGCGTGTCGATCAGATCGGTCATGCGGAAATGCGCGACCAGCCGATACAGCGCGGCAAGCTCACAGCGCGTCGTCCATTCTTCGCTGCTATATCCAGCCGGTTGCGGAATCGTGTCGGACATGGCGGTGCCTCCATGAAAACAGTCGCGCGGCGCTGCGCAGGAAAGCGGAAACGAGAAGGCAAAAACAATGGAAACGCCCGCGAATGCGGCGCTCAGACGCGGAAATGCTCGATGTCCTGACCAGCGTTGATGGCGCGCGTGAGCCAGTCGGGGCGGTCGCCCTTGCCGTCCCATTCGTGCCCGAACGCGTCGCGGTATTTCGGCACGGCGGCGTCGGCGATCAGCGCCTCTTCGAGCGCTTCAAGCGTAATGCCAAATTCATCCATGCGGCGACGGATCCACAAGACCAGCCGCTCACGAGCTTGACCGTCGAGGTCGAGCGTCCGATGTTCCTCTCGCTCTTTCATAACGTGCCGATAACGTATCGAATTACGCGGCCAATAAGCACGCGTTAAATAGATTATTGGCTTCGCACTTGCAGCGAAGCCTTAATACGGATCCACCAACTTCTGCCGAATGAAGTTGTCAGCGCGTTTCGACAGATTGAATGGCGGCGAAAAACCCGCATGGTGCGTACTGGAATTCGCCATGAACCTTGAAGAGCCAAGGTCGCTTCCCTGATTTCTCCGGATTCTAGCATTCATTGCCGTGAGTGCGCGTCAGACACGGTGCTTCGATAGCTGCGGAAAGCGGCATGGGCTCTACGTTTGCGACAATCGGACCATAAGCATGCTACTTTTTCCCCGGCTCCTGATCGATCGCGCTCGACGACTTCACGCGCGCGCGCAATTCGAATTTCTGGATCTTGCCCGTCGAAGTTTTTGGCAATTCGCCAAAGAAGACCGCTTTAGGCAATTTGAATCCGGCGAGCAATTGACGGCAATGCGCAATGATTTCCTCGGCGCTCGCGTCCGCACCATCCTTCAGTTCGACGAATGCACAAGGCACCTCGCCCCATTTCGCGTCCGGCATCGCAACCACGGCGGCCACCGACACGGCTGGATGACGGTACAGCGCATCTTCGATCTCGATGCTCGAAATGTTCTCGCCGCCGGAAATGATGATGTCCTTGCTGCGGTCCTTGATACGCACATAACCGTCTTCGGTAATCACGCCGAGATCGCCCGTATGGAACCAGCCGCCACGGAATGCGGCCTCGGTTGCGCGCTCGTTCTTCAGATAGCCCTTCATGCAGATATTGCCGCGAAACATCAACTCGCCGATCGTCTCGCCGTCGCGCGGCACGGGTTCGAGCGTATCGGGGTCGAGCACGTCGACGGCCGCCTGCAAGTGGTAGCGCACGCCCTGACGCGCGTTGAGCCGCGCGCGTTCGTCGTCGTCGAGCGCGTCCCATGCGTCCTGCTTCGCGCAGACGGAGGCGGGCCCATACACTTCCGTCAAGCCGTACACGTGCGTCAGATCGAAACCGATCGCCTTCATGTGGGCAATCACGGCAGGCGATGGCGCCGCGCCCGCCACCATCGTCGACACGCGGTGCGCAATGCCGTCGCGCCATTCGGCAGGCGCATTCGCCAGCGCGCTTTGCACGATGGGCGCACCGCAATAATGCGTGATGCGCTCGCGGCGAATCAGTTCGAATACGAGCTTCGGATCGAATTTGCGCAGACATACGTTGACGCCCGCGCGGGCCGCGACCGTCCATGGAAAACACCAGCCATTGCAGTGAAAGAGCGGTAACGTCCACAGATACACCGCATGCTTCGGCATGTCCCATTCGAGGATATTGCTGAGCGCGTTCAGATAGGCGCCGCGATGGTGATAGACGACGCCCTTCGGCTCGCCCGTCGTGCCCGACGTGTAGTTGAGCGCGATGGCGTCCCATTCGTCGGCGGGCGGCGTCCACGCGAACTGCGGATCGCCCGCTTGCAGGAAAGCTTCGTAGTCGGTCGCATTCGGAAAATGGCGAGTATCGGCGGGTTGCGCATCGCTGACACTGATAATGCGCAATTGCGGAAACTCGCGCGCGGCCCGCAGCGCAAACTCTCCGTATTCGCTATCGACGATCAGCGCTTTCGCCTCGCCATGCCGCAGCATATACAGGATCGACGCGGCATCGAGCCGGGTATTCAGCGTATTGAGCACGGCGCCCGCCATCGGCACGCCGAAATGTGCTTCGATCATCGGCGGAATGTTGGGCAGCAGCGCCGCGACGGTCTCGCCGCGCGCGACGCCCGCAAGTTGCAACGCGCTCGCAAGACGCCGCGCGCGCTCATACGTCTCGCGCCAGGTGCGGCGCACCTCGCCATGCACGATGGCCAGCCGGTCGCCATAGACTTCGGCGGCCCGCGCGATGAAATCGATTGGCGTCAGCGGAACATGATTGGCCTCGCGGCGGGCGAGTCCCGCTTCGAACATATGCGTCATGGCTGTGTCTCCTCCGAAGCGCGCGGCCCCGTCGATTCAGTTGTTTTTTGGCAATGGATTTCGGGTTCGAAACACGGTGACTCACGCATCGTGGATGCGTAATACGCGTGCAAAAGCGCACGTGCAAAAGCATCGCATAGATCAGCGCAGCAAAATGCCCGGGCACAGGATTTTGTGCGAAGCCGCAATGCAGCGCCGAACGCGCGGCAGCCGCGTCGAACGCGGCCCGCGCGTACAAACCGGAAATCGGGCCTTCGCCCTTAGAACATGGCGCGCCTGAAAAATCAGACGCGCGGCAGATCGTCGATGAATTTCTCGACGTGGCCGTCCGGCACTTCGGTATCGATCCCGTCATTGCCATCGGCGTGCGAGACCGTTTTGATCTTGGGGCCCAGCAGATTCAGGCCGCCCAGCGTGAAGAACGACCACACGGCATTGCCCGCATGAATGGCCGTCACGACGTCCGCGACTTCGACGATTTCGTGCGGCGAGAGCCATTCATTCGTTTTTGGATTGACGAGAGCCCAACGGACGTGGGTGACGCGGTCAGTCATAGGGTTAATGCGTACGGCATCGATAGCATAGGTCGCCATTTCCACCTCCATCGTCGTCACCCAGGCATCGTAGCACTTATGTCTGGTTAGACGAAGCAGGCACGTATCGACCCATGCAGACGGACCCATTCGAAGCGCGCCGCTGCGTTGCACAGCCACTGTCCGGATGTACTCTACGGCGCCAACCGCCGCGTGACAGCGTCAGTGCAGGGAATGACTGCATCTGCGAATGGCTTCCACTTTCTATAACGGTCGTGCGTAAATTGTTCTGAAGCCGGGGTTTGCACCAATGCGGCGCGGCGCACATATCGGTCCGCGCGGAGTACTCAGCGTGCTTATGATCCGCGCGCACATGCAGTACGATGGCCGCACTGACCTGCACGGAAGACGAGCCATGTCGATCGAAGTCGGGACGGCGTCGTGGACGGACGCCACGCTCATCAAATCCGGCCGCTTCTATCCGAAGGGCTGCACGAGCGCCGAGGCACGCCTGCGGTTCTATTCGAGCCAGTTTCCAATGGTCGAAGTCGATGCGTCGTACTACGCAATGCCCAGCGCCGCGACCAGCGCGCTGTGGGCCGAACGCACGCCTGAGCACTTCACGTTCAACGTCAAGGCATTCCGGCTTTTCACCGGGCATCAGACAGAGCGCAAGTTCTTTCCGCCGGACATTCAGCCGCTGCTGCCGCAAAGCGATAAGAAGAACCTCTACTACCGCGACGTACCGCCTGACCTCATCGAAGAGATGTGGCGGCGCTTCTTCGAGGCGCTCGAGCCGCTGCGCACCGCCGGCAAGCTCGGCGCCGTGCTGTTCCAGTTCGCACCGTGGATCTCCACCGCACCGCGCGACAAATCACACGTGCGGCACTGCGCGGACCGGATGACGCCCTATCTGACGGCATTCGAATTCCGCAATGCCAGCTGGCTCGACGACAGGAACCGCGAATCGACGCTCGCATTCGAACGCGAACACGGCCTCGTGCATGTGGTGATGGATGCGCCCGAAGGCGTGCCAAACCGCGCGCATACCGTATGGGAAGCGACGTCGCCGGAACTGGTGATCGTGCGCCTGCACGGCCGCAATGCGGAGACCTGGAGCGGCAACACGACGGCAGCCGGCCGCTTCAATTACGACTACACCGAGCGCGAACTGGAAGAGATCGCGGTGCCCGTGCGGGAGATCGCGAAACGCGCGGGGCGCACGCATGTCGTGTTCAACAACTGCTTTGAAGATGCCGCGCAACGCAACGCGCATTCGATGATTCGCATCCTCCAGCAAGAGCGCTTTGCGTAAAGACCATCGCGGCGCGCATCCTTGAATATGCAATGCATTAAAGCGTTTTCCGGTTGCAATTCAGTTTGCATCGACTAGCCTCGTCTTATTCGAACCAGACAAATAGCTTTCATAAGACGAAAAAGACAAAGGTGCACCGATGCTACTGACGGCTTATGTGCAGGCCAGCCAGCCGGGCCTGTTGCAGCTATGGATCGGCATGTTCGGCGTGGCCGCGCCGCCTATGCCGAAGGTTTCCATCGACCGGCAAGCGGCCGTTCCGCTCGAGCCGCCCGCGTTCTTTCCGATTCGCGATTTCAGCGTCGACGACAACGGCCAGGCTATCAATCATCAATGCGTGCTGCGCTTCAACGTGCCGGACGAATCGCGGCCGCGTCAGATCGTTATCGACGCAGGTGGCGAACAGTTCGAATTCGCCAGTACTTCTTTGCCGAAAGAAGTGCCGACACTAATGGACGGCAGCTTCAATATCCTGTTGTCGTCGTGCTATTCGCAGCCGGAAGATATCGACGGACTGCTCGGCACGATCGTCTCGCAGATCAAGGTGCAACCGCATCTGACCGTGCTAGCGGGTGATCAGGTGTACCTCGACCTGCCGCTCACGCAGCGTGTGCCCGATCAGAACCCCGACCGCGCGCGCCTGCTCGCCAACAAGTACTACCTCAACTGGCTCTCCGGCGCGTTACGCGTGCCGGGGTTGCAATCGGTGCTGGAGCGCGCGCCCGTCGTATGCATTCCCGACGATCATGAGTTCTGGAACAACTATCCGTTTGCACAAAAGCAGTTGCCCGATACGTGGACGGACGGATCGCGCCAGTTGCTCGGCGAGACGGCGCGCGCGCTTTACGAGGACTATCAGATCGGCGGTGCGCCGGGCGGCGCGGGCGCCGCGATCCGGCTCGACGTCGAGCCGTTGAAGATGCTGTTCGTCGATATGCGCTGCGACCGTGACAGCACGTTCAAATCGTTGATGGGCCCCAAAGCCGTCGCGGCGATGCAGGCCTGGGAAAAAGATCTCGTCGATACGCACGCCGCAGGGCAACCGGTTGTCGGCCTGCTCGCTTCGGGCCAGGCGCTCTTCATCGATCCGCCCGAAAGCAACTGGCGCAAAAAGACCTTCGACGCCGAGATGCCAAATTACGCGCAATTCGACGTGCTGCAAGCGACCTTGGGCCGGCTCGCGGACAACGGCATTCCCATCGTCTACATGACGGGCGACGTGCATTGGGGACGCGTCGCATCGGGTCACGATCTGCAGACGAGCACGTCTCTCTACGAAGTGATCGCCTCGCCGTCGCGGCTGATTCGCACGCCGTTGCTCGACACTGCAAAAGAAGCGGCCAATTCGGTAAGAGGGATTTTCGGCGGCGGCAATGCGTGGCCGCGTCATTCCGATCCCGAGGATGTGCCGGACCGCTTTGGCGTGAATCACCGCTTCACACTCAGGCAGGAATTCGGGCGACGCGGCGATCAGGTTGCGATCCTGTCGTTCACGCGCGTGGGCAGCGGCGTCGATATGCAGGTCATGTACTACGGCATTTCCAGCGATAAAGCGCTTTCACAATCGGAATCCACGACGCGCTTCGAACTGCGCGCGCGTTAATCAAAAAGACGAGGCAAGGTCATGCTGAAGATCGTACGATCGACGACGACACAATCGAATCCGCAGTTCACGCCATTCGAGCGCAACGAAGGCGAGAGCAATACCGCATGGGGCGAGCGCGCGGTACTCGATATGAAAGCGGGCGGCCCCGATGCATGGACTTATGTCGTGCTGCTGGGCGGCAGCGATACGCTGGCGTTTCGCGTGCGCGTCGCGCAATCGCATCTGCGGCACGACATGCTGCCGTCGTTCTGGTCCGAGTCGATTCTCGTGCGCCTCGCAAGCGCGACACTCAAAAACGCCGAAGCGTTGCACGTGCCTTTGCATCAACCGGAAGGTCCCGCGTTTGCGGCGCGCGTGAATGGCGTGGTCGCGCGTCCGTTAACGGATTTCGACGATACGTCGCGCTTTCCGAACATCGCGGTGATCGCATTGCCCGTTGCGCAGGACAAGGTGGTCGACAAAGTGGCGAGCTTCGAGCAGTCACGCGCGACGCTCGATGCGCTCGAACATGTGTTGCGCTGGCTCGCCTATGCATGGGGCGCGGCACGCACGCCGAACCCGCTGCACGACAACTACGGCTTGCCGTCTACCTGCATGATCGAAACCGTCTGCGCCGCTGCGAATTTCGACCTGACGCCGGGGCTCGAATCGCGAGCATCATGTCCTGAAGCGATCTGGGCCGCAGCGAATTACTGGCATGAGTACTTCGAGAAGTTCAACGGGCGCGAGCCGATAGGGCGCTTTTACACGCCACATACCTATCCGATCGTCGAGCCTTCCGCTGCGCCTGCGCCCTCTCCTGTGGCTTCTCCCGCGCCCAAACGCAAAGCGAAGAAGTGAGCTTCAGTTCAAGGCTGTGATGCGGGCGTGTTTGCAGCAGGCGTCGATGCAAACGCCGGCGCCGGCGCTTCGCTGTTGACGGCGGCGGGCGCGCTCGATGCAGCCGCTGCGCTCGCCTCGCCCGGCGCAGGCAGAATCGGCGGCTGCGATGCGGCGGGCGAAATGATTTGCGGCGGCTCGATATCCGTCGGCGCAGAAGCCTCGGCAACGGGCGACGCATTCTGTACCACGGGTGCGGCAGGCGTCGCGGGTGCTGGACGCGGCTTCGGCCGCGGCGCAGTTGCAGGCGTTTCGGTCTTCGCCGAAGACGAGAACAGGTACTGCATCCACGCGCGCAGCTTCATGCGCAACGTGTCGAACATGCCGGGCGGCGGCTCTTCCGCGAACTTCGCGCGCGAATCGACGAGACGCGATCGCAGCGAACGCTGGAAGAAATCGCCGACGATCGGCAACGCGCTATGCGCGCCCTGCCCCCAGTAGTCGCTGCGCAACGTCACGCGGCTGTCGTTGAAGCCGATCCATGCGCCCGCGACGAGCTGCGGATGCATCAGGATGAACCAGCCGTCCGCGTTGTCCTGTGTCGTGCCCGTCTTGCCCGCGACGTCGGCGCGGATGCCGAAACGCGTGCGAATGGCCGAGCCCGTTCCCTTGTTGACGACCGAGCGCATCACGTCGAGCAAGGTCTGCGCGCTCGCAATCGGCATCACGCGGTCGGCGCGCGACGGCTGGAACTCGGCGAGCACTTCGCCCTTGCGGTCTTCGATCCGCGTGACGAGCATCGGCGCGACATACGCGCCTTCGTTTGCGATCGTGCCGTACGACGACACCATCTCTTTCAGCGTCACCGGGCTCGTGCCAAGCGCCAGCGAAGGCACCGCGTCGAGCAGACTGTCGCGCACGCCCATCGCGCGCGCGAGCCGCGCGACCTTCGCGGGACCGACCGACTCCATCAGTTGCGCCGTAATGCGGTTGCGCGAATACGCAAGGCCATCGCGCAGCGTGATCGGTCGGCCGCTCGGCGCGTCTTCGTCGCTCGGCTTCCAGATTTCGCCGCCTGCCAGCGGGATTTCGACGGCCTGATCAGGGAAGGTATCGTCGGGTTTTGCGCCTTGCTCGAATGCCGCGCCGTAGACGAACGGCTTGAACGTCGAACCGGGCTGACGACGCGCCTGCGACACGTGATCGAACGGGTCCTGCGTAAAGTCGCGGCTGCCGACCCACGCCTTGATCTCGCCAGTGCGCGGGTCCATCGCGACGAATGCGGCCTGCACGCGCGTCTTGCTGTCGCACAGCGCCTTCATGAACCCGCGATCCGCCGACAGATGCTTGAGCGCATCTTCGTCGCTCATGCCCGAATCTTTTGCACTGTGATATTCGGGCGTCTCGCGAATGAACGCGTCGAACACATCCTTATGACCGACGCATCCGCTACGCGCATTCCACACCACATTCGCAATCGACTGCAACTGGTTGCCCTGAAACGTCAGCGCCTGGGTCGCCATGGTTTGCAGACGCGCGTCGATCGTCGTGCGCACGACGAGTCCATCCGAGTAGATGTTGTAGTCGTTCGCGTCGGCCCACGCGATCAGCCACTTCTTCAATTGCTGCGCGAAATGCGGCGCGGGACCGGGCGGCTCCATCTGGCGCTCGAAGTCGACGCGCAGCGGCTTTCCTTTGAGCGAATTGAATTGCGCCGGCGACAGGCGCCCGTATTTCACCATCTGCCCGAGCACGATATTGCGCCGGTCCAGCGCGCGCTCGGGATTGATCACCGGGTTGTAATAGCTATTGCCCTTCAACATGCCGATCAGCGTCGCGCTTTCGAGCACGGTCAGATTGCCGGCGGACTTGTCGAAGTAAGTGCGCGCCGCCATTTCGATGCCGTACGCGTTATAGAGAAACGGCACCGTGTTCAGGTACGTTTCGAGAATTTCGCTTTTCGTATAGACGGCTTCGATCTTGAAGGCCGTCAGCGCTTCCTTGATCTTGCGCGTGAGCGTCGGCGCGCGGCCGATGTCATCCGGATAGAGATTGCGCGCGAGCTGTTGCGTGATCGTCGACCCGCCCTGGCGGTCGCCCGAAAACGTATGCAGCGCCGCCCCCGCCGTGCGTCGAAAGTCGATGCCGTGGTGCTCGTAGAAGCGATGGTCTTCCGTGGAGATCAATGCGTCGACGACATGCGGCGAGATGTCGGAGAGCTTCATCCACACGCGGTTAGTCGGCTTGAATTCGGCGAGCAGCTTGCCGTCCGCCGAATAGATCTGTGCCGGCTGCTCGATCTTCGCCTTGCGTATGTCCCCGATGCCCGGCGTGAACGGCACCAGGATCAGCACATAGAGCAGAACGAGCGCGGGAATGGAGGCGACCGACAACGCCACGCCGCGCCATGTCGGACGGCGCAAACGTTGCACCGCGCGCATGAGCGGCAGCTTTGCATGGGCCCAGGCCCAGTCGGAGATGTCCCGGAGGAACGACAGTATCGACTGTCTCACGCTAACGCACCATCGGCAGAAAAGGCTGCATCCTACCAAAACAGCGCGGACGTCCAGGCGTTTTGCAAGATTCGGCATCGTAATGCGACGCCGGAAATGACATCGGCCGAATCCGCGCCGCTTGCGCGGGCGGATTCGGCCGAACCGTACAGCTACAGCGCGATCAGGCGTGAGCGCGCTTCGGCGTGACCATCGAAACGACGAACGTCACCACCACGTTCACGACCAGCGCGATCAGGCCGATATAAAGCGGCCACGTCGAATCGCCGACATGCAGCGCGAACACGGGCTTGAGGCCCTGCGAAATCGCGAGTCCCGTGCCGAGCACGATGCCGACCAGCCAGCCGAAGAACAGGCCCGGCGTGTTCAGACGGCGCGTGTACAACGAGAACACGATAGCCGGGAAGATCTGCAGAATCCACACGCCGCCGAGCAATTGCAGGTCGATCGCGTATTGCGTGGGCAGGAACACGATGAACAGCAGCGCGCCGAACTTGACGACGAGTGACACGATCTTCGCCGTCGATGCTTCCTGAGCAGGCGCCATGTTCGGCGACACCAGCGGACGCCACAGATTACGCGTGAACAGGTTCGCCGCGCCGATCGACATGATGGCGGCCGGCACCAGCGCGCTGATCGCAATGGCCGCCGCCGCAAAGCCGACGAACCACGACGGGAACAGCGTGCCGAACAGCGTCGGCACGATGTCGGACGGCGATTTCACGTGAATGCCCGCGGCAATCGCCATATAGCCGAGCAGCGCGATCAGGCCGAGCAGCAGCGTGTACGCGGGCAGGAAGATCGCGTTCTTGCGCACGGTCTGCATCGACGAAGACGACAGCACGGCCGTCATCGTGTGCGGATACATGAAGGCCGCGAGCGCCGAGCCGAGCGCAAGCGACGCATACGCGGTGAACTGCGTCGGCTTGAGGATGATGCCCGTCGCGCCGCCTTTGGCCTTGAAGTAGGTGTCCGCTGCATCAAACACATGGCCATAGCCGCCGAGCTTCGACGGAATCAGCCACACCGCCGCGATCACGACGATATAGATCATGATGTCCTTGACGAACGCGATCATCGCTGGCGCGCGCAGGCCGCTCGTATACGTATAGAGCGCGAGGATGATGAACGCGATCACGAGCGGTGCTTCGCCCGAGATGCCAAGTCCCTTGATGACAACCTGCATGCCGACCAGCTGCAGCGCGATATACGGCATCGTCGCGACGATGCCCGTCAGCGCGACGGCCGCCGGGAACCACTTGCCGCCGTACTCGCCTTGCACGTAGTCGGCTGCCGTGATGTGGTTCTTCGCGTGCGCGATCTTCCACAGCTTCGGCATCACCGCGAACACGAACGGATAGACGATGATCGTATATGGCAGCGCAAAAAAGCCGTACGCGCCGACGGAATAGACCAGCGCGGGCACGGCGATCACCGTATAGGCCGTATAGAAATCGCCGCCTACCAGAAACCACGAAATGATCGTGCCGAATTGCCGGCCGCCAAGACCCCACTCGTGCAATTGCGTGAGATCGCCCGCCTTCCAGCGCGCGGCAACGAAACCCAATACGGTGACGAGAAGAAAGAATGCGACGAAGACGGTCATCGCGACCGGGTTCACAGGGTTCAGATCGCTCATTTAATGCCCCGGTACACGACGTAGATCAGCAGCGACGTGAGCGGAACCCACAGGAACTGATACCAGTAAAAGAAAGGAAAGCCGGCGAATGACGGACGCGTATCGTTATAGAAAGGCAGCCACAGCAGCGCGATATAGGGGATCAGCAAGATGAGCCAGAGCCATGAACGGCCGGCCGGTTCGGTAGGTTCCACGTTTGTCCCTCTTTGGTCTATCTGATTGAATCCGCTTTGCTGATGCGCGCGGCAAACAGACGTGAACGTGCATATTCACGCACGCGCCTGTTGCACGCGCCCGCAAAGGCACGCGCATTATCTGCGAAAAGCTTTATTGCTGCTCGCACGGTAACCAGCCGTTATCCAATGCGCGCAGAAGCTTTCAATTTGATTGTCTGGAACGCCGCGCTATTTGCTGTCTAACGCTTTGGCAAAACGGCTTTGGCAAAACGGTCGCGCAAGAACTGCGTGAACGCGCGTATCGTCACGGAAGCCTGCCGGTGCTGCGGGTACACGGCGTACAGTGTCAACGGCGGCGAGACATACTCACCGAGCACTTCGACCAGCTTGCCGCTCGCCAGCGCATCGGCCACGATGAATTCCGGCAGTCGCGCAATGCCGAGCCCCGCGATCGCGGCATCGCGGATCACCTCGCCGTTGTTCACGCGCAGCGGGCCATGCACCTCGACGGTCCGGCTCGCGCCATCCACTAGGTATTCCCAGCCGCTGCGCGCTTCCTGCCCATACAGCAGGCACGCATGGCGCGCGAGATCGTCGGGCGTCACCGGCGGACGCCGCGCCTTGCGATACGCGGGGCTGCAACACGCGACCATGCGGATTTCAGCGAGCTTTTGCGCGATCAGCGTCGAATCCGCGAGCGTGCCGATACGCAGCGCCATGTCGAAACCTTCGCCGACCACATCGACGACGCGGTCGCTCAACTCCAGGTCGATACGCACGTCGGTATTCGCGCGCAGAAACGCGGCGACCAGCGGCGACAGATGAATCATCCCGAACGACATCGGCGCGCTGACGCGCAGCAGTCCACGCGGGTCCGAGCGCCCCGACGACATTGCCTGCTCGGCGTCCTCCACGTCGCCGAGGATGCGCGTCGCACGCTGATAGAACTCGTAGCCGAGGTCCGTCACCGCGAGCTTGCGCGTATTGCGCACCAGCAGCCGCACGCCGAGGCTCGCTTCCAGCGCCATCACGCGGCGGCTGACGAACTGCTTCGACAGTTGCAGGCGTACCGCGGCCGCCGTGAAATTGCGCGCGTCGACGGTGGCGACGAAGATCTTCAGATCGTCCAGCTGCATGGCTTTGCCCTTGTGTTGCGCGTTAATTGTCCACTTCAATGTGACAGTGATTCTCTTTTTACGTCGATTATAGACACTCTGATTGACCTACACTTCAATCACTGCTTCAGACAACGGCACCGCCGATGTCACGAGAAGCAAAGGCCATTCAATAACGGAGAAGAGAAATGATCGACATCAGACACGCCAACGAACGCGGACGCGCCGAACACGGCTGGCTTAGTTCGCGTCATACGTTTTCTTTCGCGAACTACTACGATCCGAAGCAGATCGGCTTCTCCGACCTGCTGGTGATCAACGACGATCGCGTGGCTCCCGGCCGCGGCTTCGGTAAGCATCCGCACCGCGACATGGAAATCTTCTCGTACGTGCTGGAAGGCGCGCTCGAGCACAAGGATTCGATGGGCACGGGTTCCGTGATCGTCCCCGGCGACGTGCAGCTGATGAGCGCGGGCACGGGCGTCGCGCACAGCGAGTTCAATCACTCGGCAAGCGACTCGGTGCACTTCCTTCAGATCTGGATCGCACCGTCGGTGAAGGGCGCGACGCCGCGTTACCTGCAGCAGAACTTTTCGGCGCAAGACAAGCGCGGCAAGTTGCGTCTCGTGTTGTCGCCTGAAGGCACGGACGGCTCGCTCGAATTGCGCCAGGACGCGCGTGTGTATGCAGGCCTTTTCGATGGCACTGAAACAGCGGGCGTCGATATCGCCGCCGACCGCTATGCGTATGTGCATGTGGCGCGCGGCAGCGTGAAGCTGAACGGCGTCGAGTTGAACGAAGGCGACGGTGCGCGTATTCGCAACGAGCGTCGCCTCGAATTCACCGAAGGCCAGGATGCGGAAGTACTCGTATTCGACCTGCGCAATAACGAAGTTTCGGAATTGTGGTCCTGAGCGGCGAACGCCAAAGACCCGACTACATTGAAAGAGGATTGAACATGAACACCTTTATCGAACAACGCAAGGATGCACTGCTGCTCGTCGCACGCGTGCTATTGGTAGTGCTTTTCGTGCTGTTTGGCTGGAGCAAGCTCACCGGCTTCTCGGGCACCGAGCAATACATGGCGTCGACGGGCGCGCCCGTCCCGGCATTGGCCGCCGTGATTGCGATCGTGATGGAACTGGCTGTTGGCATCGTCATTGCCGTGGGCTTCAAGACACGTGTGCTTGCACTGGTGCTCGCGCTCTATACGCTCGGCACCGCGTTCATCGGCCACCACTTCTGGACGCAGACGGGCATGGAGCAGTACATCAATATGATCAACTTCTATAAGAACATCAGCATCATTGGCGGCTTGCTGCTGTTGTTCGTGACGGGTCCGGGCAAGTACTCGATCGATCGCGCATAAACCGAAGTAAGCGGCATTAAGAGTTGTCAAAAGGGCGGCCTTCTGGCCG
>Ga0247692_1000098_pt1 | contig 18723 bp, 16 predicted proteins | sample CNK33_metaG_FD_183041 | JGI IMG/M metagenome (GOLD analysis project Ga0247692, IMG submission 183041) | Soil microbial communities from Purdue University Martell Research Forest, Indiana, United States - CNK33 | ecosystem: Environmental > Terrestrial > Soil > Temperate forest > Bulk soil...
GGCTGGGGCTTCAAAAAAAACGGGCCGCAAGCGCTCGGTCGTTCCCGAGGTGGACTGAGCACCAAGCTCCATCTGGCGATTGACTCGATGGGTGGTCCGTTGCGACTGATCGTCACTGAAGGACAGGCAACCTCCTGCGGACAAGGGAGGTATAGATATTGGAGTATTTATACCTCCAGATATGGCACAATCCCGGCAAAGCTGGCGATGGCGCGCAGGCTGCACGCCGCATGGTTCGCTTCATCCGTCCCGCCCGGGCGCAACACGACGTCACAGAAGGGGAGTCCGATTCACGATGGCCGATGTATTCGAACTCGTTGCGCTGGCGCTGCCCGGCGACACCGCCCCCGAGTCGCTGCCTGCGACCGTCCGGCAGTTCGTCGCCGGGTGTTGGCCCGGCATGAGCCGGGGGCAACTCGTGGCCCGCGCGCGGCGCCTGGCGCTGCGCCCGTCACTGCGCGCCTGCCGCGCGAGCGCGCCCGGCGAAATTGGGCGATGTCGCGCCGCAGGCAGGTGTCACGCGGCGGCCGAGCACCCCAACGATCCAGTCGGCTGTACTGCGGGCGCAGGCGCTCGAGCCTGGCGCGGTCGAAGCGGCGGCGGAAGTGAGAGCGCTGGTACCCGTCGCGGTGCGCGGTGCGTTGGATGCCGGTGCAGTCGGGGTACCGCTGGCCGCGGTGCCGGAGCGGGCGAGGGAGGGTGTTGCGCATCCCGTGGCCGTTGACGCCGACGCGCTACGCAGCGCGCTCGCACCGCTGGTGCGAGAACTGCTGGTGCGAGAACTGCTGCGCGAGGGCATCGCGCCGGTTCACGCGCTGCTTGCCCAGCAGGCATCGCCCGCTGAGGGTGGCCAGGCAGAGGCACGCCAGCTGCAATTGACGACGGTAGCGCTCGAAGACGCGCACGGGCGCATCCGTCAGCTCGAGAAGTAAAGCTGCGAGTGGCTTCCTGATCAGCCACCATTCTCGCCGGCAACGTATCCCTAAGATAGTCCCAGAGAAGTGCGAATCTTCACGTCAACATATTGGGCCTCAATGTAAGTACGTGATGCGCAAACAATGCTGAATGCACTACCGACTTCCTGTGAAATGAGCTCTGAATCCGATAGTGCCAACGCCCCGACAATTGCGCCGTCGCAGCCGTCTTCATTGAATTCAGCATGCTATTGGCGAGCGTCAGCCGGATTTTCACTTCCGGATACAGCTTTTGACACGCGCCGATCGCCTTGATGAGGTAGTGTCGTCAAAACCCGACGGGAGTGCGGCCCCCTAGTTCCTAAACGGACGCGCAAGTGTTTCACTCGCTTCGGTCAGCGCGATGCGTCGAGTGGTCCTGCTGAGCAGTCGGGTTCGAAGAAGTCCCTCCAGATCCGAAACGGCGCGTGAAACTCCAATACCAGTCGAAACGGCGAAGCGCCATAAATGACTGTCGCTATATTCCTTTGCAGGCGCAACGGTGTAAGCCGGTCGACCGGCGCTTACGTTAAATCATCTCGATGGCCATGGCAGTGGCTTCGCCACCGCCGATGCAAAGGCTGGCAATTCCGCGGCGTCCGCCCGTCGATCTGAGGGCCGCGAGCAAGGTGACCAGAATGCGCGCCCCGGAAGCGCCGATAGGGTGACCGAGGGCGCAAGCGCCTCCGTGTATGTTGACCTTCTCGTGATCGAGAGCCATGTCCCGCACGGCGGCCATGACAGCGACCGCAAATGCCTCGTTGATTTCCCACAAATCGACGCTGGACGTCGTCCATCCAATCCTGGACAACAGTTTCTCCATCGCGCCCGCGGGGGCGGTGGTGAACAGTCTGGGCTCTTGAGAGTGGGTAGCGTGCCCGACGATAGCGGCCAGAGGCTTGATCCCAAATCTGTCGGCGCTTGAATGACGCATCAGCACCAGCGCGGCGGCACCGTCGGAAATCGAACTGGAGTTGGCCGCAGTCACCGTGCCATCGGTCTTGAAAGCGGGTTTCAAGCTACCGATCTTGTCGAGTTTGGCCCTGGACGGTTGCTCGTCGTGCTCCACGAGGATTTCGCCATTTTTGCTGGAAGTCGTTACGGGCGCGACTTCCCATGCGAAGGCCCCGGACCGGATAGCGGTCTGGGCACGGATGGTGGATTTAATTGCATAGGCATCCTGATCGCCTCGCGAGAAGCCGTAAGCCTCTGCGCACTCTTCAGCGAAGGTCCCCATAGGACGGCACTTATCGAAATACGCATCTTCCAGACCGTCGAAGGACATATGGTCGAGGATTTGTCCGTGACCCAGGCGGAAGCCGCCGCGCGCCTTCGGGATGAAGTATGGAGCGTTAGTCATAGACTCCATGCCGCCCGCGACGATGACCTCGTTGCTGTTGGCCATGAGTAGATCATGGGCCAGCATGGTGGCTTTCATTCCGGAACCGCACACTTTGTTGACAGTGGAGCAACCCACAGAGAGGGGCAATCCGGCGGTGATTGCCAGCTGGCGCGCCGGCGCCTGGCCGAGGCCGGCAGGCAGCACACACCCGAAGATGAGTTCCTGGACCTTATCGGCGCTAACGCTGGCTCGCTGGACAGCGGCCTTTACGGCAACGGCGCCGAGCTGCGGGGCCGTGCAGCTGGAGAGATCCCCCTGGAAGCTGCCAATAGGGGTACGGGCGACAGATACGATAACTACGGGATCTTTGAACATGATTTATTCACTGAAAAGAAGGTTGCTGTTTATTTGGCGGCCATACGGATGCCGCCGTCGAGGCGGATAACCTCGCCGTTCAGGTATTCGTTCAGGATGATGTGCTCCACCAGAGCGGCATATTCCGCCGGCTTGCCCATCCGGGGGGGAAACGGCACCGTTTTGCCCAGCGCCTCCTTGACTTCAGCTGGCATGCCGAGCAGCATCGGTGTTTCCATGATGCCTGGAGCCACTGTCATCACTCGGATGCTCCAGCGCGAGAGTTCCCGCGCGAGTGGCAACGTCATCGCCGCAACGCCGCCTTTGGAAGCGGCGTACGCAACCTGCCCCACCTGCCCCTCAAAGGCCGCCACCGAGGCTGTGCAGATGATGACGCCGCGCTCACTGGAGATCTCTGGCACGCAGCCGCTCATCGTCTCCGCCGCAATCCGGATCATGTTGAAACTGCCAACCAGGTTGATATTGATCGTCCGCGCGAACGAATCCAGTTTGTGCGCTCCTTCACGGCCGATGACCTTTTCGGCGGGAGCAACGCCTGCGCAATTGACGAGTCCCCTGAGCATTCCCATTTCCAGAGCCGCTGCAAAAGCTGCCCTTGCGCTGTCCTCACTGGCGACGTCGGTGATAACGAATCGGGCACTGGCCCCTAGCTGTGCGGCGATGGCCTCACCCGCTTCGGGGTTGACGTCCGCCAGGACCACCTTGCCGCCACGTTCGACGATCATCTTTGCCGTGGCCGCTCCCAAACCGGAACCGGCCCCGGTCACTACGAATACGTTGTCTCTGATCTGCATGTCCGTTTTCCTTTCTAACGCTACGCTGCTACATTCGGCACGCAGGCCGCTGACTCGCATCAGGATTCGCTTCCGATGCTCGCCGCTACTCCGAATAAAAAGTGGTGAACGAACCCACCTCCGCCCGTTCTGTGACAAGGGTGTTCTCGATGCGTGAGGCATCCGCAAATCCAAGACTCATGCCGACGACGAACATCTCACTTGTCTCCAGGCGAAGTTGCTCTGCAATGACCTGGTGATACTTCATAAATGCCGCTTGAGGACAGGTGCTCAAGCCATAAGCACGGGCCGCAATCATGATGTTTTGCAGAAACATGCCGTAATCGAGCAGGCTACACTGCTGCATGACGCGGTCGATTGTGAAGAACAGACCGACGGGCGCGTCAAAGAATTGATAGTTGCGGCTGTGCTGGGCCTGCATCCGTTCCTTGTCGCCCTTTTCGATTCCAAGCAAACCATATAGCTTCCAACCCACAGACCGCTTTCTTTCAAGGTATGGCGATATCCACTCGCGCGGGTAATAGTCCCACTCGTCCGTGCATGTCTCGTCTAGTGCCGAATCTTCATTCACCCGCTGGATCGCGGCACAGATACGGTCTTTGGTGTGTCCCGTGACGACGTGTACGCGCCAGGGTTGGATGTTGACTCCCGTGGCAGCGAATCGCGCTACGTCCAATATCGATTCCACCGTCTCCCGAGGAACCGGCGTGGGTCGAAACGCCCTGACGCTGCGACGCGACAGGATGGCCCATTCGATGGCCTTGCGCAGCGCATCGGCGTCCATCGTCGGTGGTGTGTCATTTCTCTTCATCTATCACTCCATCTGTCTCCAACTTCAGCAAACCCAGGCAACTCCCCTTCACGGCAGCCTTGCCTTGCGAGCAAGACTAGCCGGGGGGAACAGGGCGTGTTGTCTCGAACATGACAATTGACACCCGGCAACCCGTCGTCTCCTACAACCCGAAGGAGTGTCTTGTTCGGGACAGTTCCGGGCCAGCGCAACGTATAGATTGGATGTGACATCGCAGGGTTTGAGCGATCTGATTCAGAGGTTGCACCTACGCACCACTGATGCCCGGAACACTTTCACATTCAGGCGCGGAGACACGACATGCCAACCCAAATCTACGAGCGCGGACTCGATCGAAACGAAGCCAACCATGTGCCGTTGACACCGCTGCACTCGCTGGACCGATGCGCCGATCTGTTCCCGGAGCGTATAGCTATCGTGCATGGCGAGATGCGTCAGACTTGGGCGGCGACGCGCAGCCGCTGCCGCCGGCTCGCCAGTGCGCTCGTCCGGCGAGGTGTCACGCGCGGCGACACCGTATCGATCATTGCGCCTAATACGCCCGCGTTGGTGGAGGCGCATTTCGGGGTGCCGCTCAGCGGAGCTGTCCTCAACACGATCAACTGCAGGCTGGATGCCGACGGCATTCGGTTCATCCTGCTTCACGGGGAATGCAAGGTCCTTTTCGTGGATCGCGAGTTTGCCGCCCTTGCTGCGGACGCACTCGAGCATGTTCCAGACAGGCCACTCGTGATTGACATTGCGGATCTCGAAGCGCCGCCGGGGGCATCGATAGGTGAGCTCGACTATGAGCAGTTGCTCGGAGAGGGCGATCCGAACTTCGAAGGCGTGTGGCCCACGGACGAATGGGAAGCTATTGCGTTGAACTATACGTCCGGCACGACCTCCGACCCCAAGGGTGTCGTAGTCAGTCACCGTGGCGTCTACCTGATGAGCATGCTCCAGTTGATTGACTGGGGCATGCCGCGTGGACCGGTGTATCTCTGGACCCTACCGATGTTTCACGCCAACGGCTGGTGCTTCGCCTGGGCAATCACCGCAGCGGGTGGTACCCACGTCTGTCTGCGCAAAGTCAATGCCGCAGGGATATTTCGAGCCATCCGCGAGTACGGCGTTGATCATTTTTGTGCGGCGCCAATCGTCCTGGCCGCATTGGCCGATGCACCCGCCAGCGAGCGCAGCCCGTTGGCTCGCGTCGTTCGCGTGCGTACGGCGGGTTCGCCGCCCCCGGCAACCGTGTTGAAATCGGTAAGCGAGCTGGGATTCGAGGTTGAGCACGTATACGGCATCACCGAAGCCTGCGGCACGCCGGTCAGTTGCTTCATCCAGCCAGACTGGCACGCATCGGCCAACGAGGAGCAGGCGCGCCTGAAGGCGCGGCAAGGTCAGCGGGCCGCCGGACTCGAAGCCATGCGAGTCGCAAATCCCGCTACGCTTGAGCCCGTTCCCGCGGACGGAAAGAGCGAGGGAGAGATATTGCTGCGCGGCAACGTCATGATGAAGGGCTATCTGAAGAACGAGGAGGCTACCCGAAACGCCTTCGAGGGTGACTGGTTCCACACTGGCGATATTGCCGTGGTGCACCCGGACGGATACATTCAGATCACGGATCGTTCCAAAGACGTCATCATTTCGGGTGGCGAAAATATTTCATCGATCGAGGTGGAGGACGTATTGCACCAGCACCCGGCAGTACTCATCGCGGCGGTAGTCGCGCAGGCCGATGCCAGGTGGGGTGAAGTGCCTTGCGCATTTGTCGAGTTGAGACAAGGTGTCAATGCACCTTCTGAACGAGAGCTGATTACGTTCTGTCGGGAGCGGCTCGCTCACTATAAGTGTCCTGTGAGGATCGTCTACGGCGCGCTGCCCAAGACAGGCACAGGAAAAATTCAGAAATTTCGACTTCGCGCGCAGGCTGGCAGCCGGGAAGCCATTACGAAGCTGTCTGACGCGTAGTCACGCATGCGGCCTGATCAATCTTCGGAATGCGCAAAATCTCGAAGCCCTGTTAGGTCAAGAATTCGGACTGACCCATATTCGATCGTTAAAAGCCCCACATCAGCGAGCTCATGAAGCGCCCGGTTGGTATTCTGCCTGGATAGGCCGGACAAGCGGCCAATTTCTTCTTGCGAAAGACCCAGTGTCAGATCAGTGCCGCCAAAGAGTCGCGGATTGAACAGTTCGGCCAGACAGAAAGCGACTCTTGCAGACGCTTTCTGCAAACGGAGGTTTGCAACCAGACCAACGTAGTAGCCACACCGCGCGTTCAGTTGATCGATAACAAATCGACTGAACGAGTGGCTATTGTCAAGCAGCCATTCAAATGTGCTGGACGGAATAAACCCGACTTCACTGTCGCGCAGCGCTACCACCGAGTATGGGCGAGGCTCATCCTTTAGTAAGGCTCCCTCCCCAAACCAGGAACCCGCCGGCACGCCTGCGAAGGTTGTAGCCCGCCCACCTTTAGAGACCGTATCGACTTTGACTAACCCTTCGATCACGCCTATCCAATGATCCGCAGGGGCTCCGCGATGACAGACCAGGGCGCCGGCAGAAAACGATCGTTGAAAGGCATCTTTCTGAACGCGAGCGAGCTGTTCCTGTGTCAACCTGGCCGACCAGGCGGAGCGCGATATGAAGCACTGCAACTCAACTGACAGGGGCATAGCCAGGTTAGGTTCGAATGGTCCAGAGGCATTAGTTTAACCATTTGTCGGCCGACGTTGCCTAATGACCCGATCGGCTGAAATCTGCTCGAAGGTCCGGTCCGGAGCAGCAGCCGACGTTTGAGGTCGGTCGGAACTCGTGGACGCCAACGGGTTAAGCAGCGATCTTGGTCCCGCACGAATTTCCGGATTTTGCCAAAAAACACGACTCTCCAAGAAAGGGTACCAAAACCTGAGTCATACGAGATGGGGTGTCGATGACGGCTCCCGCCCGCGCGGCGAATATCAGTTGGGGCGCTTGTTACAAACGACTAAATGGCAGAGTGTCTCGTTGGACCGACCTTCCGATGTTCGACGCTGCTCCTTTGAACGTCCCTTCATGGCCGATGCTGTTGAAAAAGTCGCTGTGTGGCTTTTTCAATTCGTTTGCAAGAAAATCGACCGCTAGGTCAGCCTACAAACCGCTCGCGAACTTCGCGTAAGGGTGAGAAGACCACTGAAAACCGTGCGAGAGAGACGGTCAGCGACTTTTACAACAGGATCGGCCGACTACCGCCGCTCACCGACCGGAGCGAGTCGCTCCATTTCCGTCGCTCGCGTCTATGCTACAAACGCCCCTCGCTCGGCCCACGCAGCCATTACTTCCCGAACCCGCTTGTCGGGTGGACTGTCAAGGCGTAGGAACCTGGTACGCTTTGTGTACTTCGGTGACGCCGCTTACGTCACCCGGCAAGGCATGCGAGGGAGGGGCATGACATTCAAGGCTCAGTGGTACCGGGACAAGTTTGCGAAAAAGCGTGGCAAAGGCTTCTGCGGCTATCCGGTGGCGACGGCGCCTTCTACGGGCCGGACGACACAGGGCGACGAAGGTCTCTGTTGGCATCGTCGCGCACGAAGGTGCTGACGCTGACCCTGTTGAGCGGTGGTTCTGCAAAACAACCGATGCGAGAACCGATCCAGAAGTCGCCGAAGCAATTGTTCGATTCATCGATCAGCATGGTGTCAAATCGGTGGTGGCCGTCGATCACATCATTGGCTGCCCACACGAGGAAGGCATTGACTACCCGGAAGGCGAAAAATGTACGCAGTGTTCGTTCTGGGCGAACCGTGATCGATGGAGCGGCGAGATCATGCAGTGAGACGACAAGAGGCGAGCATGGGCGAACCGTGATCGATGGAGCGGCGAGATCATGCAGTGAGACGACAAGAGGCGAGCGCTTCCATCCCCGCGCTGAGGCGCTCCTTACTCGCCTCATTCCGACCGTAGTCATGCATTCATTAACGCAGGACACTTTCTGAACGAGAAGGGCGCGCGTGGCCGTCAGCGCCGCGCGGCCACGCCCGTGGCGTGGTTCCACGCAACCGTGATCGCCTCCGCGACTGACTTCGACTCCACGAGCGCGATGACCGCGACGTGCTTCACACGCAGGAGGCCCCGCGGAGCCGGACACCGACCGAGGCGACAGGAAGCCTGGTCATGCGCGCGGTGTAAGGTACAGGGGCGAATCTCCTGCCGGAAGGCACGTTGTGGGATCTTGCCGAGCGTGGTGAGCATCACCGTTGATGCAAGGGGGCAAAACTATGGGTTTATCGTACCGAACGTTTCTGATCGCTCGTGACGATACCCTCTGGCGGCTGTCAGGCACGAAGTTCGACCGGATGCTGCGAGATCAGGCAAGCCACTGTCTGCCCGTTTTTGCGGGGCAACGAGCGCGAATGGCGAGCGCTGCCGTTGTGCTGCCCCACCGTCCATGGTCATCAACGAGCGCCTGTAGACGACCCTGTTGCTCGACCGGTCGTCGAATGGACCCGGCCGAGATGGGGCGACAGGCGGTCAGATCTCGGCAGGCCGAAGACCAGCCGGAAAATTACACAAGAGACGTTGCTTTATCTGGAATTCCCTCTATTTTTAAAGAGGCTGATCGGCCAGCGATTGTTCCGGGTGTTTATGGTGCTTGGAGCGTCTCTGCGTGCGTTTTTGTTGCGACGCACACGAAGTCGCACGCACCTACTTGAAATCACTTTTGTCTAACGGATCATGACGCGGGGCGTTAAGGGGCCGGTAGCGGATGCGTTAGACGGTCACCCACACCGCATGTCCAGCCAGGTGCTCGAACTCATCGAGCGCGCGAGGTCCGGGCCACAGAGGAAAATGGGTGGTGCTGATCATCTCGGCAACGCGCGGTCACGGTGGAGTCGTTTCATCACGGTGCCGTGCAGCCATCCTGGCCGAGTCCATTGCTGGCGCGAAAACGAAGGCGCGTCTAACCACGCTGGTGTTTGCGTGATGCTGATGCGGTACACCGTTGATCTCGGGGTCCTTGAAGAGTTGCCAACAGCGCGCCTCGGCCAAGGCTTCATCGATCGTCTTCCTGGCTATTTGCCCGGCCTCCAGCAACACGGCTGCTCCTATCCAACCCCCGGCGGGTTTGTGCGACGCATGCACCAAGGCGAAAGAACCTGACTGGGCCATGTCATGGAGCACGTAGCCGCCAACCTCCCCACCGACGGTGAGATAGCGTGCACCCGAGCGCGGCGTGCGGTTGGCGCGAGATCGAATGAATGAGTTTTCGCCATGATGACGGCGACATGCCAGGCGGTCGCAAGCTGACCTGGTGACAGGGCTCCAGGGCGGGTGCAAGAGGTCTATCCTTCATGGAGTTCAATACTTTGGAGAACAAAATGGATGAGAAACAGAAATCTTTCCTCTATAACGATAACGACGCCACTTTTGATGCCTCATCGAAGCGGAGGATGGCCGTCGAAGTCGCCCTGGACTTGATACGTCATGAAGCAATGAGCGGGTCTTCACGCAATTCCGTGGATTTCAATCTGAGGCACCTCTCGGACTTTGCAGACTACATTCAAGAGGCCTTGAGAGGTGGTGAGCAAGAAGTCTTGAGAGGCAAGGAGCGAGAGGCCTTGAGAGGCAGGGAGAGGGAAACGTCGAGAGGCCAGCAGCATTAGCGGACGGTGCGCCTCAGGCACGGCGGGACCGCTGAGGGCCGCTCTGAAAGCTACAATGGTCACGCAGGGCGACTCGACCAGAGTCGCCTTTGGCCGATAGAACAAACCTCAAGAGGACGCGACGGGCAAGATCGGCGCGCGAAGGTCCGTTGGCTGGGCGGAGCCGACGTTCGAACGTTCGGGTGAAAGTGTAGGCGAGACCCACCGCCGAACGGCCGTCTCACCCAGCTCCATCGACTGCAAACCTCGCTCACCGATAATCCCTGGTCGCACCATCTGTACCACCTCCAGCTTGAGGCCGACGTCAAATTGTCAGCCGGCACCTTCTTGTCATCTAGCTTTTTCCTCGTCGATTCGCGATTGTCCTCCTATCGACTTGTCCGAGGAAATTAGACCACCACATTCCTCGATAGTGTGCGCTGCGCCTGCCATCCACACTCCGCCTTCAAACGTTTGTGATCGCCAACTCTCGACCGGGGCTGGGTCAAAACCCAAAATTTTGAGGTTTTTCCGATTTGTCCGCCTCGGCGCGGTGTCGAACGGGGCAAGCGCCTCGACACAAACGCATCTAAGCCGCCGACTCCAGCCGCGAGGCCTTGTAGTGACAGACCAGAAAATCGATGGGTACAGGTTGCTATATCCGTAAATGTCTCTATTTTTTATAGACCGACTGCCTAGCAGCGTCGACGGCTCTGAGTATCACCAGTTGAGTGAAGTGTGCCCGATGCGTCTTCTTTTGCGCCTGCGCTCTTCGTCACTCGTGCATGACACGATGTGATAGCTACAGGAGGTCATACGATGGAAGTCAAGTCGATCGTCGCGTATCAAGGCCCCAACATTCACGCTCATTTCCCGGTCATCCGATACACCGTCGATCTGGGCGTGCTGGAGGAATGGCCGACCGGGCGGCTCGGTCAGCGATTCATAGACAGTTTGCTCGGTTATCTGCCGGGCCTCGCACAGCATGGCTGCTCGTATCAGTCCCCCGGCGGACTCGTGCGGCGCATGATCGAAGGCGATGGCACGTGGCTCGGCCATGTCATGGAGCATGCTGCCATTGAACTGCAGAAGATGGCGGGTTCGGACGTCAGCTTTGGCAGGACGCGATCTGCGGGTCCGGATGGCCACTACGATGTCATCTACGAATACCATAATGAAGCCGTCGGCCGGCAGGCCGGAGATCTGGCAATAGCGCTGATCGAGCATCTCTTGCCTGCCGAATTGAAACCGCAGACGGATACCGAGACGCAGTTCGACTTCGAACAGAAGCTCGACGATTTTCTCCGTGATGCGCGCAGGCACGAGGTAGGGCCGAGCACGGCGGCGTTGATGAAAGCCGCGGCGGACAGGGCGATTCCGTGTACGCGGATGAACGCGGACAGCCTGATACGACTTGGCTATGGGCGCTTTCAGAAACGGATCAAAGCCACGCTCACCAGCGAGACGCGTCAGCTCGCAGTCGACATAGCCTCCGACAAGGAAGAGACGAACCGGACGCTGCGGGACGCCGGCTTGCCGGTGCCTCGCCAGCGCAAGGTCTATCGCGCCTGCGATGCGGTCGTGAGCGCCGAACAGCTCGGCTATCCGGTTGTCGTCAAACCCCTGGACTGCAATCATGGACAGGGCGTATCGATCAAGCTCACGACGCCGGAGCAGGTGGAACTCGCATACAAGAGGGCGCGGAAGTACAGCCATGCCGTACTCGTCGAAAGCTATATCCCCGGGTCCGACTATCGGATGCTGGTGGTCAACGATCAATTGGCCGCAGTGGCCAGGCGCGTGCCGGCCCATGTCGTCGGTGACGGTTTGCATACGGTCGAGCAGTTAGTGGAAATGGCCAATCGAGATCCGCGTCGCGGGGTAGGCCACGAAAACGTACTCACCCGCATCGAACTCGGTGACACGGCGCAAAGCGTACTGGGCGCCGCGGGATATGATTTCGAGACCGTGCCAGCTCCGGGTGAGTCCGTCTACTTGTGCGCGACTGCCAACCTTTCCACGGGTGGCACGTCCATCGACGTCACCGATCAGGTGCACCCGGACAACCGCGAGATGGCTGTGCGCGCCGTCAAGGCCATTGGCCTTGATGTCGCCGGCGTCGATTTCATTACCACGGATATTGCCTCCTCGTATCGCGAGGTCGGCGGGGCGATGTGCGAGATCAACGCGTCGCCGGGTCTGCGGATGCATCTCGCGCCGAGCGAGGGTGCGGCGCGGGACGTGGCCGGCGCCATCGTCGACATGCTGTACCCGTCAGGCACCCCGAAGACGATCCCCATTGCGAGCATCACTGGCACCAACGGCAAGACGACCACTTCGCGCATGCTGGCCCAGATCATGAAGCTCGCGGGCTACACCGTCGGCCTCGGTACCACGGATGGCGTATATATTGATGGACGGATGACGCTCGCGGGCGATATGACCGGCGTGTCATCCGCCCGAATGATCCTCGCGGATTGCGCCGTCGACGCCGCCGTGCTGGAAACGGCCCGCGGTGGCCTGCTGCGGCGCGGACTCGGATACCCCGAATGCAATGTGGCGGCGTGCCTCAACGTGAGCGCCGATCATCTCGGGCTGCGCGGCATCGAAACCGTGGAGCAGATGGCAGAGGTCAAGCGCATCATCATCGAAGTGGCTAAGGATATGGCCGTACTCAACGCCGACGATCCGTTGTGCATGAAGATGGCGGATCATACCGATGCAAGTCGGCTGTGCTACGTCACGATGAACGCTGCGCACCCGTTGGTCGGCGAGCATATTCGCTTGGGCGGCGCGGCGCTCGTGCTGGAGGAAGAAGCCGGCGGTCACCTGATCGTGCTGTGGGATAGCGGCCGTCGCGTTCCATTGTTGTGGACATATATGATTCCCGCCACTGTGCAAGGGCTCGCGCTGCACAATGTGCAGAACGCGATGTTCGCCGCGGCGCTTGCCCGTGGCCTCGGAATCGACGTCGAGGGCATCCAGCTCGGCCTGCGCACGTTCGATAATTCGTTCGCCTGCACCCCTGGGCGCATGAACATCTACGACGATCATCCGTTCAGGGTCATACTGGACTATGCGCATAACCCGGCAGCCGTGCAGACCATGTGCGCCCTGGTGGAGCGGCTCGGCCCAGATCAGCGGAAGATCGTTTCGCTGACGGTTCCGGGCGATCGCCGCGACGAGGACATTCAGGCAATCGGGCGCATTGCAGCCGGGCACTTCGACCAATACATCTGCCATCGGGACAGCGACTCGCGCGGGCGCGATCATCTGGAGGTGCCGGACATGTTGCGCGAAGCACTGCGCATCGCGGGTGTCCCGCCGCAGCAAATCAAGGTCGTCGCGGAGGAGCAAACGGCCAATCAGTTAGCGCTCGAGATGGCACGTCCTGGCGATTTGCTTCTGTTGCTCAGCGAAGATTACGCGGGGGCATGGGAACAGATCGGGCAATTCAAGCCGGAGATGCCACGCGCGCAGGCAACCAGCAAGAAGCCGGTTCAGATGAGGATACGGCTTGACGATCTGGGCGGGTTTGAGTGGACTCGGAATATGGAAATTGTCCGCGATGCCCGGGGCGTGAGGATCGCAAGAGAACTCGAGGACTGAACGAGTACCGCGATCATTATTCAATGCAGTTCAACCAAACCGGACAAGTGAACATGGACGATAAATTGCTCCTCTACAACGATAACGAAGGCACGCTCGACGCCACATCGAAACGGAAGATAGCTGTCGAAGTCGCGCTCGAACTGATAAGGCTCGATACAGCAAGCGGATCCTCGCGCGATTCCCTGGATAGCAATTTGAGGCATCTTTCCGATTACGCCGATCGGATTCAACAAGCATTGGCGCGCAAAGAGCCGTAACGGTCAGACGCACCGTAGGCACTGGCGCTGTACCTCGCCCATCGAACCGACAGGAGGACTGATGGTCACCGCGATAAGACCGCTCTTTGCAAAAAACATCAGCTCGATCGATAGCAATGAGGAGGACGCGATCTTTGTTGTGGATCCTGAGCTCGGCGGGCTCGGCAGGATCGATGTCCGCACGGGCCTCTTTCAGTGCCTGCTCAATTTCAAGCATTTCAATGAGTTCGAGAGAGCGTCGGCACTATGCATGCGGCCCGACGGTACGATCGACTATTGCCGTTCCAATCTGATCCATACAGTCAGCATAGAAAACGGCTCGGTACATGCCGCAACGGATCCGATCACGATCGATGCTGCGCAGAGCATCGTCGGGTTGTGCTGGAAGGACGGCCGATACTACGTCGCCGACGTGACGGGCAACCTTCTGGTTGTCGAGAACAACGAGTTGATACGGACGGTTCGCATTGGAAACGGCATCAACGACATGACGCTGCACGGCGATCGGCTCCTGATACTTCGCGGCGTCAGCCGTGCCGTCCATATCGTTGATCTTGATGGAACACATGTCGCGTCGGTTACGGTACCGCATGACGGCGCGGTGGGCATAGCCGCTGTCAAGACGTCCGATGCGAAAGAGCCGGGCGTTTATGTGTATTACAACCAGTGCAATTGGGACGTGTTTGACGACGCGGGCTCGGAGCTGACGTCAAACGGGAGCGCCAATATCAAGCTCAGAAACGACGCCCGCGATGGATTCATCGAGCGGCTCGACTATCAGCTCACGGATCTCGGTGGGGGAAACAATTTTTGCCTGTCGGGAGGCTATGAAATCGAGTTCACCTATGCCGAAATGCTCAAGCCTATTGGCGATATCCTCGACGACCTGGAAGGCATCAAGCTGTGCATCAGACTATCGATACCCGTCGACACGCCGAGGCAAAAAGTCAAATCGCTCGAGACGATCGGCGATATTCCCGCGGCCGTCACAGAGGACGAGGACGGTAACGCGATTGTCGAGTTTGACCTGACCAGGATAAGGCTGGACAAGGAGTGTCGTATTTTTGGCTACCACGCAATCCTCGAGGCTTACGGTATCCGGTACAAGCTGAATGGCGCGAGTACGGACGACTATCCTGCAGATATCAGGCGGCGCTTTCTGAAAGAAGAGTCCCGTTATGACATGGGCAGACAGGAATTGAAGGATATTGCGGAGCGCCTGCTTGCATGCATTCCCACGCAAGAGCGCGGCAATGTGATCAGAATCGCCAAAGCCGTGCGCGAATACGTCTATAGCCGGCTCGGGTACCGCTGCAACAGCAGATGTACGAGCCCCGTCGAGACGTTGCGGCTCGGCGAGGGAACATGTGGCAAGTACATGGAGCTGATGATCGGGCTGCTGAGGCTTTGCGGCGTCGCTTGCCGACCCGTCGGCGACTTCAAGGTACCCGAGTACAAGCTGAGGTATGTGCCGGTCGGCTCGGTATGCACACCGGATAACGATCACGCGTGGGTGGAATTCTATGTGCCGGAGGTCGGATGGGTTCCGATGGAGAGCTCGTCGGATGGTGTTCCGGAAAAGCACGACCGATTCTTTGGTGCGCTATCGTGGGTTTATATAGAAAACAGCAGAACGGAAAAGATGTGCAAGATCTGCAAGCCGGGCTCGTGGGAAAACATCGATCAGGACTTGCGGTATTCGGAATTATTTATTCCGGAGATTCAGATCAGAATCGTCAAAGCGCTCAGGCCGTCATTCGATCCGTCACATTAGCGCCCGATACTGGCCAGATGCGCAGACATGTCGTAGGCGTTGCCTTCAACCAGAATGTCGAGATGCAGGCCGACCATGCTCACCGGCGCATGGCGGCGATCGGGATGAATCGCGGAGTGCTGGAGTCGGGAGGTATCGACGACGGTGATGCCTCCCGTCCCCACGACTTGCAGCTTCTGGTCCGGACCGATGAATGCAGCGGTGTCTTCATCGAGCCCGATGCCAATGGCATCCGGGTTGTAGGTCAAGGCCATAAGCATGCGCCCGAGCCGGTCCTGATGGCGAAAATGTTGATCGATAACCAACTTGTCGATCAGGCATAAGCCCGGTGCTAATTCGACAATATCCGCGCGAGGCGTCGTGCCGCTTTTGCCGGCTACGATCATTTGCCTTGGCAGAAACGCTGCGCCGGCCGAGACCCCCGCAACGTGCGTCCCCTTTGCATTCAGGCGGCCTATTTGCTGAGCGACGGGCGTGGCGCTGAGCGTCTCGGAGAGGCGGGCCGGATCGCTCCCGATGAGGAAAACCCCGTCAACGCCGCCGAGCGAGTCGTCCCTTGCCCTTTCGCAATCGGTTCGATTCTCGAAGTTGAATGCACTGACGCGATTGACGCCGAGACCACGGAATGCCCGTTCGTAACGGTCGGCAAAATCCTCTTCATCAGAGCCTGCCGAGAGAATGGCGATGTGCGCGCGGGAGCCACCGCAAAGCTCAGCGAAGCGCCGCAGGATAGGGACCGCCTTGCGGGCCGCTTTGCCGTCACCGCCTACGGCGACGATAAAGCCTCTTGTCCCGGCCGCGAGCGCTCTTGAACGATTCAAACTTTCACCCCTTAACTCAGAGCCGGCAGTCTTACACCGTCACGGTCTTATAGACGGAAGTGCAGCGACATTCCGGGCAGGCGCAGAAGGGCGCCGGCGTTTTGCAATGAACCGATCGAGCTATCAGCGGAATATCGGTCAGTGGATATTTCCAACGGTCACGTCAACGCGGTGGCGTTCAAGCAGGCCGTGCCGTGGCTCTTTGCAGTGAGCCCCGAGCGCAGCAGCGTGTGGCTTCCCAAGTCGTACAGGTTGCCGTCAGTAAGGATATGGAGGCGTACTCCGGTCAACCCTACGGGTTCGCCATGGCGGGTCGAATCGGCGGCGGAGTTGTGCAGGCCCGACCCTTCGATGATGGTGACGCTCCCGGTACCGACCACCTCAAGCGTGTCGTCCGGACCGATGAACGCAGCCGTATCTTCGTCGAGCCCAATGCCGGCTCCGAAGGGGATCGACGCGACCGCGGTGAGCAGGCGCCCGAGCCGGTCACGCTGGCTGAAATGCTGGTCGATCACAAAGCGGCTGACAAGCCCCAAGCCCGCTGCGAGGTCGACCATGCCGGCACGAGGCGTGGCGCCGCTCTTGCCGCCGGCGATCATCGCGCTCGACATCGCCGAAGCCCCGGCGGATGTGCCGGCGATGTGCATGCCATGCATATTACGGCTGCAGAGCTTTTGCGCGGCTGACGTGCTGCTCAGCATCTCGGCGAGGCGCACCTGATCGCCCCCTGTCATGAAGACGCCATCGACGCGATCGAGCACCTCCAGGTATTGCTGCGACTCGCAGTCCCCCCGGCTTTTGAATGGCAGGATGCTGATCTGTCCGGCACCCAGATCACTGAACACCGATCCATACACATCGCCCGTATTGTCCAACGACGAAGCCGTCGGGATGACTGCAATGTGCGCGCTTGGCCCGCCGCAAAGCTTGACGAAGCGGCGCAGTATGACTGGGTTCTGGACCCGATTCTCGGCCCCGCCGATCGGAACGATAAAGCCCCGTGTGGGGTTTTTTGGTGGTCTTCCGGGACGCATATCTTCTCCTTGCAAGCCTTGAACGTATTGTCCGCAGTGGGCACGGCACCCGGAGTTGTCCGCTGGGGTTCAAATCCGCCCGCCGTCGCGGGTTTCAGATGCACAAGCGAGAATCGTTCCAACCAAGCCTGCGAGCCATCGCCTCGCGGACCTGCGTCGGACCAGAGGCTGCAAGAATTCCAGTTAGCGCGGTGCGCACTAGAAATCAATCTCCATTACATTATGGTGCAAAAGTGAACCAACGTGGTGCAGATCTAATCTGCTGCGTCGCTGAATGACCAGCTTAGACATTCGCCCGTCACGCGGAGCAAGAGCGATGACTGGCTGTTCGAATCAGGGGCACCAACAGATTCACGTAGCCCAGTCATCGCGCGGCCGGGCTTTTTGCTTTCCGGCTTCCCACCTCATGATGTAAGTTCTCAGGAGAATTGAAAATTCTTGACGCGGGCGAAAGCGGCTAATCCAACTTGCGAGTGCCTGCCAATTTATGCGTTCGATCCTTACCATCGACGCTTGAAGGTAGGGAGTTCGAACGGCTGCTCTTGGCAACTCTGAAGATCCGTTGTTCGTCGACTCGGACGGTTGAAACTTCTCGTGAGCCAACATTCGCGACTAGCGAAATCTGCGGCTGTCCGAATGGCTGCAACATGCTGAGTACTCGCCGGCCGACACAACCACGCGTACTTCCATGCGATGTTTCTCGAGAGCCGCCGTTAAGGGTACGCGGGGATCGAAGGGCGGTTGTGGGTCGGGTGCTGCCGTTCGCGGTAGGGTGAGCATCTTCAATCGAACTAAACATGGAACCCCTTGACGCCCCGGAAACCCCCGCCAGTCAAGGAACGACGGGTATTGTGGTTCGATGTTTGTGTCACTTCAGATTGACTTAAACTTGCAACATTTCTGGAAATTGAACTAATGTTGCGACATTGCCGACGCCGAGACGGACGGACGGCCACGAAAGCGCCTGTTTCCGTACCGGGTAGCGATTTTCCGCGTCATGCGTGACGGAATACTTCGGCATTTATATTCGGAGTGCGAACTATTGTTTAACCCGTCGCGCACGAACTATTCCGATGACATGCATCCTAGATGCCAACGCAAACGTCCTGTTGGCGAGACGATGAATTCGTGGTCGATACATCGGCTGCAATCGTGCGATCGCTCTCGGCTAACCTATCAGCGAGTACCGCCTCTCGCGTGGATGCGAGCAGAAGGATGTTGCATCCGTGCCGGCGATCGGTCTGGCTGGATGGCTCGCCAAACATCCTACCGTTCCCGTGAAGTGCCACGCATTTCATGGCAGGAACAGATGATCTTGAGGGTCGCTCGGGTTTTGTC
>Ga0247692_1000100_pt1 | contig 18381 bp, 16 predicted proteins | sample CNK33_metaG_FD_183041 | JGI IMG/M metagenome (GOLD analysis project Ga0247692, IMG submission 183041) | Soil microbial communities from Purdue University Martell Research Forest, Indiana, United States - CNK33 | ecosystem: Environmental > Terrestrial > Soil > Temperate forest > Bulk soil...
CAGCGATGCGACGCGCGGTACGACGGACGTGGAAAAATAGGGGCCACGCTTCCTGTTCAGATGCCCTAACGTGTCTCATGACGAAACGATGAATGGGTTTCAAGTATGTCTCCATTGCCGACATCCGCGTCGCCAGCGCGGTAGTGGCCTTGATCGGGTTCAGATGGTAGTACAGCACGCCGAGATTTGTCCCGGCGGGTAATGCCGTGTCGTCTCCAGCATCGACATCGACCGCGGCGACCGGCAGCGGTGTCACGCTAATAACCGCGCAAAGGATACCTGCTGCCTTGCGCGTCCCCACTGGGCGAAGCGCCTTCTCCAATTTCATATTGTCTCGATGTTTGTTATTCACCAGTCGCCTTCTCCTCCACCTGCAATTCAAACCGTATCAAATAGCGGACGAAGTACTTGGTGAGCCTTTCCCTGACGCATTCCCACAGGCGGCTTCCCGTACTCTCATGCAAGCGTCCCGCGCGCACGATCCGGTCGTATTGCACAGAAGACCACCAAAGCGCCCGAGTTTGTCGCGACGCTCAATAATGAGTAGAGCCTGTGCGCCGTCTCACAGCACGTCTCCTTCATATCACTTTGCCGATCGGACCAGGCCTAAGTGACCTCTCTCGCCTCGCCGGGCAGCCCGGAACTAAACGCAATAACAATGCCAGCGACATGCATTCTCGTGCCATACGCGACGACTGACCGTATTGTGCGGCGCGTTTCGCCTGCTATAGAATCCGGGGGAAACGTAACGGCACCAGAACTCGTCGAAGCGGGTTATACATAGACCTATAGAGGTACCTGAAACGAATCGTCAGGGGTGCCGCAGAGTGAGTCACTGGTACACCGGCCTGACTCATATGGAGACACCAGAAGGAGGCGTACACATGCGGTCGCAAATTGCCATGGAAGATCGGATACTGAGCGCTCGTGAGGAGTTTTTCGAAACCGGTTCTGTCAGCGACCACAAGGTTTCCACGCTGTTGCTGCGGTCGTGGGAACGCTCGCGGGGCTACGGGATCCAAGCCTCAAGCCGACTCTTGCGAGATGCAGCACGCTCTCCCGCACCGCTTGGCATCGAAGAAGCAAACGCGCGATTGGTGGACCATTCACGATCTGAGATGGAGCGATTACACCATGCGTTTAGCGGTGGCAAATGTTTGGTGGCATTGGTCAATGCGGAGGGCGTCATCGTACGTTCCGTCGGCGGCGAACACGCCACGACGCGGGAACTCGTATCCACGCTGCGCCCCGGCATGGATGTGAGCGAAAAGAGGATTGGTACCAATGGCCCGGGCTCCGCGCTCGTCGAGCGACGGCCGATGCTGATTCGAGGTCGCGAGCATTTTCTGGACGAAGCGGCGCAATTTGCTTGTGCAGCCGTGCCGTTGGTGGACCCTTTCGGTGCGCCCGCGGGGGCACTCGATATCAGTTACTTGTACACTCCATCGCACGTAGATCCTCTTCAGCTACTTGCAACCGCCGCGCGAGCCATTGAGAATCAAATGCTCGATAGTCTGCATGACGCCATCGTCGTGCGCTTTCATTATCGTCCGGACCTGCTCCGCACGCCGCACGCCGCGTTGCTTGCGGTATCGTACGACGGCTACGTGGTTGGTGCGAATCAAGGCGCGCGCGCGACACTCTGCCTGGGCGACGGCTCGTTGGAGCGGCTCGAGTTCTCGTCGTTGTTCGAGTTGTCGCTACCACAACTGATTGTCGCAAGTCGTCTCTCTACCCCAGCGCTGGTGCACCGTCATAGCGGCGTGAGTCTCTACGCGAGTGCTTCCGAAAATCGAGGAAAAGAGATGCAGCATGCCGAACCGGCCCACCGTGGTGCAGGCGTGCGAAGCACGGCGGGCATTGCGCTCGCAACATCCCGAGCGGCCACACAAAGCTCTACCTCGTCCGCGCCCGCACAGCCCGGCGACGAATCCTATCTGATGGACGATTCGCGACTTCATGCATTGTTCGATAAGGCGCGACGTGCATTTGACCGCGACATCCCGATTATCGTTTACGGCGAAACCGGCACCGGCAAGGAGGTGTTCGCTCAGCGACTGCACGCGGGCGGACCCGGGCGCGGCGGCTCCCTCGTCGCCATCAATTGCTTTGCGCTACCGGCCAGCCTGATTGAGTCGGAACTGTTCGGATATGAGCACGGCGCTTTCACAGGGGGAAGGCGCGGGGGAGCACCAGGCAAGTTCGAAGAGGCCCACAATGGCACACTTTTTCTTGATGAGATCGGCGACATGCCGTTCGAGGTTCAGGGCCGGCTACTGCGCGTGTTGCAGGAGCGCAAAGTCACCCGGCTCGGAAGCAGTCGCGAGATAGCTGTAAATATCTCGCTCATTTGCGCGACGCATCGGTCGTTACCCGAACTCGTCGCTGAAGGCAAATTTCGTGAAGACCTGTTCTATCGTTTGACTGGTGTAAGCATCACACTGCCTCCGCTGCGCGAGCGCTCGGACCTTCGTCAACTGATCGACTGGCTGCTCGCGCGCGAAGCCCTCGATGCCTTCGCAGAACACGCGCCTTATAGGCTAGATGTTGACACGTTAGACACGCTGCTCAACTATCGATGGCCCGGCAATGTGCGAGAGTTGCGCAGCGTGCTTCGCGCGGCGGCCGCGCTCGCCGATTCCGATGGCGAAATCCGTCTCGAACACCTGCCTTCTGAATTGGTCGAACAGGTCGAGACGGCCCGCGTGAACATTCAGGTGTCGTCATGCGCACCTGGCACATTGGCGGAAATGGAAACTGATGCGATTCGCGAAGCGCTCGAACGCCACCATGGCAATATTGCAGCCACTGCGCGCAGCCTAGGCATTGGCAGAGCGACTCTGCATCGCAAGTTGCACAAGATGTGATCGTGCCCAGACGCGCCCCCTTCTAAGACAACCCAAAGCCACTGGAACATCGGAACAACCGTTATCAGTATCTTTTGGCTTCCAAAGTCTCCGGCATTGCCATCATCTACGAGCGGCTAACGTCTCCTGGCTGCGGACAGACCATGGCTCAAGACACGGACCGAAAATCCTCGGCAATGCCGGCGGTTTCTTCACATTCGCAAACATCCGCCCACGTAACGATGGGCGATAACCCCGCCCGATTCGTCATTTACTGGGACAGACTCAATACATTTCTAAGCAAAATTTCCCGAACTGTGTTCAGTGAAGTCTTTGTTGGTATGCAGACTACCGGACCCTGACATAACGTCGCCACATGTCAGCTCGGCGAAGTTGCGAGCAAGCAAGCATCTGTACTTCCTGCAGCGGCAGGCAACATCATAGATGCCTATATCAAAGAATTCTCCGCGTCGACGCATGGCGGACTCCAGTTCAACATGATAGCTCTGTCGGCGCGACCGACCGGGTTATTTGTGGTTCTGCTTTGGTGGCGCTTACGAGGACAACTGCGACCGGTGAGCGCCTGATAGGATACCGCGCACGCTAGCATGATCGAAAATGCGATTCAGATTCACGCCGGTCACCGCAATGTAGTCTTAAGACGTATAAACGGTGAACGGCTTTGCGATGAAGATACCGGCGTTGTTGATCAGCGTGTCGACCCAGCCGAAGCGCGCTACACCTTCCTTAATGACGCGATGCGCTGTCGCTGGGTCAAGCGATGTCGCCCGCCACCGTCAGGATGTCGTGATCGTCCGACGGCTTGATGCTGCGTGCCGTCGCGACGATGCGATAGTCAAGCTTGCGGAATGCCTTGACGGTCTCTGCACCAATGCCTTGGATTCGGCTTTCTTGCTATTCGAACCAGCGATACTTATATATGGGAATGCCAAGCTCGTCTTCATCGAGTTTGAATTCCTGCCATGACAAACACTCTTTCCCGGCGAAAAGGAGTCAGGCGTATTTGTCCGCCATATTCGGAAAAGCAACCCGCCTCTTGGAATCAATCCGCACCGCCCTAGATTGCAGGCACATCGGGACCGCATCGAGCAAAAACCTACTCTCGGTAAGCCATCCTCAATCCTCCGCGTAGATATCCGAATCCTTAGTCTCTTTCATGAACAGCATGCCGATTACGAACGCCGCCAACGCGATCACGACGGGATACCACAGCCCCGAATAGATATTGCCCTTGGCCGCAACAATCGCGAACGCCGTTGCGGGCAGGAAGCCGCCGAACCATCCGTTTCCGATATGAAACGGCAGCGACATCGACGTGTACCGCACCCGCGAAGGAAACATTTCCACCAGCATCGCCGCAATTGGCCCGTACACCATCGTCACGAGGATCACGAGAACCGTTAGCACCGCAACTGTCATCGACCAATTCAGTTGCGACTTATCGGCCTTGGCGGGATAGCCGGCATCTTTTAACGCAGTACCGAGTGTCGCCTCGAACGCCTTCGCCTTGGCCTTTGCGTCGGGAGCTCTGCCGTCATACGCAGCGATGATCGTGTCGCCAACCTTGATCCGCGCCAGCGTGCCTGCCGGCGCCGCCCCGTTCGAATAGTTCAGGCCAGCCTTTGACAGCGCGCTTTTCGCGATGTCGCACGAACTGGTGAACTTCGAGGTGCCAACCGGATTGAACTGGAACGAGCACTCTTTCGGATTCGCACTCACTACGATCGGCGACTTCAGTGTGGCCGTTTCGAGGGCCGGGTTCGCGTAGTGCGCTAGTGCTTTGTAGAGCGGAAAGTAACTGAACGCAGCAATCAGGAAGCCTGCCATGATGATCGGTTTGCGGCCGATCCGATCCGACAGCGAGCCGAAAAGCAGGAAGAACGGTGTGCCGATCACCAACGCTATCGCAACCAGAATGTTTGCAGTCGTACCCTCCACCTTCAGCGTCTGTGTAAGGAAAAACAACGCGTAGAACTGCCCCGTGTACCAGACCACGGCCTCGCCGGCGGATGCGGCCAGCGCAAGAAGTACAAGCCTCAGGTTCTTCCATTGACCGAACGCCTCAGTAAACGGCGCCTTCGAAATCTTGCCTTCAGCCTTCATACGCTCAAACACCGGTGACTCATTCAACTGGAGCCGGATCCACACTGACACACCGAGCAGGAAGATTGACCCAATGAATGGCACACGCCATCCCCAAACGCCGAACGCATCTTCCCCTATCAATGTACGCGCGCCGACGGTCACCAGCAGCGACAGGAACAGGCCAAGCGTGGCCGTGGTCTGGATCCACGCGGTGTAGAAGCCGCGTCGGCCGACCGGTGCATGTTCCGCGACATAGGTTGCCGCGCCGCCGTATTCTCCGCCAATCGCCAGTCCCTGAAGCATCCGCATGCCGATGAAGATGACAGGCGACGCTATGCCGATCGAGGCATAGCCGGGCAGCAAACCAACCACAAAGGTCGACAGACCCATAATCACAATCGTTGCGAGGAACGTGTACTTGCGCCCAACCATGTCGCCAAGCCGCCCAAACACGATTGCACCGAACGGCCTTATCGCGAAGCCCGCAGCGAAGCCAAGCAGCGTGACAATGAAACTTGCCGTCGGGTTGACACCAGAGAAGAAACTCTTGCTGATGAAAACCGCCAGCGAGCCCGCTAGATAGAAGTCGTACCATTCAAAAACAGTACCGAGCGAGGACGCGAAGATCACCCGCTTCTCTTCCTGCGTCATCGGCGCGGGCGAAAATTTTGCACCAACCAATTCCATATGCTGTCTCCAATTCTGATATATCCATGCGGTACGCCCCGCAGAGGTGGTGGTCCGCAGAATGATTTACGACAAAGTCCGAAGAACTTCTATTCAATTCAACAAGGCGAAGCCGCTTAATTCCCTCGACTATGGGATTTTTAACAGGGGCAGTGTCAACTGCGGTAAAGATCGAGCACGGTGGCACCGCCAAAGCATTCCCTGTTTCCTTATCGCGATTCTGTTGTCGCTCTTGGGTCGATCGGCTCTTCGAAACAAAACCGAGTTCAAATCCCCGCGCGAATCCAATGCGCAGCTTTCTCTGCGATCATCATCGTCGGGGCACTCGTATTTCCGCTGGTGATCGTGGGCATCACGCTCGCGTCAACAACCCGGAGCCCGGCGATACCGCGGACGCGAAGATGACTGTCGAGCACGACCATAGGATCGGCGAGACGTCCCATCCTGACGGTTCCAACTGGATGAAAGATTGTGGTTCCGATATCACCCGCAAGCTTGGTCAAATCCGCATCCGACTCAAATTGGTGACCAGGTTTGTACTCTTCAGGCAGATACTTGGCGAGCGCAGGCTGTTGCGCAATGCGTCTCGTCAGGCGGAGTGAATCGACCGCCACCTTCTGGTCTTCAGCCGTGCTGAGATAGTTTGGCGATATTGCCGGTGCATCTTCAAAGTTCCCACTTTTGATGAGAACAGTGCCTCGGCTGGTCGGATTGATATTACAGACACTTGCAGTGAAAGCCGGGAATTTGTGGAGTGGCTGACCGAATGCTTCAAGACTGAGTGGTTGAACGTGATATTGCAAGTTCGCGTACTTCTGCAACGGATCGCTTTTGGCAAAAACGCCTAATTGTGATGGAGCCATACTCATCGGTCCGGAACGGTTCAATGCATATTCCAGACCGATCCTAGCTTTACCAACCATGCTGGAAGCGAGAACATTGAGCGTCGTGGCATGCTGGACCTTCCAGACCGCGCGTACCTGCAGATGATCTTGCAAGTTCGCACCGACACCTGGAGTATCCTGCAAGACGTCGATACCAAACTTCTTCAGATGGGAGACGGGACCAATGCCAGAATGCTGCAGGATCGTCGGCGAACCGATTGAACCCGCGCTCAGTATTACCTCGCGCACGGCGTTGACAGTAACTAACTCACCGTCTCGTACAATCTCGGCCCCGGTACAATGTAGAGAACCATTCCGAGAACGAATTATTGTCAACTTTTTCACTAACGAATGTGTCCAGATCGTCAGGTTGCTGCGTGCATTCTTGACGGGTCGAAGGAACGCTTTAGGAGTATTCCAACGCCACCCAGCCCTCTGATTTACATCGAAGTAGCCGACACCGTGATTGTCGCCCGTATTAAAGTCGTCAATAGGCGGAATACCAGCCTGCTGCGCAGCTTGGGCAAACGCGTCGAGGATTTTCCACCGCAACCGCTGCTTCTCCACGCGCCACTCCCCTCCGCTTGCGTGAACTTTTGCGATCTCGCTTTTGGGTTCACTATCGACTCCGTGAAACCCGGGATCAAGTTTGTAATAGCTCTCATGAGCCATGAAGTCCTTGAGCGCATTTTTCCAAGCCCACTCAGGATTTTCGACCAACGTTGCCCATGCATCATAGTCACGCGCTTGACCTCGCATGTAAATCATTCCGTTGATACTGGAGCATCCTCCCAGTGTCTTGCCCCGCGGATAGATGAGTTGCCGACCATTAAGTCCCTTATCCGGTTCGGTACGAAACTGCCAGTCGGTGCGGGGATTGTCAATGCAGTACAAATAGCCGACCGGTATGTGAATCCAAACGTAGTCGTCGGGGCCGCCAGCTTCAACCAGGAGCACGGTCTTTGTCTTGTCAGCACTGAGACGATTTGCGAGCAGGCTGCCAGCGGAGCCCGCGCCAATTACGATGTAGTCGAATAGCGACATATTCATATTTCTACAGACCTGAATAAATCGGCGCCCGTTATCGGCACCAAAGAGAATCCTCGCTTCACAGTCAACGGTTTCTTCGCGTGGAAGATTGGATGTTATTAATCGTGCGAGCTCATAGAATCAAAAATATCTTTCCGCTCTAGATAAGAGCTACAGACAACAGAAATACCGTGCGCATAATTGCCCTCACATTTTCCGTCGCTCTTACCGATCGGAACTTGTTTATGGAAGTTGCTACTGCGATTGTTGTAACGGTCCCGCTGCGTCTCCTCGATCGCCGCCCTGGGCGGCAACAACAGCTAAGTAGCCGACATGACCCAAAGGCACAGATCGTCTGCTCCTCCGGCCGGTGTGCAATCGTCTGCTGACCGACATCGAGCGAAAGCGTAGTCCAAAGACCACACAAGCATCCAATGAGAAATCATCAAGCATGAAATGAGAAATTCTTATATCACCTCGATTACGCGACGCATCATGCGAAGTCGGCAGGTTTCTGCTCTTTTGTTCCCGCCCGGAAAAACTGATATTCCGGCGACGAATTGCTCACAAAGCGCCCACCGCTATGCTTAGTTCCTGCGTATGAGCGTTCCGAACGATACGGTCACGTCGCTGCCGAGTTATTGGCAGTGCCATGACAGAGATGGGCATTCGCTCCACGTAGATCGATTCCGTCCACGGACGCCAGCGTAATGCTGCGCAATTGAAGGCGGGAGCTGCATCTGGTGACTTTTCTTAATCGGTATTGTCGAACGACTCCATAATTATGTGTCGAACCGCTGCGACAGCGGTGTCGCGCATCCTGACCGTGCGCCATCCGAGCTCGATCGGATACCTCGGCAACGCAAGTGGACAGCTTAGAAGGCGCAATGCCGTCAACCGAGATATTGCCAACGCAGCGTGCCGCGGTATTGTCGCGACAGCGTCCGATCCGTGGAGCAAGTACGGCAACGCAGCGAAATGAGTCGTCGAAGCACAAATCAGCCGCTTTCTTCCGATGTTCGCGAGAGCTTCGTCGACAATGCCGACTACGCCCCCTGACGACACGAGGATATGTGGTCGCACTACATACTCATCGAGTGTCAACTGCGTCTGCTGGTCAGGAATGGACTTGGCGTCTACCAGACATGCATATTCCCCTTCGCCGAGCACCAGTCGACTCAGCCCGTGCGACGACAATCCACCTGAGGCAATAGCGAGGTCAATCTGCCGGTTGAGCAGCGCATCGGCGACGATGTGACTGTGTGATTGTCTAAAGATCAAACGCAGTCCTGGCGCTTTCCTAGCCACGGCGTCCATCACACGGTGCCCTACCGCCATTTCGAAGTCGTCGGACAGTCCGATCGACACCGAGCGGCCTCGATAGTCATTCGTGTCGTCTGCCGTCATCGCCAGTGACTGTCGCGCTCTGTCGAGCGCGTCGGTGATGACCGGTTTTAATTCGTCAGCTCGAGCGGTTGGCGCGAGCCCGCGACCCGTCCGCGTGAACAGGGGTTCCCTATAGACCTCACGCAGCCTTCTCAGCGCTGAACTGACTGCAGGCTGAGTAAGGTCGAGCCGAACCGCGGCTCTCCCCGCCCCGCCTTCCTCGTAGAGGGCTTCGAAGACCTTCAGGAGGTTGAGGTCCATCTCGACGATATCAATTTGGTTCATATCACTTATAGAGAGCACGCAGTTGCCTCATTCTATCGGTCTGCCATGATCCAGATATCCTTTGCAACAGTGGAACAGACAATGCCAAAATCGATCGTCGCCGCACTACAAATAGGTTCGTCTCCATCCGGCAAGTCCGATACGCTTGCGCAGATCCTCCAGTATGAGCAACGGATCATCGAGTCGGGTGCGAGGCTGGTTGTCATGCCCGAAGCGCTGCTAGGCGGATATCCAAAGGGCGAGATCTTCGGCACCCGACTCGGTTACCGGCTGGCCGAGGGACGAGAGGCGTTCGCGCAGTACTACGCGAATGCTGTTGACGTCCCGGGTGCGGAGACCGATGCACTGGTTGACCTGTCCCGGCGAACCAACGCAAGTCTGGTTGTCGGTGTCATCGAACGGGCAGGTAGCACGCTTTTCTGCACCGCGCTGTTCTTCGATCCGCAGAACGGCATGGTCTCGAAGCACAGGAAGTTGATGCCAACGGGCACGGAGAGACTCATCTGGGCGCAGGGAGACGGTTCGACGCTACCGATTGTCGAGACGTCAGCAGGTCGTGTGGGAGCGGCGATCTGCTGGGAGAACCACATGCCGCTTCTTCGCACGGCGATGTACGCGAAGAATGTGGAAATCTGGTGTGCGCCAACTGTCGATGAGCGCGATGTATGGCAAGCCTCGATGCGTCATATTGCACACGAGGGTCGCTGCTTCGTAATCAGCGCGTGCCAGGTTCAACCAACGCCGCGCGCTTTGGGCGTCGATGTACCTGGTTGGGACAACGATCGTCCGCTCATTCGAGGGGGCAGCGTTATTGTCGGGCCGCTCGGAGAAATCCTTGCCGGACCGCTCGTCGGCGAGTCTGGACTCGTTGTCGCCTGCATCGACACTGACGAGCTAGTGCGCGCGCGCTACGATTTTGATGTGGTCGGCCACTACGCGCGCCCCGATGTCTTTTCGCTGCACGTCGATGAACGCGCCAGACGGACTGTTGAATTCCGGACTTGACGCTTTAGCCGGGAGTACGGCCATGCCCGGACCGTCCTTTCCCTATGCGTCGTATCAGCGAACTGACGATATGTATAAGTTTTTCATCGTTTCCGAAACCGAGTGCGAATGATGAGTTTCTACCACGCAGGGAGTTCAGAGCTTCAGGAGAGGTTCGACGGAACACGCCTCGCGAAACGTATTGAGGAAATTCGTGTGCATCACCAGTTCTGACCCGACGAGATCAATCAGATAAACGGTGCGCATTTTTTCTTCCTCGCGACTACATACGGGGACAATGTGGATTGTTCTTACAAAGGTGGAGAGCCCGGCTTTGTGCGGGTAACTGGACCCAGTACACGCGAGTGGCCGGATTATGACGGCAATTCGATGTACCGGTCCTTGGGTAATATAAAACTGAACCCGAATGTCGGTTTGCTATTTGTTCCGTTTGATTCAGTATCGCCACGTTTGCGCATCAATGGAAAGGCTAGCATCGTAGTTGATCGTGACGCGGTATTGGCTTACCCCGGCGCAAAACTCATCGTCCGCGTCGATTGCAGTTATATCTATAAAAACTGTAACCGCTACATACCGAAAATGGAATTTATGGAGTCGTCTGAATTTTCTCCGAAGGGAGGTTATTGCCCGCCAGAGCCAGAATGGAAGTCCCGCGACTACGCGCACGATGTTCTGCCCTCCATCGAAAGATTCAAACCGTGACGACAAAAATGTGCAAGATGCCATCGTCGAACGGCCGCCAGAGGAACTTCTCCAACGCAACTGTGATTCATCGCGATTTGTTTTGAAATTTTGTACCCGGAATCATGAGGAAAGCCAATATGTCTATCGAGAAAATGCCCGCTCTTGTCGAGGCCGTCGATCTGTACTTCCAGGCGCTGCACGAGTGCGATCTGGAGAAATTTGATCGAGTCTTCCACTCCAGTTCTAGCCTGTTTGACACAGACGACAAAAAACTGACTGTTGTCCCGATTGCTGATTATCGCCGTGTCATCGCTGAACGTGTCTCACCAATGAGCAAGGGCCAACCGCGTGATGACACCTTGATCTCTGCGGATTTTCTGTCAACCGATATTGCGGTCACCAAGGTTCGCCTGCGCATCCACGAAAAGGTCTTCATCGATCACATGAGTTGGGCGTATGTCGACGGTTCCTTCGTGATTGTGGCTAAGCTGTGGCACGACATATCCGTTGCTCCCGCGTAACTGCATTTGTTCGTTACCTCGAGCACGTCAGATAGCCAGTGACAAGCTTTCGTCGGCCCACCACCTATAGCGATCGACAATAGACGAACCGGTGTTTCTCGCAACTCTATCTGTCGCTATTCGATAACTAGATGCGCTACACGGTCCGCATCGACGAACCCCTTGATACATGGCATCGATAGGATGAAAACCGCACATCGTGAGCTTGCCGTTTGTTGTTTTTTGCGACACTAAGAGGCTCTCCTCCTAACCCTCCTCTTTTCTTTGTTGCGGCGCACGCTCACAGAGGTGCGCTTTTTTGCGTGGGACAAGGGTGATCAACGCGACGCGATGAGAATGTTCGCGCGAAAGCGGGAAGACTCTGGCGTAAATAGATTGTTTTATTGATTTAATGCCGCCGGTTCGGAATGCCGTACCTATCCAGCGTCAATACGCAGTTATCAACATAACTAACATTGCATTGCTCACCCCTCATTTGCCACGACAAAACCGGCAGTTGACGAAGCCACCCATCGCGATGTGATCCTGGAATGGCTCGTAGATGTCGTTCAGCGCGTCACGCTCGGCGCGCTTGTTTGTGACTACCCCGGAGAGTAGATCCTGAGCAGACTGTATGAGGGATTTGTCGGCCACGAGCATGGCAGTTTTCGGATGTCTACAACTTTTCTAAGCGCGGTATGGCGCAAGTTTTGCCCGATACACTACATGGCTGAATTGAGTGGAGGCATTACGGCGCAGTTCCTTTGAACTCGTGGGGGTTCGCTTCGAGAACTATCCAAGCTATGCGCGACGAACCGAACATTTGCTAACAGTGTCGCAATAGTCATCTGCCTTTTTCGACCGGATGCGCGGCGAGCCAGGCGTTCTCTGCATCGTCAAAAAGGCGCGAGCGCGTCAGAAATCTTAGACCGGTTGGCTGCTCTAGCGAAAAAATGCCGGCTCTTCCTGGGACCGCGTCAATAATCAACTGCAAATTGTGCCAGTATTCGAACTGGGCTTTGCCCATGTAGAACGGTGCGTTCGCAATCGTTCCCAGTTTCACGTCTGACGAGCCAAGCATGAACTCGGCCGCAGGAAAACACATCGGCGCGCTGCCGTCGCAGCAGCCACCCGATTGATGAAAGATCACCGAGCCATGTTCAGCGATGAGCCGCTCAATCAAATCGACAGCAGCCGGCGTAGCGACTACGCGCAGTACATCTTCAGGGGTCATAGTGTTGCTCCGTCAATGCACGTGGCCGAAGCCGATGTGCAAATGCAAATGCGAGCGGTGCCAGACAACATGCAACCGCCCGCAGACTATGCGTCTATGGCACCATTCAGAAGAAGCCGAGCGGCTTCTCGCCGTAGCTAACAAGCAGATTCTTCGTCTGCTGGTAGTGGTCGAGCATCATCTTGTGGGTTTCACGTCCGATACCCGATTGCTTGTATCCCCCGAAGGCCGCATGCGCCGGATACGCGTGGTAGCAATTCGTCCATACGCGTCCAGCCTGGATCGCGCGGCCAAATCGGTAAGCCCGCGTGCCGTCGCGCGTCCAGACGCCGGCGCCGAGCCCGTACACCGTGTCGTTGGCGATCTCAAGTGCTTCATCTTCGCTCTTGAAAGTCGTCACGGAAACAACTGGCCCGAAGATCTCCTCCTGAAACACGCGCATCTTGTTGTGGCCGCGGAACACGGTCGGCTTCACGTAATAGCCGTTACCAAGCTCGCCGCCAAGCACGCTGCGCTCGCCACCAATCAGACACTGCGCGCCTTCCTGCTTGCCGATATCAATATACGAAAGAATTTTCTCCATTTGTTCCCGCGACGCTTGCGCACCGACCATCGTCTGTGGATCGAGCGGGTGGCCCACCTGGATCGCGGCGACACGCTTGAGCGCGCGCTCCATGAAGCGGTCATAAATCTTCTCGTCGATCAACACGCGCGACGGGGCGGTACACACCTCACCTTGGTTCAGCGCGAACATGGTGAAACCCTCAATCGCCTTGTCGACGTATGAGTCATCACGATCCATCACGTCGGCGAAAAAAATGTTCGGGCACTTGCCGCCGAGCTCGAGCGTAACGGGGATGATGTTCTGGCTGGCGTACTGCATGATCAGGCGGCCAGTGGAGGTCTCGCCAGTAAACGAAATCTTGGCGATGCGGTTGCTGGTGGCAAGCGGTTTGCCCGCCTCGAGCCCGAAACCGTTCACGACGTTTAGCACGCCTGGCGGCAGCAGATCCTGTATCAGTTCAACCAACACAAGTATGGAGGCCGGGGTCTGCTCAGCGGGCTTGAGAACAATGCAGTTGCCGGCAGCCAGCGCCGGAGCAATCTTCCAGGCGGCTAACAGGAGCGGAAAATTCCACGGAATGATCTGCCCGACCACGCCGAGAGGCTCATGGAAGTGATACGCCACGGTGTCGCTGTCGATTTCCGAGACCGAGCCTTCCTGCGCACGGATGCAGCCGGCAAAATAGCGAAAGTGGTCGATTGCGAGCGGGATGTCGCCGGACAGCGACTCACGTAGCGGCTTGCCCTTATCGATCGTCTCCGCCACTGCGAGCTTGCGCAGGTTTGCTTCGATCCGATCCGCGATACGGCTCAGGATATTTGCGCGATCTGTCGGAGACGTCCTCCCCCAAGCCGCTTTAGCGCGGTGTGCGGCGTCGAGTGCGAGTTCGATATCCGCTTCACGCGAACGCGGAACCGACGTGAATGGCTGGCCGGTGATCGGCGAAATGTTGTCGAAGTACTCCCCTCCGACCGGTTTAACCCACTCGCCACCGATGAAGTTTGCGTACTGCTTTTTAAACGGAAACTCTATATCGAGAAACTGCAACTCTGCATGGTTCATATTGACCTACCTCCAGTAGCTGGCATCCGGCATGAAAAGTTGATTCGCTGGGCGCTGTGCGCTGAACACCGATCTAGCGAGAACCATGCCACTGCAGCGGCGCCCGCTTTGGGGAAGCGGCGCGTCGCTTCGGCCGCTGATGCGCCAATTTATCGACGCGCCCAACGATGCGCGGCCACTGAAGGATCTGTATTGTTTGGCGACACATGAGCGTTCACGCTGTACCAGAGTGCTACTGTGTTATCGCGTGACTACCTGGCTTCGGATATTTGATCTTCATCGGGGAAATCGCCGAGCACCGGCGGGCGTCGCCAAAGTTGTTGCCGCGGCCTACGCAAGTTCTGTGCATTTGGCTTGTTGAAATAACGATCGCGGGACAAGCGATGATCGATATGATGAGGACCTTGTATGCAGCTATTGAGTACACTGCCTAATGAAAGTTTGTCGGGCATCGTTGTTTTTCATCTGCGCTTTTACGATCATATTCACGAGTTCGATCCCATCAAGCAGGATGCGCCCGCAACGATCCGTCGTACCGGTCTTGTCGGCGGCGCGGTGCTGGCATTCCCTCGGCCCCTCGATATTGATGTGGGTCTCATCCTGGCGCAGTTGGTCGAGAGAAACAAGCGTTGAATTGTCGGCGTTCCCTACAGGTCGTTATCGATGGACGTGAGGCTCAGGTCCAAAGTCGTGCGCGGATCCTTGCAAAAGTCATTACCGAACAACTGCCTAATGCGGCTGGGATTGTGGTCGGCCCAGCCCTTGTCCGCGCCGGTGCCGGCGGTCATATAGTAATCAGCGTTACCGTGCCGACCCTCTTTTTGAATTCAATGCTCCTGCGGAGGACCAGCCACCCGCCACTTCGCCGCTGCCGCCGGGATTGACCGCCCACTCTTCGTTGTGGTCGCGATAACGACGAAGAAGAACGTGTTCAGCGCAAGGAGCGGATTGCGGCCCGGCATGAACTCGATGCGCTCGATTGGTAACTGGACGAGCACGTTTCTGCCTAACCGGAATCGAGACCGGCGCGACGATACATGAGTCCGCCTCTTCGGAATGCATATTGCGTATCAGGATATCGATTGAACACTTATTTTGGGGTTCCAATGATCAATCAATAACTAAACCAGCTTCAACAAACAACTTGTCGATCGATCTTGCCTCACGATATTGTCGGCGGCTTGCCTGAGAAGCGGCCGTCGTCCGGTGCCCCGCCTGGCAGCCAACCCATACGGCGAGGGCGTCGGCAGGGGCACCGCTCTACGTGATAGTGCTCGCCGCACTGGGCGTGCACGCACTAACCGCGGTCGGATTGCGGCAAGTGCTCGACGGGAGCATATCCACCGCCCGAGTCTGAGGCTTCACCCGGATCTTTTTTAGTTGTCCGGTGATCGCGGTGCCGTAGCTGCCGAATCGAAGCCTCTCGCTGCATTGCCGCCCGCCATGGAAGCTGAAGAGCGGCCCGTCTCCCCGCCAAATTTCGGCGTAGCACATCTGCACAATCCCGCGCCACCCTATGTGGTCATCGCCCAGCGGCTCTCCATTGATATCACGCTCCTGCACGTCATCGAATTCACATCGGCCACAACTATTGCCATTTGACGATGTGGCCGTGGACCAGCGGTCTGGTCGTACTCCGGCGAGGTCTCCTGCCGCGGAATTCGCCGGGGATGAAAAAACCCGAACTAACTTTCGCTATTGTTTATGCACCCTGGGCCGCGATTGTGCCTTCCAGCATCGGAGTACCAATCAGCGCACCGTGGATGCCGATAACACTCGCAATTTCGATGGCCTCCATGATTTCCTCGGCAGTTGCCCCGTGACGAAGTGCATTGCGCATATGGATCTTGATGCCCGGCCTGTACAGATGTGTGGCAGCGATATCAAGCGCGCAAAGCACAAGCTCCTTGACCTTCGGCTCGAGAACACCGTTCTGCCACGGAACCGACGAGAATTCGAGATACGCCTCGAAGAAATCAGGATCGAATTCCAATACGTCGTCCCATATGGGATCCCAATACCCCTGTACTTCCGTGAAACGCCGCTTCAATGCGTGACGGTGGCTATCCGCAAACCCTGCCGGTTTTCGAAGACCTTCCTCCTGAAGCAGCTCGGCCAGGATTGGCATCGCCACATTCGAAGCGTGAATACCAATCGTACTAGTCAGTTCAAGCACTTCCATCAGCTCGTCACGCGTGGCACCGAAATCCACCGCCGCTTTCAGATGCATCTGAATGCCGGGCGCGAATAGATGGGTCGACGACGCATTCACGGCAATGTAGATGAACTCCTTGACCTTGTCCTCCAGATGGTTGTGCCGCAGCGGCACTGCTGAGAGGTTAAGGTATGCATGCAGGAAATCACAGTCGGTGCGAAGAATACTTTCCCACTGCGGAGCCCAAGTCTTGCGCACGCGAATGAACTCGTCCTTAATCAATTGCTGCCTGTTGGTAAGCGTCATCACTTCTCCGTTAGGAATAGACATAGTCTACTAACCATTAAGGCGATCCGCGCACGATGAGTATTTCCGGGAAAATCCATCACATCGTCTTTACGGTCAGGATCGTGACCGATGTCATACGCTCGCACTGTTTATCGAGATTGGCAAGCGAAGGCAAAACATACGGCCATCTGTTTTACAGATACCGCAACTCCGGTAACGAACGAAACAGCACATTACGGCATCACATTCTTCTCGACCGGCGTCTCGTTTTGCGACACTGCGTGTAGCGTAATCGAACACCGAGTCTCCTTTCCTCCCATTGGCTCGCGGATCACTGTTTTCATTAAAACGATGGCGAAGCGCAATTCCCGCGTTCATGCCACTTTCCGCTCCATCGCGACCTCAGTGTGCCCCATACAGTCATCGTAATCGTCCCCGGCATGAAGCTTGCAATTCATGACGCTGCCGCATTTGTGAAGCGGCTTCTCATTCACACTGAACTCAAGGAGACATGCATGCAGTGGACTACCCCCGCTTATACCGACCTTCGCTTAGGTTTCGAAGTTACGATGTACATCGCCAGTCGCTGAACGGGCGCCACTGAACCGGGGGTGGCGCTGCGCCGCTCACCTGTACTCGCGGCGCAGCGCCACCGCATCCACAGCTGTGCACGATGCGGAACGCGGCCATACTCTGCAGCCAACACTGTGTTGCACGCCATGGGCATGCGCCTGACAAAGGGAACGCGTCGTTAGCTCTCGGCATTCAAGCTCAAGCAGGATCTCGTTCCCGCATGGACCTTGCCTGTAGGAACACAAAGGTCCAATACATCGGATATATGCATGATTACGACCCACGCCCGCGGCGCGAGCCGAGTTCTACATGCTCGTGTATCGTGCCAATGTCCACCGTGGACTGTGCTGCGCATCGGAGACGTCAGCGCACCTCGGCAGACTGCTTACAAAAGTCTGCCCACGAGCATACTTCCATGGTGAGATACGCCTCACAGCAGACACCGCCGCCGCTCAACGACGATACGCTACGGACCCGAGACGGTCATCGCTTGGCATTCGCCATGGCGGGCGCGCTCGACGGCGTGCCGGTAGTCGTGCTGCATCGCAGCCCGAGCAGCGGTAGCCAGCCGAGCGTGCCGGGTCTGTTTGACCTGACGCGCTTCAGGTTCGTGCTGATCGATCAACGCGACACGGGCGCGTCGAATTCCTTCGGCAGTTTGCGCGGCAACCGCACCGCGCAATTGATCGACGATATCTCCCGGCGCCGGGCTCCACGCGCATGGACGCAATTGAGCTCCGCCGCACATTGCAGCCGATCCGCCGCATTGTCCGCACGCTGCGCTCAAGTACTTCAATCAGGCTCGGGCGGAGCGCGACAGCATGCCGTCGCTCTAGCATGGCAATCCTATGATGACGCAGTGCTCGTATCTGCGTGTACGCGCGGGACACAGTCGCGCACACTGCGCTCGCACAGCGACGCGCGTAAACTGACTGGTAAGTACCGGATTCAGGCCGACTACCTGAAGCATCGCTGCTGGCTCGGCGAAAGCCGTTTGCTGTCGCTAACGCGCCGCGCAGACGCGGCAGGCGTGCCACTCGCCGCGGTGCACGGAACGCACAATCCGGACTGTCCTCCTGACAATATGCGGCC
>Ga0247692_1000101_pt1 | contig 18339 bp, 24 predicted proteins | sample CNK33_metaG_FD_183041 | JGI IMG/M metagenome (GOLD analysis project Ga0247692, IMG submission 183041) | Soil microbial communities from Purdue University Martell Research Forest, Indiana, United States - CNK33 | ecosystem: Environmental > Terrestrial > Soil > Temperate forest > Bulk soil...
CCGGTGCCTGCTGCTCGAAACGCTTCATCACCTCTTCAAACATCCCTTCGTACCCGTCGTCCTTGAACAGGTCGCCAGGTTACCAGGTTTGCCTCGCAAAGACCTTGAAAGGGCTGCCTGTAAGAGCCTGTAAGAGCGCCAAGCTATACGACGCGACAACCTACACACAGTTTGCCACCTGGGCGGCACAAACCATTCGCTGCCGCTCGCCTCTGTATGAGAGTTCGAAGCGGGTGAGGCGCTCATTCGAAGCGTTGGCAGCGAACGCCAACAGAAATGCTGCCGTGTGAAGCGTAAGACCCTTTGGGGGCCCTCAGGCAAGAACAGGAACTGGCGGTGTGAGCCGCTTTCTTTTGCTTACTTTTCTTTGCGGCGGCAAAGAAAAGTAGGTGCCGCCCCGCACAGGGGCGACGCTTGAAGCGCGAAGGCAAAACGCGGATGCCAGCGAAAACGCAAACACCGGAACGCGGATGCCCGCACAAGGACTAGAACAACCAAACCGGCCGCGCCGAGAAAACGCAAACGCGGATGCCAGCGCAGAGGCCAGAACAACCAAACCGGATGCCAGCAAAAAACCAAACCACCACCCAGCGTCGCAGACAAAACCAAACCCAACCCCAACCCTAAACACTCTGCTCAACAGGCACAACAACCACCTCCACCCGCTGCGCCCCGCGCAAAACACTCACGCTCACAGAGCGCCCAATCCTGGACCCATCCATCACGCGCTGCAGCGCATCGACACCCTCAACAACCTGCCCATCAACCGCAACGATCGTATCATCCGTCCGCAGCCCACCGAGCGCGGCAGGACTCCCCTTAACGATCTCCATCACCCGCACGCCGCTTTCCGATTCCAGCGCGAAATACCGCTGCACACGCCGCGGCAGCGCGAAAGTCGTACCCGCCACGCCGATATAAGCGCGCCGCACGCGCCCGTGCGCAAAAATCTGCATGATGACCCACTTCGCGGTATCGATCGCCGTCGCGAAGCTGATCGACTGCGCGCCCGGAATGATCGCCGTATTCACGCCGATCACCTGGCCCGCGGAGTTGATCAACGGCCCGCCCGAATTGCCCGGATTGAGCGCAGCATCCGTCTGGATCACGTCATAGATCATGCGGCCCGAGTTCGACCTCAGCGAGCGCCCGAGCGCGGAAACCACGCCCGCCGTCACCGTCTGCTCGAGCCCAAGCGGATTGCCAACCGCGATCGCAATCTGCCCAACGCGCAGCTTGCCCGATTCGCCAAGCGCGACATGCGGCAGGGGCTCAGGCGAGCCAATGCGCAACACGGCCAGGTCGCTGTGCGGATCGTCGCCGACCAGATCGGCGTCGAACTTCGTGCCGTCGGCGAGCTGCACGCGGATATGCGTCGCGCCGTGCACGACGTGGCTGTTGGTCAGTAGATAACCATCGGGTGTGAAAATAAAGCCCGAGCCGGTGCCCGCGCGCGCATGGCGCTCCGGCGCGCCCGGCACGCGGCGCTCGACAGTGATGAAGACGACGGCCGCCCGCACCCGTTCAAGCGCATCGATGACAGTGCGCGAATAGGCGTCGAGGAGTGCGTCGTCTTCGGACGATCCGGCGGCAGAGGCGCTCGGCAGCGCACCCGACAGATCGTCGACAAAACGGGGACGGCTTCCCATGACAAGGCTCCGTATAAACGAGAGCCGCACTTGCAGGGCAAGCAAGCCGTTTTCAAGCGCGGCGCCGGCGAGGGAAAAACAACGAGGCCGGCGCGGGGAAAAAAGTCAGATGAGCCTGAGATTGCGGATGCGGCCGATGCGCGGAGAACGTTCGAGTATCAGCTTCTCGATTGCTTCGGGCAGCAGCGCCTTGGGAATGTTCGACGGTACGTCCGACACCAGTTGCGAGGGCACATTCACGATGAAGTCGTCAGGGGCGGTGGCGAGGCTGTGCTCGTAGGTAACGCGGTAGTCCATGCTGGGTGCGAAAACGTAGATGATGTTGCGAAATCGTGGCGTCGGAAGGCGCGCCGATATCGCGTGGGCGCATTCTTTCCGAGATCGTACCGCAGACCCGCAGCGCGCGCGGCACTGCATTCGCCGGCAATGTGCGCCGCCTAACGCCGAACGGCAGCCACCGGCCCCCGGGCTGCCCACGTGCCGCGCCATGCAAAAAAAGCCGGACGGGACGCTCACGCATCCACATCCGGCTTCTTTGGGTCTCGATCGCGTGATCGTTCTGGATGATTCGCCGCCGTGCGGCCTCAGTTCACCCCGCCGCGGCCACGCGCTTACCGATGCCACCCGCCATGGCCCCAGCAACAGCTATAGCCGATGCCGACGTTCACCGACGGCCCCGCGTAATACCCTGGCCCGTAGCCATAGCCGTAGGCCGGCGCGTACCCATAACCATACGGCGGCGCGACGACGCAGCCCCCCAAACCGATCGTCGCCACGGCGACGGCTGCCAGCGTCAGAAGCTTTTTCATGGTCGTTCTCCCTTCTCTTCTGTCATTTGAGCAGACGCTACAGAAGACGTGCGTGACCACTTGTGACGGTGCATTACGGCCCAATACGAACGTACAGCCGCCGCGCCTCACACCCGACCCGCGCAAGAAAGGCGCCCGCGCAACCCAGGGCCTCTACGTGCAGACCGCGCAATAACAGTTGCTTACCATTCGCCGGGACGTGGATGGGAAGCGGGCATTCTGGTCGTCGGCAGGCACATTTCGATGACGGCGGTATGAATCCGAAATCGGCCTCTGTTCGACGGATTGAACGCCGGCCCCCCAGCGCACACTGCAGTCATGCCAGTGCACTGAGGAGCCTGAAATGTCTTCCCGTCATGACAGCAGCAACCCGTTCGAGCCCGACGCGCTCAACGCGCCGGAATGGAATAACCCGCGGGAATACCCGGAGTCCGATCTGATGCGCGGCTTGCAGCTCGCATCCGACACGGTGCTGCGCCTCGCCACCCAGACGCACGCCGCCGTCGCACGTGGCGACGCGGCGAGCGCGGAACTGGCGCGCGTGTCGCTTGAGAAGCAGCTTGCACTGACCACGCGGCTGATCGACGAGCTTCTGTTCGACGGCGAGACGCAGCACACCACGCATTGACCGGCCGCCCGCGCGACCGGGCGAACTGAACTGAACGGCAGCAACCGCACCAACTGCAGCGCCGACCGACTGAGACTGGAACTGGAAATGAACGTCTTGACCGTACTTCTTTGCATCTGGGCCATGGTGGCGTTGTGCGCAGTGCTGTTCATCCGCGGCGCGAGCCCGCGTGTCGAGCGTCCCAGCAAGGCGAAGCAGACGCGGTCGTCGCGCTTTTCGATCGCCGAGTAATCCTTCCGCCGATACGGCGAGGATGCGCTGACCATCAGCGCCCTCGCCTTCCGGCCGGCACTTTCCGAAACTGCTGTTCCAATAGACCGATAACGCGCCGCCGCGCGCTATCGCGCCCTTTTTGCGGGTCAGCCCGTCGTCGCGCCTGGCGACGGCAGCGCCGCCCGCCCTTCCTGAGCCGCCGGCTCCGGCCAGCGCATACGCTCGACGGTGATCTGCCGTTGCGCCGCCTCGCCCACGAAAGCATCGAGCGTGTCGCGGATATCCCGGTCGATAAAATCCGCACGCTCCGCGTCGATCAGCACCGTCGCACGGTCCGGAATCTGCGCGAGACAGCGCGTGAGCATCGGCTTCGACAGGAACGTCGCGTCCTTTCGCAGCACCAGCAGATAGTGATCGTCGTGACACGTCAGCGTGAACGTGCGCGACAGGTTCGAGCGCAGCGCGAGCACCGCGCTCGTCGCAATGCCGATGCCAATGCCGATCAGCAGATCCGTCGCGAGCACGCCGGCAATCGTCGCCGCGAACGGCACGAAGCGGTCGACGCCCTCTCGCGCCATCGCCGTGAAAAGCGCCGGCTTCGCGAGCTTGTAGCCCGTGTGAATCAGGATCGCCGCGAGACACGCGAGCGGAATCAGGTTCAGCACGGCCGTCAGCGCGAACACGCTCGCCAGCAGCAGCACGCCGTGAATCACGGCCGACATGCGCGTCTGCGCGCCCGCGTTCACGTTTGCCGAGCTGCGCACGATCACGGCCGTCAGCGGCAGACCGCCAAGCACGGCCGCCACCATATTGCCCACGCCCTGCGCCTTCAACTCACGGTCCGGCGACGCGCGGCGGCGTTTCGGATCGATCTGTTCGACGGCTTCGAGACTCAGCAGCGTTTCCAGACTCGCGACGATGGCGAGCGTCAAGCCGACGCGCCAGACGTCGCCATCCACGAGCTGCCTGAAGTCGGGCATCGAAATCGCGCCCGTGAGCGCCGCGAACGAATCCAGCGACACCAGCGACACCCGATGCTCAGCCGGCACCGCAAGCGCGGGCGCCAGCACATCGAGCGCGAGCGTGACGCCGATGCCGAGCGCGACAACCGCGAGCGGCCCCGGCAGCATGCGCACGATCGCGTAGCGCTTCGCGCGCGGCGTCTCCCACGCGAACAGCATCGCCACCGAGATGAGCGCGAGCGCAGTCGTCACCATCGACAGGTCGCCGAACGGCGTCGCCAGCATGCCCGCGTGCGCGACGTTGGCATCCGCGCCGCTCACGAGCCCCACGCTGAGCGGAATCTGCTTGATGATCAGGATGATGCCGATCGAAGCCAGCATGCCCTTGATGACGGCGACGGGCACGAAGCTGGCGAGCTGTCCCGCGCGCAGCAGGCCGAAGCCGATCTGCAACGCGCCCGCGATCAGCACGGCGGCGAGAAACGCGGAGAAACTGCCGAGCGACGCGATCGCCGACACGACGATCACGACGAGGCCCGCAGCCGGCCCGCTCACGCTCAGATGTGAGCCGCTCAACAGCGCGACGACCAGTCCGCCGACGATGCCGGACACCAGCCCGGCAAACGGATCGACGCCGGACGCAGTGGCGATGCCGAGACACAGCGGCAGCGCGACGAGAAACACGACGATCCCGGCGAAGACATCGCTGCGCAGGTTCGATAGACGGGAAACAGGTGGAGTGTGCATGGTATCCGCAAGGTCGAGTTGAGCCACGCCGCCCGGCGACGCGCGCCGGCGGCTCGATGAACATGAACGTGAAAAGGCGTGAGTGAGTCTGAAAGCGGCGTTGCCCGAACGTCGCTACGCGGCGTCGCGCACGGCGACGGATGGGGGCGGCTCGGCGTGCATATCGGCGATGTCGCGGGCTTCATCCATATCGGTCAGTTGCGTGATAAGCCCTGCGCGCAGCCCGAAAATCCAGCCGTGCACCTGCGGCGGACGCGGCGCGCGGCGCACGATGGGCGACTCGCGCAACAGCCGCACCTGCTCGATCACGTTCAACTCCGCAAAGCGGTCGACGCGTTCGTCGAAATCCGCTATCGCATGCAGTTCGTCGCGATGACGTCCGGCGAGCTCGCGCAAACCGGCGATGCGCCGGTTCACGATGGGCAGCGCATCCGAAGGCGGAGACAGTGCGGCGCGCACGCCGCCGCAATGATGATGTCCGCAGATGATCACGTGCTCGACCTTCAGCGCATGCACCGCGTATTCGATCACGCTCGATGTGTTGCCGTCGTCGGAGGTGTAGAGGTTCGCGATGTTGCGATGGACGAACAGCTCGCCCGGCTGCGCGTTGGTGATGCGCTCGGCGGGCACGCGGCTATCGGAGCAGCCGATCCACAGGAAGCGCGGCTGCTGGCCGCGCGCGAGTTCCGTGAAGAACTCGGGCTCGCGCGCCGAGACCTCTTGCGACCACGCCAGATTGGACAGCAATAAGCGTTTTGGATGATTCATCGATCGGGCTCCTGCCGGGTTCTGAATTGAACGGAGTCAGTCCATCACGGACAACGTGATGGTGTTTACGAAAAGCTTACGGCAAGAAGGTTCCGAAAAAAAATCAACAAAAATCATTTGATGCTGGCTGCATCCGATGCCCTGAAAGCGTGCATACATGCGGCTTTCGGGAGTTTTATGTTGTTTGCGTGACTGGCTGCGCCGTGAGTAGACGGAGCGTTTCGGAGATGAATTTTTTTTGTCATTGTTTTTTATCAATCGTGTCAAGTTTGATCGCACCTGCTCACGCTTGACAGCCGCGTCAATGACTGGAAAACGACGGAGAACCGGCGACGACGCGTCGCGATTCGATGGAAGAAGTGAAAGTTTTGAAGCCCTCGAACGAGGGCTTGGATGTCGCCGGAACGGGCCAGAACCTAGCCGCCCGTTCGCGTCCTCATTGCGTACTTATTGCGCGCTGACCTCGATGGCGTCCACGCGGTCGCGATAGAACGCAACATGTTCCCGGATCGACTCGACCGCTTCGTACGGGCTTTCGTAACTCCACACCGCATTGACGGAACGCTCGCCGCCAGCGGGAATGCTGTAGTAGTTGCACTCACCCTTGTACGGGCAATACGTCGAATGACCGGTGCGTTCGAGCAGCGACATGTCGACGTCCTTGCGCGGAATGTAGAGGACTTCCGGGTACGAGGCTTCATGGAAGGACAGCGCGTCGGTGCTGTCGGCGATCTTGTGACCTGCCACGGACACGACCACGCGCGATCCGCTTTTTGCAATCGTGATGGGATGATCGGGTCCGGGAATCTTCACTGTCTTGTGCATGTCGACGTGTCCTTCCGATGGAAACAGGTTGTGGCCGGGCGGCGAAGTACCGTCCGAGTATGGTCGCCCGTCTTGCGATGTCAAGACAAGACCTTGCGCCGTGTGGCGGCTATCGGCGTTTCCGCGCGCGATCGGTGTGCATATGCATCGCCGGACAGCCTGATGCGGCAAGCGATTGGCGTCGTTTGCCGTATCCATGCCGTCCCATTGTTTGAATTAGATAAATTGAGTGTTCATTTAGCTGGCATTTATCTGCCAATGGCAAGCCGTTAGGATGCACGCCATGCGACCGGTCATCCGTGCCGGCCGCGAAAGCTGATTGCAACGCTGTGATGCAGCGTGAAGCCGCTCCCATCGCGCGCCGTCAGGGCGCAGCGACGCGCGGCGCATGCGTTTTCGCCCGAGCGCAAGTGGCCGCAAATGCGGCTGCCGGGTGGCCATCAAAAGCAGAACGTAAGGTTCTGCGTGATCGAATGAGCCGGCTCGAAGGGCCACGCTTTAACGAGGAGTCGACGTGAGCAGGATTGGAACTGCAACAGGCACTACGCCTGAACCCAGGCCTCGCGCCCACGCAAACCGGCGCGCGAACGGAGAGCCGGAACTGCGTCGCAAGGAAACGCTGTACGCCGACCTGCGGTCCGAGCCTGCCGGCGGCGGCATGGCGCCGGCGCTGCACGACCCGTGGACCGCGACGATTTCGCGGCTCGGCAAGTCGCCCGCGCAGGACAGCAAGCTCGCATCGTCCGACAAATGCGACAAGGGCGCTTGCGCCGCGCGTCCCGCGCGCCGCAGCCCCACCGCCGAACGCGCGCAGGCGGCGAGCCAGCATAGCGACGCGGTGATCACGTTCGTCGAACGCTTCGGCGCGAAGTCGATTTCGATCACGTGGCGCGATTCGACGGCCGGCCGCTATACCGAGCAGTTGTGGGTGCGCCGCATTGCGCGCTCGCGCGGCGTGTGCGCGTTGACAGGCGCGAGCATCGTGCGCGGCGATGCCGTGTATGGACCGTTCAGCCGTCCGTCGAGCCGCCCGCGCAACATGTCACAGATGATCCTCGCGGAACAGCTCGACGACCTCGAATGATCGACACGGCGCGCACGCGCTACACTTCGGACGCGCACCGCTAGCGTGCGACGCGCCGCCCGCGCTGACACGCCGGGCGGCGCTTCCAGTTCCGGAGACCTGCCATGGCTACACAAGCCGATGTGGCGCGCACGGCGCCCGTCAAGCTGCACTCCGCGTCGTCGGCGACGATCGACGGCACTACGAGTACGGGCGCAATGGACCGCTTTGGCTCGCTCAATATCTTCGTGCACGCCGCCGAAACCCGCAGTTTCACCGAAGCAGGCCGCCAGCTCGGCATCTCGGCTTCCGCAGTCGGCAAGGCCATTTCACGGCTGGAAACACGGCTTGGCGCGCGGCTCTTTCATCGCAGCACGCGCAGCATCACACTCACGCCCGAAGGCGCGCTGTTTCTCACGCGCTGCCAGCGCATCTTCGAGGAGATCGAGGCCGCGGAGAGCGAACTCGCGCTCGCGCATGCAGCGCCGCGCGGCAAGCTGCGCGTGAGCATGCCGATGGTCACGAAGCTGCTGATGCCCGTGATCGGCGAGTTCATGAAGGCGTATCCCGAGATCATGCTGGACATCGACTTCAGCGACCGCATGGTCGATGTGATCGAAGAAGGTTTCGACGTCGTGATGCGCACGGGCGACGTCAACGACTCGCAACTGATCACGCGGACGATGGGTACGTATGTGCATCTGATCGTCGCGTCACCCGCGTACCTGGCGAAGCATCCGCCGCTCACGACGCCCGAGGCGCTCGTCCATCATGCGTGTCTTCAGCATCGCTTTCCGACGACGGGGAAGCTGCGCCGCTGGCCGCTCGAACGCGATGGCGAGTCGATCGATATCAACTTGCCCGCGACCGCCATCGCCACCGCCGTCGAGCCACTGATCGCGATGGCCGAGCAGGATCTCGGGCTGACGTGCGTGCCGGATTTCACGGTGCGCGCGCAGGTGGAGAGCGGCACGCTCGTCCCGGTTCTGCGCGAATACTCCGGCGCGCTCAGCGTGTTTCGCGCGCTGTGGCCTTCGGGCGGGCAATTGACGCCGAAAATGAGGGCCTTCGTCGACTTCATGAGCGTGCATCTCTTTCCCGCGGAAACCACTGCGAAGGCACACTCGCGCAGCGACTGACTCCATACGCGCGATGCCGCATACAGGCCGCAAATCGTACAATGTGTGCGCGTTGTTTTCGTCCGCTCACTGCTCACAGGTCACCATGCTTTCGCACGAACCGCTTCAGAAGCTCGACATCATCGCGCCCGACAGCATCGGCGCACATCTTCCCACGCACGTCGCTGCATCCATCGAAGGCCGCGACATCGTCGTGTTCGCCGTCACCGACGACGCATCGGACACCGCCGACTTCAGCGCGCGCTACGACTTTCCGATGGAAGACTGCGCGAACACGATCGTCGTCAAGTACAAGAAGGATGGCGGCGAGCATCTGGCCGCCATCGTGACGCTCGGCTCGCTGCGGCTCGACGTCAATGGCGCAGTGAAAGCCGTGCTGGGCGCAAAGCGCATCTCGTTCGCCCAGCGCGAGCTCGCAACGGAACAGAGCGCGATGGAGTTCGGCGGCATCACGGCGTTCGGCTTGCCCGCGAACTGGCGCGTTCTCGTCGATGCCGGCGTGATGGAACGCCAGCAAGTGGTGATGGGCGCGGGCATTCGCAAGGCGAAGCTGTTGCTCGCGCCGTCCGTGCTCGAACAGCTCGACAACGTCGAAGTCGCGCAACTGACGTTGCCGCCGGACGCACCCGCAGCGGCCTGAACGACGGCGCATTGAACGCGCGCGAGTTCTCGCGAATTCAACGCGCCCAGCGGCCGACGTCAACAAACAGAAACCGCTCAGCCAAACAGCTTCGCCGCCGTCTTCGCGACCAGTTCGCCCTGATGCCGCGCGCCTTCCAGATCGATTGCGCTCGGCTGACGCGAACCGTCGGCCGCTGCGACCGTCGTGGCGCCATAAGGCGCGCCGCCGACGATCTCCGTCATGTTCATCATCCCCTGATGGCTATACGGCAAGCCCACGATGATCATCCCCAGATGCATCAGGTTCGTGATGATCGAGAACAGCGTGGTCTCCTGGCCGCCATGCTGCGTGCCCGTCGATGCGAACGCCGCGCCGACCTTGCCGTTCAGCGCGCCGCGCATCCACAGTCCGCCCGTCTGATCGAGAAACGCGGCCATCTGCGACGACATGCGCCCATAACGCGTGCCCGTGCCAACCACGAATGCATCGTATTGCTCGAGATCGGCGACCGTCGCAACGGGTGCCTGCTGGTCGAGCTTGAAGTTCGACTTCTTCGCGATCTCTTCGGGCACGGTCTCCGGCACGCGCTTGATATCGACCTGCGCGCCCGCGGCACGCGCGCCTTCCGCGATGGCCTCCGCCATCTTTTCGACATGCCCATACGACGAGTAATAGAGAACGAGAACCTTGGCCATTGCGATCTCCTGACGAGTGTGCGAAGCCGGCACCGTTTGCCGTGGCACACACAATACTCCAGACGCGCGGCACATGTCTTCGCAGACGCTCGCTGCGCGCGAACGTATTGCATCGCAGCGCGCTGCGCGCCACAAGCTTTACGCCCCGTTACACAAGCGACATCGTCGTTTCACCTGCACTCGGGACCGGCCCCTAGAATGCCTTCGGCTGATTCATACATCACTGAAGGAGAACACATGATCCGTTTGCCCATCGCTTCCATCGTCTGTGCATCCACGACCAGTCTGTTGCTGTTCGCATCGGCGGTGAACGCGCAAACCACGCAACCGGCACAGGCCGCGCCTGCGGAATCCGTGCGGCTGCATGCAGCCGACCAGACCTTCGTCAACGACGGCACGCAAGCCGTCGCCACGCAGCGCGATGCCGCGCGCATCGCGACGTCGCGTTCGACGGACCGCGACGTGAAGGCATTCGCCGAAAAGGCCGCCGCCGACAACCTCACGATCGCCAATGCGCTGCGCGCAGCGAGCCCACGCGGCGTCGACGTGCCGCACAACAATCCGGATACGGCGACGCTCGACAGCATCAAGAATCTGCGCGGCGCGGAATTCGACAAGGCGTATATCGAGCAGGTTGCATTGAGCGGCGAGCAGAAGACGCTGTCGGCGTTCCAGGCGGAGATCGCATCGGGACGTGACGCGCAGTTGAAGGAAGCCGCGCAGAAGGCGTTGCCCACCATCCAGGCGCAGTACGCGGCCGCGCAGGAACTCGCGAAGCGCAAGCATCTCGCGACGCAGTAAGCCCGCGACTCGAATAGAAGTAGATGTTCAGCAAAGCGCATCGCGGCATCGCCGCGCGATGCGCTTTTTTCATTCAGGCGTCGGCTCCACTTCCTTCGCGGACCAGCTGACGCTCGACACGCTCTTCTCCATGCTGATCCGGCTCGCCATCAATTCGAGCTTGGCCTGATCCTTCGGGTGCATGCGCAACGTCGCCGTCACCTGGATACGCGACGGATCGCCCTCGACATCCTCGCTCGTCAGACTCTGAAACGACAGCGGTTGCGAATACATCGAGTTCGACAGCACCGTGCGAATGTGGATCTCGTCGTGTTCGCGGCACACGACGGTCAACACATATTCGCGCACGAGGTCCGCGCTCGATACCGGTGTCGCGTTGATCGCGCGGCTCACTTCGCGCAGCACCGTGTTCGTCACGAGCACGACGACCGTACCCGCGAGCGCCGGTCCGTAATGCCCCGCGCCGCACAGCACGCCGACGGCCGCCGAACACCAGAGCGTCGCCGCCGTATTGATGCCCTGGATCGAGCCCTTGTCGCGCATGATCACGCCGCCGCCCAGGAAGCCCACACCCGACACCACATACGCGGCGATCTGCGTGACGCCCGCGACGCCATTGCCCGTCAGCATGCCAAGCGTGACGAACAGACATGCGCCGCTCGCGACGAGCGTGATCGTGCGCAGCCCCGCCGTGCGCTGCCGCATCTGACGTTCGAGACCGATTGCGACGCCGCACGCGAACGCGGCGAGCAGCCTCCAGATGAAATCCGCTGACATATCGTTTGGCTAGTTGATGCAGGACCGATGTGGGATGAAGCCCGGCGTTCGAGCCAGGCATGGGGACGATATCCTGAGGCCGCTGTGTATCAGGTCCGTGTTACGCGATCATGTTGGTCGCTAAATTAGTGCGCGTGCCGCGACGTCCCTGGCGATCGACAAGCGGAAATGCCATCCGCATAAAACCAGTTGCGCGTTCAAACATGCCTCGTTGCGCCGCCAAGCTCTGAGGCAACCTCACCGCTTTCCCAATCCTCCACGGTCAGAGTTTCCGAACGACCGCCGTTCTTGAGTCAAGTTTCCCGATTTGGCAAACGTTTGCGGTTTGCATATCAAGTTCGACGCGATTCTGCCGACAAATCCGAAATAGCGTCAACGACTTCTGGGAGCAGCTCGTGAAGCAGCTTGCGTTTTGTATGGTTATCGCCGCGCTGGCCGGTTGCGCGCAATTGCCGGCCAATACGGCGCCGCAGGCGGACAAGCCGCCCGTGTCGAACGATGTCATCAGTTTTACGATTCCGCCCGACGCGCTCGGCGCACGCGACCCGCAACTGTCGGCCGTGCTCGCCAAGGCGGGCGCGCTGGCCGCTGCGCAGAAGCAGCCGACCACGATTCTCGTCACCGCCCTCGGCCAGGATCTGCCGTACCTGAACCAGGCAATCTGGCGCGGCGTGCCGTCGCAGCATCCGGCGAAGCTCAGCCTCGAGAACCTGACGGCGGGCGCAAATCAGCCGTATAGCGTGTCGGTCCGGCCGACAGCCGCGACGCCATGAGGGGGAGCCACATCATGTTCCGCACCGTCATCTGCGCGGCGAGCCTCGTTGCGCTCACCACGTTCATGAGCGAAGCCGCGCAAGCGGGTCAGCCGGCCGTCGCCGGCGCGCTGTCGGCGAACGGCGCCGCTGCTGCAAATGGATCTAATGGCGCGACCGCCGCAGCAGCCGCGACAGGCGCCGCCGACAAGGTCTATCCGCCGCTGCCGACGCTCGCGATGCTGCCGCCCACGACTGACGACGACGAACCGCTCGCGCCGAAGCCCGCCGCGAAAAAACGCAAGGTGCGCGCTTCCGTCGACGTGCGGCCCACCGCGCCCGCCGCACGCCTCGTCGTGTCGGACGCTTCGCGCACCTATCTGCGCTCGGTCGACAAGCAGCTCGACCTCGCGCTGGCGAAATAACCGCTGATTCGCACACTCAACGGAACGTCACACGTGCTCAACCATCGACTCCGCGCCGCGCCCCGCTCGCTGCGCCCGCTCAGATGCGCGCTGGGCGCGCTCGCGCTTTCGCTTGCCTCGTTGACGTGTGGCACGGCCCGCGCCGACGACTGCTTCGAGCAGGCTGCCGTCTATCAGGGCGTCAATCCGCTGATCCTGCGCGCCGTCGCGTGGCATGAATCGAAAGGCGACCCCGCTGCCGTCAACCGCAACGCGAATGGTTCGATCGACGTCGGCCAGTTGCAGATCAACTCCGTGCATTTCAGCGATCTGAAGCGCCTCGGCATTCCGCATCGCGCGCTCACCGATGCTTGCGTGAACATCTATGTCGCCGCGTGGCTCATGAAACAGAAGATGGTGAAGTACGGCAACACGTGGCGCGCGATCGGCGCATACCACTCGGAGTCGCCGAAAGAGCGCGACGCTTACGCGCGCAGCATCCAGAAGATTCTCGTCGCCTGGGGCGAACTGCTGCCTGCGTCGCGCTGAGGACAACGGCGAGCATCCGACTTCACGCTCACTTGCGGGATTTGGTAAGCCGGTGCCCGAGGCCGAGATTGGTGGCGATCTGCCATGTGTAGACACGCGAGTAGCTGACACCGAACTGGGCGCGTATCAGCTCCCGCAGACGGTTGCTGGTCCAGGCATCGGACGGAAAGCCGTGTATACCCGCAGGCCCGCTCAACGCAGCCGCGATCCACTGCATCGCGGCAGCGTCGAGCACCGACGAACGGCCGCCCACACTCATCTGCCGCAACGACTCCAGCCCGCCTTCGTTCACGAGCGTGCGATATTTACGCACGGTGTTCTCGGAGATATGCAGCTGCGCGGCGACGTCGCTGACGGACGCGCCTTCCATCAGCATCTTGCCCGCCGCGAGCCTGCGCATGACAGTCGGCAATGCTTCGTTTCGTGAAGGCATGAGCGGTCTCGCTGACGGTCGGACGACGAAAGCCCGAGGTGCCGCATGACGGGCCTGCGTGGCGCATGACATGACACAAGACAAAAACCAATATATGTTCTAAGCCCGGTTGTGTCGGCTGTCCGTAAAATTTCATGAATATCGAAAAATCATTTGCGGATTTTATTGCGTTGCGTTTAACGGCAATAAACAGTCAAACCATTTCGATCAACAATAGAGAAGTTCTCATGTTTTTTCAGGAGCATTACATTGCGCCTTGAACTTACCGAAATCGTTTGCTAGCATGCTGTAACCGTTACTCGCATCGAGTGCACTCCAGCCTGACAATCCGCACTTTGGTCCGTGCGCCTGCTACGTTTTCAAGGGAACGTTGTATGGCAAGATCTGGCTACAAAAATCGAACTTCTCGATTGCATCGCCAATAGTATTTATTCATGCTTTGTTCGCGGCTCTAAAAAGGCGGCGTGTATGTGCATGCTCAAAAAAATGCTTTTGCATAATTGAGTTAAATCAATAATCCAGCAACGCGAAACAATTTCATCTATAAACGGCATAGCCGATTAATCGCAATAGCCTGTCGCGCAGCATGCGGATTGCTCGCGCGACGGCGCATCACGCGCGGAGGTCAGAATGGAAGCCGAACGGGTCGAGCGCATCGTGCTGGCATTGCGACGCGCCGCGGAACATGAGCGTCTCCTCAGTTATCAGCGCTTTCACGCCATGTTCGGCGCGGGCGATCCGCTCACCGCCCGCTACGACGCACTCGAGCGCGCGATCGCGTCGCTCGGCGAGGTGTCGGCCATCGACTATGGCGTGCTGCTCGCGCTGAGCAACGGCTTGCCCGGCCCTGACTTTTTCCGCCGCTACCAGAAGCATCGCTATGCCGACTACGTCGCGGTGATGGGACCGCCCATTCATCGCCAGTCGGTCAAGCGCAAGCGCCTGCTGGTCGAGGCGGAACGACGCCGCGTCTATGAAGATGCAAGAAGAAAAGCGGCCAGCCACGTCGCTGAACCCGCCTGAACCCGCCTGAACCCGATCGCCGGTTTCGCTCCCAGCTTCGTCGCGACCAATCGGCCCACGGACCACAGGCCCATTCTACCGAGGAGTCTCCTATGCAACTTGCAGCTCGCCGTCCGGTTCGCATCCTGACCATCGCAGCCGCATGTGCTGCACTCGCCGCGCCCGCCATCGACGCCCGCGCGCAGGACAATCCGGCGTCTTCACCCACCCCGAATGCCGTCGGCACGGCCGCCGTCGCCGACGTCACGGCGCACATCGTCAAGATTGACGCCGACAACAACGAAGTGACGATACGCGGACCGCGCGGCGAGACGACGATCGTCGACGTCGATCCCGATGTCGGCGACGTGAAGAAGCTGAAAGTCGGCGACGAGGTGCATATCTCGTACAAGGGCGCGCTGCTGCTAATGGCGGACAAGGTCGACGCGAAGGGCGTGCGTTCGCGCGTCGAATCGCAAACGACCACACCCGTGCAAGGCGGCGCGTCGACGCAGACGCGCCACGTCGAGGTGGTCGCGACCGTGCAGAAGATCGACCGCAAGAAGCGCGAGGTAACGCTGCGCGGTCCTCAGCACACCGTGGTCCTGCAAGTCTCGCAGGACATGCCGCTCACAAAAATCAAGGTTGGCGACAGCATTCGCGCGACCTACGTGTCCGCGACAGCCGTGCAGATTACGCGCAACGGTACGCCGATCAAGTAAGCGCGCGTTTGCACGACTCCGTCTCGCCATGCCGGCGAGACGGAGTCGTAGATCATCTCGCAGTCCCGCACAATCAACCCGATGCCTATCGAACCCTGGAATTCCCCGAAGCGCCGCGCGCGCCGCAAAATGATCTGGAGCAAGGCGCACGTCGTGCTGGCTGCGATCGGCACCTTGTCGGCCGTCGCCGGCATTGCCGTCGCGATCAACGGCGGACTTGAATTCAACCGCACGAAAGTATTCGTCGGCGTCGGCATCATCGCCTTGTCGACGGTCCTCTACGTGTCGATGCTGTTCGTCGACGACTAGCGCAGCCGCGCTTACACGACGAGCGTCGCCACGCGATTGCGTCCGTCGCTCTTCGCCTTGTACATCGCGCGGTCCGCTTCGTCGACGAGCGTACGTCCGAGGCCGTCGAGATCGGCGCCTTGTTGCATCGCATGCGCGGATACGCCGATCGACACCGTCAACGGAATGCGCGCGCCGTCGTCCGTGCCATCGTTATCACGCAGGTCGAGTTGCGCGACGGCTGCGCGCATGCGCTCGGCCACGACCAGCGAATCCTTCAGGTCGCCTTGCAGCAGCACGGCAAATTCTTCGCCGCCGTAGCGCGCGATCGTGTCGCCGAGGCGCGTCTGCTTGCGCAGGCAGGCGCCGACCATCGCCAGCGCGCGGTCGCCGACGGCGTGACCGTGCGCGTCGTTGATCGGCTTGAAGCCGTCGATATCGATGAACAGGCAGCCCAGCGGCAGCCGGTAGCGCGATGCGCGCGTCGTTTCTTCGCGCAGGCGTTCGTCGAAATAGCGGCGGTTGGGCAGACCCGTGAGCGCGTCGGTGGCGCCAAGGCGTTCGAGCTGCTCGCGATGCGCGACGTTGTCGAGGCTCGCCGCGACGATCACGGCGAAACGCTCCAGCATGTCGGTCGCCATGCCGGGCGCAAAGCGGCTTTCGTTGTCGCTCGCGAGGCATAGATAGCCGCTCGGCTGTCCGTTCGTCGCGAGCGGCAACAGCGCGATGCTGGCAGGTCGCGGGTCGCTGCCGAAGCATGCGTTGGTCGTCGCGTCGTCCATCGCCCCCGGCGTGCCGAGCCACGGACGGCCCTGAGAACAGAGCCGCGCGGCGGCGTCGCCCATCTCGCGCGAGGTCTTCAGCGACGATGCGGCCATCCCGTTGTTCTCGTTGCTTCGCCTGTTCGCGTTGCTCGCGTGCCGCAATGCCAGTTCGTGCAGCAGCGGCAGCGTGTCGTTGAGCCATAGCGTCACGCGCTCCAGTCCGAATTCGCGCGGCAGATAGTCGAGCAGCACACGACAAAGCGACGGGAAATCCTGCGCGCGGATCAATTGAAGCTCGACATCCTGGAAGCGGCGCAACGTGCGTTCGTTGCGCTGCACCGTATCGACGAGTGCGCGAAGGCGGATGGACTGGGGCGTGTGTGTTGTGCTCATCTGGGCCGTGGCATTGGGGCTCGCTACAGGAGCCCAACGTCTGGTTATCGGCCTCGAAGCGCATTTGCTTGAGGTCGATGCATGCAACCAGCCTGTTCAGATGTGTTTGCAACGAATGCGCTTACGAGCGCCGGCCGAGCGCTTCGTCGATCTTGCGGTCGGTGTTGTACTGGCTGAGAGCGTACACGGACCAGATCGCCGCCGGCAGCCAGCCGATGATCGTGAGTTGCAGCACCAGGCAGATGATCCCGGCGAACGGTCGGCCAATCGTGAAGAACTGGAACCACGGCAAAAGCAGAGCAAGCAACAGACGCATTGACATTTCCTTCTGGTTGAAAAACTTCGGTTACACGTTGCGGCGCACGTGTACGGCTGTTCCATAGCACAGCACTTCCGTCACGCCCGCGCCGATCTCCGTCGCATCGTAACGCATGCCGATCACGGCATTCGCGCCGAGCGTCGCCGCTTCGGCCAGCATGCGCTCGTAAGCATCCTGCCGGGCGCGCTCACACAGCGACGTGTACAGCGAGATATTGCCGCCAAAGATGGTCTGCAGCCCCGCGCCGATCGCGCCCACCACCGAGCGCGAACGCACGATGATGCCGCGCGCAATGCCAAGCGACGCGTCGACGGTATAGCCGGGCAAATCGAAGGCCGTGGAGACCATGTTTCGTTCGATCATGTCGTTCCCTTCCCTGTTATAGCTGTTTCGATCAGCGTCCCGCGGCCCACAGCAGCGACAGGCCGGACGACAGCATCAGCCCGTCGACGACCAGCCTGAACGTGCCGGGACTCATCCGCACGACGATGCGCCGCGCGCAGAACGCGCCCGCCATCAGCGCGGAACCCGTGATCAGGCCATCCAGCACGACGTGCAGCGGCAGCGCGCCGAAGTGGTTAAAGGTCGCGACCTTCGCGGCATAGACGGCAAGCGAGCCGGCCGCTTCCGTCGCGAGAAACGCGCCTTTCACGAGGCCGTAGCCCATGAACACAGGCACCGTGATCGGCCCCGTCGAGACCACGATGCCCGTCAGAAAGCCGACGGGCGCACCGATCGCCGCCAGGTGCCACGGCGAGAAGCGCACCGAACGACGCGCAAGCCAGCGGCGCACCGGCACCATCGCGACGAAGAAGAGGCCGAGCGCGATCTCAACGGCATGCGGCGGCAGCGCGAGCAGCGTGCGCACGCCGAGCGCCGCGCCCGGCACGGCGGTCGAACAATACGCGCCGCAGGCGCGCCAGTCGATCTCGCGCCACCACGCGAGCACCTTGCCGAAATTGCCCATGATCGCCGCGATCGCCATGATGGGCACCGCCTGTTGCGGACCAAACAG
>Ga0247692_1000102_pt1 | contig 18323 bp, 15 predicted proteins | sample CNK33_metaG_FD_183041 | JGI IMG/M metagenome (GOLD analysis project Ga0247692, IMG submission 183041) | Soil microbial communities from Purdue University Martell Research Forest, Indiana, United States - CNK33 | ecosystem: Environmental > Terrestrial > Soil > Temperate forest > Bulk soil...
AAGGACGGCCAGGCCTTTTTCAGCGCATCCAATCCCACGCTGAATGCGCAAGGCCAGAATACGGGGCCGTCGATCGTGCGGGCCATTCTCGAATCTGACGGTACGATCGACGTGTCCGCGGTATTGTCCGGCACACCCACCGCGAGCAACATTCCCTTCGGCACAGTGACGCGGCTCAACCTGACCGATCCGGATTCGATGACGCTCACGCCGTCGGGTGATGTGCTGCTCGATGACCAGGGCGATGGTCAGCTCATACTTTGGCGCGCGCCGGGCAATGAGCCGCAGCTGCAATATCTACCGCTTCTCGGCAGCGTGCAGGTCGACGATACGGTATTTGCGACTTCGCGACGCGGCTACCTGCTGGTGTCGGACACGAAGGCCAACAAGGTCTACAAGATCAGCGCCGATGTGTGGCAGCGCGGCGCAGCGTTCTCCGCATCGACGGGCGTCGCTGCGACGAACACCACACCGGCCGTGCCGGCCTACGTGGGCCAGCTCGATTTGCGCAGCGGTGCGCTGCTTCCCCTCGTGACCAAACTGGTGAGCCCGCACGGTATGGCTTTTGTGGCAACCGGGGATGACCGATAATCACGCGCCGGTAGTCACGCTCGCGAAGCGTGTCACTTGACGCGATGGCCGCGGCTGACGGGTGCGAATAAAGCCGTGGTCATCGTGTCGTCTGGTTTGTACCCCCCCCAGTGCTGACAACTTCCTTGCAGCCTGTTTCGTGGAACCGACATCAGCGTTTGCGTTTCGCGCTTTGCGCCAACTCCCGGATGCGCGCGGCCAGTGCCGGTATGCCAGCATTGCGGGCCAGGTACTGCGAAAGCTGGCGTGTGGCCAGATCGACGGTCACCTGATCGTCGGGCGCCTTGGTATGCGGTCCGTCGACGGCAGCGTGATATTCGATCCGCAACTGGGTGTCGTTCGCGATGATGCGCAGATAGCCGTAGTTCTGGTCGTCGTAGTTTTCGATGACCACGGCATCGGTGTCCTTCGATGCGGCCTGAATCAGCTGCGGTGCACGAAGCGGCGGTTGTCCGTTGGTGGTCAGTCGCTGCACGTTGTGTCCGCCGTTGCCGCACACAATGTACGGAATCTGGGTTCCGTCAGGACGTGTGCGTGTAAAGCGCTGATAGTTGTGCGCGTGTCCTGCAAGGTCGGCATGGGGCCACACGCCCACCTCATTGCAGATCGCATCGATCTGCTGCTGCATCTCGATACTCCAGCCATGACGTCCGCGCGCGACATACGGCGGATGATGATGCGCGAACAGCAATGCGCCCGTGTAGCCCTCCTTCTTCACCCGCGTCAACGCGGCCTTGAGAAACTTCAGCTGGCTGTTGCCGATGTCGCTGTTCGAAATCACGCCAGGATCTTCGAGCGTATTGCTATACAAAGCGATGATGCGCACGAACGGGGTGTCGAACGTAAAGAAGACTCCCGGTTGAATCTGTGCAGTACGTGAAAGATTGCCCGCGTCGGGCGAGACCTGAAAGCAGTTGGAGCAGAAGTTTCGCAGGAACGCCTGGAGACTCTTTTCATGCTGCAAAGGCGAGATCATCCCGTCATGATTGCCGGCGACTGCGAGGATCGGCGCGTGATAGTCGCGATAGGGCTCATAGAACTGGTCGTAGTAGTACTGGGCTTCGCCGAAGCTGTAGACGATGTCGCCCAGCAGAAAGTTGAATTGCGGCACCTCCGCCGGGTCTGTTTCATCGAAGTCGCTGACCATCTTGTCGGAGACCTCGTTCTGTGTTTTCGGGCCTCTGGTACTGCCGCAATCGCCCGTCGAATGAAAAACGATCTGTCCGCTCGCGTTGATCTGGTTGAGGATGGTCTGATCGTTGTTGATCACGTCCGCGAGTGTCAGCCGGGGCTCGACGCCGCCGCGCGGCGCAGGAAACGGAAGGGCCTTGAGTTTGTGCTCGTGGTTGAGTTCGTCGATGATTTTGTAGGCTGCCACATCGGATGCGTGCCTGACGATGAAGGTTTGCGGATCGGGCGTAGGCTGCGGCTGCGAGAAGACGGGTGCAGCGAGCACGCGGCCGCTGCCGTTGCTGGCTGACGTTCGAACTGAGCGCTTCTTTGGCATGTTCCATTTCCTCCAATCGTGGTTAAAAAGTGGGACTGCGTTTGACCGTCGATAGGGCTTGCTGCATGTATCACAGCACGATGTATGGTGACCATCGATGGTCGCGTGGTCCCTTGCCGAATGCTCCCGGATGAGACGATGGTTCGAGGTAGAGGTTCAGTTGCAGTCGTTGCGAGTAGTAACAGGTGGCGCGCTGAATGGATCATTAAGGAAGGGTTGACCACAAACGGCCAAATTCAAGCGCCATGCGATGAGGTAAAAGTAGAAGCGTTGGAAATAAAAGTTCTAGTGGAGATGGCTACGCCCCCGGTGACTGACGCCGAGCGTCCTGACTCAATTTCCGGTCCGTTCATCTTTGCAAACCATGAATCGGGGTAAATCTGCGGAATGACTCATCGCCACAACGAAGGCAATAACAATTGCGTGGGAGGGGAATGGGCGCGGATCCGGGCTTGCCACGCCGCGCGTAGCAGACGGGTGTCTGGCAGAATTATTTCTGCCGACGCGGCAATTTTAGTTGACGTCCGACAGGGGACCAACAACCCGACGGCGACTTTACGTGGGCGGATGACCGATTGCCTTGTAGCCGGCCGTTGCTTGCATGAGGGGTTGAAGGGCCGCCGGTCATGTCTTCGACTAGCTTGCGCTCAGGCAACCAATTGATTACTGAATTGGAATTTCCAGTAAGGAACATTCTACATTTGCAAGGAAGGCTGATCACGCTGCCATCGTTCGAAGGTCCACTATCCTAGGCGCATCTGCCGAACATTAACGCGACCTTAACCGATTGGCAGTTTCGAAAAAATATTCTTCTCAAGTGACCGCTGTGAGTTGCCGATTGATCATCTGCCGAGATACGGCGCAACCTTTGGAGAGAACCATGTCAATCCAGGCAGTTGGTCAGAATTCGACGCAGTCGGTCACCACACCTCCAGCCGCGCAACCAGCAGCTGGCGCACCCTCAGCCGATAAGGTCTCGTCTTCGACGTCGTCGTCGGCATCGTACGCGGTAAGCATCAGCGGCGCGGCACGTGCGGCATTGGTTGAAGCGACCGAGACGTCGATTCAAACTGCGCAGGAGGCGAATCGTGGCGATCTTCAGGCCCAACGCCTTTTGGCAACGGAACAGGCGTCAAAAGCGCTGTAGTGTTCCCACGCTCTGGATATCCATCTATGTGGGTTATGACCGGGTGACCGGCGAATCAGCGGGACGGGGGCGCTCACCCGTCTCGCACAGCCCACCAGATGTCGCGTGCTGCCACCAATGGATAGATCGGGTGCGTCAAGGACGTCACCGGTTGCGAATCACGCCGTGGGTCGGTGCGGCATGATGTGACGTTTGGCCACTTTTGCAAGCGCGAGATTCAACGTGGGAATCGACCGGAAACCGGGCTAAAGACAGGGCAGTGCACTCGATACGATAGTGCGCCAGACGTCGCCATAGCGATACGCATCCAGTCCCTGATCGTTAAGTCGCCGGGTCTGGTGACATATCTGTCGCACGTCGGCCGTAATCATTTGATGATTTCCATCGGCCGGCACGCCTTTGCAATAACCGTACCTAAAAATTCCAGACCGTTAGAAAACTCGACCCGTCACTGATGTTCTGGCTACCTTCATGACGGTTCCCAGGTTGAGTCCGTTAGACATACCGATGATATGCCGAACGACGGTGCCCGAAACCCCAACCCGCGTGATGATATTGATCAATGAGTAAGCAAGAGAGGCCTTATCCAGTCCTGGGTGGGTTGATATTACATTGTCTCCAACCCTGCAGCGATTGATCCGGAATCACGGCTGCACATGTTCGTGAGCTGAGGCGCGCTGAGCGCCGCTTAAGCCCTTGTTAAGGTAAGGACGGCGATAATGCGGCTATGTGAGGAGAAGTGGCGCCATGCGTTTGCTGCTGGTGGAAGATGACGAGATGCTCGCCGAGCCCATCGTCAACACGATGCGACGCGAAGGCTATCTCATCGATTGGGCGAACAACGCGTGCGAGGCCGAGCCGTCACTCTACCGCGACATCTATGACCTGATTCTGCTTGATTTTGGCCTGTCAGGACGCGATGGGCTCGAATTGCTACGGCGGTATCGAAGCACCGGTGGTGACGCCGCGGTGGTCATCGTGACAGCGCGGGTTGCAGTAGAAAGCCGCATTGACGCGCTCGATGCTGGGGCGGACGACTACCTGGTCAAACCGTTCGACCTTGATGAGCTTGTAGCACGCGTGCGAGCGTTACTCCGCCGCCGGGGCATGAAGCGACCCGGGATCGTCAGGCTCTTGTGTTGAGACCGCGCGAGTTCAGCCTGCTACAGGCGCTCATCGAAGAACCTACCCGTGTTTTCACTTGGGCAGAACCTGAAGATAGGTTGTACGACTCCGGCGAGAGCATCAGAAGAAGTACCATTGAACAGCACGTGAACTGCTTGCGCCGGAAGATAGGCGCAGATCAGATCGTGACGGTGCGAGGCGTTGGATATCGCCTGAAGAAGATGCGTATCGGGTACCTATATAACGGAATCGTACGGTGGGGCGTTGACCGGCTCCCGGCGTGATTAACGTAACTGCTCGTGACTTCATCAGTCATTGCGGTGCTTCTCGTCGGTCTCGCGATGCCGGTGATCATCGTCGACGTGCAGGTAGAGGCTCGTCGTCACCGACGCATGACGCAGATTGTCGCGCACGAGCCGCAGATCGACCTGGTGGTCGGCCATATGCGACCCGGCACTATGACGCAGCCAGTGCGCCGAAGCCTGTTCAAGCAGGTCGGCGCGCGCCGCAGGGGGGGTCTCCACGTTCGCTCAGCCGCTCGGCGGCGCCGTCAAACACGTCCTTGACGATCGTGTGCAGCGCGGCGCGCGCCAGCGGCCGGTGGGACGGACCCGTGCGCTCCTCCTACCGCGAGGACGGGCGGCGTGTCCTCATCGGGTGACGGCAGGGCCGTCATCCCCAGGTGCTGGCGGCACCGCATGACGCGGGAGATGCTGGTGCGCATCGGTTGCCTTGCGCAATTCGCCCATCACCTTGCCGAGGACCACGCGCTGGGCGAGGCCGTGCGCCGCGCCGGCGCCAAAGTCGCCATTCCGCCCATTGTGGTGCAGCACGCTTGCGTAGAGAATACGTTCACCAAGTTCTTTGCACACGAGTTGCGCTGGAGCCGCAGGACACGCGCGGCCGATCGCTCAGGGCATCTGGGGGCGGTGCTGATGCATCCGTTCCCGCTTGCCTTGTTTGCGGTCTTGATTTCGGGGGCGCACTGACGGCGTGGACCTTGGCGGGCGTCGCGCTGTTCGCCCGCGCCGTGTTGATCTGGAAGACGGACCGCGCGACCGGTCAATTCTGCCGCTCTGGGATATCGGCCAGTTCGTGTTCGATGTCGCGAGTTTTTGCTCGTCGGGTATGGCCTGATGCGGAACGCTCATTCGCGTCGACGAGAAGGGGATGCTGTCACCCGTCCACGAGAAACGAAGGTGCAGTGAGTTGTACGGCAGATATGCGAAGCCGCAGTGACGCGGGCGCATGAAACTGAGAGCACCCGCAGATGAAACACTGGAAGTATTGCCGCCTTGTGCGGTCTCGCGTTCGCGCTATGGCTCGTGTGGCGCGATCATCCTGCCGCCGTGCTGCAACTGCTGAGAGGCGCGGGCATGGGCCTCGTGCTCGCCGCCTTGCTGCATATCCTGCCGATGTGCGCGAATGCATGGGACTGGCGCACCCTGATCCGCGTCCGTGAGCGGCCGTCATTCCCGGCAATGCTCAGGCTCGTGTGGATCCGCGAGTCGGTCAATGGTCTTTTGCCCGTCGCGCGCATCGGCGGGGAAATCGTTTCGTTCCGGCTGCTCGTGCGCGCGGCTATGCGCCCGGCAACCGCGGCGGCGAGCCTCGTCGTCGACATGCAGCTCACGCTGATCAGCCAGCTCCTCTTTGCTTTGGTCGCCGCAGGCTATGTGCTCGAGCATTCGTCTTCCGATATGGCGCGCTTCGCGGGCCGCCTCGCCTGGGGCATTGCGGCGCTCGCCCCGGTGCTGGTGCTGTTCGCGCTCGTTCATCATGCGCGGCCGTTCGAGCGTGCGGCACGAACCCTCAACCGGATCACGAGCGGCAAGGTGGTCGACCTGGTGGGCACGTCCGCACGCATCGATCAGTCCATCAAGCTGATCTGGCGGCAGAGGGCATTGTCGTCCGCTATCTGCTCATCTGGCAGACGCTGCAATGCACGGGGTATGCGCGGGAGATCTGGTTCGCGCTGTACGTGCTCGGGGCGGAGGCGAGCTTCGCACAAGCGTTCGCAATCGAGGCCCTGATTCAGCTCGTCAGCAGCGCCGCCTTCCTGATTCCGGGGGGCCTCGGCGTGCAGGAGGGCGGCTTCGTGCTGATCGGCGGCCTGCTCGGATTCGACGCGCCGACGTGCCTCGCGCTCGCAGGAGCCCGGCGCGTGCGCGATCTGCTGTTCTATGTGCCGGGCCTGCTTGCGTGGCAGGTGGCCGAATATGCCTTCCCGTCGACACGCCGTGTCAAAGGTGCGGATTGAGGAAAGGGCCTGTGCTTGAGCCGGTCAAAGCGGGGACTGCATAACACCAGCGCGGACGCGCGTCGCTCCGACAGGCCCCGCGTTTTCGCGTAGGCGACCTGCCCTAGTCGGGCTCGGGCAGGCGCGTTGCGCTGAAGTCGAGGCACGTAGAACCGCGGATCGGGGCCCGAGGCCTCATGCATTGCGTGCCCGTAGAAATCTGAAGAACTCGACGCCTTCCTGAAGACGCCGTTTCATCATTTCCCAACTTACCAGCATCTCGCGGACGATTTCCCAGATCTTCGATGGCCGGAAATAAAAGCGCTTGTAGAACTCCTCCACGCCAAGATAGATCTCCTCGCGCGACAGGTGCGGATAGCCGATCGCCGCAGCCTGGGTGCCCGCGTCATTGATCAGGGTGATGACCTTGCTGTCATTAAGCCATCCATTCTCGACCGCCTGCTTGTGAAGGACTGTACCCGGATAGGGCGCAGCGAGTGACACCTGGATCGTGTGGGGGTTGATCTCCTTTGCATACTGGATCGTCTTTTTGATCGTTTCGTGCGTCTCACCAGGGAGCCCAAGAATGAACGTGCCGTGGATCTTGATGCCAAGCTTGCGGCAATCGTCGCTGAACCGGCGTGCCATATCGGTCCGTAGCCCCTTTTTGACATTCACAAGGATCTGGTCGTCGCCGGATTCGTAGCCCACGAGCAGGAGCCGCAATCCGTTCTCCTTCATCACCTTCAGCGTTGGATAGGGTACATTCGCTTTGGCATTGCACGACCACGTCACTCCGAGCTTGCCAAGGCCGCGGGCGATCTCTTCGGCTCTCGGTCTGAGGTCGGTAAAGGTATCGTCATCGAACATGATCTCCTTGATTTCGGGCATGTTGTCCCTGATCCATTTCACTTCTTCGAGGACATTCTCGACCGAACGCGTGCGGTAGCGATGGCCCCCGACCGTATGCGGCCAGAGACAAAAGGTGCACCTGGATTTGCAGCCTCGCCCCGTGTAGAGCGACACGTACGGATGCTTGAGATAGCCGCTGAAGTAATTTCTGGTCGTCAGGTCGCGCTTATAGACGGGCGCGACGAACGGAAGCTGGTCCATGTCTTCAAGAATCGGCCGGGCTTCGTTGTGCTCGATTGCGCCGTCGGGCAGACGATAGCTGAGTCCGGGAATGGACTCGAACGGAAGCCCCTGCGCGATGTCGCGACATGTGAAGTCGAATTCTTCACGGCACACGAAGTCGATCGCATCGCTCGCCGTAAGTGAGCCGTGAGGATCGACGGCTACCTTTGCACCGACCATTCCGATGAGGATCGTGGGCTTGTGCCGTTTTAGATGTCCCGCGAATTGCACATCACTCGGGAACGACGGAGAACTCGTGTGAATGATAACCAGTTCGTATTGCGAAGCAATGTCAAGAGTTGCTTCCAGCGACAGGCGGTCTGCGGGCGCATCTACGAGGCGGCTATCCTTAACCAGCGCAGCGGGCTGGGCGAGCCACGTTGGATACCAGAACGATCGAATTTCGCGCTTCGTCTAGAAACGTGAGCCCGCTCCACCATCGAAGCCGTCATATGAAGGTGCCTGCAGAAACAACGTTTTCATAGATTCTCTCAAAGAAAATTGTCTGCCTGAGCGAGATCAGTCACTCGCAGGGATGTGCCGGGCATCGGCGATATTCGGAATTTGATGACTTACCCAGGCGAAGGCGCGGTTGCCACTGGGGAACGGAGGACGATCAAGAATACTACGACTTGGTGGCTCGACATCGCAGAGGGCGGGTTTTCCCCCGGTCGAGCGTTACAGCGAACCTACTTTGTCAGTCAGCGATCATAGAGATGTCAAGCAGATGTCAGGTTCGCCGCAACAGATGCCGGTTGTTCTGGCCGGTAGGCAAGTCGTAAAGCCCCACGGGTTATGATCGCAGGCCGGTATCCTGGCGAAGTGCAATCGTAAGCGCCGCTTTCAATAACCTTCACGCCATTCGCCAGCGCATCACAGCGCAACGCACAGCCGGGGTCGATGATGACGCGAAGCTCAGTGGACCGGCCACGCCGTTGAGAATATTGTTGTCGAGTGGGCGACGCGCTGCGTCGCCGATGTTTGCCAATATTTCGACGGTGATATGGGTGATACATTCGACGTCGAACTCGCCAAGAGCGGTACGAGCGCGTTCACACACGCTACAAGCGTAACTGTGCGCGCCCGCTGTTCTCTGTCGAGGAAGTCGAGATATGCACATGCGTCAGTGATTTGCATTTGCAGAACGACTATGTTCGCGCGGTATGCGATATCTTGCTCGACATAAAAACGGCACGCACTGCAGCGCACAGCAATCCGGCCGCAGTAGAACCAGGTGCAAAGGCGGTGGCACTACGGACGCGAATCCGGATGTTTACCGCGCCCGATGCTCCAAAGCGGGAGGCGACGTATGACGCAAGGTCGACAAAACACGGACGGTGTGCCTGTCGGAAACGGTCAGCAGATCAGTCCGGCCGAATTTTTGCTCATGGCAGGCTTTCTTGCATACCGGGCTCCCTTGGCGGCGGCCGCTGCCCAGGCTGCGGCCCGATGTATTCTGCATGCTGTACTCGGGGCGGCGGCGGCTCGCGGGTTCGCTTATTCGGACGTTCTCGAAGCGATGATGGCGAACGGGGAAAAGTCTGCGCACCTGCGGACGCTTGCGGAGCAGGCCACCGCTGCCGTCGGCGATACGACCGCTTACCTGCGAGTGATTCGCGGAGCCGGCGTAACGATCGAGGGGGACCTTTGAAAGCGGTCATCGACGAACGTCCGCACGTCATCTCCGTGACGCTCGTCTGGCGACTCGACGGCTATCTCGACAACTGGGTCCACGCACATCCGGTGTTGCAACGGCATGGCTTTACGGCCCTCTGCTTTGTGGTGAGTTCCTGGCCGTGCGAGGGTGAAGTGCGGCCAAATGCGAGTAGTGCGTCGAGCCCGACGGAGCTGCCACGCTTGCTCAATCATCGCGAAGGTGAGCTTGCAATTGACAACGGCCGTGCCGACGAAGCGATCCTGCGCTGGTCGGAAATCGACGCGATGCGCGCAGCAGGGACGTTCGAGTTTCATAGTCATACGCACACCCATATACGTTGGGACCAGGTCACGCGAAGTCGCAACGAGAAGCGCACACGTTTGCGCGACGACCTGATTGCCGCTCGCCAGATGCTCGGTGAGCGATTGGGCGACGTTTCAGATCATCTGTGCTGGCCGCAAGGCTACTACGACGACGACTATCGGGAGATCGCGTTCGACGCCGGCTTCCGCCATTTTTACACCTGCCATACGGGCGCCAACGAAAGCGACGGAAGGCGTGCGGGGGATACGGGATGCTCGATCAACCGGCTCGAAGTACGCGACCGCCCGCCGTCCTGGCTTGCCAGCCGCCTGTGGGTTCACACTCGGCCCGCGATCAGCCGCGCCTACCTGCGGATCAAGCGCTGACAGCCCGAATGGTCGACCTGATCGATGTTTGTGAGCGCTGTACGCCGCCGCTTGCGAGCAACTGGTTGTGGCCGAACTCGGTCCGACATAGAGCTAGCGGGTCGGACCAACCTGCCCGCGATGTATCGGGCACATACCTGCACCGAAAGCGACATACGCTTCGGCAAGCTGAGTGGCCGCAGTGCAAGTAACGACAGTCGCTAAACTACTTTTGTCTGCTGGTCGCATCGACCGATACCCGACGACTCGACAATTTGCCAGGCAAACAAAACCGGCACGAAAATCAGCAGATCGCGAATCCGTCGCGCGCCCGCGAGCGCGAAGCAGGTTGAATGGTCGAGGCCGAGCGCGCTGCCAATCAGAATGAAGCCGCCCTCCTGAACCCCTAGGCCACCGGGCACAAAAAAGGCCGCACTACTGACCGCCTGAATCAGCGACTCGATCACGACCGCCTCGGCGAAGCTCACCTGCACACCGGGAAAGTAAAGCGCGAACCAGATCTCCAGCGCGGTCAGGACGCACTGCAGCGGTTGCCAGAAAAACAGATAGCGTAGCACCACGCCCCGGCGGCGCCAGCGCCGCGATGACCGACTTAACAATGGTGCGCACTGGCGGCCTGTCCGCCGCGAAGTGAGCCCGCTGTCGAGCATGGTCCGGGATTCGCCGCGCGCACAGGCCCCGTGCTTTTTGTGCCGGATTTCTAACGGGGTCGGGTGTCGCAGCCGGATTCGGGCGGGTTCTCAATTCAAGACCGTTTCCGGTCGGTGCGTCTTGGATCTCCAATGAAGGTCCCGGAGGGATGGGCACTTCGCGAAACATCGCAGTCTGTCGAGTTCGCGGACAAGTACAACCACATCGCAGAAAACCCGGATCGGATGCGGCCTGCCGGCCCGATCCGTCACCCATCCCCAGCCATTGGCGCGAGCTTTCCGACGGACATTCGAACGTCGGCTACGACTTCCAAAGCGCCCACCGACCGATAGGTCGCGCCGACGCGATGTTCGAGGGCGACTGCGCTCTAATTGCTTGATTGGCATTTCGGAAAAAAGAAATCGACTACGAAAAAGCGCGCGGCGTGTAGATCTTCCTGAGTCTATAAACGTTTTACACTTACTGTGCTAGTTTTCCTTACGTTTGCCTGTCGAGAATATACAATCAGGGTACATCCTTCTGTGTGCCACAGGCGGGCCGAGTAACGCCGACGCAGCACCGTGCGTCGATCGGCCTGACGGCCCATCATGCGCACTCCGCGCTCGTCCGTCAGCAACATCGGCCGACAAGACTATAGGCCGCGTGAAGCGTGGTCGCTGCCTTGGCATTCGGTAGTCGGCGCTCATCTGGAAGGCTTTGGGGTAAGCCAGCCTACGAAGTGCCTACAAATAGCCTTACACGATTACTTGTGGACCCGGCCACACCCGGGCGCAGGTCTGCTCACACCGAGTGTTTGACGGCGGGCAACCTGATCACTTCTCCGCCTTGTCGAGAAACGAAGACCGCTCGAGATACGACGCTTCGTATGTGTACAGCGCTTAGTCCGAGGGTAAGGAGGCAAACATCATGAACTCAATCTGGTCCGAGCGCCGAATCGTCATTGCTTGTACGTTGGCCGCCGCGGTCCTGACAGCATCGTCCAACTTCGCCGCGAGCTCCGAGGAACCAAACGCTGCCACGAATGAAAACGACCGGAGACTCTCATGAAGATGAAAAACTCTACGCGCCGCGCGCTGATTCGAAAGCTTGCGCTTGCTGGCCTGTCGGTTTGCGCGGCACAAGTTGCCAGCGCGGCAAATGTCACGATCGCTACTTTCAACGGCCCGGCCACGATCGAACTCAAGAAGCTATCCGCGAGCTTCGAGAAGGCGAACCCGGATATTAAGCTGAACTGGGTGATCCTTGAGGAAAACGCGCTTCGTCAGCGCGCGACGACCGATATCACCACTAACAGCGGCCAGTTCGACGTGGTTGCAATTGGTACGTACGAAACGCCGCAGTGGGGCAAGCGCGGCTGGCTGGTGCCGATGACCAATCTGCCGGTCGATTACGATCTCGACGACGTGGTAAAGACCGCGCGCGACGGCCTTTCCTACGATGGCCAACTCTACGCGCTGCCGTTCTATGTCGAGAGTTCGATGACCTTTTATCGGAAGGACTTGTTTCAGGCCGCTGGGCTCAAGATGCCGGATCAGCCGACTTACGACCAGATCAAGCAATTCGCCGACACGCTCACCGATAAGTCCAAGGGTCAGTATGGCATCTGTTTGCGCGGGAAGGCAGGTTGGGGTGAAAACATGACCTACGTGTCGACCGTGGTGAACACCTACGGTGGACGCTGGTTCGATGAGAACTGGCAAGCGCAGCTTGATACGCCGGAGTGGCACAAGGCGATCAGCTTCTATGCCGACCTCTTGAGGAACGATGGGCCGCCCGGAGCGAGTTCGAACGGTTTCAACGAGAACCTGACGCTGATGTCGTCCGGGAATTGCGCGATGTGGATCGATGCGACGGCCGCCGCGGGCACGCTCTACAACAGGTCACAGTCGAAAGTGGCGGACAAGATAGGCTTCGCTGCGGCGCCGGTTGCGGTGACGCCGAAAGGATCGCATTGGCTGTGGTCGTGGTCGCTCGCGATCCCCAAGACCTCGAAGTCGCAGGATGCCGCGAAGAAATTTGTTACTTGGGCAACGTCGAAACAGTACATCGAGATGGTTGGAACGGACGAGGGCTGGGCATCCGTTCCTCCGAGCAGAAAGTCGACTTTTGCACGTCCCGAATACAAGCAGGCCGTTCCGTTCGGAGAATTTGTATTGAAAGCGATAGAATCGGCCGACCCGAACGACCCGTCGCTCAAGAAGGTGCCGTACAGCGGGATTCAATTCGTAGGCATCCCCGAGTTCCCGTCTTTCGGAACCGCAGTGGGGCAAGCTATTGCGGGCGTCGTTGCTGGGCAAACCAGTGTGGACGCAGCGCTGAAGGCGGGCAACGCCGCCGCCGATCGCGCTGTGAAGCAGGCGGGTTATCAGAAGTAGGCCCCCGAAATTGTCCTTCGTAGCAAAGGGGCGGCACCGCCTCCGGTCAAAGGGTGCTGCCCAACGCATCGAGAGGTGTCACGATGAGTCAACTGAATCCCCCAATCACCGATCATCATTTGGAGGAGTCCGCCGCCGAGCGTGACAAGCGGTGCGCGAAGGCAGTGCGCTGGCGGATCTCGCCATCGACTGGACCGCTTTCCTGTAGATGGACATTCCACTCGCGATGACGATCTTGCCCTCGTTCTCGCGCTACAACCTGCTCAACCCTGACGTCAAAGGATTCGCGGGTCTCGTTCCTCTGCCATTCGTTGGCCCGCGCAGATGGCGAACACCAAGCATCGGCCAAAGTTGGACGAGTTGAGTAACGACGTCCGCAATAGCTGGAACCGTCTGAAAGGCCGCAATGCCTCTGGGAACGGCCGTGGCTGGCGCGCCTGCCCGAACGGCGCTGTTGGGTCGACAGCACCCGTCGACGGCGGTAGTGTGAAGCTGACCGACTTGCGGCAGTCTCGCTGCCGCACTCATTGCCGCTAACATCAAGACTGGAGTCCGGACTCGATGCATGTCCGGACCGGGCCATCCGATCGACATTGGGGCGGGGCCGTGACCATCCGCAAGCTGAGGATTCGCGCGCTCGCGTTCTGCGTAGCGGGCGCGTTACTGGGCAGTGGCGTCGCATTGGCAGACGAAGTCAAGGTGATGATTTCGGGCGGGTTTGCGTCGGCCTATCGTGAACTGGGCCCGCAATTCGAGGAGGCGACCGGCCGTAAGCTAATCACCGTCTGGGGGCCCGCGGTGGGTACGGCCGCGAATGCGATCCCTGTGCGGCTTGCGCGCGGCGAGTGGGCCGACGTGCTGATCGTGGTTGGGTATGCGCTCGACGAACAGATCAATGGCGGCAAGGTCTTCCCTGACAGTAAGGTGGACTTCGGACGCTCGGCAATCGGCATGGTGGTTCGCGAGGGAGCGCCGAAGCCGGATATCAGCTCGGCCGACGCATTGCGGCGAGCGCTGCTCGCAGCGAAATCGATCGTCTACCCGGACAACCCGAGTGGCGTCTATGTCGGCAGCGAACTGTTCCGACGTCTCGGCATCGCGGGCCCGATGGAGAGCAAGAGCCGCATGATTCCGGTCGCAAAGGTCGCCGATGCCGTCGCGAATGGTGAAGCTGAGATCGGAATTCAATCGGTCGTTGAACTGCTGCCAGTAAAGGGGGTGACGGTGGTCGGCAGTCTGCCCGCAGAAGTGCAGAGGTACACGGTGTTCTCCGGGGGCATCGCCACCAATGCGAAAAATCCGGCCGGTGCAGAGGCCCTGATCAATTTTCTGTCGTCGCCGGACGCGGCGTCCGCAATTTCGAAGACCGGGCTTGAACCGCTTTCGGCGACGCCAGCGAAATGAGCGAAAACGCGTGTCCTATGCGCCGTTCGACCTGAGTGGCTGGCGACTTTCCGGGAACGGCCATCTGCGGCCATTGGCGTGCGCTATTGCACGGACATCCGAAAGTCGGCTCCGCCCAGTCAACGGACCTTCGCGCGTCGACTGTGCCCGTCACGTCCTCGGCCTTTCCGGCCCGTCGCGGATCGGAGACAAGGGCACGTGACGGGGACCGCCCCGTTTCGAAAAAAGCGGCATTCGTGGATTTCGCTGAGCGCCCTTTTGCCAACATCTGCCGCACTTGATGCGCCTCAGGTTCGGGCTTCAGGTCGCCATACCAAAACCCAGAACGCGAATCAGCCTCCGGAATTTTTCTTCGTTTTCCAGACGGACCACCAGTTGTCGATCGCCGGCGCGCAAACACAATCCGGTTGATTCCTTACGCGTGGCGATCATGGCGGCGATTTCTTCATTCTCGCAATCGATCAGCAATGCGGTGCCCGAGATTTTCAGCGCCTTGCCCTGCTGATCGGTGATCTTGATGAAGGACTCCACCGTTTCTGGCAGGGGCTGATCTTCACGGGTCTGCAGAAACGCTTGAAGTTCGGCAATGTCGCGTCCTTTTTCAATCGCTCCGACGGCCTTTTGACGGTCCAGCCGCCAACTCTTATCCGTTGCCTCTACAGCCCAGGTATCCAGCGTCAGCGATTCTTCCGTCGACAGGTTTCCGGCGACGACATTGACCTGCAAACCGGGTAACACAGAAAGCTTGACGCTTGGCTGAATCGGAACGGGCGTGTAATCGTCAGCCAGTCCGAGGCACCAGGCACCCAGCGACGTCACGCGGATGTAGATGAGGCCGTCGTAGCGGCTAAGGAATTCCAGATCGTCCGTGCCCCACAGCTGGTCAAAGTCGTTACGCGCGCCAGTCGGTTCGATGTAGGCGACATCAATGATGCCAAGGGCGGCGGCGTATTCAAACAGGACGCAGAGCAGATAGCGGAACTGCAGAATCTCCCAGCTATGGTAGCCATCGTGACCCAGGCTGCCATATTGCTGGTCGCTGATGTAAAGCTTCCACGGGTTGTGCGTCACGTCAAACGTGTGATCTGTCGCCTGCATGAACCGGGAAATGTCATCGACATTGATCCACGCACCAACCGGACAGAGCCGCAGTATTTCATTGATAGCGGCGCGACGCGGCGCCACGGCGGTCATGACGCGGCCTTTCGATTTCTGTCCCTTGATGACGTCGACGCGGCTGAACTCGTCGAAGAGACTGGACTTGAGCCATTTGTTCCAGATCGCGCTCAATACGCTGGCTGGTGAGGAAGACAAAGCTTTCCGCCCTGCCGTGCTCAAAGCCAGTTTGCTGCCGTTCCGTTGCACCAGGCCGGCCGCCTGAAGCAGCAGGGGCCACGAGAACGCCTTGATCGGGCCGACTTCCTGATCCCATTGATGCTGCGTAGGTTTGTCGGCGTAGAAATCACCGCCAGCGAGGCTCCCCGTCAACAGGCGCAGCGTGGCTGTGCCGGGCAGCGATGTCTTGTCGCTGACCTGGAGCTTGCCCTGATCCGTCAGACGCAGCAGAACTGACAGATCCACCATCGCATCGCGCTCGCTGTGTCGCACCGTTAGCCGACTTTCGCCGATCTGCTCCGGAAGCGTTTCGACTGTGTTCAGCCTGACTGGTTCAGGTTCGGACACGAAGGTCCTTAGTCGCTCGCGCAGATCATCGGGCAGGCTGTAACCCCCATTCTGGTGATACAAAAAAAGACCCAACGCCGTCGGCGGTCCATAATATGAATAGCGGCGGCCATTCTCCTTGATGGTGAAATCGGGCAGCCGCCCGTATTTCGCCCGAAACCGGTTTCCTTCGAAGAAACCATCCAGGGCGTACGCGGTCTCCGCCACCGCCATACGCTGGATGTCGTCCAGACGATCCCAGAGTGCGCGCAGGCCGTCGCCGGCGAGACTTCGCAGGATCACCTCGACCAGCTGGTCTTTCCTGCCGGCGGGGGACGCATCAGGAAGCCAGCGCATCAGCGATTTCAGCTGGTCGACGGTGAGGCGGGGGAGCACTTCGTTCAAGGTGTTCATTGGCAAAATTGGTGCGCTTCTCAAGGGAAGATGACCAGCATTATCGTCGACATCTCCGGCTCGCTCGCAGTGCTGCACGGTAGGATGCCGGTCCTGTCAGCAATTCCGTAGCGATACAACAACCCCCGCTTCACTCATGTCAGCAAGCCCACCCAAAGCTGTACCCAAGCCCGAACCGGACCGGCTCGCGGGACTGGTCGAGCGTGTCACGTTCCACAACGCCGATAATGGCTTCTGCGTCCTGCGGCTGAAGGTCAAAGGCGAGCGTGAACTCGTCACGCTGATCGGACACACCCCGACCGTAGCGCCAGGCGAGTACGCCTCAGCGTCAGGTACATGGGTCACGGATCGCGAGCACGGTAGACAGTTCAAGGCGGTCTTTGTCAAGATTTCGCCACCGAACACGCTGAACGGCATCGAGCGCTACCTCGGCTCCGGGATGGTCAAGGGTATCGGTCCGGTGTATGCCGGTCGGCTGGTCAAAGCCTTCGGTGCCGCCGTGTTCGACATCATCGAGCAGACACCTGGGCGGCTTCGGGAGGTCGAGGGGATTGGTGCGATACGCGCCAGAAAGATCACCTCCGGCTGGGCCGATCAGAAGATCATTCGCGAGATCATGGTCTTCCTGCATGGCAATGGCGTTTCAACGTCCCGCGCCGTGCGGATTTTCAAGACCTATGGTCAGGACGCCATCGCTATCGTCACGGAAAATCCTTACCGGTTGGCCCGGGACATTCGTGGCATCGGGTTCCTGTCGGCCGATACCATCGCGCAGAAGATCGGTATCGCACGTGACTCGCCGCTGCGTGCGCGGGCCGGCGTCTCTTACGCGTTGTCAGAAGCAGCCGGGGAAGGCCACTGCGGCTTGCCGCGAAGCCAGCTTGTGTCGCTTGCCGTGAAGCTGCTCGAAATCCCGCAACCCATCATCGAGGATGCGATCGAGCAGGAACTGGCAGAGGAAGTCGTGATCGCCGATACCGTTGACGGCGTACCAAGCGTATTCTTGGCGCCGCTGTACAACGCCGAGCGTTCCATCGTCTCACAGGTGAAGCGCCTGAAGTCTGGATCGCCACCATGGACCGCATTTGACGCCGACAAGGCGATTCCGTGGGTTGAGCAAAAACTCGCGATCCAGCTTGCCGACAGCCAGAAGCAGGCGATCCGCCTGGCGCTCTTGTCAAAGCTGCTGGTCATCACCGGCGGCCCGGGCGTCGGGAAGACGACACTGGTCAATTCGATACTGACGATCCTGCGTGCAAAACAGGTGAAGGCGCTGTTGTGCGCGCCAACCGGAAGGGCGGCCAAGCGATTGTCGGAATCGACCGGACTTGAGGCGAAGACGATACACCGGCTGCTTGAAGTCAATCCAGCCAACGGGCAATTCAAGCGCAACGAGGAGTCGCCGCTCGAATGTGATCTGCTGGTGGCCGACGAGTGTTCGATGGTCGACGTGCCGCTGGCAAACCAGTTGCTGAAGGCGGTGGCGAGCGCCACCGCGGTGATCTTCGTCGGGGACGTGGATCAGCTGCCGTCGGTTGGCCCGGGACAGGTACTCGCGGATCTGATCGAATCGGGCGCGGTGCCTGTCGTGCGCCTGACCGAGGTGTTCCGGCAGGCCGCCACGTCGCGCATCGTCCGGAGCGCCCACCAGATCAATCAGGGGCTGTTTCCATCCCTGCCGGAAAAAGGCGAAGAGTCGGATTTCTATTTCGTGCCTGCCGACGATCC
>Ga0247692_1000103_pt1 | contig 18233 bp, 13 predicted proteins | sample CNK33_metaG_FD_183041 | JGI IMG/M metagenome (GOLD analysis project Ga0247692, IMG submission 183041) | Soil microbial communities from Purdue University Martell Research Forest, Indiana, United States - CNK33 | ecosystem: Environmental > Terrestrial > Soil > Temperate forest > Bulk soil...
CGCATGGTTGAGCGGCACGGCGGACGCGTGTGGGCGGAATCGACAGAGGGTGTGGGAACGACGTTCTACGTGTCGCTGCCGGATGCCGCTGCGCCGTCGCGCGACGACGAGCACGATACCGCGACAACGGGCGATGGACAGGCGTTGCGGGCGGACGCGCGATAGCGCCTCGCATGCCCGCAAGCGCTCAGGAGGCGGAGAACAGACGGCGCGGCTTGAGCATTCTGCGGCCGCGGACTGACCAGTAGCCGCTTGCGACGATCAGAAGCAGCGCGCCCGTCAGGATGACTGTGGGCGCGACGTGAATGGCGGGTGAACCCAGCGCGAACAGTCCGCGCGTCAGGATGAGAAGCGCGGTCCAGAACGACAGCACGGCCTGGGCCAGCAGACGCGTACCGGTGAAGCGCCGCGCGCGGTTTTCGATCGACCAGTGGGCCGGCGCGCGCGAGCAGAAGAAGGTTAGCGAGATCAGCGCGACAGCGAGAATAATCACCCAGTTTGTGAGATCCATGATGGTGCCTTCCAAAGTTAACCTGCAACTCTAGGTGGCGGTACCGGTCACGGAAATCGGAGAACTCTCAAACAGGATAGACAACGCGCACGCGCGCCCGATCGACAGGCCGGACGCATGCCCGGCCTTGACGCGAATCAAAGTTCGATACGCGTGCCGAGCATCACGAGGAACTGCCGCAGCCACTCGGGATGCGCGGGCCACGCGGGCGCCGTGACGAAGTTGCCGTCGGTGACGGCCGCGTCGACGGGAATGTCCGCGTAGTCGCCGCCTGCCAGCTTCACCTCGGGCGCGCACGCGGGATAAGCCGAAATGCGCTTGCCGCGGATCACGTCGGCGGCGGCGAGCAGTTGTGCGGCATGGCAGATCGCGGCGATTGGCTTGTTGCTTTCGGCGAACTGGCGCACGACGTCGATCACTTTCGCGTTGAGCCGCAGGTACTCCGGCGCGCGGCCGCCGGCGATCGCGAGCGCGTCGTATTGCGACGGATCGATCTCATCGAAGCTTGCGTTGAGCGTGAAGTAATGGCCGGGCTTTTCGGTGTACGTCTGGTCGCCTTCGAAATCGTGAATTGCCGTCTTCACGCGCTCGCCCGCGCGCTTGCCGGGACAGACGGCATCGACGATATGGCCGACTGCCTGTAGTGCCTGGAACGGCACCATCGTTTCGTAATCCTCGGCGAAGTCGCCCGTCAGGAACAGAATCTTCTTTGCTGCCATCGCATGCCTCCAGTGGTTGAGGGAACACGTCGAACGTCGGCCAGTCTACTCCAGGGTCGTCGACAACATCGCAACCGCATGACTGATCCAATGCCTTTCTCCTTCCGCCTGTTCCGGCCCGCTGACGCTGCGCGCCTCGCCGCGCTCTTTCACGACGCCGCGCTGGCCGCCGCGGGTTACGATCCGGCGGCGCGTGAGGCATGGGCGTCAGCCGCCGACGACGTCGCCGCGTTCGGCGCGCGGCTTGCGCGTGGCGTCACGCTGGTCGCTTTGCGCGGTGGCGCGTATGCCGGGTTTGGGCAACTCCATCCGGCCGATCACATCGAGATGCTCTATGTCGCGCCGGCCTTTATGCGTCAAGGGCTCGCGACGGAGTTGCTCGCGCGGCTCGAAGCACGGGCGCGCGCTGCGGGCGCGCTTGCATTGACGGCCGACGTCAGCGTCAGCGCGAGGCACGCATTCGAGCGGGCGGGCTTCGCGGTGGAGGCCGAAGAGTCGGTCACGCGCAACGGCGTATCATTGAGGCGTTTTCGCATGATGAAGCCGCTCGCCGCGGCTCGACCACAAGTATGAAACCACTCTCACGCCATCCGCTCGTCCGTACCACGGCCTTTGCTGTCATGCTGCTCGCAGGCCTTGCCGCTTGCCAGAAAAACGATGCATCGGCGGGGCAGACGTCGACGAAGCTCAACGATCTCTCGCAGCAGGCCGGTCAGAAGCTCGATCAGGCCGCGAGCTATGTCGGCCAGCAGGTCGACGCCGCGAAGGCCACGGCGCAACAGAATCTCGACACGGCCGCTTCCGGCCCGTCGATCAACCTCGATCCAAACGCGCTCGCATCGCAGGCGCGCGCCAATCTCGACAACGCCGCCAGCGCGACGAACGCCGCCGTCAACAAGGCGATGGGCTCGACAGGCGCGGGACTTGAAACGGCGGGACGCAGGCTGCAGCAGTGGTCGAGCGAAGCATCGACGACCAGCGCGCAATCCGCGCCCACCGAATCCAGCGACGCCCAGAAACAGATGGACAAATAACCTGGTGCTTGACCGGCGTGGTAAGTGTAACTATGATGATTACACATCGTCGCCGGCTGGTGCGAGGTGATTTGCGCGTCTGATGCGCATCGGATGATCTAGCGTTGTGAATACGAGTAGCCGATTTGCCTTTGCGGTTCATGTGCTCGCCCTGCTGTCGTTGCAGGAGGGCGTGCCGCTGTCGTCGGACATGATCGCGGGAAGCGTGAACACGAATCCCGTGCTGATCCGGCGTCTGCTGGCGATGCTCGCGGAAGCGGGCCTCACCACGTCGCAACTGGGCGCGGGTGGCGGCGCGCTGCTGGCGCGCGAGCCCGAGGACATCACGCTGCTCGACGTCTACCGCGCCGTCGACAATGCGCAACTATTCGCCATGCATCGCGAGACGCCGAATCCCGCGTGTATGGTCGGACGCAACATCCAGACGGTGCTGACGGGCATCATCGGCGATGCGCAACAGGCGCTCGAAGCGTCGCTGGCGTCGCGCACGCTGGCCGATGCGACGGCCGACGTCGTGCGCGCGGAACGGGCGCGCGAGCGCAAGCGCAAAGCCGCGGAGGGTTGAACGCAGTCGAAGCACGAAGCTCGAAGTGCGGGGCATCGCCCCGATTTTTTTAAACAAATATGTAATCGACATGGTTACATTTAAGCGGAAGGAACATTGCAATGAGCAAGACACTGAAGATCGCGCTGTTCGGCGCAACGGGCATGATCGGCTCGCGCATCGCGGCGGAAGCGGCGCGTCGCGGGCATCAGGTGACGGCTTTCTCGCGCAATCCCGAGCGCGTGCCCGCCGATGTCGCGAACCTGAAAGCGGCAAAGGCCGATGTGACGGACGCGGCGAGCGTCGCAGCCGGCGCGCGCGGGCACGATGTCGTCGCGAGCGCGTATGCGCCGCCGCAGGACAACCTCGTGCAGATCGATAAGGCGACCCGCGCACTAGTCGAAGGGACGCGCGCGGCGGGTATCAAACGTCTCGTCGTGGTGGGCGGCGCGGGTTCGCTCGAAGTGGCGCCCGGCAAGCAACTGGTCGACACGGAAGGCTTTCCGGACGCCTACAAGGCGATCGCACTCGCGCACCGCGATGTGCTGCCCATCCTGCGGGCCGCCAGCGATCTCGACTGGACGTTTTTCGCGCCCGCCGCGCTGATCGCGCCGGGCGAGCGCAAAGGCACGTTCCGCACGGGCGCCAACGCGCTGATCGTCGATGCGCAGGGCAACAGCAGCATATCGGCGGAAGACTACGCAATTGCGTTCGTCGACGAGCTGGAGCAGGGCCGTTTCGTTCATCAGCTCGCGACCGCCGCGTACTGAGGGCTTCGAAACCGCGCCGCGCGCCGCGCATCCGCCGCGCGGCGCGCATGAGCGACTGTCGCGCCGCCGCGCAAGTGCACTAACATTCGGTTACGCATCGGGGAGCTTTCCCTCGACGACACCCGCTAAACTTGGCGTCTCCCGTTCCCATGCAGATTGCTTGCATAAAAGTCACGGATTGCCATGAAGTCATGCCTCGCGCGGCGTGAATCGCAGGCTGCACCGTCATCCGGCGGGCTTCTGGCGATTGACGCCGTTTTTCGCGCTTTATCCCAATTCTTTTCGCACGCCGGAGCATTGCGCCGGGCGCGTTCGGGCGCGCTCGCGTACATCGTTTGCCTGTGTGTGGTGCTCGCTGGCGCCTGTTTCGGCATGCCGGGCACCGCGCAAGCCGCGGGCGCCACTCCCGGCGCGCCGATGATTCCCGCGCTGCAGAGCCTGATCAACAGCGCGACGGTTTCGACGGCGGCGCCGGCGTCGGGCGCGTCGGCGGCGGATGCGGCATCGGCGCCGTCGCCCGCCAGCCAGGCCGAGCTGGAGAAATCGCTCGACAGCGTGATCACAACGCTCGACAGCGACCGCCAGCGCACCGCGCTCGTCACGCAGCTGAAAAAACTGCGCGACGCGACGAAGACGGTCGGGCCGCCTGTGTCGGCCAGCGCACCGTCGAGCGCCGGTCTGCTCGGCGCGATCGCTGCGGGCATTGCATCGTTCGAAACCGATGTGCAGCAAGGGCGCTCGCCGCTCAACTACTGGTCCGGCCGCTTCAACGCGGCGGGCAACGAAATCTATACGATCGTCACGAGCCAGGGACACGAGCACTTCGGCCGCGTGTTGCTGAACATGATCGCGGTGCTCGCGGGATGGGGCGCGTGCGCGGCGGCTCTGATTTACCTGCAGCGCAGGATTCACACGCGCTTTGGCATCGTCGTGCGGCTCGATCCCAATCCAACCACGCGCGAACTGCTGATTTTCGCGCTGCGCCGCGTGGGGCCGTGGATCGTCGCGTTCGTCGCCGCGCTGATGTTCGTGCGCTCGATGCCGGATTCGCTCGGCCGCACGATTGCAATGGTGATCGCGTATGCGATCGTCGCGGGCGCAGTGTTCTCGGCGATCTGTCTGATCATGTTCTCGCTGTTCGGCTCGGGCCATCGGCGCGCAGCCGTGCGCGTGCTGATCGAGCAGGCGCGCCGGCCGCTGTTCGCGATCGGCATCTGCAGCGCGCTCGGCGATGCTGCCGTCAATTACGACGTTGCGCATGAACTCGGGACGAATCTCGCGGCGCTGGTGTCGACCGTCTCGAACATGACGGCGGCCGTGTTGACCGCTTACTTCGCGCTCGCGTTTCGCCGCCCCGTCGCGCATCTGATCCGCAATCGCGCTTATGAGCAGCGGCACGATCACAAGGCCGCTACCGACGGCTTCGAAGTGCTCGCGTCGCTCTGGCACGTGCCGATGCTCGTGCTCGCGACGGCTTCCGTGATCGCGACGATCGGCGGCATCGGCAGCGGTGAGAACGTGTTGCAGATTTCCGTCGTGACGGCGCTGCTGCTGGTGCTCGCGTTCTTCATGTCGGCCATCGTGCTGCGCGTGACGCGGCCGCGCAATACGCGCCGGCGGCGCCGCTCGCCATATCTGACGCGTTTGCTGCGTTTCGCAGGCACGCTGATCACGCTGTTCGTCTGGCTCGCGTACTTCGAATTCGCGTCGCGACTGTGGGACGTGTCGCTCGCGCAGATCATCGAAGAGAGCGTGACGGCGCGCGGCATCGCGCACGCGCTGACGGCGATCCTGATCACGGTGTTCGTGTCGTGGCTCGTGTGGATACTGGTCGACACCGCGATCCAGGAAGCCGTCAATCCGAGCGGCCCGCGGAACAAGTCGAAGAACCCGAGCATGCGCGCGCGCACGATGCTGCCTCTGGTGCGCAACGTGCTGTTCGTGACGATCCTGACGATCGCGGGCATCGTCACGGCCGCCAATCTCGGCATCAACGTGACGCCGCTGCTCGCGGGCGCGGGCGTGATCGGTCTGGCGATCGGTTTCGGCGCGCAGTCGCTGGTGAGCGATCTGATCACGGGCCTGTTCATCATCATCGAGGACACGATCTCGGTCGGTGACTGGATCGACATCGACGGCGGACACGCGGGCACCGTCGAATATCTGTCGATCCGCACCGTGCGGCTGCGCGACGGCCAGGGTGCGATCCACGCGATTCCGTTCTCGCAGATCAAGATCGTGAAGAACCTGTCGCGCGATTTCGCGTACGCGGTGTTCGAAGTGCGCGTGCCGTTTTCCGCCGATGTCGACGAGGTGACGCAACTGATCCGTGCCGTCGGCGCGGACCTGATGGCCGATTTCCGTTACCGGCGCGAGATGCTCGGTCCCGTCGAAGTGTGGGGGCTCGACCGTTTCGACCCGAACTGGATGGTCGTCAAAGGACAGATCAAGACCCGGCCGCTGCAGCAGTGGAGCGTGGCGCGCGCGTTCAATCTGCGGCTGAAGCGCAAGATGGACGAAGCAGGCATCGAGATTCCCGTGCCGCAGATGCGCATACATACGTCGCGCGGCGACGAAGTGGGCGAGGTGTTGAGGGAGGAAGAGCACGCGCAGCACGAGGAACAGGCGCGCGAATCCGCAACGGGCACGACGACGCCGTTCAGGCCGAAGAAGGGCGGCGCCATGCCGCCTGCGCGCGACGTGTCGCACGAGCCGCGTCCGGCGCCGCCATCGACGGGACAAACGGCATCCGTGCCGCCGCAGATACCAACGGCAGGCGACGGCGGGAAGACGTGAAAGACGGTAGGGGCTTGTACGAAAAAGGCGTCACGCGGTTATGCGTGACGCCTTTCGTTTGATGCATACAACGCAGGATGACGCGGTGCTCAGGCGGCAACGGCTTGCGCGCTGTCGGCGACGCGCACGATGTCGTTCACATGCGTCGTGATCTGTTCGCCGGGCACGCCGTAGATGTGAAGCGAGACAGCGGTGCTGTCGCTGCAATTGCCGAGCCGATGGATGCCGGTGCGGCCTGAGCGCGTGAACGATACGGCGCCTGGTTCGCGCATCTGGTCGCGTACAGGTGTCGCACAGCCGGTGTCGGCGTTCAGGTCGTAAATGGTTTCCGTCAACGCGCCGTCGATTACGGCATAACCGCACCACGTGTGATGCGCGTGAACCGGGCTCGCCTGGCCGGGCATCCAGACGAGCGCAGCGATTGCATAGCGGCCTTGTGGATCGGCGGCGAGCAGGTGGCGGCGATAGCAAGCGGCGGCGCCTTCGCGTTGCGCATCGGTGAGCAGCGATGCGTCGGCGGCGGCTTTGGCGAGCGCCGCGCGCACGCCGCGCGCGAAGGCCGCATGCCGCGACGGATCATCGGAGCCGGCGCAGGCGTCGAAGGCGGCGTCGAGCGCCGCACAAAGTTGCGAGATCGCGCCCGCCGCGGATATAGCGCAGGGCATGGAAGGGTTTTCGGCCAACGCGGGTTCGCGTGTGATCAGGCCAGCTGACGGGTTCATGGAAGGCTCCGCTGACGTTGTTTTTCGAGATCGGGACTGCCCTCATTTATACCGATTTGCGCAGAGAAAGAGTTTTCATATAATTCCCTCGTCTTGACGAGAAATAGAATAATTTTCTATCTGGGTGGAAAGATGGGAATGGACATCATTGATCGGCGGCTGCTCGAACTCCTGCAGGAAGACGCGACGATGCCGATCGCGGAACTCGCGGCGCGGGTGAACCTGTCGCAAACGCCATGCTGGAAGCGCGTGCAACGGCTCAAGGAAGCGGGCGTGATCCGCGCGCAGGTCGCGCTGTGCGACCCGCGCAAACTCGGCGTCGGCACGACGGTGTTCGTCGCCGTGCGCACGAACCAGCACACGGAAGCCTGGGCGCAGGACTTCACGCGCGCGGTGCAGGACATTCCCGAAGTGGTCGAGGTCTACCGGATGAGCGGCGAGACCGACTATCTGCTGCGCGTCGTCGTCTCGGATATCGACGATTACGACCGCGTCTACAAGCAACTGATCCGCGCCGTGCCGCTCTACGACGTGAGTTCCAGCTTCGCGATGGAGCAGATCAAGTATTCGACGGCGTTGCCGGTGCGGGCGTCCGTGGTCGCTGAAGGGCGCTAGCGTTGCCGGTCTGCTTCGCGTTGTCGCGAGGTTGCGCCATGAGCGCACAGGCATGCCCGTCTGCAAGCCTTGCGCAAGGTGCTTCGGCGTAGAATGCCCGCTTTGCCGCATCCACCTGCCAGCAGAGCCCGACACATGAACGATCCGCGCAAGAAGAAAAACCCGACGCTTGGCATCGCAGTGTTTATCGTCGTTGTCGTGTTGCTGGTGATCGCGACGATTCTCTACAACGCGATCTCCGAAAAGCGCGAATACGACCGCGAGAATCCCGCCGATTCGACGGCGTCAGCGGCATCCGCGGCGGCTGCTGCCGTCAATGCGGCAAAGGGTGCGTCGCAGTAAGCGCGGCCCGCTCAGTAAACCGCTCAGTTCTCGGGCAAGCGGATCAGGCCCGCATCCTTGCGGATCTGAAACGACGCGGCGAGCATCTGCTTGCACTGATGCCCGAGCAGTTTCAGATCGTGCACGGCATCGGGCGTGTAGTCGGGCGAGCGTTCCGCTTCGATCACCATCGCATCGAGTTCACGCGTCAACTGCTTTGAAATGTCCACCTGGTCTGCAGGAGGCGGGTCGCCTTCCTCGGCTTTCGCAAGGTTGTCGCGTATCACCGTCAGCGCGCGTTGCAAGGGCTGATGCGATGGGCCGCCCATCTGTTGGGACGACGTGCGCAGCAACGGCGCCACCGCTGTGATCTGCGACGCGAGCACGTGAGAGCGCACGAGCAGGTCGTTCAGTTCCGGCACGAACTTCTGCGCGGACTTGGGCTCGAGCATCATCCGTTGAAACGCCTGGCCGAGATTGGCGAACGCGACATGCACGTTCTTGCGCGCGAGCCGGTAGCGATAGTCGCGATCGAGCGCGCTTGCGGCGGCAGCGGCGGCGGGCGTAGGGGCGGATGTTTTGGCTGCAGCGCCCGGCGAAGCAGCGGATGCGGCTGCCGATCCCGACGCATTCGATCCCGAAGCAGCCGGGTTGCCGGACATTTCCATGATCCCGCTAACGCCGCTCGCGGCAATTTCCGCGACGGCCACGGCGGGCGCCAGCGCGGCCGCTTCAGTTAGCGCGGAAGGCGTGATGACGGAAGCGACCGGCTTGTCGCCCCACCACCAGCTTGCTTCCAGATAGCTGCGCATCGCGGCGATCATGTCGTTGACGAGCTTGCCCATCAGCCGATATTCCCAGTACGGGAACAGATGGCTCGCGGCAATCGCGATCGCGCAGCCGACGACCGTGTCGATCGCGCGCTCGCCGATGATATGCAGGCTGCCGGGCGCAAGCAGATGGAACATCAGCAGCACATACGAGGACGTGAAAACGACACTCGCCGTGTAGTTGAACAGCAGCAGGCTGTAGCTCATCACCATGCACGCGAACATCACGATGATGAGAATATGCGGTTCCTTCACGCTCATGATGAGCGCGATGCTCGCCGCGCAGCCGATCAGCGTGCCGACGATACGCTGTCCATTGCGCTGCTTGGTCAGCGAGTAACCGGGTTTCAAAATGATGACGGTCGTCATCACGATCCAGTAGGCATTGGTGAGCGGCAACAGGCGCCCGAGCCAGAAGCCGATCGCGACGGCGATCGTCATGCGCAACGCGTGCCGGAAGCTGGGGGACGCCATCGTCAGGTTCGAGAAGATCGAGCCGAACGGCACGCGGCGGCTCGACACGAAGCGCGTGAGCGCCTGGTCGATGCGCAGATCGGTTTCCTTCGTGCTTTCTTCGTTCGCCAGGTTCTTGCGCATCCGGTCGATCAGGCGCGTCGCGCTCCAGACGCGTCTGAACGAAGCCGAGACGGTCGAGTAGGCTTCGGGATTTTTCTTCGGCAAGTCCTGCTTGCGCATCAGCTCGATTTCGTATTCGATCGCGCGCAACTCCGCTTTCACGTTGATCCGCGCGCGCGGCGGCTCGTTCTGCAGCACGGCGAGGCCGATGTCTTCGAGGTCCGCGGCCGCCTTGCGGATCAGGTCACGATAAAAGATCAGCAGGTCCGAACCGCCGAACGTATTGCGCACCAGCGGGTAGTCGGTATGCGCGCCGACGAACTGCTCGTGCAGATCGACGGTATGGATGAACAGGTTGAAGAGGGTCGCTCGGCGCGGCTGCAAGCGGCCGCTCTTCAGTTTGGGCAGATTGCGCAGCACGATGTCACGCGCAGCGTCCTGCATCGCCACGGCCGCGATCTGCTTCGCGACGAGGTTGCGATAGCACTCGTCGAGATCGTTGTCGAGGTCGAAGAAGTCCGCACGCGCGAGCAGATAGTCGGCGAGCGCGAATACGCTTTCGGCGAGCGCCTGCTGCTCGATCCGGTACATCATCCAGCGGCTCACCAAGGTCGACCAGTACGTGAACCACAGGCCGCCCACGAGTATCCACGACGCGTTGATGAGCGCTTGCATCGGCGTGAAGTGCTCTTCAAGCGTCACGACCATCATGAAGAGCGTCGCGAAGCTGATCTGCGGCCAGCGGTTGCCGTAGACGACGATCAGCGACAGCACGAACGTAAGCGGCACGACGGTGCACCACAGCGCGATGGGATTGACGGTCGCGAGCCCGGTGGCGAGCGCGGCGAGAAAGCCGATCACGCTGCACGCGAGCATTTCGTTGTGCTTGTACTTGAGCGGACCGGGCATGTCGACGGCGCACGCGCCGAGCGCGCCCGTGGCGATCGTAAAGCCGAGCTCGCGGTTGTGAAACACGATCAAGCAAAGGACGGCGGGCAGCGACACGCCCACTGCGATGCGCAAGCCGCCATAGAAGTACTGGCTATACAGAAATTTCCTGATCTCGACTGAATAGCGCATCGACCGCCTGGTGTCTCGTGTCTGTATGTTGATGATGCAGCTGGGGCCAACATTCTGGGCCAACATTCGGGGCCCGCACTCGGGCCTGTCGCCCGCTCGAACTGCCGTCGAGTCTAACTGATTTGGCCCCGCCCGGACCATCTGCCGGATGGCCAGGTTTCGTGTCTGCGAATGCGTTTGCTATGCTGTCGCATCGTTTCTTCACACGGCCCGTGCATCAGCGCGGCGCCGCCTGTTTCAAGCCATTCCATGCTCCAGCTTTTCTATTCGAACCGGTACGATGTGCTCGTCGGCGCGCTGCTCGACGGACTGGGTGCCACGCCTTCCAGTCCGTGGACGGCGCAACCTGTGATCGTGCCGAGCGCAGCCGTGCGGCGGCGGCTGGAACTCGATATCGCCGCGCGTCAAGGCGTGTGCGCCAACATCCAGTTCAGTTACCTTGCGCAGTGGCTGTGGACGCAAATCGGCGGCGTCATCAAAGACGTGCCGAAGAGTTCGCCTTTCTCGCCGGACCGGCTCGTGTGGCGCTGCTACCGTCTGCTCGGCGATGCCGATGAAGCGCGGCCGTGGAATGCGTCGCCGCGTCTGCGCAGTTACCTCGATGCCGCCGACGCGCCGATGCGCTACGAACTCGCGCGCCGCGTCGCGACGGTGCTCGACCACTATCTGACCTATCGTCCCGAATGGCTGTTGCAATGGCAGAAGGGCGGTTCGATCTTCGCAAGCGGCGCAGCGGACGACTCCGGCCCGCGTCTGTCGGGCGCGAGCGCCGCGGCGCGTGAGGACGAGCGCTGGCAGGGCGCGTTGTGGCGCACGCTGCTCGGCGAGGTCGCAGGCGACGCGCATTCCGCGGACGCCGCCACACCGCCTGCCTATCGCTTTCTCGACGAAGTGCGCTCGCTCGATCTCGACGCGATCGCGCGAGCCGGGTGGCCCGAGTCCGTCAGCGTGTTCGCGCTGCCGACCATGCCGCCTTTGCATATCGCGTTGCTGCGCGAGCTGTCGTGCTGGATCGATGTGCGTGTGTACGCGATGAACCCGTGCCGCGAGTTCTGGTTCGACATCGTGAGCGTGGGGCGCGTCGAAGCGCTCGATGCAGCGGGCCAGCTCGACTATCAGGAAGTCGGCCATCCGCTGCTCGCCGAATGGGCACGCCAGACGCAGGCGCAGCTTCACATGCTGCACGAGCTGACGGAAAGCGCGGCCTCGGCCGAGGCTTCGTACTTCGCCGAAAACGCCGCGCCGACGTGGCTCGCCGCCGTGCAGAACGGCATGCTGGATCTGCGCGACGAGCGCGATCTCGACGCGCAGCCGGACGAACGCGGCATCGAAGTGCATGTGTGCCATAGCCTCGCGCGTCAGCTCGAAGTGCTGCACGACCGTCTGCTGGGCTGGTTCGACGAGTTCGACGATCTGCAGCCTTCCGATGTGCTCGTCACGTTGCCCGATCTCGGCGCGGCCGGCCCGCTGATCGACGCCGTGTTCGGCACCGCGCCCTCGGGCGACACGCGCCGCATTCCGTATCGCATTACCGGCTTGCCGCCTTCGCAGGCGAATCCTGTGGCGCGCGTGCTGCTCGACTGGCTGGCGTTGCCCGAGCGCAATGTCGGCGCGCCGGAGCTGATCGAATGGCTGCGCGTCGATGCGATCGCCGCGCGCTACGGCATCGACGCAGCGGCGCTCGAAGACATTCAGGAATGGCTCGCGGCAGCCGGTGCGCGGCGCGGTCTCGCGCCCGTGCCGCCCGCCGACAGCGCGATACCTGTCGCGCGCCACACCTTCGCCGACGCGCTCACGCGCCTCTTTCTCGGCTACGCGATGCCCGAAGGCGGTCAGCCGGTAGATGCATGGCTGCCCGTCGAGGGCGCGGACGGCTCGGATGCGGAGTTGCTCGGGCGCCTCGCGAGCTTCGTCGACGATGTCGATGCGTTCGCGCGCCGTTGTGCCGACGACATGACGCCCGTCGAGTGGACGCAATTGCTGCTCGAAGTGCTGGGCCGCTGTTTCGACGGCGGCGTCGACTTCGCGGACAGCCTCGCCACCGTGCGCGATGCTGTCGATGCCATGAGCGAAGCCATGCGCGCGGGCGCGGGTGACACGGCGTTGCCGGCGGCCGTGGTGCGCACGTCGCTGTCCGAAGCGCTCGACGACCCGGCGCGCGGCGGCGTGCCGTGGGGCAGCGTCACGTTCTCATCGCTGACGAGCCTGCGCGGCTTGCCGTTCAGAATCGTCTGCATGCTGGGCATGGACGACGGTGTGTTGCCGAGTCTCGCGCGCGCCGACGAGTTCGATCTGATGGCGGAGTTCGGCAAGGCGGGCGACCGCCAGCGGCGCGACGACGAGCGCAATCTGTTCCTCGATCTGCTGCTTGCCGCGCAAGACCGTCTGCTGCTCGCGTACACGGGGCGCAGCATTCGCGACAACGCGCCGTTGCCGCCTGCCGCGCTCGTCGACGAACTGCTCGATCACCTCGCGCGTGTTTCGTCCGCGGAGGATGCGTCGCCTGCCGAGCTGGACGCGGCACGGCGCGCGTTCATCGTCGAGCATCCATTGCAGCCGTTTGCTTCTGATTACTTCAACGCGAAGAGCGGCCTGTTCACGTACGACACCGACCGCGCGGAACTGGCCGCGTTGCTCGCCGCGCCGGCTAGCGCAGCGCCCGCGCCATTCTTCGATGCGCCGTTGCCCGCGGTGCCGAACGAGCCTGTGCCCTTCGACGACTTCCAGCGTTTCTGGCGGCATCCCGCGCGTGCATTGCTGCGCGACCGCCTCGGCATCGTGCTTTCCGATGCGCAAGGCGAGCTTCTCGATATGGAGCCGTTCGAACTCGACTTCGCGGGCCGCGATGCATTGGCCGAACGTCTGTTGCCTGCGTTGCTCGATACGGACTTCGACAACGCGGCGTTCGAGCGCGTGCAGCGCGTCGCCGAAGCGAGCCCCGAGTTGCCGGGTGGCGCGACGGGCGCGGTATGGCGTACTCGCGAGCTATCGGCGTTGCGCGGCCTTGCCGACCGCGTGCGGCGCGAAGTGGCGTCGGGCGTCACGCGCCTGCCGTTTTCGCTCGACATCCACGCGCGCTGGCCCGACACCGGCGACATCGCGCTCTTTGGCCCTTACGAAACGGCGTTGCGCAAAACATCGGAAGGTCCATTGCAACTGCAAGGCACGCTCAATCTGCTGACGCCGACGGGGCAGGTCGTGTTCCGTTACGCGCGGCCCACGGCGCGCGATTATCTGTCCGCGTGGCTGTCGCATCTTGTCTATTGCGCAGCGCTGCCTGACGGTCCGCGTCGTACGGTATGGCATGCAAGCGGCGAGTCGTTCGAGCTTGGGCCTGTCGAAAAGCCATTGGATCAACTCGCGCCGTTAGCAGCGTTGTTCAGCGCAGGGCGCGCGTTTCCGCTGCGCTTTTTCCCGAAGAGCGCATGGGCGAAGATCAGCGACGGCGATTCCGCCGCGCAAGGCGCGTGGATCAGCGACCGCGTACGGGGCGAGTCCGATGACGCTGCGTTACGCATCGCGTTTCGCGGCGCGCCGCTAACGCTCGACGAGCCGTTCGGCACACTGGCCGCGATCGTTTTCAAGCCGCTGGTCGCGCATCTGAGGAGCGCATCATGAGCGGCACGGCATGGATGCATGCGCCCGCGGCGCAAGAACTCGACGTGTTCGCGTGCGATCTCGATGGCGTCAATCAGATCGAGGCATCGGCGGGAACGGGCAAGACATGGAACATCTGCGCACTCTATGTGCGGCTGTTGCTCGAGAAGAATCTGAGCGCCGATCAGATTCTCGTCGTGACATTTACGAAAGCCGCGACGGCCGAGCTGCATGAACGCATACGCGGGCGTCTTGCCGAAGTGCAGCGCGCGATCGAAAAGGGCGACGATGGTGGCGACCCGTTCATCGTCCGGCTGTTCGAAACGACGCTTTCCGAAGAACGCGGCATCGACCTCGAAGCGGCTGCGAAAACGGTGCGCCGCGCGTTGCGCACGTTCGATCAGGCAGCCATCCACACGATCCACGCCTTCTGTCAGCGCGCGTTGCAGGAAGCGCCGTTTGCCGCCGCGATGCCGTTCGCGTTCGAGATGGAAGCGGACGATGCCGCGTTGCGTTTCGAACTGGCCGCCGACTTCTGGCGCGAGCAGGTCGAACCCGTTGCGGGGGCGCATCGGTCGTTCGCGGCGTGGCTGGTCGAGAAGGGCGCGGGTCCCGCGTCGCTCGATGAACAGCTTGCGCGGCGGTTGAAGAAGCCGCTTGCACAGTTGCGCTGGGGCGATGTCGGCGGAGCCGAAGGTGCGCCGAACGATATGCAGGCGCGCTTCGACGAAGCCTGCGAGATGTGGTATGCCGAGCGCGACAATATCGTGCGTCTGCTCGAACAGGTGCAAGAGCGTCTGAGCAAGACCTCGCACAAAGCCGAAACGGTGAGCGCCGCGATCAGCGCGTGGAGCGACTATTTCGCACAGGACGACTGTCACGCGGCGCCGCCGAAAGTAGCGCTGAAACTGACGGCCAGCGCGTTGACGAAAGGCACGAAGAAGAATTTCGAGCCGCCCGCGCATGCATTCTTCATCGCAGCCGACGAACTCGCCGCCGCCTCGCTCGCGGCGGAAGCCGCGCAGCGCGCGCGCTGGCTAGGTCTCGTGCAGAAGTGGCTTGACTACGCGCCGCACGAACTGACGGCGAGAAAGCGCACGCGCCGCGTCGTGTCGTTCGACGATCTGCTGTCGAACCTGTATCGCGCGCTCGCCAGTCACGTGTGGCTCGCGGACGCGTTGCGCAAGCGCTATCCCGCTGCGCTGATCGACGAGTTCCAGGATACCGACCCGCTGCAGTTCGCGATTTTCAATCGCATCTTCGCGCCGAAGGGTCCACTCTTTCTCGTCGGCGATCCGAAGCAGGCTATCTACAGTTTCCGCGCGGCCGATCTGCATACGTATCTCGCGGCGCGCGCGCAGGCGTCGGCGCGTTACACGCTCGCCGTCAATCAGCGTTCGACGGCACCCATCGTCGAGGCGTGCAACCGCATTTTCGAAGCGAACGCACGGGCGTTCGTGCTCGAAGGGCTCGACTATCAACCTGTGCGGGCAGGCGAGCGGCAGCGGCCGCCGCTCATCGACCGCGACGGCGCGGCTGACGGCGACTTCCGCGTGTGGACATTGCCGCAAGGCGACGCGGTGCTGACCAAGCGCGACGCGCAGCGCGCGGCGAGCGAGGCGTGCGCGGCGGAGATTGTGCGTCTGTTGCGGGGCGCGCGCGACGGCAGCGTGTTGATCGGCGACAAGCCGCTCGCGCCCGGCAATATCGCTGTGCTCGTTCAGACGCACAAGCAGGGCAGTCTGATCAAGCGCGTGTTGTCTGCGTGGGGCGTGGGCAGCGTCGAGCTGGCGCAGGCATCCGTGTTCGAATCGCTTGACGCCGAGCAGATCGAGCGTGTGCTGGCCGCCGTCGATACGCCGGGCGATTTGCGCCGGTTGCGCGCGGCGCTCGCGACCGACTGGTTCGGTCTCGATGCCGCAACGCTGTGGCGCCTCGAACAGGTCGACGACGCTTCGTCCATATCGGGCGACGCCGCGCACTCTGTCGATGCAATGAGCTGGGTCGAACGCTTCTCGCGTTACCGGATGCTGTGGCACGAGCGCGGCTTCGCCGTCATGTGGCGCACGCTGATGCGCGAACTGCGCGTCGCGCAGCGGCTCGTAGAAGGCGCGGAGGGCGAGCGGCGGCTGACCAACGTCAACCATCTGGCCGAACTCGTGCAGGCGCGCGCTGCGACGCAGCCGGGCATCGCGCCGACCTTGCGCTGGCTCGCCGCGCAACGCGCGGAAAGTGGGCGGGGCGGCGAAGAAGCGCAACTGCGGCTCGAGTCGGACCGCAACCTCGTGCAGATCGTCACCGTGCACAAGTCGAAGGGCCTCGAATACGCGGTCGTGTTCTGTCCGTTCCTCAATGACGGCCGCCTGCGCGAGCCGTATGCGACTGTCCTGCCTGATGCGCTCGAATATCACGATGATGACGGTTCGGCCGTGCTTCACTACGGCAGCGACGACGAGCAGGCGGACCACGCAAACCGCCAGGCGATGCGCGAACAGGCGGCCGAGCGCGCGCGGCTGATCTACGTCGCGCTGACGCGGGCCGTGTATCGCTGTTACCTGGTGGCGGGCGCGTATCTGGCGTCGAGATCGACGAAGGAATCGGCGCGCAGCGTGTTGAACTGGCTCGTTGCGGGCAAAGCGCGCGATTTCGATGAATGGCTCGCAAAGCCGCTCGATGACGACTCGGTTTATCAGCATTGGGAAGCGTTGGCAGGCGACCCTGTGGCCATCGCGGATCTGCCGTCCGTTACGCGTCGGGTGCCGCTGGAAAGCCTGGCCGACAGTGGCGCTCGCATGCGCGCCCGCATGAACCAGCGCGCATTGCGCGACACGTGGCGCATGGCGAGCTTCAGTTCGCTGATCGCGGCGGGCTCGCGTACCGACGATCCGTCAGCGGTAAGCGAAGAAGCGCGTCCGGACCACGACGAACTGGCGGACGTGGCCAGCGGCGAGTCGAACGCGGCTCTTTTCGATGTGGTCGCGGCGCCCGTCGAACTCGCGCCCGACGACATCCTCGCGTTTCCGCGCGGCCCGGCGGCGGGCGAGTGTCTGCACCGCATGTTCGAACTCGCGGATTTCTCCGACCGCACTACGTGGCCGCACGCAATCGAACGCGCGCTGCACGAGCGGCCAGCACCCGCCGAGCCTGAACTCGCGCAACGTCTGCCCGCGATGATGCACCGCTTGCTCGGCGATATCGTCAGCACGGAACTCGTGCCCGGCATGACGCTCGCGGCGCTCGATCCGAAGCGCCGGCTCAACGAGATGGAGTTTCTGTTCTCGGCGGCATCGCTGGACTTTCCTGCGTTGCGCGCGCTGCTCGCTGCGCACGGCTTTCCCGATGTCGCGCTGGAGCCGGGCGCGTTGCGTGGCTTCGTCAAAGGTTTCATCGACATGATCGTCGAGCACGACGGGCGCTTCTGGGTGATCGACTGGAAGTCGAATCATCTCGGCGACACGCGCGACGACTACGCCGCCGCGCCGCTCGACGAAGCGATGGCGAGCCACGCGTATCACCTGCAGGCGCTGCTTTATGTTGTCGCGCTGCATCGCTATCTGCGGCTGAGGCTCGCGAACTATGACTATGACAGGCACATCGGCGGCTATCTGTATCTGTTCGTGCGCGGCGTGCGGCCCGACTGGCAACACGGCGAACACGCGGCCGGCGTCCATGCGCGGCGGCCGGACTACGCGCTCGTCGTGGCGCTCGATGCATTGATGGACGGAGGCGCGCAATGAGCACGTTCGATCAGCCGTTGCCCGATGTCGAGGTCAATGTTCCCGCGCCCGCGGATTTCAGCGCGGCGCTCGCCGAAGGATTCGCGCGGCGCGTGAGCGCGCTCGCGCAACGCGGCGGCGCCTCCGCAGACGCCGTGCGCTGGGCCGCGCGCGGCGCGTTCGCGGCGAGCCGCGCGACATCGGAAGGACACGTGTGCGTGCCGCTCGACGAACTCGCGCAGCGCTACGACGCCGAGGTCGCGCAAGTGCGTGACGCGTTACTCGCGAGCGGCGTCGCAAGCGACGGCGCGCAGCCGGCGCATGCGTTGCGCCCGCTCGTCGTCGATGGGCAAGGGCGGCTTTATCTCGCGCGTTACTACGATTATGAAAGGCGGCTTGCGC